>Ga0265797_10000091_pt1 | contig 185769 bp, 152 predicted proteins | sample P2T30metagenome_FD_192433 | JGI IMG/M metagenome (GOLD analysis project Ga0265797, IMG submission 192433) | Plant litter microbial communities from East Loma Ridge, Irvine, California - P2 T30 | ecosystem: Environmental > Terrestrial > Plant litter > Unclassified | place: USA: California...
TTATCGGTACACCGGGCAACTACCCATCGGCAACAGCTACGGTGTATGCCAAAGTAACCAATACAGGCACAGGCTGTTTCTATATCATACCGGTACGCCTTGTGGTAAATGCCCTTCCGGTGCTTATTACCAACCAGTACAGCTACTCGCTGTGTGATACCACACTGCCGGCCAACAAAGAGACCTTTGACCTTACCACTACCATAGATAAATTCATCACCGATGAAAACCTTAACGGAGTAAAGGTAAGCTTCCATACCACCCTTGCCGATGCGCAAGGGGGCACCAATGCCCTTACCGACGCCCAGGCACAGGCGTATGAGAACACCTCACAGGTACAGAGCCTTTATGTGCGCTTTACGGTAACCGCTACAGGCTGCTTCAGGCTTGGCTACCTTGATATCAGGGTAGAGCCACAGCCGGTACTTACCCTTCCCTCACAGGATGAGCTAACGGTATGTGATACCGATGGCAACGGTATCGGTGAGTTTAACCTTGAAGCCTTAAAAGAGGGCCTTGCCAATGGCGATGCGAGCCTTGTGATTACCTTCCACCTAACGGCGGAGGAAGCACTATCGGGAGCCAACCCGATCGGCAACACGACCGACTACAGGAATGACCACCCGGGCACACAAACCCTTTGGGTAAGGGCAGTAAGTGGTACCACAGGCTGCTTTAACACCACGCCATTCCCGGTTACCCTTATAGTAACCCCTGCACCTCAGGCACCAAAGCTACAGGATATCACCCTTTGTGATGATACCGACAACAATGGGCAGGACGGGGCGCTAAGGACAGACCTTACAGTATATGAAACACAGATAAAAGAAGCAGTAGCCCCAGTGGAAGTAACCATCACCTATTACCTTTCCAAGGCTGATGCTGATGCGGGTATCAACGGTATTGCCAGCCCTGCAAGGCATATTGCCAGGGATGGGCAGGTGATCTGGGTAAGGGTAGAGAATACCGCAGGCTGCTATAGCCTTACGAGCTTCACCATCCATATCAACAAGCCACACCAGTTGGTAACCCCAACACCCCTTGCCGTATGTAACGAGGCACTGCCAAATGACGGTATTGCGGAGTTTGACCTTACACAAAAAGACGATGAGATACTGGGCCCTGATGGGGTAGGCATGGACTACGTTGTAGACTACTTTACCACCGACCCAAAAGCAGACAGCACCGCTGTGGCAATCGCCACCCCGGATGCCTATGTAAATACAGACAGCAATGGAGCAGCACAAAACCCAAGAACGATCTGGGTAAGGGTAACCACCACCCAGGGGTGTGTTAGCTATACCACCCTAACCATAAGGGTGCTTCCGCTACCTGTACCCAACTTTAACCCAGCCCCACTTGAGGTATGTGACCAGGATGCTACAGTAGTAGGCAGTGAGCCCTTTGACCTTACCCTTGCACAGGATGATATCCGCAACAACGGTACTAACTATGTGTTCAGCTATTATACCACAGAAGAGGATGCCCAGGCAGGCACCAATGCGATACCTGACCCAACCAGCCACAACAGTGCCAGTGGCAGTGTATGGGTAAGGGTTGAGGCCAATACTAATAACCCATCTGATTTGAGGTGCTTCCAGATAGTGGAGCTTGAACTAATAGTGAACCCACTGCCACCGATAGCCGACCTTGCCGACTATGGTATCTGTAACGACACCCCTGCATCCCCGACAGCCTTTAACCTGAAGGAGTATGTAGAGACAGCCCTTGGCGGCAATACAGGCAACATTTACACTATAGGCTACTTTAGCGATGCAGCCCTTACCACACGTGCCACGCCAATAACAGGGTATGTAGTAACAGGCAGTGCTACGGTATACATAGAAGTAGTGAACAACGACACAGGGTGCAGGATCGTAAAAGAGCTTGAGCTTATCGTAGAGCAGCAGGCCGTAGCCAACCCTGTGGCAGACCCTGCGGCGGTATGTGATACCGACGACCAGAACGACGGCAGGGCCTCAGGATGGGATTTAACCCTACTTGCACCTGAAGTACTTGGCGCTCAGGACCCGTCTGTATTCCTTGTAAGCTATTACGATATTGACCCATCTACAGTACCTGCACCGCAGCCGATACAAGACCCTGAAAACTATACCAACCAGACCCCGGAGAGCCAGGTGATCTGGATCGTAGTAACCAACAGCGATACGGTACAGGACACCCCATGCAGTGCCACCACTACGGTAACCCTAAGGGTAGAGCGCAGGGCAGAGCCTGTTATCACAACAGCAGATGGCAGCGATACAGTATGTATCGAATTTGGAGAGAGCGAAGGGGCACTGGAGCTTAACAGCGGTGTAGTACCAAACGGCCACACCTACCTTTGGTACAAAGACGGGGTACTGCTAACCGACAGTGATGACTCAGGAAGCTATATCGCCAAAACAGGCGGCGTATACACCGTAGTAGTAACGGGCCCTGCGCCACTGGAATGTGTTTCTGATGAATCGGCAGGCTTTACAGTTACCGAATCAGGGCAGGCATCAGCAATAGGCCAGGGGTATTATGTAACCAACTACTTTAGCGATAACCAGACCATAACGGTAACCATAGAAGGAAACGGGGAGTACACCTACCAGCTGGATAACGGCCCAAGGCAGGAATCTCCGGTATTCACCAATGTATCCCCAGGCTACCACAGCGTAACGGTATGGGATGAGAAAACAGATTTTCCATGCCAGGAGCTGGTCTTAAATGGAGTAAGCATTGTAGACTACCCTAACTTCTTTACCCCTAACGGCGATGGTTTCCATGATACGTGGAACATCATAGGCTTAAGCGGTACAGGATCTGTGATCTATATCTTTGACCGCTATGGCAAGCTTATCAAACAGATAAGCCCGGACCTTGAGAGCAGCGGATGGGACGGAACGCTAAACGGTACCCCGGTACCTGCAACGGACTACTGGTTCACGGTGACCTACCCTGAGTTTGACGGCAGCACAACGGTAACCAAAGAATTTAAATCGCATTTCTCACTGAAGAGATAAAACAAAGAGAAAACCACAATAAATAAGAACCCCGGACAGCAAAAGCTGCCCGGGGTTTGTTTTTATAAGTTTAAAGAAAGTGTTACAGTTTGTGCCTAGCCCTGATAGAGGCGGCATCCTGCCCGGCAGAGCCAAAGGGCAGATACAGCCGATAGCAGGAAATAGCTTTAAATAAACGCGCTTAGATTGGGCTTCTTAAAGTACTATTTTAAACCTCTTCGAGCAGAGATAAAATTTCAGTTATAGAAAATTTGGCACCACAAATAAATTCATCTGCTGCTCCATAGTAAATGGTAAGTTCATCGCCTTTAACAATATGACCGTTTGTAAACACAACAAAGCCAAAAAAGCCACTTAGTTCGTATGTTTCGGTTGGAACCATAATAGGAGTAACCGTCCTGGATATAACTTTTGAAGGATCATTTAAATCCATTAGAAATGCACCCAGGCAATATTGATTTTCTTTGTTGGCACCATGGTAAATTTCCAACCATCCTTGTTCTGTTTTAATGGGGGCTGCCCCGGCACCAACCCGTGCACTATCCCAAAGTGCTGAACGGGTTTTAACGATGCACTGATGATTTCCCCAATGTAAACCGTCAAACGACTCGGCAATCCAAATATAGTTACCGCCAATTTTGGGGCTGCTCGGACGGTGCAAGGCATAATATTTGCCGTTTATCAACTCTTCAAAAATAGCACAGTCTTTATTATGGGGAGGAAAAATAAGACCTTTAAAATCGTACGATTTCCAGTCTTTGGTTGTTCTTAAACCAACGCCCACACCATTTTCTGATACGGCGGTATATGTTAAATGGTAAGTGCCATCAATCTCTGCTACACGGCAATCTTCAATACCAAATTGCTCCAAATAGCCTTTACCCGATACAATATCATATCCTTCAGGTTCGGTAAATTGTATGCCATCATCACTACAAACCAATCGCAAATGTGATAAAGTAGTAAGATAATCTGAACCTTTATAGTTTATTACTCTCGCATCATTAGCTATAAGGTCAGGATCGTTAAGGGAGACTTCCAGTATTTTTGTTTTTCCTTCTGCATTGGTAACCGGAAAGCATATAAATCCTTCTTTTTCCGGAATGTTTTCGGCTACCCTAACTAATAGCCACGTTTTCCCCTGATAGGTAAATACCCCTGGATTTAAAAGGCAAATAACCTGCATCTTACTATTGCTGGGTTTTAAATCTTTTGGTACCAAAATAGGGTTCTGCGGAAAACGATGTGCTATATCTTTCATAACTATATAATTATGAATTTAAAGTTACTATGATTTTTAACTGCATAGCGAAACACTAAAGCTAAAGTACTCTTAAATTTATCCTTCGTCTGCCATTACACTTTAAATTTACACATATTGGCATGTTAACTGACATTTTAACTGTTACAGTATATGTTATACTGATAATGCAGCTTTGGCACAATTTTTTAATACTACTTCACAACGAAATAAAAGAAAGGAATTTATCATGTTAAAATGGATAGATGTAATAAAGTTTGCCGGTAGCGGTAACCCTATACCGGAACGCAGAGTAGAAAAGACTGATAAAGAGTGGCAGGATTTATTGAGTCCGGAAGAATTCAGGATTACAAGGCTTAAAGGTACCGAGCGTGCGCATAGCTCTGAAATGTGTTCTTTATTCGAACCCGGAAAATATGCCTGTGTTTGTTGCGGCACTTTATTATTTGATGGTGATGAAAAATTTGAAAGTGGTACAGGTTGGCCATCGTTTACACAGCCGGTTACAGATAACGCTGTAGCATATCATAAAGATATAAGTTACGGCATGGTTAGGATAGAAGCACTTTGCAATACTTGCGATGCACATTTGGGGCATGTATTTCCTGATGGGCCAAAACCTAGCGGACTTAGGTATTGCATGAACGCCGTTTCATTAAAAAAAGTTGAGAGCAACGAAAAGAAAATAACTTTTGGAGGTGGCTGTTTTTGGTGTACAGAGGCAGTGTTTACATTGCTTAAAGGTGTTACCAAAGTTGAAAGCGGATATAGTGGCGGAAAAATTGATAATCCCACGTACAGAGAAGTTTCCAGCGGTATGACCGGACATGCGGAAGTAATTGAAGTTACTTACAATCCTGAAGAGATATCTTTTGAAGATTTGCTTCGTATACACTTAAGTACTCACAATCCTACTACCCTTAATAAACAGGGCGCGGACATGGGAACACAATACAGGAGTGTGATTTTTTATCGTACCGAAGATGAAAAAGCTGCTGCCCAAAGTGTAATTGATGAAGTACAGCAGGCCTATGATGAGCCTATTGTTACCGAACTAATGCTATTCGAGCAGTTTTATAAAGCAGAAGAATATCACCAGGACTATTATAAAAATAATAGTGAAGCGGGTTACTGCCAGGCTGTGATAGATCCTAAGCTTAAAAAGTTCAAACAGCTTTTTAAAGATAAATTAAAAGATGTATCAACCATTGAGGGATAAAATATGATTAAAAGAACCGGATTTGGCGGAGGATGTCATTGGTGTACCGAAGCAATATTTTCTGCTTTAAAAGGTGTTGTATCGGTACATCAGGGATGGATTGCGTCAGATTCGGAAAACAAATCGTTTTCTGAAGGTGTTATTGTTGACTATGATACTGAGCGAATATCGCTGAATGTACTTATAGCGGTGCATTTGCATACACATAGCAGTACTGCATCTCATTCTATGAGAGAAAAATACTGTTCGGCTGTTTACATATTTAATGAAGAGGACGCGCAATTGGCTAAAGAGGCTATACATGTTTTACAAACGGACTTTGATAAACTTATAATAACCCAGGTATTGCCCTATGCCGATTTCACGCTGAATAGGGAAGATTCTCTGAATTATTATTTCAGCGATCCCGAAAGGCCATTTTGTGAGAACTATATTAATCCGAAGTTGAAACTGTTGTTAAATCAATTTTCGGATGTTACCGATACAAGGAAATTGCAACACCTGCAAAATCCCGACTAATTACAATGCGGCATGAGCCGTAAATCCTGCATACAAGCACTAAAGCGTGTATGCTTTTATATTATGAATACAAATAAAAACACTGCGTACTCTATATTAGAACTGGCTTTTATATCAAGCGGCAGTACTATTCCGGATACGTTTAAGAACAGCCTTGACCTTGCTCAAAAGGCGGAAGAGATGGGTTTTAACCGATTTTGGCTTGCAGAACACCATAACACTATAAGTATAGCCAGTTCGGCAACATCTGTGCTCATTGGGTACATAGCAGGCGGGACAAAGACAATACGTGTAGGATCAGGCGGGATTATGCTTCCTAACCATTCTCCACTAATTGTTTCAGAGCAATTTGGTACGTTAGGGGCACTTTATCCTAACCGTATCGATCTTGGACTTGGAAGAGCTCCCGGAACCGACCAGGTTACGGCACATGCTATCAGGTCTGACAGGATGAAATCTGTGCATAATTTTGGTGGAGAGATTGAGGAGATACAGGAATATTTTTCTGTAGATAACTATATGGCGCAGGTTAGGGCTACAGTTGCCGAAGGTGTAAATGTACCCCTATACATATTGGGTTCGAGTACCGATAGTGCCCACCTCGCTGCAAAACTGGGATTACCGTATGTTTTTGCAAGTCATTTTGCTACATCGCTGCTTCATGACGCACTTGAAATATACAGAAGGGAGTTTCAGCCATCAGAATATTTAGATAAGCCTTACACTATGGCGGGGATAAATGTTATTGCTGCTGATACAGATGCTGAAGCAGAAGAAAACTTTACGTCGTTAATACGTATGTTTCTTGGGGTACTGACAGGTAAGCGAGAACACCTGCAGCCACCAGAACCAATGTCTGACGATTACATGATGGTACAACATAACCCAGCTGTACGCGATATGCTTAAATACTCATTTGTGGGAAGAAAAGAAGCCGTAAAGAAAGAGGTTGAGAAATTCCTTCAGCAAACAGGTGTAGACGAACTTATGGTTGTATCTAACATCTACGGGCATGATGATAGGGTGAAATCATACAGGATATTCTCAGAGATAATGAACGAGATAAACGCTGATAAAGCATAATATGAGTAAAAGCCTCATCGGTAAGACGATGAGGCTTTTTTAGTACTGACTATGAAATTATATCTTCTCGCTAAGGTATGCAGTAACTTCTGCAAGCCTGTTGGCAAATCCCCATTCGTTATCATACCATGTAGCAACCGATAACAAGTTACCTTCTTTAACCGTAAGCGGTAAATCTATTATAGATGAGTGCGGATCTGCAACAATACGTGCAGATGTCCATTCTTCTTCTAATACATCTAAGACACCTTTAAGCTTTCCTTCGCTTGCTGCTTTTCTAAATGCATCGTTAACTTCCTGTACTGTACAATCTTTTTCGGTTACAAGGTTAAGTTCGGCGATACTTCCTGTACGTGTAGGTACCCTGTATGCTTTACCTGTAATTTTTAGGTCTTTCCAGATAAACTGAAGTGCCCTTGCAGCTCCGGAAGACGAAGGAATAATATTTTCTGCCGCTGCCCAAGAATCACGCCTGTCTTTCATTGGCTGATCTGTTAGCGACTGTGTATTTGTATACGAGTGTACCGTTGAAAATAGTCCGTACTGAATACCGAAATTTTCAAGGATTACCTTAACTACCGAAGCTAATGCATTCGTGGTACAGCTACCCATACTGATGATCTTATGGTTTTCAGGATCAAAGGTCTCAAGGTTGATTCCTTTTAAAAGTACTGCGTCGCAATCGGCTAACGATTTGCTTGGTGCACTTATTAATACATGTTTAGCACCTTTATCTAAATGCAATTGTGCACCGGCTCTTGTAGAGCTAAGTCCTGTACAGTCTACCACAAAATCAATTCCCAGCTCACCCCAGTTCGGAATTTCTTTAGATGAATTAAGGTAGGTTATATTTTTATCGCCAATAGTAAAGCTTTCGCCTTCGGCAGATACACTTTCGCTATAACGTCCGTAATTGGTATCTACACTAAACAGAGCAGCCAGTGTTTTTATATCTTTAATATCTGCAATGTATTCCGGCACAAATAATTTGTTGGTAAGTGCTACGCGTAGAAACTGCCTTCCTATGCGGCCGAATCCGTATAATGCTATTTTAGCCATATTATTTAATTTTTTGGATTTGTTACTATTAGGTGTTTTTTAGTTTGTAACGGTGTTCGCCTTTTAACACCAGTTCTTTATTTTGGTTGTATACCGTTGCGTGGGTAACCACGGTGCCTGTATTGCCTTCGTCTATAAGCTCAACAATTTCAATAGCCGGGTAAAGCGTATCACCTGAGTGAACTTCTTTTAAAAATTCACACGATAGTGATGTAAAGGCTATAAACACATCGCCTATATAGTGCGGAAACAAAGTTGCTCCCGGTGCTGTAAATGCTAACACTTGTAAGCCATGAACAACAGGTGCTGTGTGGCCAAAACGTTTGGCATATTCCATATCATAATGAATGGGATGGTTATCGGCAGATACGGCCTGAAAAGCAGAGGCATGAGCATCTGTTAATGTCCTGCTTGGTGCTCTGAATATATCGCCGATATTTAATTCTTTAAAAGTACGGGGCCCTACAAGCCTGAAATCTTCTTTATTGAATGCTATATTTTCCATATTCTAATGAATTGCAAGTTTTTTAATCATCTGGTCAGATATTGGGTCGGCATACATACCGTATGCGCTTAGCAATACTCCTTTAAGATTATATTTTTCTGATGTTATTCCGTAAACGATATTTTCATCGCCCGGATCTGTTTCTCCCTCAAACCTAAAAACCCACTGAATATGAAATTCATCGGGAGATAATGAAGTAGTTCCGTATACCACACAATCGTAATCAAGGTTAAAATCGTGGGTAAAACCTTCTGTCCTTAGCCAGTTTAATGTTTCGGTTACAGTGTCAAATGATGGCTGTATTTTTTCCATGGTATTTGGTATTAATGGTAAACCTCATAATGTAAATATAACATTATGAGTCTAGTAATTGATAATTAGTTCTTAAGGAATTTGATGAACTCCTCATTAAATTTGTCTTTTTCTTCTATAAACAAAGCATGACCGCTTTTATCAAAAGGCACAAGAGTAGAACCTGCAATTTTTTTGTGCATGTCTTCTGCCAAAGCAAAAGCAACGATCTTGTCTTCTTTCGCATTAAAAATTAGTGTTGGCACTTTAATTTTAGGTAAGTCACCACGAAGGTCTTCATCACGAAGTGCAATTAATGCCTGTTCCATAGCATATGGAGAAGACTGCATTTCGATACCGCCTAACCATGCGCCGAGACCCGGAGATACAGAAGTAGCAGATAGCGTAAATTTCTCTCCAACAGCTGCAAGTAAAGCAGGCCTGTCACTATTGTTTAGGTTAACCCATTGTGTAATATCTTCTTTAGTAAAGAATGGCAGATCATAATCGGCTTTTTTAGTATGGCAGGGTGCAGCAGCAGAAAACAAAGCCAGTTTGTTTATGTGTGCAGCGTTGTATTTTGCAACGTAGTGTAGTGCAATTGCACCGCCCATTGAGTGTCCGCCAATCGTAGCATCTTTAATATCCAGTTTGTCTAAGACAATTTTAATATCATCAGCAAACTGATCGTAGTCGTAGCTTCCGTATGGTTTGTCCGACTGTCCAAAACCACGAAGTGTAATACCTATAACCCTGTAACCTGCATTAAGCAGTGCATGATACTGATATTCCCACATTGCATCACTTAATGGATAACCGTGAATAAGCACAACAGCAGGCCCGTCTCCCATATCAGTTACATGGAGGCGTACATTCTCTGCAACTTCAATGTATTCTTTTCTTGCAGCTTTCTCGCTGGTTTGCGTTGTGTTTTCCGTACTTTCCTTTTTTTCTTCTTCTTTAGATGAGCATCCGGTAAGTGTACTTGCCGCGATAAATAGGGCAAGGCCTAATGATTTGATATTTTTCATAATTTGTTTCGTTACACAGGGTAACATTTAGGTTTGTTAATTAGTGATTATGAGATGTTTTCGAATTGTAATAACCAAACGATATGACTTTAAGTTAAGTGATTGATATTTAGTAGTTTGATTTGTATACCATTGTTTGTAAATTACGTTATATCGTAATTTTATGCGCCATGTGTGTTGCATTTATGATGCTTTTATTTTTGCGTGTAATATTTTTAGCCGAAATTGCAGTACTTCTAAAACAACACCTTACATGGAACAAAATACTGCTGCAACCGATGCACTGCTAAGAAATCTGCAGGAGCGTGAAAGAGAACAAGCTCTTGTATTTTATACATGCAATGCGCTTTCTCAAATAACTGATATCGATGCGTTAAAAAGCCTGGTACGTAATGATCTTAAAGATATTCTGGGTTTTGAAGATATTGTTATATGCAGTACAGATGCTGAAGAGCAGGAGTATGGTATCCGTTATCATTACTCGGACATAAATCCTGTAAAAAAGGATAACGTGTATACCGTTGAGGATGGTTTTTTTGACGCATGTATGGCATCGGCAGAAAACATACATTTTGATTTTTCCGGATCTGCTATTAAGAAACTGGTGTTACCTGACTATATTCAGAAAACAATTACGTCCGGTAATAAACATGCGGTAGGTATTGCGCTGCCAAATTTAAAACAGCAGCCTGTTGTTCTGTTACTATTTTTCAGGAAACCGGATGCGCTATCCAGGCAGTCGGTTCGTTTTCTGAAAGGGATAGGGAATCAGTTGGCAATAACACTATTAAATATCAACCGGTTTAAAGATTGGGAAAAGCAGCAGGAAGAGCTTGCCACGCTTAAAAATAAAACCGAGCAGGAAAAATTTTATGCCCAACCGAAAGTAGTGGCTGACGAAGATAGTTTCTCGGGCATTGTTGGAAAAAGCGAAGCTATGAATATTGTTTTCGATTTGATAGACAATGTAGCTTATACCGAAAGTAATGTCTTGATAAATGGCGAGACGGGTACAGGTAAAGAACTTGTTGCGGCGGCTATACATAGTAATTCGCCTTTTCATGAAAAAGAAATGATCAAGGTGAATTGTGCTGCTATACCTTCGCACCTTATAGAGAGCGAATTATTCGGGCATGAAAAGGGTAGTTTTACTGGAGCAACAGAACGCAGGATCGGTAAGTTTGAACTGGCTAACAACAGCACCATATTTCTGGACGAAATTGGCGAGTTGCCATTAGAACTCCAGGCAAAAATGCTTCGGGTATTACAGGAGAGGGAAATTGAACGCATTGGGGGCAATGGTAGCATAAAAGTGAATGTGCGGATAATTGCCGCCACAAATCGTAATTTACAAACTGAAGTTACCGAAGGCCGCTTTAGAAGTGATTTGTACTACCGACTTAACGTGTACCCTATAAGTGTTCCATCATTACGCAGCCGTATAGAAGATATGCCTTTGCTTAGCAGTCATTTTCTGAAATATCATGCGGCAAAGACAGGTAAAAAAGTCACCAAATTTTCACACAAGGCAATGGAGGGGATGATGGCTTATCCGTGGCCGGGTAATGTTAGGGAACTGGAAAATATAATTGAGAGGAATATACTACTCGCTAAAGGTGACACCATTAAAGAAATACATTTTCCCGATGCATTAGCTATTGCCGGAACTGATGATAATGAAGAATTTCACTTAAAGACTTTGCAGCAAGTTGAAAAGGAGCATATTTTAAAAGTGATCGCCAAATGTAACGGACGTATATCAGGACCTTATGGTGCAGCTATGATTCTTGATATGCCGGCTACTACACTTATATCTAAAATGCAAAAGCTCGGTATTAAAAAAGGACATACGGTAAACAAAGAGTAAGTTTTATTCAGCAAATTCATCCTGATGGATTTTGCCCGATGAAAATGCCCAGTAAATCCATAAGGCTATACAAATAACTAAAGCGATATCCGGATATTGAAAAGATAATCCAAAAGCGATACAGTAGGTTGGCAGGCCGTACAGGTAATTTTTTTTAATTTTATTGATGGCTTGATCTGAAATGCCCGGGCGAAGCAGTTCTTTATTTCTTGCCGCCACATACCACAAAAGATTATAGGATAAATTTATCAGTACAAAAAGACCCGTATATACAGCTACTGCTACATTTGCAGACGGACCGGTAAAAAATTTAGACAACAGGGCAGTAGGATACGACACTGCTGTAACGAAAAAAAGTATCAGTCCGTTTGCAAAAGTAATGGCAGTATTGCGGCTGTAAATCTGCTTAAATAATTTATGGTGGTTTACCCACATTATAAAAATGCTGAAAAAAGAAATGGTAAATGCCAGAAAAGCCGGCCACTGCTCTTTTAAATATGCGCCGAGATCTATATTTCCATCTACAGATTCAGGAACATGAAGATCCAATACCAACAGTGTTATAGCAATGGCAAATATAGCATCGCTAAAACCTTCCATTCTTACGGTTTCTTTTTCCATTGTGTTTTATTATTCGTTTTCGGCTTTAAGCCATATGTCGTTATATTCTTCAGGATGTCTTTTAAACTGCGCATGTACGTAAGGACATAACGGTTTAACCCTCAATGTGTTTTCTCTAACATACGTTGTCATTGTATCTAAAAGTAAATTGGCAAAACCTTTGCCTCCGGCTTCGGGGTCAACTTCGGTATGGTAAACAGTAAGAATATTTTCTTTAATGCTTACTACCATTTCACCAAGTTTTTTACCGTCTTCGTAAAGATTAAAAGCACCGTGTTTTTTTTCGTCAAGTTCCAGTTTTATATCTGTCATAATTCAAAATATTTGGTTTGATTTTTAATTAAGAGTAACCTTTTTTAATGCCGAGTTTCTTCATTTTAGAATATAATGTCTGTGCAGGCACTTTTAGCAGTTCTGCGGCACCTCCTGGGCCAAAAACTTTTCCATCGCAGGTTTTAAGAGCGTTCATAATATGGTCGCGCTCCATTTCTTCCATAGATTTTAATGTTCCTTGTGGCTCTGTCATAATCGTAGTAGCAATAACAGGAACAATACTAATATCAAACGATTCTATTTCTGTGACTTTAGCCAAAAGTACATTGCGTTCAATTAAATGTTCAAGCTCCCTTATATTTCCGGGCCAGTTATATTGCATCAATTGGTGTAGTGCAACAGGAGCTATACCCACTACATTCTTACGTGATTTCGCAGCGTATTTTTTAAGAAAATAAAGTGCAAGTTCTTCTATATCCTGCAGTCTGTCTCGTAGCGGAGGCAGCTCTATCGGGAATACGTTAAGCCTGTAATAAAGGTCTAATCTAAAACGCCCGTCGGCAACTTCTTTTTCGAGCGAGCGATTTGTAGCAGCTACGATACGCACATTTACTTTGATGGTCTTGTCTCCGCCAAGGCGCTCTATTTCACGTTCCTGTAATACGCGTAACAACTTTACCTGAGAATCTAAGGGCAGTTCGCCAATCTCATCCAGGAAAATAGTACCGCCATCGGCTTGTTCAAATTTGCCTATACGTGCTGTATTGGCTCCTGTAAATGCGCCGCGCTCATGTCCAAAAAGTTCCGATTCAATTAACGAATGGGGTAGGGCAGCACAGTTTACCGTTATTACAGGTTTCGCTTTCCTGTCTGACAGGTCATGAATAGCGTGTGCGATCTTTTCTTTGCCAGTGCCACTTTCTCCTAATACAAGTACAGATGTATCGGTCGGGGCAACAATGTGTATCTTTTCCAGAACTTCCATAAGTTGCTCGCTTTGGCCAATAATGCCTTCAATACGATAATCTTCGGTAGAATCGATCTGGGAAATTTCTAAATTGTGTCCGGATTGTTCTATGCTGTGCCTATAACGGGCAATATCCAGCATCACCATTAAATCTCTTTCCCTAAACGGTTTAACCATAAAGCCATAGGGTTGTGTAGCCTTTACAGCTTCCATAGTAGTTTGGTTCGTATTGGCAGAAATATATAAGAATGGCAATCGTTGCTCAACAAGTTCCCAAGCAAGGTCAATACCTGTCAGGTCGCCTTTAAGCATAATATCCAATAGCACCCAGTCCGGTTTTTTTGTTTCGATAACCTTACGTGCCTGTACTACAGAAGAGGCTATGCCAACAACCTGGTACCCGCCCTTTGTAAGCATCATTTTAAGGTCGTTTGCAACAATAAACTCGTCCTCTACAATTAAGATTTTTTCCTTCATCAGTTCTGTTAGGCGTTTTGGGAACTATACTCAGAACCCATTTTTTCGTTCTTTATAAAAGTTATAATAATGGTAAGTCCGTTTGCATTTTTATAATCAAATGTACCGTCCAGCTGATCGCTAAGGCCTATCATAAGATTCATGCCCAGCGAATTGCTGTTTTCAAATTTAAAATCTTCCGGCAGGCCTACACCATTGTCGGCTATAGTAAGTTCGTTAGTTTCTGTGTGTACTTTCTTTAACGAGATCTTTACTTTGCCTTTTTCATTTTCAGGAAAAGCATGCTTTATAGCATTGCTTATCGCTTCATTCAAAATAAGCCCTAAAGGTACCGCCTGTGCCACGTCAAGTTCCAGTTTTTGGGTATCAATTTCAAAATCAATCTTCCTTTCCGGATCAAAATAATCACTCAGGTAATTTACCAGTTCATAAATATACCATGATATATCTATTGTTGCCAGATTTTCCGACTGATATAATTTCTGATGGATAAGCGACATGGCATGCATCCTGTGCTGGCTGTTTTGTATTGCTAATATAGCATCTTTATTGTCCAGATAGGCAGATTGTGTATTGAGAAGGCTTATAACTACCTGAAGGTTATTTTTTACACGATGATGAATTTCGTTGATCATCCATTCTTTTTCGTGCTGAAGTTTTTTTATCAGTTCGTTTTGCCTGCTTATTTCTTTTTCTTTAATTTTTAATACACTGCTGCTTTGCTGTTTTAACCTGTAGTAGCTAATAAGCAAAGCAACCAATAGTGCCAGAACAATGCAACCTCCTATGTATAGCAAAATAGTATCGTTATAAGTTTATCTCCTGTATTTTTATATTTCTGATGGTATTGTTTCCGGTTTTCTGTCCGACAGGAAATAACATATAAGCATGGCTACCCCGGCAAATGTAATAGAGAAAAGGCCAAGTTCCCTGCCTGCGAAAGCACCGCCTACACATCCCAGTAAAAAACCAGAAAGTGTAACCATTTGTTTTTTAAAGCTCACCATAGCATCAGGCCCCTGAAATCTGTTAAATAATAACTTTCCGAGATCAAGGGATGCCTGGGTTACATTACCCGTCATCATTGTTGTTGGCCCGTATGTTTCTTTAGTAAACAATTTACCAAAGGCATTTTGCAGTCCCAGCGCAAAAACAACAATCATAACTATGGTGTATGTTATAACTTTATCGTCCTGTTGTAAGTGAAATATAAATGCCGACAAACCTGCAATAACAAGTAAGACGGCTTCTATAAACAGGACTTTGTTTTTCTGTTGTGAACGTGTAGCCATCCATCCGCCAAGCATTACTGCAATTACAAATACCGGAAACGTAATAAGTTTTACCCATGCACCCGGGCTTCCGCCGATAGCCATCTGGTAGGCAAAAGTGATAAAGTTACCCGTTACGTGTGCCGAGAAAATGTTATCTCCTGCCACAAAAGTAACCGTATCGCAGTAGCCTGCAACAGCGGTAAGCATAAGCGTTACGGTGCTAATATTTTTTTGAACTTCCATACTTTATTATTTTAAGTGGGCACGCAGCATCCACGCCATTTTTTCGTGAGTTTCCATTAGTCCTGTAATGTAATCGCTAGTACCAAGATCATGCTGTGCGCCCGCAAAATTGTTTATGTTTTCACGTAAATGAATCAGGATACTTTCATGGTCTGCCAAAAGTTCTTTAATATATCCTAAGCTGTCATTTCCTTCTCTTGATTGTTCAGAAAGATGTGTAAGGCTCAAATATTCTTTTAGTGTTGCCGGAGCGTAGTGGCCTATCGTCCTGATGCGTTCTGCAATGGTATCGATAAGGTCATCAAGCTGTTCATATTGCTGCTCAAAGAAAAGGTGTTTGTTGTAAAAGTCCGGGCCTTCTACATTCCAGTGCGCTTTTTTGGTTTTTGTATATAATACGAATTCATCTGCCAGTACTTTACTTAAAGCATAAGCTACTTCAGCAAGATATTCCTGTTTAATTCCGATTTTAGTTTCCATCTGTTTTATTGTAAAATGGTTAATAAATTATGATCTAGTGAATATGTTCCCGCGCCTAACGCAAGTATCAATAGTAAAGACAAGGTGTACATATAAGGTACATCTCTTACTTCAAGCGAGTCTTTACGGTGAACCACAAAGTATCCTATAGCAGTTACGCCGATAGTTGGCAATACAACCAGACGTGTACCAATACCCAGCATAATAAGAAACGGAACTACGGTGTCAGAAAACGTAGCTACCAGTCCGTTAAGCTTTTCAGGTAAGTGAAGTGGGTTTGGCACGTGTTCTTTTTGCCCGTTTTCTACCCTGAACTTTTTAAGACCGTGAACCCTGAATAACTCCAGCGCAAGCAGTATCCTGAAGACCAGCATAGCCGAGTTATTGAATGTGCTGCCAAGATCTGAAGACAGTATTTGTTTTATAAAATCTATCATGATAGTTTAAATTAAAATGCAAAACATGAGCAGCCTAAAGCGCCCCAAAATGCGGTATAGTTGTTTACGGGAACGTTACTTAAACGTGCCTTGTTATGGTCGTGGGCGTGTACGTCGCAACTGCCTATACAGCTATGAATCTCAGAAGTAATTCCTTTTGTTCCTGCTGTGCTAATATTCTGATGACTATGTGCTGCATGTCCGCCTGCCGGATAATAACCGTTGTAAATATTGGTAGGCGACCAGTCCGGAAGGATAGGCACCGAAGGAGGAGAGTAAGAAGAAAAATCGCCTTTAGCATATACTATTTTTCCGTCTACAATGGTAAGTTCGGCTTCAATTTTCTTTACATCTTCATCAACTACGCTAAAGTAATCCCTGTCCAGTACCGCAAGATCTGCAAACATACCTACCTGAATATCGCCCTTTTTCTGCTGTTCCTGAGAGAACCACGCACTGCCACGAGTGTATAATTCTAAAGCGGTTTCGCGGTTTAACCTGCTTTCGTTATATAACTGAAGCCCGCCTACCGTTTTACCAACTGTAAGCCAGTACATAGAAACCCATGGGTTATAGCTGCTCACCCTTGTAGCGTCAGAACCTGCACCTACAGGAACTTCCATTTCCAGCATGCGTTTAACCGGAGGTGTATTTTCGGCAGCCTTGGCACCATATCTATCCGTAAAATATTCACCCTGATATGCCATACGGCTTTGTATTGCAATACCGCCACCTAAGTTCTTTACACGCTCAATATTACGTTCATCAATAGTTTCGGCATGGTCAAATATCCACGGAAGCCCGTTAAACGGAATATCCATATTTACTTTTTCGAACACATTTAAAAAGCGGGTTATGCTTTCGTTGTAGGTAGCGTGAAGCCTGAAAGGCCAGCGATTGGCAACCAGCAAACGTACCACTTTTTCAAGATCGGCTTCCATGTTTTCAGGAAGATCCGGACGTGGCTGTAAAAAGTCTTCAAAATCAGCAGCAGAAAACACAAGCATTTCACCCGCACCATTGTGGCGGTACATATCGTCACCCTGATATAGTTTAACGGTATCTATCCAGTCGCTAAAATCTTCGAATTCGTGTTTGGGCTTTTGTGTAAACAGGTTGTAAGCAATGCGAACGGTTAATTGCTTTTTTTCATTAAGCTCATTAACTACTTTGTAATCGTCGGGGAAATTCTGAAAACCTCCGCCGGCATCAATAACACTTGTTATGCCAAAACGGTTAAGCTCTTTCATAAAATGGCGGGTAGAATTTACCTGGTGCTCATACGAAAGTGTAGGACCTTTAGCAAGGGTAGAGTACAGTATCATAGCATTTGGTGTTGCTATAATTAATCCTGTAGGCTCACCTTTGCTGTCTTTTTGTATTTGCCCTCCCGGAGGTGCAGGCGTGTCTTTAGTAAAGCCAACTGCCTTAAGTGCAGCCCTGTTCATTATTGCCCTGTCGTATAAATGAAGGATAAAAACAGGCGTTTCGGGAGCAATTGCATTTATCTCTTCCAATGTAGGCATGCGGCGTTCTGCGAACTGAAATTCAGACCAGCCGCCTACAACGCGTACCCATTGTGGGGAAGGGGTACGGTCTACCTGTTCTTTAAGCATTCGTAAAGCATCGGCTAATGATGGTACACCATCCCAGCGCAATTCTAAATTATAGTTCAATCCGCCTCGAATAAGGTGAATGTGCGAATCGTTAATTCCGGGAACAACCCTTTTTCTTTCAAGGTCAATTATCCTTGTGCCTTCAGACGCCATATCCATCACATCGGCATCATTGCCCACGGCTATAAATTTTCCGTCTTTAATGGCAACAGCCGTAGCGTTGGCGTTCACTTTGGCAAAGCTGTGAACTTTACCATTGTATAATATGATATCAGCTTTCATACGTCGCGGCTTATTTGTTTAATTTGGCAATTGCCGATTTAATACCATCACCGGCTACCGTATAAAAAGCAGGACCTGCAAGCAATGTAATTTTTATAAGTGGCTTGTGGTTTGCCATTTTCTTATCTTTTAACCATTGTTGAGTTCTGTAAGCTTCAAACGAACCTAAAACAACATTTTCGGCTACTAAAGCAGTAGGAGAATCAATACCTGCATCTTTCAGGTCGCTTGCAAAAGCATAGTGGCTTACACCAAGCCTAAGTGCTTCGTTCATGGCAACACTTCCTACGGTAATCATAACATCGGGCGTAAATTTATTCCTGTCTCCCAAACCTATAAGCAATAATTTTTTAGCGGCAAGCATTCCTGCCGGAGGTGTTATAAGCAATGTTTCATAAGCATGGCCCTTAAATTTTCCGGTTTTTCGTGCTTCTGTAATAATACCTTTTAGCGCCTCGTCTAAGTGAACCATACCGTTTAACTGTGCAGGAAGAGCTGGGGGCGAGTTAAAAATGTCACCTTCTGTATATTCAAAAACACAGGCAACCTGAAGGTCTGCCACTGCCGCAGACGGACCCTGAACAAGGCCTTCGATAGTTACACCATCTACTTTACCCCAGGCAACGCTTGTGCCTATAGGTGTAGTTTTAACTTCTGTTTTTGTTTGTTGTGCTATAACTGTTGCAGGGGTTAAACCTGTTAATAGTAATGCAGCTATAAAAATGCGTATTGATAGATTTTTCATAATGTGGTTTTTTTAGATTGTATTAGAATTTAAAGCCTAGTCGTATATTATAAAAAAGGCCGTTTTTTGAATTTGGAATAATATCGTTTATAAATTCTCCCGTCTTAAAGTATTGAATACCTGTTACCAGTGAGGTAAATTTATTTACGGTATATGAGAAATTAGCCAGATAGGCTGTACCTATATATCGTTTGTCTGATGATGATCCCGGAAGGTTAAAGCCTCCGCTTGGCCTGTAAACACCGTCGTTAAGAGAGTAACGCCAGTTGAATACTACATCTACCTGCATTTTAAGCTGAGGTAATAAATCCAGCGTCCCGTACGGATGGATATCTATAAGGTTCACGGGACCTATTTGCGGACTAAAACCAAAATATCCTCCCTTTGGGTATATGGGGTTAAAGGTTTGCAGTGTGCCGTCTCCCGCTTTTTTATCTCCCGATATGTAATCGTTACGCAGGTTTATGGTAGGTTTAAATTTGATGTTCTCGAAAGAATAACCAAGATCTATAGAGCCAGTCCAGGCACTTATGTTTCCGTTAGCAAATGAGCCAAACTGATAAGCTGCTTCAAGGTTATAGATAAAGCCGCCACCATATTTCCATAGCCTTGTACCAATAGTATGGCGCACTTCTTTAGCAGCACCTTCCTCAAATACAGAAAGGTCTCTCCTTATGCCTACATAGTACAGGTCGAGATTACCACTACGCGGAATAATGTATTTAGAATATCCACCCCAAAGATTAACTTGTTTCGAAGGCTTATTATCAAAAATTCCTGTATGTGTGGTATCTGCCATCATAGCAAAAGCATCTACCGATAATCTTTCAGATGTATACATTACCTTAGCTCCTGTAAAATAAAGCCTTGCGTTAGGGCCTTCGCGTACAGAGATAAGCCTTCCCGAGCCGTAATCTATTTCCTGCCTTCCTACGCGCATTGTTATCGCTTTGTCTTCCTTTTGGTAAACAATGGCATCAAGAAATAAATTCTGAACATTAAGGTGGTCTTCGTCAATAGGACGGGGGCCGTTTATCCTGCCATCCTGCAGGGCACTTCTAAGCTGGGCAAATACCCTGAATCGTTTATTTAAGTGCAAATCGGCATGAAGGTCGTAACGTTGTAGCAAAAAATTGTTATGTCCGATATTTAAACGGCCCCAGTCCTCATTATTAAAATCAACATATTCATACCTTGCCTCTCCACCAAACGATAACCATGTCGCCCCGTCAGATGAAAGCGGAATGTATTTTACCTGCTCGTAAAAGTTGCGTGACGAGTCTTTAAGATATTCGTAGTTCTCGTCATAACGCATAAGCTTAAAGCTTTGTGCATAAGCAGTATTGCCGCAAAGGCACAAGAGGGCAAAGACAAATAAATGACTTAACTTTTTAAATAATATGGTACGGATTGATAGCACTGGCAGATATTTATGTATAATGTTGACTAGCTTGTTTTAAAAATTTTAATGCTTAAGCATGTTGTGTGCATAGTGAATGCCTAAACCGTAAGCACCGCCATATTTTTTCATAAGATTTGTAACGGCAACATACGTTTCCTGACGTGCCCAGTCTCTTTGAAGCTCCAGTAAATACTGAATTGATGTAATAGGTTTTACACCTGAATGTACCATACGCTGAATAGCACGTTCGTGAGCTTCTGCAGTAACATCTCCACAAGCATCTGTAATTACATATACCTCATAATTTTCTGCAAGTGCAGAAAGTGCAGGGCCAACAATACAAACGCCTGTCCATAAACCTGCAAGTACAAGTTTTTGTTTTTTAGTACCTGTTATTGCTTTGTAAGCAGCTTCATCTTCCCAGGTGTTCATGCTTGTACGGTCTATATAACCCGAAGTTGCCATTGGATAGAATTCTTCGATTTCCGGAAATACCGGGCCTGAGAAACTTTCTTCTGCAACGGTGGTTACAATAGTTGGAACGTTAAAAATTTTTGAAGCTCCGCATATAACGGCTACATTTGTTCTAAGTTCGCTAATAGCAATGCTGTTTGTAGCAAAGGCCATTTGACCTTCAAAATCGATAAGCACGAGAGCGTGGTTATCCGGGGAAAGTAAGTTTGCTGATGGTTTCATAAAATAATAGATTAAGATTTTCTATTACTTATGCCAATACGATGCCTTGTTATGAAATCCTTTAAAAATAGGGGATTAGCTGTTTTTAGCGTGCTTTAAGTTTACGATATATCGTAATTTTATGAGTTGGGTTAATCAACACATAAATTACCATGATATGTAAGATGCAAAAGCCCGCTTAATTTTTTAAGCGGGCTTTATATATTGATATTTTTCTCAGATGAAACAGGACTATTCAAAAACGTATTCGTCCTTACTTTTCTGTACTAAAACGATATTCAGATGCTGTCTTGTAAGTACTTCCCGGTTTTAAAACAATAGGAGCAAATACCGGTTGGTTTATAGCATCAGGAAAATGTTGTGTTTCCATAGCAAATGCTGTTCTAAAATCATCTTTAACACCCGATTTAAAAGTGTTTTTTCCCAGCATAAAGTTACCGCTGTAAAATTGCAGACCCGGTTCTACAGTAAACACCTTCATTACAATACCCGATTTATCGCCTATAACAGTGGCTACATCCCGCAGTTCTTTGGTAATACCTTCGTTAAGTGCAAAGTTGTGGTCGTAGCCTTTTCCGTTTTTAAGCTGACTATTATCTGCATTGACCCTTTCTCCGATAGTGTGAAAAGTTGTAAAGTCAAATGGCGTACCTGCAACCTTTTCAAGTTTCCCAAATGGAATAAGACCTGCATCTACAGGAGTGTATTCGTTGGCATTGATTAAAACTTTGTGGTTCAGTATAGTTCCGCTGCCCTCGCCATTAAGGTTAAAAAACGCATGATTGGTTAAGTTTACAGGCGTTTTTTTATCGGTTACGGCTTCGTAAGCCATTTTAAGATTTTGGTTATCATCTACACTATATTTTACTTTAACCTGTACATTACCGGGGAAACCTTCTTCGCCATCAGGTGAGTTATAAGTAAAAACTAATGTTTTATCGTTGGGTTGCTCCACTTTCCAAACCACATACTGAAATCCTTTTTTACCACCATGAAGGGTGTTTCCATTATTGTTAAGCGGAATGTAGTATTCTTTATCATCAAGCTTAAAAGTACCCTTCGCAATTCGGTTTCCTACACGGCCAATGGTGGCTCCGAAATATGGTTCGGTAGCATCCTGATAGCCTTTCGCACTGTTTAAACCCACCACAACATCGGTCATCTTTCCATTTTTATCGGGTACCCAAAGCCCTACGATACGCGCCCCGAAGTTTGTAAAAGCAACATTAATGTTCTTTGCCTTAATATAATATAGCGACACCTCTTTACCGTCTATGGTCGATTTAAAATCTGCTTCTTTTAGGTTGGTATTGTAAGCAGCAGTTTCGTGTTTAGCAGTATCATTGATGGTTTTTTCCGACTCTTTCTTTCCATTGCATGAAATAAAAAATGTTATGCTTAGTATGGATATAGCTAATAGCCTATAATTTTTCATAAAGTTTATTATGTTGGTTTTTCCCGACGTAAATATGGTGCTTACATCGGGCTTGGTTGTACGTTTTGGGCAAGTTAATAATAATTTGGTTTACTGCAACTACTCATATAAAGTACGTATGTGAGTTAGAATTTTGTACCCGGATAATCCTTAACAAAATGTTATTTTAATTTATTTAGGGGCATTATTTTGAAATGTAAAAACTATTTATATACATTTGCAGGACTTATGAAGAACATTTCTCAAAATAATACATGGTGGTGGCTAGCTAAATCCTCAGGATTCGGTTGGTAAACTCCTATATATTATTTTGTGTCTAAAATAAATAATTAGAAGCCCGCTGGATCAGCGGGCTTTTTTTATTTCCCCAAAACTCCCATTCCATTTTTATTATCCTTAAATCAATATAAAATGATTTATCCATTTAAAACAGAAGTACAAAAAAGGCTCAGCGATACAAATACACCGGTAGAGATGTATTTAAAATTAAGAGACAAATTCCCTAACTGTTTTCTGCTTGAAAGTTCAGAATACAAAAGCAGGGAAAACAGCTACTCTTACATATGCCTTGAACCATTGGCATCTTTTGTTTCGGAAAGAGAGACAACAACCCTGCAATATCCTGACGGTAAAAAAGAAATTTTTATTAATGCTGATATAAACATTGCCGATACACTCAACGCGTTTACAAAATCTTTTAAAACAGATAAACTGGATTTTGGGTTTGTAAACAGTGGATTGTTTGGTTACACGTCTTATGATGCCATTCCACTATTTGAAGATATTGAGTTTAAAAATCAATCCTTTAACCTGCCGCTTATACAATACCATTTTTTCAGGTATCTCATTGTTTTCAACCATTTTAACAATGAAATGTTTTTGCTAGAACATTTACAGGAAGGAGAAACCTCCCAGATTGACAGTATCAACGATATCATCGTAAATCGTGCAGTAACCAATTTTGGTTTTACGTCCGAAGAAAACGAAACCTCTAATTTTAATGATAAAGATTTTCTTAAAGCCATAAGAAAAGGGATGGAACACTGCTTTTTAGGCGATGTTTTTCAGGTAGTGCTATCCAGAAAGTTTCGTAAAAAATTTAAGGGCGACGAGTTCAATGTATATCGCGCATTGCGTTCTGTTAATCCGTCTTCGTATCTCTTTTATTTTGATTACGGCGATTTTAAAATTTTTGGGTCTTCGCCCGAAGCCCAATTAACCATAAATAATAACAAGGCTTTAATATATCCTATAGCGGGGACTTTCAAACGTACAGGAAATGCGGAAGAAGATAAAAGACTTGCTGTTAGCCTTAGTGAAGACCCAAAAGAAAATGCCGAACATGTTATGCTTGTTGACCTTGCAAGAAACGATCTGAGCAGAAATAGCCACGATGTTAAAGTTGAAGAGTTTAAACAGATAGAATATTATTCGCATGTTATACATATGGTTTCTAAAGTAAGTGCCCAGCTGGATGCCGATTACAATCCGGTAAAAATATTTGGAGAGAGTTATCCTGCCGGTACGTTATCGGGTGCGCCCAAACACAAGGCAATGCAAATTATTGATGATAACGAACCCGAGAGCCGTGGGTTTTATGGCGGAGCGGTTGGCATAATAGGATTTGACGGATCATTTAACCACGCCATTTTTATACGATCGTTCCTGAGTCAGAATAATGAACTTACATATCAGGCAGGTTGTGGTATAGTGGCAAAATCCAACCCGGAAAGTGAATTACAGGAAGTTAATAATAAACTAATGGCATTGCGAAAAGCCATTGAAATAGCAAATACCATTTAGTCATGAAAATTTTAGTTGTAGACAATTACGATTCGTTTGTATATAACCTGGTTCATATACTGTATAACCTTGGCGTTGATGAGGTAGAAGTGCTTAAAAATGATAAGATCGATTTAGATAGTATCAATAATTTTGATAAAATATTGTTGTCTCCCGGTCCCGGAATTCCTAGAGAAGCGGGGTTAATGCCGGAAATCATTAAACGTTTTGCATCGTCAAAAAGTATACTGGGAATATGCCTTGGTCATCAGGCTATTGCCGAAAGTTTTGGTGGCAGTCTTATTAATATGCAAACGCCATTGCATGGGGTGGCTTCTGCTTTAACGATTACACAGGAGGATTATTTATTTGACGGAATTTCATCGGGGATTAATGTTGGACATTATCATTCATGGATCGTAGATAATAAACTACCGGATACGCTCGAAGTATTGGCAACAGATGAATCAGGAAATATCATGGCGCTAAGGCATAAAGAATATGACGTAAGAGGTTTGCAGTTTCATCCTGAATCGGTACTCACAGAAAGCGGAATTGCAATGATAGCAAACTGGTTAAAAAGGAACCCAGGCAAATAATTTTAACTACAAAGACAATTACAATGAAAGATATACTGGAATATTTATACCAACATAAAACCCTGAGAAAACACGAGGCACAGGAAGTGCTAACAGATATTGCATCAGGTAAATACAATCACAACCAAATAGCGTCATTTGTTACTACATTTATAATGCGTAACATAACCCTTGAAGAGCTTAGCGGATTTAGGGAGGCATTATTATCGTTATGTAATACAGTCGATCTGTCGTTTTGCAACCCAATGGATGTTTGCGGTACGGGCGGCGACGGAAAAAATACTTTCAATATCTCAACGCTAACATCTTTTGTTGTAGCGGGAGCAGGCATTGCGGTTGCAAAACATGGCAACTATGGAGTGTCTTCTATCTCGGGATCGTCTAATGTTTTAGAACATTTAGGTTTAGTATTTCAAACCGATGAGGATATATTAAAGAAACAGGCCGCTGAAGCTAACATATGTTTTTTGCACGCACCGCTATTTCATCCTGCATTAAAGCATGTAGCTCCGGTTCGAAAAGAATTGGGGGTAAAAACCTTTTTTAATATGCTCGGCCCTTTAGTAAACCCTGCGCAGCCAAAGGTGCAGATGGCAGGCGTTTTTAATTTGGAACTGGCACGAATGTACCAGTATCTTTTTCAGAAGCAGGACATACAGTACAGTATAATACATTCATTAGATGGTTACGACGAAATAACACTTACCGGTAATGCTAAAGTGTTTAGCAATAAAGGAGAAAGTATTTTAAAAGCAGAACACCTGGGCTTTGAAAATACGTCTGCCGACTATTTGTACGGAGGAGAAACGGTTGCAGATGCTGCTGCTATTTTCACAACAATAATAGAGGGAAAAGGTACGGTACAGCAAAATAATGTTGTGCTTGCCAATGCTGCAACTGCTATTAAAACATACTATCCGGAAAAAGAATATGAAGAAACCGTTGCAATAGCGAAAGACTCGCTATTTGGCCTGAAAGCAAAAAATGCATTTAATACTTTAAAATCAATCCGATGAAAATATTAGACACCATTAAGCAACAAAAAGTACTTGAAGTGCGGCAGCGTAAGGCAGCTTATCCATTAAATGTACTGGAGCAAAGTCTTTATTTTGAGAGGGAATGCATCTCTTTAAAGAAAACACTGACCGATGTAAATAGCAGTGGGATTATTGCTGAATTTAAGCGGAAATCGCCTTCAAAGGGAAATATTAATAGTGATGCGGATATTGAGAAAGTAATATCTGGTTATATTGAAGCGGGGGTATCTGGCTTATCTGTCTTAACCGATGAACACTTTTTCGGTGCAAGAGGCAATGATTTTAGATCGGCAAGGCAGATTAGCAAAATTCCAATGTTGCGAAAAGATTTTATAATTGATGAATACCAAATTTTTGAATCTAAAGCTATGGGCGCCGATGTTATTTTACTAATCGCTAAAATGCTTACTCCCAAAACAATAAGTGATTTTACGAATGTAGCTCACCAGTTGGGAATGGAAATACTCCTGGAAACGCATACCGAAACAGAAATAATACAAAACATTGATGCCACAGCCGATTTGGTGGGCATTAATAACCGCAATCTCAACACTTTTGAGGTAGATATTGAAAACAGTATCCGCATGGCCGAAATGCTTCCTGCGAACTGTATTAAGATTGCAGAGAGTGGTATTGAATCGGCTGCAGTTATTAAGCAACTTAAAAGAAATGGTTTTTCGGGTTTTCTAATAGGCGAATATTTTATGAAGAATACCGATCCGGGAGGTAAATGCAGCAGGTTAATTAAAGAGCTGAGGTTATGAAAATTAAAATATGCGGAATGAAGTATGCCGACAATGTTAAGGATATAGCATTGCTTTCGCCTGATTATTTAGGATTTATTTTCTATGCAAAGTCAAAGCGGTTTGCTGTTGATAGTCTTAAAACGGAATGTTTTGATAGCATTCCCGAAAATATTCAGAAGGTGGGTGTGTTTGTAAATGAAACTATCCCTGTAATAGAGCGCCTTACTAAAAAATATAAGCTCGATGTATTGCAATTGCATGGCAATGAATCTGCAAAGGAATGCAATGATTTAAAGAATAAAGGCTATACTCTTATCAAGGCGTTTTCAGTTAGTGAAGAATTTAATTTTTTATCACTTACGGAATATGAAGACAGTGCAGACTACTTTCTTTTCGATACCGCCACCCTAGATTATGGTGGTAGTGGAAATTCGTTCAACTGGCAGGTTTTAAACAACTACAAATTGAGCAAGCCCTTCTTTTTAAGCGGTGGACTCGGTTTGCATAATCTTGAGCAATTATTACAATTTAAACACCCAATGTTGTATGGCTACGATTTTAATAGCAGGATGGAAATAGATCCGGGATTAAAAGATGTAACATCGGTACAATCATTAATTGAAAAAATAAGAAAATATGAACACATTTAGCCCCGATAACAATGGATTTTACGGTGAATTTGGCGGTGCCTTTATCCCCGAAATGCTATACCCGAATGTGCAGGAATTACAAAAAAACTATAGAGATATAATAGCTTCTAAAGATTTTCAGGAGGAATTCCGTACACTGTTACGCGATTATGTAGGCCGGCCTACGCCTTTGTTTTATTCAAAGAACCTGTCGGCTATGTTTGATACGAATATCTATCTTAAAAGGGAAGATCTTAACCATACAGGAGCGCACAAGATTAACAACACAGTAGGACAGATCTTGCTGGCAAAGCGTTTGAATAAAAAACAGATTATTGCAGAAACTGGCGCAGGCCAGCATGGCGTGGCTGTAGCAACTACCTGTGCCCTTATGAATATGGACTGTACCATTTATATGGGCGAAATTGATATACAAAGGCAGGGACCGAATGTAGAAAAGATGAAACTCTTGGGTGCCAAAGTAGTTGGCGTTTCCAGCGGAAGCAAAACCCTTAAAGATGCTACAAACGAGGCCATAAGACAATGGATCAATAATCCTGTGGATATATATTATATAATAGGGTCGGTTGTGGGGCCGCATCCATATCCGGATATGGTTTCTATATTTCAGTCGGTAATATCCGAAGAAATCAAATATCAGTTGAAAGATAAAACAGGTAGTGAAAATCCAGACTATATTATTGCCTGTCTGGGTGGTGGCAGTAATGCTATGGGCGCATTTTATCATTACATAGGCGATAGAAAAACGAAACTTATTGCCGTGGAAGCAGGAGGAGAGGGAGTGTATTCCGGTAAAACTGCGGCAACTATTGCCTTAGGCAAAAAGGGAATTATTCACGGCAGCAAAACCTATTTAATACAAACGGAAGATGGGCAGATAGTTGAACCCCATTCTATTTCAGCAGGGTTAGATTATCCCGGTATTGGTCCTGCGCATTCTTACCTGCACGATTCTGGGTTGGCAAAAGTAGTGAACGTTACCGATAGCGAGGCATTGGCAGCAGCGCTTAACCTATCACAAAAGGTTGGTATTATCCCAGCGTTAGAATCGGCGCATGCCTTGGCATATCTGCACAAGATGAAATTTAAAAAAGATGATGTCGTAGTAGTGAATTTGTCGGGACGCGGAGACAAAGACATGATAACCTACAAAAAACATTTAGGGCTATGAATAGAATAAAACAATTATTTGAGCATAAACAGCAGGATATAGTATCCATATATATAACAGCGGGTTTCCCCCAGCTTAACGATACGCTATCTATCGTGAAGGGACTTGATGAAGCAGGTGTCGATATGATAGAGATCGGGTTTCCGTTTTCAGATCCGCTGGCAGACGGGCCTGTAATTCAGCAAAGCAGTGAACAGGCTATTGCTAACGGTATGACCCTAAAGATTCTGTTTAATCAGTTAAAAGAACTAAGAACTATAACACAGTTACCCATAGTACTAATGGGTTACCTGAATCCTGTATTGCAATTTGGAGAAACCGAATTTATAGAAAAATGCCATGAAACAGGAATAGATGGTATTATAATACCCGATATGCCTTTAGCCTACTATCAGGAAAATTTGCAGCAGTTGTGTAAAGAAAAAGATATTTCAAACATATTGCTTATAACCCCTCAAACATCGCAAGAAAGGATTCATGAAATTGATGATAATTCAGATGGGTTTATATATATGGTATCGTCAAATAGTATAACAGGAGGAACAACGGGAACGGTTTTTCAGAAAGAATATCTGGAGCGTACACAAAACATGAAACTTAACAACAACCGCCTTATTGGGTTTGGTATTCATGATAATGCAAGTTTTAAAAATGCTTCAAATTATGGTAGTGGCTGTATAATAGGCAGTGCGTTTATCAACCATATAGCGAAAAATGGAACATCGGAAGAAAGTATTGAACATTTTATTGATGGTATTATAAAGTAAGCAGTAAAATGATAAACAATTTTAGGTATGTTGTCCATTTTTACTGTGCAATTGCAGTTTCACTTCCAATATGTTTTCTGGGTTAAGGCGTCTGTACGCCAAAAATATAGCCTACAATTGCAGAAGCGCACATTGCAAGCGTCCCCCAGATACAAATTCTCAATACAGATTTCATAGGGGTAGATCCGCCTGCTTTTGCTGCCAATGCACCCGAAAAAGCCAAAAATACAATTGCTGAAGCATATTGTATGACCACCATATATTTTAATGGTGCTAACATCGCTACAAGTATAGGGAGCAAACCGCCTATTGTAAAGGCTAAAGCCGATGCAGCCGCAGCTGTAAATGGTTTTGCCTGCGTAATTTCGTTGATGCCCAGTTCATCTCGCGCATGAGCTTCCAGAGCGTTGTGTGCCGTCAATTGTATAGCCACCTTCTTCGCTAAATCTGGCTCAAGTCCTCTGTTGATATAAATCTCAGCGAGTTCGGCAAGTTCCTCCTCCGGCATTGTAATCAATTCATTTTTCTCCCGTTCCAGATCAGAATGTTCAATATCAGATTGCGAACTAACAGATACATATTCGCCTGCCGCCATTGATAACGCACCTGCAACAACGCCGGCAAGGGTTGCGAGCAGAATAGGATTGCGTGAATCGCTCGCTGCTGCGATACCTATAGCAAGGCTTGTTGTAGACAGTATACCGTCATTTGCACCGAGCACAGCAGCTCTTAACCATCCGCTACGAGCTATAAAATGTCTTTCAGTTTGTACTTCCATAGGGATAAAGTTATGTGATTTTTCGTTATTCCAATGACTACCTCAATAAAAATATTTAACAAAATGTTATATAAATACATATACATGTAGAGTATAAGTTGTTGTTGTTACAGCGGTTAAGTCGCAGTTTTAATTTATACCAGATATGAATAGCGGTCGACCTATTTTATTATGTCTTAGAATATTTATATTTGAATAATTGAGACTATTAAAACACTACAGAACAGATACTATGTTACAATTTAAAGACAAAAGGTTGGTGATATTTGGCGAGCATGTGCGTACGCTTCGTGAAAATCTTGGCCTTAGTCATAATGATATTGCGGGAAGAACTTCATTAAGCAAAAGCGACCTTCTTTCTATTGAGCAGGGAAGCAAGAATCTTGCATTCACTACACTTTTAGAATTAGCAAAAGGTTTGGGTGTTAGTCCAAAAGAATTGCTTGCTATAGATTTGCAATAATCCGTGCAATAAGTCAATTTTTGAGATACCATTAAATACTCATAAGTATTTTCCAAATTATTTATTTCGCCTGCAAAAAAACTATCCTGCTATTATAAATATAGTAGGCTGATGTTTGTAACCCCCTTATTTTACATTATTGATGAATTCAATTCGTCATTTTAAAGCTAAATAGGTTAGCATAAGGCGCTACAACGGATAACAAAGATATATTAGTTTGCTATATACACCGGAGGGTTATGAGATAGCCATAAATATAGCATTGGGTTATGCCGCAGAAACGCCGGCCGTTCCTAAAATTTTTTTACTGAAAAAGTAAAATTATTGAATAATCCTGTCAGGTCGCTATAAAAGAAAAGCCCATCAATTGATGGGCTTTTCTTTTATACGTCGATGAATATTTTACCATTCGGAAGATACTTTATTATTAATATTAAGCGTATCAAACAATTGTTTTGTAAAGGTATTGAAATGAGTTTCAATCAGTTTTTTAGATTCTTTATCTACCAGCTTTCTATCGCTGTTCCAGTATGATGTAAAAGGAAGGCTAAACTTTTCGTTAGCAGAATCTATATAGTAAGGTTCTACAGTTGAAAATGTAATCTTTGCTTTATTGTCTTTAAATTCAAGTATTCCTTTATAAGTTACAAAATACTCAACGTCGGCCTTATTTCTTTTTACTTTTGAAACGGAACGGTCTGCAATTTCAAAGTTCAAAAACTTTCCAGCCTCTTCGCTCTTAATTACGTTAATAGCGCCACCGTATTTAGACTGTATGTATTTCTTTGCTACTGCAAATAATGTATCAGCCGGAATATTAGAATATTCCCTGATAATAAAATTTTTAGTATCATCATTTTTAGCCACAAGACCGGTTTTAGTAACTGTCCATTCCTGTGCAAGGCAGCTGGTACTTATAAGTAAGAATAGTAAGAGTGTTTTCATAATAGGGTAATTTAGTTTAAAATTTCTTATTAAAGTTACCGAATTCCAATCTGTTAAATCTTAAAAATATAAGGAGGAAAATACGTATGTCTATTTTTAATGTTCTGAATAATAATGGATTGTATTTTTGGTGTTTGTTTTTGTTAAGTGTATTTTGTGAGATTTATTGATTTTTTTGGCTGAAATTTATGATTTACAGTATGCAATACGATTTCATGATGGCATATTTATAGCCTACATTTGTAGTAACCTCTTACTGTATAATTGTACATGACTATTTTTCTTGCATCGCTGTCTTTCTTACTTCTTGTTTTTACTATTATGTCACTGATCAAAAATGATTACTGGACGTTTAGAATTTTTGATTATCCAAGGCTTCAAAAGTTTGTAGTATCAGTTATTTGTTTTTGCCTGTTGATTGTATATTATGATAGCACTAACTGGCTGTATGCTGTTCTACTACCCTTAATTGGTGCCAACATAATTTATCTGGCATGGCTTATCTTACCCTTTACAATCTTTGCCAAAAAGCATGTGCAGAAAGTTACAGGTGTAAATAACGACGATCAGGTTTGTATAATGATCTCTAACGTCTATCAGGATAACACTAATCATAAAGGGTGTCTTGATATAATTAAGAAAGCCAATCCGGATGTAGTTTTGCTATTAGAAACAGATGCAAATTGGGAAAACGGAACTAATGATCTGGATAATTATTATCCATATTCTGTAAAAATAGCCTTAGAGAATACGTATGGTATGCTTTTGTACTCTAAACTAAAACTCAAAGACAGTTTCGTGAAATATATGGTTGAAGATGATATTCCTTCAATCCACACTAAAGTTATTTTAAAGAGCGGTAAAGAAATTCAATTGTATGCGTTACATCCTACGCCGCCGGTACCGAATGAAAATCCGCGTTCTACAGAAAGAGATAAAGAATTATTACTGGTAGCCGACCTTGCTAAAGATTCTAAGCTTCCTGTAATTGTTGTGGGAGATCTCAACGATGTGGCATGGAGCTATACAACGGAACTTTTCCTTAAGATGAGTGGGCTGTTAGATCCGCGAAGGGGCAGAGGCTTCTTCAACTCTTTTCATGCGCATTATCCTTTTTTACGCTTTCCGCTGGATCATGCTTTCATTTCCACCGATTTTAAACTTGTGGGAATGAAACGTCTTCACAATTTCGACTCAGATCATTTTCCAATATACATTCATGTTCAGTATGAAGCAAAAGCATCACAACAACAGGAATCTATGGAAGTAGATCAGGAGGATAAACAACTGGCTGAAGAGAAAAAAGCAGCTACTACCTGATTATACAGGTATGGGTTTCAGGGGCAGGAAAAAGATAATGAGATTAAAGGTGAGGGTAACAGTTTAAATTATACCTTTAGGATGCACGACCCAAGGATTGGTAGGTTCTTTGCTATTGACCCGTTAGCTAAAAAATACGCTTGGAATAGTCCATATTCTTTCAGTGAAAATAAGGTAATTGCTAACATTGAATTAGAAGGACTAGAGCAAAAGTATTACACCCTGAAACTTAACGATGATAAACCAGTACTTCAATTAGTTGATGAAACTGATGTATGGTATTTACCTGACCTCTTTAAAGTTGAAATACCAGAACTAGAATTAACTTATACTTTTATGTCCAATTCTCTTGAATTTTTTAATGGGGATAAGAGAAATAATTTAAATAAGTTTGAGGACTTTAAAAAAGACCCATTAGCTGCTATTTTTAGTGCTAAATTTAAATCAGACCAAGAAGAGATGGAGGAGATGAAAGCAGATGGAGCTGATTTATTAATGACTGTAATTATGATGAAGTATGGTAACACTGGAACTGTTCCAACTTCCAAAGCTCCAAAATGGCTTACAAAAATAAGAGAAGGAGTTAAATTTCAAAAGACAAAAATACAAGGCCTTATAAAGGATAAGGTTAATTTTAAGTCAGGTATACGCTTAGTTCCTAAAATGGAAAGGGCAATGTAAAAGGCAATCGTACAGATGCAGATGCATTGATAAGAAATGAGGATGGTACTTTCACAATTAAAGAATATAAATTATCTTCGAAGACAAAGTTATCAACAGGTCAAAACAATTCAAAAAAGCATGTTGAGAAAGGTGAAGGAGATTTTGAGGTGAGAAGTGATATTCCAGAATGGAATGTGATAAAAGGAGATGTTATAAAAGTCCAATCATATAGTATAGAGACAAATGATTAATATGGGTTATATTACAAAAAAAGAAGTCAAAAACAACTTAGAAATAGAATTAAATAATCTATTGTCCTTTATTGGTTATAAATTCAAAAAGGGGAAAAATACTTTTATTAAATACACAAATAATGGATTTGGAATGCTTGTTTTTGCTGTTACAGATGATTTCAATTTATCTAAAAATGAGGTTTGCTGGAAAATAGATGCTAATTTTTTTGTTAGATTTGACATAATACATCAATGGTTTGAGCCCTTTGATATAAGAGATAAAAAAGATTTAAAAAATGTTTGGTCTAAAGGGGAAAGTATAAATACTAATTTTAAAAGTAATCTAAGTATTGATGTAGATGATGTAGATGCGAAAAACAAAATAAAAAAAATTGCTTTAATAATAGTAAAAGAGTTTACAAATTTTATCAATGAAAATAATACATTAGAAAAGCTTGAGAAAGCAATATTACCAAAACAAATTTCAGAATTAGAAGACATAAGTGATTATAAGTATTTTAATGTAAACTATGCAATTGTCATTTTATCTTTAGCTAAAATCCTTAAAAGGTCAGATTTTGAAAATATTATTAATATTTCTAGAGATAAAATTAATCAGCTTGTGAAAGTTGGTGACCCTATGGCTAAAGTTTATATTAATAAATTTGAAGATATAATATATAAGCTGCAATCGAATGAATTTAATGATTTCAAGCATTCTATCTAATATTTTGGGTGTCATGCTGGCGAGAGCGTCTCGCTCGTACTAACACTTAAACATATAAATACCCCCACCCCGCTCACGCGAGCATCTTGCTCGTGCCCAAACAGCAGCGGTATCCTTTTTGCAAAAAAGATAAAGCGCATGGTATAAAAACAATTGATCTCTCCCCGGTTCGGGGAGAGATCAATTGTTTTTGGTTATTACCCTCTTATAAGTGATTTTAATAAAGTAAAACGTTCGGCAGTAATCGCCACGCCCTTGTAATCGTTATATTGTTGTTGGCTTCGCTGGTTACGAATGTAGTTCCAGAGTTCACGCATTTGTACCTTCGCACCATCCAAATCTGATATAATATCCATGCTTTCCTTAACACTGAATGATAAGACCGGTAATAGTTCATATAGGGTTAATTTCATCTTCAAGACGGTACTGCTTAGATTGGATTATTTCCTCTTTTACGGGCATATCAACCTTAACAGAAGTTTTAACTCCATATCTGATCTTGTACGCCTGTAGTTTGCCTCCTTATTTGGTGATACAAACTATTTTTATAAATAAAATTTATAGTGTTATTCTTAAATATTTTCCTGCATTTTATACCTTAGCGCAAAATTAAGATCATCAAATGAAATTAGAAGAATTACTTCAAAAGAGGAGCGGAAATGTGTGTGAATTGAGTGGAACTACAGAGGACCTGATTGTTTATGAAGTTCCGCCTGCTCAAAATACCGGGGCAGATGGATCTATTCTAATCAGCACGAAATGTTTTAATCAGATTGAAAAGAAGGAAGAGTTAGATGGGTCTTTTTGGGAGAATTTCCTTTTATCTTCTATGTGGAGCGAAGTTCCTGCTGTACAAGTGGTATCATGGCGTATGCTTAACCGCTTCCGTAATGAAAGCTGGGCATCTGACGCATTGGATATGATGTATCTTGAGGATAACAACCTGGAGTGGGCAAAAGCAACAGGCGACCATACAGGAGACGGCACTATAGAATTCCATAAAGATAGTAATGGTAACATTCTTCAGAACGGTGACTCCGTTACATTAATAAAAGATCTTGATGTAAAAGGATCTACACTGAATGCGAAGATTGGTACCGCGGTTAGAAATATTCGTTTAGTGCATGATAACCACGAACAAATTGAAGGTAAAATTGACGGACAGTTAATAGTTATCCTGACTAAATATGTGAAAAAATAAGCTGTTATGGCTCTTTAAGCAAAAACACCTGAGAGATCAGGTGTTTTTTTTTGTAGCATTGAAATTCTATTGACCTTACAATGGTTCAATAACTGAAAGAGAAAGTTATTTATTATAATAGAAGTTCCGATACCTATCGGAAAAAAAAACGGGTATCTTACCAAGATGCTCGTTTTAATTTATTTCTTAACCAATTTTTTTATCTCTGCAGCAATGGTTTCCAGATTTCCTTCAGCGTTTCCGGTAGCCACAAATCGTATAATACCGTTTTGGTCAATCAGGAAGTTTTTAGGTATTGAATTAACTGCATATTGATTCCAGATTTCTTTATTAGGGTCAATCCCGTAATTAAAGTCCATGCCATCTTTGCGAAGCTTCTGTACCTTTTTGGTTACTTTTTGTTCGTTTTCACCAATAGAAATAGCTAAGAATACAAAGTCTTCTTTTTTAAATGGTTCCAATATTTTGGAAGGGATATCATAAAATTCCATTAGGCATGGAGCACACCATGTTGCCCAAAAATTTACCAGTACTATTTTTCCTTTAAGATCGGAAAGCTTAACTTTTTTACCATCTACCAATTGAACAGTAAAATCTTTTGCCTTGTCGTTTATGTTCAGAAGATATTCATTTACGGGAGCGGCCGGTTCCGCTTTAGTGGCAGACTGGTTTGTATTTTTGTCATTCTCAATTTTTTCTTTTTCGGTAAACAATCCCACTACGGTGATAAACTCCTTGTCACCAATCTTATTTCCATATTTTTTTGCTAGTACATCTCGTTCGCTTTCAGTAACACCTTTAGACATCGACTTGATATAGCCATCAGCAGCATACTTTTCGACTTGTTCCATCGTAACAAGTTCATTATTAATTATGATGATGTTCTCGGGCTTTTTAGCTGTCTTTTGTTGCGCATAAATTGGCAGGCAATTTATTACCAGTGCAGCAATAAGATAAATCATGGTTTTCATAGACTGAATTTTATTTACGGTTCACAATTTACAATATTTTATTTATGTCAGCTGAATCCTTATCGGTATTTGAAACGCTATTTATTAAACTTTTGCTAAGGTTACCTTCCTTTAAAAGTGCAATTATTAAATTTAAAGTATGAGTACTGACACAAATAAAAAAATTATGAAAAAAAGAAGAATAGTAATTAACGGACTTATCATTTTCGCAGCAATCGCAGCATTTTTCCTTCTAATGGAAGCATTTGGCCTTGCAGATCAAGTATATTTAAGACTAGTAAATTTTGTATTTGTAATTTATGGGGTTAACAGAACTATTAAATCTAATTATCATGACCATATAAACGGTTATCTTACTAATCTTAAAGCCGCTTTCTTTACCGCTCTCATAAGTTTAGTTCTGGGAATTATAGCATTATTGTCCTACATCGAATACAGAGGAGGGGAATCATATCTTCATTCTTTGGCTGTCAATTATATATTTGGAGGGGGAGAACCTTCTACACATGAATTTGCTATTGGTTTACTAATAGAAGGATTTGCTGCTGCAGTAATTGTAGCTTTTACCCTTATGCAATACTGGAAAGATAAAGTAGAAAAAATAAATAAAGTGGACGGCCCGGCGCATTAAAAATGATTATATGCTAAATCGTTTGAAAAATATTTTCAACCTTATGGTAAAAAAGACTATAAGTATCGAATGAAAATGTATATTTGTCTTTTAATCGACAAATAAACTAGTATGTCAATATTTTTATCTGCTAAAGATTCCCGATTATATAATAAAATGGGAAATTGTGTAGTTTCAGCCTTTGTAATTTTTGCCTTGTTTTCCGGTATAGCAACAGCGCAGACTACGAATCGAACAATATCGGTTGATTACACCAAATCATCAGGCAAGCTGAACAAAATGTTCAAGGAGTCTGTTGGAGCCGGACGTGCAAATGAAGGCCTTCGCGCCGACTGGCAACAGCAATTAGCCTATGTGAAAAAGGAATGCGATTTTAAATACATCCGTATGCATGGCCTTTTAACTGATGATATGGCTGTTTATACAGAAGACAGTAAGGGTAATCCGGAGTACAATTACCAATACGTCGATGTACTTTTTGATTACCTACTAAGCATTGATGTTAAACCATTTGTAGAACTTGGTTTTATGCCGAATGCGCTTGCTAGCGGCAACAAAACAATATTTTGGTGGAGAGGTAATGTTACACCTCCCAAAGACTATAACAAATGGGAAGCTTTAATTCGTAATCTTACAAACCATTTTACAGAGCGCTACGGTGCCGAAGAAGTAAAAACATGGTATTTTGAGGTTTGGAATGAACCAAACCTTGATGGTTTTTGGGCGGGTACGCAGGAAGAATACTTTAAGCTCTATGCGCACGCGGCGAAAGCAGTTAAAAGTGTTAATAAAGACTATAAAGTTGGTGGACCTGCTACGGCAGGCGCAGCATGGATTCCTGAAACTTTAGAATTCTGTAAAAATAATAATGTACCCATCGATTTTGCCAGCACACATTCTTATGGAGTAAATCAGGGGTATCTTGATGAATTTGGTAGCTCGGGTACTGTACTGAGTAAAGATCCTAAGGCGGTTAGCAGCGATGTAATTAAGTCCCGTAAAGAAATAGAAAACTCTGCTTTTCCAAATACCGAACTTCATTATACGGAGTGGAGCTCGTCTTACACACCAGCCGATCCTATACACGATAGTTACCATCAGGCGGCATACATTCTGGAAAAAATAAAACAAGTGGGTAAAGCTGCCAACTCGATGTCGTATTGGGTATTTACCGATATTTTTGAAGAACCGGGACCAAGATACACACCCTTTCATGGTGGTTTTGGGTTGCTAACTATTCAGGGAATCAATAAACCGGCATTTTATTCATACCAGTTTATGAATAAGTTGGGAGAGACCGAACTTACCAATACTGATACTCATTCCTGGGCAGCGAAGAACAGTAAAGGTGATGTACAGGTTCTGTTTTGGGACTGCACATATACCGATGGTGGAGAAGGGGTAAACAATCAGCAGTATTATATTCGAGACCTGCCTTCTAAGGCAAAAGGCAAAACTACAGTTTCATTAACCGGATTGCCTAAAGGCAAATACCGTGTTGAGCTTTATAAAGTAGGTTATAAGTCTAACGATGCATATACAACCTATTACGAAATGGGAAAACCTGCACAGCTTTCTAAACAACAGGTAGAAAAAATAAAAACTTTAAATGATGGTAAACCTTTCTTTAGTGAAACGGCTACAATTAAGGGTGATGGCAGATTTTCTAAAGAATTAGATATCCGCGAGAATGATGTTATACTTGTAAACCTTGTCAGGATCTAACATTACGGTTATATACTCTAATTAACCGTTAACTACAGTCATTAAAGAAATGAAAACAATACTATTAAGTTTATCTACGCTTTTACTGTTTTTCAATACGTTTGGGCAAAACCAATCGGAGGCAATGGCGAATAAATCGACATATCAAAATCCAATTTTCGGAGGTGACTACCCCGATCCAAGCCTGTTACGTGAGGGAAAAGATTACTATATAGTACACTCGTCTTTTGATTATTATCCTGGCCTAACCATATGGCATTCCCAGGATCTGATAAACTGGATACCTATTACTAATGCGTTACACAAATACGTTGGTGACGTCTGGGCTCCCGATCTGATTAAGTATAAAAACAGGTATTACATTTATTTTCCTGCAAATAATACCAATTTTGTTGTTAGTGCAGATAATATAGCGGGGCCGTGGAGTGAGCCGGTTGATTTGAAGATTGGTAATATTGACCCCGGACACGTAACTGATGACAACGGAAACCGCTATTTATATTTCAGTAATGGTGATTATATAGGATTATCTCAGGACGGATTAAAAACAACCGGTGAGGTAAAACATGCTTACGACGGATGGCCTATACCACGCGATTGGTCAATAGAATGTTTTTGTATGGAAGGCCCTAAACTTTTTAAGAAAGGCGAATATTATTATCTTACTGTTGCAGAAGGTGGAACTGCCGGACCCGCTACCAGCCATATGGTAGTTTCGGCTCGTTCCAAAACACCATTTGGACCTTGGGAAAATTCGCCATATAATCCTGTAGTAAGGACAAAGAGCAGCGATGAACGCTGGTGGTCTAAGGGACACAGTACTATTTTTGAAGATGCTAACGGTAAATGGTGGATGATTTTACATGCTTATGAAAAAGGGTTTTATAATTTAGGGCGTCAAACCCTGCTACAACCTGTAGAGTGGACTAAAGACGGATGGTATAAAATTCCGGAAGGTATTGAAACAGATAAACCTATTACCAAACCAAAGGGGAAGGAAGTTGCGCGTTTTTCGCAAAGTGATGACTTTTCGGGTACAGAACTTAAACCGCAATGGAAGTTCTTTAACGGCGTAGACAATTCGCGATTTAAAGTAGCAAATAATAGTATTACAATAAAAGGCAAGGGTAAAGGTGTAGGAAATAGCTCTCCACTGGTATGTGTACCTTCGGGGCATTCATACACAGCTGATGTAGAAATGGATATCCAAGGCGCTGCTGTAGGTGGATTGGTTCTGTTTTACAATAACACTTACTTTTCCGGTATTTTAGCAGACAATGAAAATATTTTGGCTAACCTTAGGGGATGGCAGTTTCCTACAGAGAAAAAAGTACACAAAAGACATGTATATCTTCGTCTTAAAAATATAAATAATAATGTAGATATGTACTACAGCCTTAATGGTAAAGACTGGCTTAAAATTGAGAATTCGGCAGAAGTTTCGTCATATAACCATAATGCACTAAGTGGATTTTTAGGCTTACGTATAGCGTTATGCTCTATAGGGGAAGGAACAGTTACTTTTAAAAACTTTAAGTATACCGCATTATAAAGATAAAGGCTCATATTTATTTATGAGCCTTTATTTTTACTTAATTTATTTGAGTAACGATAGTAAGCGATTTGCTTAAAATTGATATTGCTTCTTCCATTTCGGTTTTATCCAAATGGCCAAACCCCAAACGTGTGGCTGTTAAGCTTTTTGTTTGGTATAAAATGGTTTTTGGCAGGAACAATCCGTTTGTTGCGCATTCTTTTTGAAGCTTTATTAAATTAAAGTTGCCGAGCCATTCAACCCAGATAGCTAATCCGCGGGGTGGGACTTTAAATTTGATTTTGCCTTTAAGTTTTGCATTCAGAAGCGAGACAAAATAGTCCCTGCGCTCTTTATAGATCTTTTTATTTTTTTTAGAAAGACGGTGCACTTCACCCTCTTTGATCCAATCCGTCAAAACCTGTTCTTTAATAACATCTATTCCGGGTTCAAGTATATTCTGATGTTTTTCCAGTTCCTTGATAAATTCTGATGGTGCTGCGATAAAACCATATCCAAAACCCGAAGGCAACGACCTACCGAATGACCCGATGTAAACAACCCGTTTATTAGTATCAAACGCAGCGAGTGGCAACACCGGGTTGTTGTCATAATGAAAGTCAAAATCATAGTCATCTTCAAGAATTACGAATCCGTACTGATTTGCCAACTCAAGTACCTCAAGCCGCCTTTTGGCACTTAAGGAAGTTGTAGTTGGATAATGATAAGTAGAAGTAAGATATAATATTCGTATTGTTTGCTCTTCGCAAATCTGTTTGAGGTATTTTGTGTTGATACCATCTTTATCAACGGGTATAGAAATGATCTGTGCCCCGCTATCAGATAATGTCATGTTGGATATATAATAGCCTGGAGAAGCAACTACTACTTTGTCACCGGGGCTAATAAGCAGTTTAGTAACCAGATATAAGCTAATCTCATGGCTGCTGGTTGTAAGAAGATTTGATGTAGCAATACGAAGCCCTCTGGTAAGGTTCAGAAAATTGGAAAAATGCATTTTAAAATTTAAATGCGACTGTGCCTGGATCTGTTCCCACGTATTTGTGCTTTTTTGTCTTTTTAGTTTAGAAACATATAGCCTTGCTAAAACATCGGTCTGAACGAGCCTAAGATCCGGCATACCATCATTAAACTGATAGGGCAGGGTACTTGTGTCCTTTGGATTTTCGAGTATTGTAGAACGTTTGTACGTGAAGCCGGTACTCACTTTTGATGATTCTTTACTTTTTAAGTGAGTAAAGACTTTTTTTTTGTCCTGCTTTTGTTGGGATAAGATAAATGTACCCTTATTAGGTAAAATTTCAATCCAGCCTTGTGATTCTAAATCCTCGAAAGCTTTGATGAGTGTATTTCGGTTAACCGACAATAATTTGCACAATATACGGGTGCCGGGAAGCTTTGTACCTTCAGGAAGTAGCCCTGTTTGTATAGCTTTAATAAACTCAAAAACAATTTGAAGGTATATCGCTGTTGTTTCTTCCGGCGTAAGCTGGATGAAACTTTTAAAGGGAATTTGAACCGGACTATCCATTATTAGAAAACTGGTATACTTTAGTAGTACGGCAAGGTACTACATTTGCCAAAATTTTAAAACGAATGAAAAAAAAATATTTGGCTATTCTCGTTCTAACGCTTTTAGGTGCAGATGTATATGCGCAGGTAAAAAAGGACACTGTTGTAACTATTGATGAGGTAATTATTAATGAAAACCGTTTCAGTACTCCTATTTCTAAACAAAACAGGAATGTTTATGTAATAGATAGTGAGACGATAAAAAAATTACCGGGCAGGACGGTACAGGAATTATTGCAATATGCTAATGGGGTAGACCTTAGGCAAAGGGGGCCATTTGGCAGCCAGGCTGATATAAGCATAGACGGTGGAAGCTTTGAGCAAACCGTGGTTCTTTTAAACGGAACAAAGATTATTGATTCCCAGACAGCACACAATATGCTTAACCTGCCTATTCCGGTTGAAGTTATTGAGAGAATTGAAATAATCAGAGGCCCTGCAGCCAGAATTTACGGTATTAATAGCTTAACCGGTGCGATAAATATTATTACTAAGAAACCAACTACGTCAGGGTTTTTAGTAAATACATATATGGGGTCTAATTTTCAGAAAGATTCTGAAGATACAGGAGACACCTTTTTTGGCAGGGGAATTCAGTTAGGCGGAGTTTACAGCAAAGAAAAGCACCAGCATTCGCTTTTTGCTTCACATGATAAAAGTAATGGCTACCGCTACAACACTGCGTTTGAAAACAATAAGCTTTTTTATCAGGGCAATGTTCAAATAGACAGTCTAAATGAAATTTCGGGATCATTTGGTTATATCAACAACGGATTTGGTGCTAACGGATTTTATGCTGCACCCGGTGACAGAAATTCAAGCGAAATAGTGCAAACTACAATGGCCTCACTACAATCTAAACACTTTGTGTCGGAAAGATGGACGTTAATGCCGCGACTAAGCTACAGGTATAATTACGACGATTACCGCTACTTTGGTATTTCTAACCTAAATGCAGGTAGAAGTAAACACTATACAAATTCGGTAGCTGCCGAATTTAATACGTCTTATAAAACAAATAATGGAGAACTTGGCTTTGGAGCTGAGGCGAGGAGTGAAGACATCTACTCTTCTAATATTGGGGAGCACAGCCGCGAGAATGTGGGTATTTATGTGCAATACCGAACAAATCTTACCGAAAAGCTGAACGTAAATATTGGTACATACCTTAATTATAATTCAGACTTTAAATGGCAGGTTTATCCGGGACTGGATGCCAGCTACGCAATAACCAATACATTCAAAATAATAGGAAACATAGGTACAAGTCAGCGTATACCGTCGTTTACAGATTTATATTTAAACCAGCGTCCGGGTAATATAGGTAATCCCGATGTTACTTCCGAGAATGCATTTCAGAGTGAATTAGGATTTAAATTTACCGCTCAGAACTTTAGCTTCAATGCAAATTATTTTTACAGAAAGATCAGCGATTTTATCGACTGGACAAGAATGGTTGATACCGAACCATTTCAAAGTAATAATTACGGGAACCTTATTACAAACGGTATCAATATGCGTTCAAACTACAGTACTAATTTTATTACAGACACAAGGTTTACTACTAACTTAGCATATTCGTATTTAGATTCGGAGTTTAAAGACATACAGTCCGATATAAATTCTAAATACTTTATATCTTCATTAAAACATCAGGTAACTAATACGGTAGATTTACAGTATAAAAATTTCACTATTTTATTCGCTACGCGCTTTAATAAAAGAGCATCAGGCCCGTCATATTGGATTAATGACTTTAAAGTGAGCCAGTCAATAAATAAAGTGATGATCTACTTCGATGCACAAAATATATTCAACACAACTTATTTTGAAGTTGGTGCAATACCACTTCCATCAAGATGGTTTAGCTTAGGAGTTAAATATGTAGATTTATAATAAATGACTTAAGTTACAAAATACATTTTGTATTTTTTTCCAAAAATGGACACCGATAAATTAAAGGTGGCCATTTTTTATGATGGTTAAAAAATTAAAATTTTCTTTGTACACAATGTGAATTTACTGTAATTATTCAATAAATTTACCAAATAACCGCTTCGGTTAATAAAACTACTAACTTAAAATAAATTCAATGAAAAAAAATCTACTTAGTGCATTTCTGTGTTCAGGTTTATTTTTTCCTTTTGCAACAATAGCTCAGGATTTTCCTTATTCAGTTACTGTATTAGATCAGGTTCTATTTTATGATGGATATGCAGCAGTTGTAGATCAACCTGTACCTAGTGGAGTTATCCGTCACAGAAATGATTCGTACGCTGTAAAACTTACAGAGGAGCAAATATCTTCTTTTGGAAATACTTTGACTATGAATGTGGTCATAAAAGCAGCCTGCGATAATTACGACCGAATAGGTAACATTAACCTTGCATTGGTTCCTAAAAACCAGACTTCTTATAATTACGATAGTGTTTCAAGGATAGAAATTGGAAGATATATCACACCATTTATGAATAAAAACAGAACTCCTACTGAGGTTCCGTACAGTTATGAAGTAAACAACCTTACAAGGATTTTGAAAGACCAGACATTGAGTGCTGAATTCGATTTTTGGGTAGAACTTGAGGTTTTTGGAGTTCCATATTCGGCCAATACTCAGGTAGCAGGTTGTTCCGGTAGATCTGATGTGTTTTTTGGATCGTTAGAATTTGTTTCAGATCAGAATCCTAATGTAATATATGGAACAGATCACTATTTCACCCCGATAACAAATAAGGCTAACCTTAATAATTACCAGAGCGGTGCTACAGATGTACCTGGGCAGACAACAAGAACATTTACTTTTGAACTGGAAGAAGCTGTTACTAATGCGACAGTTTATTTTATAACATCTAATCACGGTGCTAACTCGGGAGGAGAAGAATATAATAGGAGAGTTCATAATATTTATTTCGACAATGAGCAAGAATTAAGTTACATACCCGGCGGTAAATCTTGTGAGCCTTACAGAATTTACAATACACAGCCAAACGGTATTTATGGAAACTCACCTCAATCAGACGATGAGTGGGCATCATTCAGTAACTGGTGTCCCGGAGACGCAATACCTATTCGTACGATAGAAGTGGGTGATCTCGCTGCCGGTTCTCATTCGTTTAAAATAGAAGTGCCAACTGCTCAATTTCTTGGTCAGGATGGTAATATACCTGTTTCAGCCTATTTACAGGCAGGATCTGTAACTTTGGGTACAAACAAGTTCATGCAGGATAAACTAACTGTGTCTCCTAATCCTGTTGATAATATACTTACAATAGATACAAAAGGTGATGCTATTAGTAGTGTATCTGTAGTAAACGCAATAGGGCAGGTTGTTTACCAAGGAGTTAATTCTGATAAAATTGATTTTTCAGGGTATCAATCTGGTATCTATATTGTGAAAGTTACAATGTCTACAAGTGAAATACTTATAAAAAAAGTTATGAAAAAGTAAATTACTTTTACTAAAGTAATGGTTTACAGCAATAAAAAATCCCCATTTACAATTAAGTAAATGGGGATTTTAGTATCAAACTAACTCAACTATTTTTTATTTAGCGCCCTTAAATATTCACGGGATTTTAAGCCACTTTCTTTAAGGTCACTTTTTTTCCAGTTTCCTGTAGAAGGAGCTGTTTTTTTCAAAACACTACAGGTTTCATCTTTATCAGAAACCGACCAGGTTATCCAGCTAATTCCCCGGTTTTCCATCCAGTCAATCCATTTTTGCCATTCTTCCATGTTTAATGGGCCATCGCCGGTTGCTTCCATTCCGGCACATTCAGATACAAAAACGGGTAATCCTTTCTTTAAAGCCTCATCTGTACGGTCTCTTAATTCCTGCTTATGTGTGGCAGCATAAAAATGAACGGTATACATTAAATTTTTATATCCTTTAATAGGATCTGCTGCAGGCAAGTTAATATCCTGATCCCAATGCGGACAGCCAACAAGGATAATATTATCGGGGTCATTTTTACGGATTATTTTTATGATAGCTTCGCTATACGCTTTTATCTCCGGCCATGTTTCCTCATCGGGCTCATTAAAAATCTCATAAATAACATTAGGATGCTTAGCGTATGTTTTTGATATTTCATCAAAAAAAAGGCTTGCTTCTTTAAGGTTTATGTTGTGGCTGTGCCAGTCTACAATTACATAGATGTCTGCCGCAATAGCACCATCAACCACAGCTTTAATTTTTGCCTTAGCATCTTCTGGGTTCTCTTTGTATGTCATTCCCGGAGAGCCTGTTTCAATACCCATTGCAGCTCGTACAACGTTAGCATTCCAGTCTTCCTTAAGCCATTTTACACTTTCTGAATTATAAAAGCGCGGCCAGAAACTATGCCAGCCATAACTCATGCCTCTAAGCATAACATGCTTTCCGTTCTTATCTACAAGCTGTGTACCTTTTACGCTAAGCTGTCCGTGTTCTTTTACAACCTGAGAAAAGCATAATGTGCTTATTAGTAATACTATAAATGTTACTTTAAACCGTAGCATAGTTATTTCTTTTTGGTTAATCTAAGTGCTATTATATCGTGCGAAGGTATATCGGCGCTAAATACTTTTTTGGTTGTGGCATTGCCTTTATCCTTTTTATCCCAAAGATTTTTAATGGTGTATATAGTGTTGTTTAACGATGCATCAAGTTTATTGATTTCATCATATATTTTTTCCTTAGACCAGTCAAATGTTACTTTCTGTGCTTTGGTACTTCTGTTTAAAAATGCTACAGCCCAATCGCCATTCTCTAAAGGTTTAGCCCATATTTCCATGCCATCTTTGGCAGAAACTTTAAAACCCTGTATACCCAGTTTATCCTGGTTAACAGCGATAATATTTTTGTTGGTAAGTACTTCTGTGGTTTCTTTGCTCATGGTACGTAAATCGTTACCTGCAATTAGTGGAGATGCTATCATCGCCCACATGGTAAAATGTGCCCTGTCTTCACCGGGTGTAAGTGCATCGTTGCCAATTTCCATCATATCAGGATCATTCCAATGGCCAGGACCTGCGTAACCTCTAAGTCCGTCCTGTTTGTCGAGAATTTGCATTACACCAAAAGCTTTCCAGGTGCCATGGTCTTTAATACAGTCAAAACAGTTGTAAATGTCTCCCGTTGTTCTCCAAAGGTGCCCAACGTTTTGTCCCCATTTCCAAGGCTCATCAGTACCCCATTCGCAAATACTGAGAACAATAGGGCGGCCTGCTTTTTTTAATGCAGCAGCAATTGTTTTGTAAGCACCTTCTGCCTTTAGCCCTTCAGAATTGCACCAGTCATATTTAAGATAATCTACTCCCCATTCTGCATAAAGTAAAGCGTCCTGAAATTCATAACCACGGCTTCCGGGTCTTCCGCCACAAGTCTGGCTTCCTGCATCGCTGTAAATTCCCAGTTTCAGGCCTTTGCTATGTACATAATCTGCCAATGCTTTAATGCCTGAAGGGAAACGTTTGGGATCGGGGTGTATAAATCCTTTTTCATCGCGGTCGCCATGCCAGCAATCGTCTATATTGATATATGTATAACCTGCATCTTTCATACCGCTTGAAACCATTGCATCGGCCATTTGTTTTATCAGGTTTTCATCTACATTACATGAAAATTTGTTCCAGCTGTTCCATCCCATTGGTGGGGTAAGGGCAAGCCCCTGATATTTGGTATAATCCTGTACATAATTATTTCCCTGCGAAAATGCCAGAGAGCATAAGGTTAAAAAGAGTAAAATTGAAATAGGTAATTTTTTCATTATTATATATTTTAATTAGTTGGCGTTTAAAAATAGATTATAATTTGGTTTTTAATAGCACATTGTACGTTTTAAATTGCGAAAAACATTCCCCGAATAATCAGGGAATGTTACACAAAAAACAGTTACAATTTATATTAAACCCAGGTCATCAATATATAGCACGTTACCGGCACCACTAAATTCCTGAATTACGATCTCATTCAATGTCGCAGGGCTGCCAAGTTCAGAGAATGGAATTGTAAAATCAATCCATTCGCCAGCAACAACGTCTAAAGTTTTACCACCATCATAATTACCATTTATTGCAAGTAATACTTTTCCGGTAGTCGTAGCTTGTATAGAAACTTTAATCGCTGTATAATCATTTGCTAAATCTATGGTCGCCCCGCCATTACCTATCTGGAAACCAGACCATGCATCGGTAGTTCGTTTAATAGCGAAGGTGCCACGTCTAACAACTTCGGTGTTATCAAACTCCTGAGTTCCTCCCCAGCCGCCAACCCACCATCCTGGTGCAAGGGCTTCGTCATACACTATAAATTTAAATCCAAATTGTCCGGCCGATCTCGTTATGCCCCCGGTAGTTTCAACAAAAATGTAAGACTGTACTACTCCTTCGGGAACTTCAACTTTAATTTCTGTAGTTGTTGCTGATATAATTGTAGCAGGTATGTCGTCAAATCGTACAGCCTGAAGATTATCAAATAGTGTTCCTTTTATAGTTACAATTGTACCCTCACCACCGGCAACAGGGTCGAAACTTGTTATTCTTGGACCGGGCTGACCTATCATAAAGTCATATTGAACAGATCCGTTTAACGTTACTATCCTTAATTTGTTCGAAGTGTTATCGTTAGAAAAAGGTACAGATTCAGGTATCTGAACAAAAATTATATTGTTTGTAATTAGCGTAGGATTAAATGTCGCCTCAACCTCATTAAAATAAATTTTTTGAGTGTTAAGAAATCCATTACCTCTTATAATATACATGTTTCCTATAGACCCTGTCGTTGTAATAGAATCTTTCGGTATGTTTTCCCCATTTACAACATTATATCCCGTAAGACTTACACTTTCAATTGATAATGCATCAGATGTACCTTTAGCATCATCATCGGAACATGAAGCTGCTGTAAATGAAATTACTGTCATTAAAAGCAATGAACCCAGTACTTTTTTAATATTTATTTTTTTCATGATTTACAATTTTAAAATTAATCGAAAACATATGGCACTGGTGCCTCTCCAAGTTTAGGATTTTTTATTAATTCTGAAGAAGGATAAGGTAATATAAAATCGTTTTCATCCGGCGTTATAAATATCACATTGTCTTTGTCGCCTCTATTTTGTGCAGCTACAATAGCCATAGCCTGAGACCTTGGTATTCTTCCAAGATCGAACCAATAATCTCCTTCAAATGCTAGTTCAACTCTTCTTTCATGTAGAATATCGTTAAATGTTATCGACGGGAAATTTCCGAGACCGGCTCTGTTTCGTACAGCGTTGAATGAAGCCAAAGCGGCAGCGTCTGACGTGCTTGCTCCACCAGCTAAAATTGCCTCCGCATGTATAAGAAGTAATTCTGCATATCGCATTACATAGCTATTATTCGCACTACCATACCATGCGTCTGTTATACCATCTCTTCCTATAACATATTTTTTTATACCTGAACCAGAATTCTGAGCATTTATGTCTGCAGGTACTGTAAAGCCAACTCCTGTGGCAGTAGGTAAATTAGGATAAACATCACCGGGAAGCATAACTGTTTCTTTACGACGTAGATCTCCAGGCTCAAATGTTGCCAATAAATCCTGTGAAGGAGCAAAAACGCCTGCGTATGGTGCGTTGTTTATTGCTGTAGAATAAGCAAATTGTGTATTGCTGTAATTTCCTGTATTGTAATTTCCTGTAGTCCACTGCCATGCAACAATCGATTCTTCATTATTGTTATTTGCAATAAGGTATAAATCGCCAAATGACTTCGAAGGCATCGCTGTACCTCCTAAAAGTTTAAATTCTCCGCTGTTTATTACCTCTTCAGCCATTAATCTTGCATTGGCATATTCCTGTTGATAAAGATATACTTTAGAGAGTACTGCTTTTGCAGACCCTTGAGATACATGTGCATTATCTGAATAACTGCTGCTTCTAATTTTTGCAACTAGATTCTCTGCTGCAAATTTAAGATCATTCTCAATAAAAGTGTAAACATCTTCAACTCGGTTCGTGTTAAGTTGAGGATCGTTTATATAATCCTGATTGTTTTCTATAATTGGTACGGGTCCATATAATCTTACAAGATAAAAATAAGCTAACGCTCTCATGAAGTGAGCTTCCGCAATGGTGTTTTTTACAACGGCTGGGTTTACCGAAGCACTAACCCGTGGCGGGAGCAAATTAATCAATGCATTAGATTGTGCTACTACAGCCCAACATGATTTCCATGCGTTTAATAATTCAGGATCTGTAGTCGTAATATTAAGTTCTCTTAAGCTATTTATGTCGCTTGAATATGAAAAAGAGTTTCCCGATCCCACTTCGCCAATAGCATAAAATGCTTTATTGTGAAAATTAAACCACACCTTTCCATAAAGTGCATTGGTACTAGCCGCTACCTGAGCATCAGAGCTATAAAATTCGTCAATATTAAATCCATCCTCAATGGGTCTGTCCAGAAACTCCTCAGAGCAGGAAGCCATTACCATCGATAGTGCCAGCATTAACAGTATTCCTCTTTTATTTTTTACTATTTTTTTCATAACTGATTTTTAAAATTCAACATTTAGTCCCATTGAAAATGTTCTTGGAGTAGGATAGCGTCCATTGTCGACCCCACTAAGTAATACATTTTGGTTAAACGAGCCTACCTCAGGATCATATCCCTTGTAATTAGTTAGCGTATAAAGATTTTGAATACTAGTATAAATACGTAATCTTGTAATTTTTAATTGAGACAATATTTCAGTTGGAAAGGAGTATCCTAATGTTAAATTTTGTAGCCTCATATATGATCCGTCTTCAATAAATCTGTCAGATACATTTAGATTTTGGTGGCTCAATGCACCCACAGGCCTTGGCAATGATGCATTAACATTATCTGCAGTCCAGAAATCAGCAGCATCAGCTAACTGATTTACATATAAATTTGCGTTTAATGTACCTGCTCTCCTTGTTAGGTTCATTATATCGTTTCCAACAGATCCCTGAAGGAAAATAGATAAATCTAAACCTTTATATGCAAAACTATTTGTAAAACCAAATGTGAAATCAGGATGCGGATTGCCGATTGTAGTTATGTCCTTATCATCGATAATTCCATCACCATTCTGATCTACATACAATACATCTCCAAGTTGCGATGTTTGAATAGTGTTAGAAAATCCAATTAGGGGTGCAGCGTCAAGCTGTTCCTGATTTCTTATAATTCCGTCGCTTTTTAAACCGTAAAACATTCCAATCGGGTTACCAGTAGATGTGTTGGTTACTGTACTGGACGTGAAATCATTAAAGTTTATTGTCTGCGGTATTTCAAGTCCCGATGAAATTTCGTTAACCCTGTTTTTATACCTCGACACAACAAGTGTTGAGTTCCATGAAAGACCATTTGCAAAAGTGTTTTTATAATTAAGCGTAAGGTCAATACCTGTATTCTGCATTTCTCCGGCATTAACATATGGAGGTGCCATACCACCCTCGTAACTATCTCCACCTGTCAGAAACAGAGGGAGTGGAGCCTGTATAAGGAATTTAGATGATATCTTTTTATAAACCTCGATTGTAGTTGTTAGTTTAGAATTGAATAACGAGAAGTCCAGTCCTAAATTGGTTTGTTTAGATGTTTCCCATTGTAGATTTGGATTTGAGAAATTACTTACCAAGAAGCCTTGACCTATCCCTGTAATAGCGGAATTGATAGCTGATCCATACAAGTAATTTGGTATTTGCTGGTTACCTGTCTCCCCATATCCAATTCTGAATCGAATATCACTGATATATTTTCGCGTACTTTCCATGAATGCTTCTTCCGATAATTTCCATGAACCGGAAACTGCAGGAAAATAGCCCCATTTATTACCTTCACTAAATTTAGATGAACCATCAGCCCTCATGGATGCAGTAACACTATATCTGTTATCGAAGTCGTAAATAAGCCTTCCGAAGAAAGAATAAAGTGCCTGACTTCCTTTAAATTGCCCCTGATATGTGAAATCTTTTGCAGCTGAAACGCTTAACTCCTGAAGATCATTACTTAAAAACCCTCTACCCTGAACACTAAGACCCTGCCAGTGGCTGTCGTTTGCTTCCTGACCTGCCAAAATTGTAAAATTATGTTTATCAGCTGAAGTCTTATATGTTAGTAAGTTTTTAATGTTCATCGAGTACGATTCTTGTGTCCTTTGATCTAATGTAGCAAAAGCATTTATAGCACTTCCCCAAGCATATGTCGGATTAAACTCTTTATTGTTAGAAAAATCGGCATAACCACCAATTTCAAACCTGTATTCTAATCCTTTCAAAAGCTTTGCTTCTGTAAAAAAGTTAGCAGAGAAGCTTTTTCGTATCAGTTTGTTCTTCTTTTGCAAAGCAGCAGCGACTGGGTTTATAAAACTTCCAAGCGTTCCATCTGCGGGAGGACCTGCAAATGTTCCGTCAAGATTTCTAACCGCAGTGTCAGGCGTGCTTAACAGCGATGTGCTAATTATACCATTTTGCTGGCCATTAAGTGTTATATCTTCATTGGTTACACCACCGTTAATGTATACACCTGCTTTAAGCCAGTCTTTCAATTTAGCATCTAAGTTTGTTTTAAACGTATATCTCTTAAATCCTGAACCAATTACTGTACCAGCCTGGTCTGTATAACTTCCGGACAAATAGTAATTTATGCCTTCTTTGCCACCTGAAAATGATAATTGATGTTGTTGCATTATGGCATTCTTGTAAATTTCGTCCTGCCAGTCTGTACCATTACCCAACAAACTTGGGTTAGAGAATTCTGCCCTTGGTGCAACGCCGTATACTTTAGCAAGTTCGTTTTGCAATGCTGCATACTGTCTCAAATTCATTGCATCAAGTAATCTTGACTGGGTTTGTATTGAATAGGAGTTATCATAGGTTAATTTTCCAGTACCTTTTTTACCGCTTTTTGTAGTTATAATTACAACACCATTGGCACCTCTTGAACCGTAAATAGCAGTCGCAGATGCATCTTTTAAGATATCTACAGACTCAATATCATTTGGATTTATAGCTGACAGTGGGCTAAAGGCAACGCTACCCGCATTTGAAAAGTTACCGCCTCCAACAGGCCTACCGGTTGTTGCTTTGTTTAAACCGTCACCTGAAACCGGAATACCATCAATAACGTACAAAGGTTCATTTGTTCCACTAATAGACGTGTTTCCCCTAATTTTTACGGATACCTGGCTGCCTGGTTGCCCAGAGTTATTAGTAATTGTAACACCAGCTGCTTTACCCTGTAGCATCTGGTCTATAGATACTTGTTTTAGGTCTTGAATATCTGAGGCTTTTACTGAAGAAATAGAACTATTTACATCAGATTTTTTTTGAGTTCCGTATCCAATTACAACTACTTCATCAAGAACTTCAGAGTTTTCTGTAAGGGTAACATTAACCTGTTTTTTGTTTTGAATAGCTATTTCCTGAGAAGCAAAACCTATAAAACTGAATACGAGTGTTGCGTTAGCAGGAGCTGTTATGCTATATTCTCCGTCAACATTTGTGGCGACTCCGCCCGTTCCTCCTTTAACAGATACGTTTACCCCCGGTATAGTTAATCCGGTAGGGTCTTTTACGACACCTGTTACAACATTTTGGGCCTGTAAAGAACCCATTGTACAGAATAGAAGTATAATCAGGGATAAAAATCTCCCTTTTTTATACCATTCCGTAAGATCATGTAAAGTGTTACCCATAATAAATTTGTGTTAGGTTAGTTAAAACTTCATAATAAATAAACATTTTAATTTCGCAATTGGTAATATAAAGGTTCATTTATTGACAAAAACAAATTTATGTGAGTTGTTAAGTGTTTGTTAATATTATTTTATCATTTCATGATAATATTTCCTCTAACGTTTGCGTAGATTATATACAATATAGTATATCCTTAGTGTTTTGTATATTTAAAATATTGTTTATGAGTGTTTTAAATTCGTTTTGTCATGTCGGAGTTGCTTATGTAGTATTGTATTTTTTAATCAAAATACGGTTTATAAAAAGCGTTTCATACCATAAAACTCTTCCCGATACTGACTAGGAGTGGTATTTTTTATACCCTTAAATATGCGGTTGAAATTGGCAATATTATTAAATCCGGACTTAAATGCAATTTCAGAAATACTAAGGTCTTTTTCTACAAGCCAACGGGCTGCATAGCCAACCCTGATGTCGTTAAGGTAGTTTACAAAAGTTTTGCCTGTACGTTTCTTGATAAAGCGGTTAAAAGAAACCGGACTCATACTGGCAATATCAGAAACATCGTCGAGTGTGATTTTATTAGAAAAATTTTTCTGTACATATTCATATACAAGTTTCATTTTATCATCATCTTCAAAAGTATCATAATCTACAGTAAAAGTAGAGAGCAATCTTTGGTTGCGTGAGTTTGCCATATCATGCAGGATGGATATTATCTCGAGAAAATAATCCATACCATCTAGTTTAGAAATTTTCACGATCCTGTCGGCAAGTTCGCTTCCTGTCTTTTTAGAGAAAAGAATTCCATGGTTTGCCCTGTTGAACATATCTTTTATAGGCATCATGATACGACGCTGTAAAAGAGATTCGCTAAACAGATCGTTATGAAATTGTATTGTTATTTCATGAATGCCGCTGTTTTTACATTTATTAAGTTCCCAGCCGTGATATAAATTAGGGCCAACCAGTACTAATTCAACATCGTCTATCTCTTCAATATGGTCGCCAACTATTCTTTTAACACCCTTTCCATTAAGTATAAAGTTTATTTCATACTCAGGGTGATAGTGTATAGGAAAGTCGAAAGCATCCTTGAGACGGTCGAAAACTAAGAAACTGTCTCCCTTGGTTAATGGCGGAATTTCCCTGTGAAACTTATGGTTGTCCATGACTAAATTTTTATTTGCAATTATATGATATAAAATTGATAAAATAATATTAACGAAAATTTAAGATGAAATTTATCTTTGGCATTATCAAAAAACTGTCTTTAAAATTGCAGTCTTCCAAATAATAAATAATATTAATTAAGAATTTGTCAAAACGCGTAAATTCGTTTTCAAACTGATATACAAGCTAAATGAAGAATAAAATAATACTTGTGCTGGGCGTTGCGCTAATAGTTTCCTGCAAAAGTATTTCGCAGACTACCAATGTACCGGTAGATAAAAAGGCAACTAAAGAAACGGTTGCGCTGTATAAAAACCTATTCAAACTAAGGGATAAGGGTTATATGTTTGGGCATCAGGATGCGCTTGCCTACGGAGTGGAATGGAAATATGAAGAGGGGCGAAGCGATGTTAAAGATGTTACAGGCGATTATCCGGCGGTTTACGGATGGGATCTTGGAGGGATAGAAAATAATGCTGAAAAACAAATTGACGGCATTCCGTTTACAAAACAAACAGATTTTGTAAGGCAGGTGTATGACAGGGGAGGCGTAAATACCTTTAGCTGGCATGCCGACAACCCCCTTAGTGGTAAAAATGCGTGGGATAACCCGCAGGGTACTGTTACGTCTATATTACCCGGTGGTTCACAACATGAAAAATTTAAGGGATGGATGGATAATGCAGCTGCTTACCTCCTTACATTGAAGGGCACTGACGGTAAACTTATACCTGTGTTGTATAGACCATACCACGAATTTACAGGGAATTGGTTCTGGTGGTGTAAAAATACTACGACTCCTGAGCAATTTAAAGCTTTGTGGAAATTTACAGTAGAGTATTTTGAAAAGAAAGGTGTCCATAACCTTATTTATATTTACAATACCTCTGACAGTAATGTACAGACGGAAGCCGATTTTATGGAGTATTATCCCGGTGATGAATGGGTAGATATGGTAAGCTTTGATATCTACCAAGGGGGCGACGGCGAAAAGCAACTAAAATTTGTAAATGATACTAAAAGACTGGTTACTATTATAGATAAAGTTGCAAGAGAGCATAATAAGCTTTCAGCTATTGCAGAGACAGGTTACGAGGCTGTTCCTTATAGTAAGTGGTGGACGGAAACGTTAACTGATGCTATAGGTGACAAAAAAATATCATACGTTCTTTTATGGCGTAACCACGGCTGGAACGAAGGTATGACACCACCGCGTATGCACTATTATGCGCCGTATAAAGGACAGGTTTCGGCAGATGACTTTATCGAATATTATAAAAAAGACAACACGCTGTTTCAGAAAGAAGTGACCAAATTTAAACTATACAAATAGGCTGCAAGCCATTTATGATATGAGACTAACCTCTATTGACCTAACTATTATTGCCCTCTATTTTATCATGATGATCGTTATTGGTATCATTATGAAAAATCGCGCTAAGCGCAGTAAAGACAGCTACCTGATGGGTGGTAAAAAATTACCATGGTATATGCTTGGATTAAGTGATGCCAGCGATATGTTTGATATTAGCGGCACCATGCTGCTTGTTAGCATGGCCTTTTTGTACGGATTTAAAAGTGTATGGATTCCGTGGATGTGGCCTGTATTCAACCAGGTATTCCTTATGGTGTTCCTGAGTAAATGGCTTAGGAGGAGTAATGCAACTACAGGGGCAGAATGGTTAGGCACCCGTTTCGGGTTGACCGATAAGGGAGTAAAACAAAGCCACGCTATTGTTGTTGTTTTTGCCCTTATGTTATGTATCGGCTATATGGCATATGCTTTTGTAGGTGTGGGTGAATTTTTAGAAATATTTATTCCGTATGAGAGTATTAAAGAAGTAGTTCCGTTCCTGGATCAGAATTTAGAACAATTTACAGCAGGATCAGACGCATACACAACAGCACTATATGCTGCAAAGCACACTACAGCCCAGTTTTACGGTGTAAGCATTTGTATTGTGGCTACCTTTTATAGTATAGTAGGTGGTATGCATGGTATCGTACTGGCCGACTTTATAAAATACATGATCATGATAGTGTGCTCTATTTTTGTGGGTACTATCGCCATGCTTCACCTCGCAGATTCAGGTATTATTTTCGCAGACAAGATGCCTCTTGGTTGGGATAGCCCGATGTTTGGTGCCGAACTTGGCCTTGACTGGCATAATATATTGGCAGATGCACAGGTTAAACTTGAAAGAGACGGATACAAATTATTCTCTGCAGTTGTAGCTATGATGTTCTTTTCGGGTGTTCTTAAAAGCCTTGCGGGACCTGCACCAAACTATGACTGCCAGAAGATCTTAAGTACAAAATCGCCCGAAGAAGCTAGTAAAATGAGTGGTTTTATTTCTATTATATTATTGCCTATCCGCTATTTCATGACGATGGGACTTTGCATACTCGGAGTACTTTACTTTAAAGACCTTGCTCTTAGCCGTACTGCTGATGGTGTAAATTTTGAAAGTATTATGCCTGCAGTTATCAATAAATATCTTCCTGTAGGCTTGGTCGGCCTTGTGCTTGCCGGTTTCCTTGGAGCATTTATGAGTAACTTTTCAGGAACGCTTAATGCAGGACAGGCGTATATAGTCAATGATATTTACCTGAAGTACTTTAAGCCCGATGCCGGAAGGAAACAGATTATCAATATGGGATACCTTTCGGGTGCCGTAATGGTAATATTGGGTGTAGGGCTTGGATTGTTTATCAGGGATGTAAATATGATATTCAATATTATTACGGCGGGCTTATATGGCGGGTTTGTTTGTGCAAACGTGCTTAAGTGGTATTGGTGGCGTTTCAACGCAAATGGCTTCTTCTGGGGTATGTTTGCAGGAATCACGGCAAGTGCAATCCCTCCAATACTTTCGGTAAGTGGTATCACTACATATTTTGACGGTACACGAATGCTGTACTTCTTCCCGGTGTTTATTGTTATACAGTTTATTGCCTGCGTGCTGGGTTCTTATGCCGCACCACCTACAGATGAAGCTACACTTAAAAGCTTTTACAAAGATGTCCGCCCTTGGGGTTTCTGGAAACCTGTACGTGAAATGCTTCAGGCAGAAGATCCGACTATTGAAAGAAATAAAAACTTTGGTATAAACATGTTTAATGTTGGTATGGGAATCGCCGGGCAAATTTTACTAACACTGCTACCGATGTATTTTATATTATCTAAATGGACAGGTTTTGGTGTTGTACTGGCCTTATTGGCGGTAATATTTATTGTTATGAGAAAAACCTGGTGGAACAGGCTAACCGATTATTAAAAGAATACAAATTAAAGATTATAGTGAAATGGGGAATGATATGATTACTGACCAGCTGAACAAGATTGCAAACTATGATGCACTTGTTAGTCAGCACCAGCAGCTTATTGAAAAGAAAAACGAGCCTATTGCCCAAAACAATGGGGTGTATACACGATATAAAAATCCGGTAGTAACTGCTGCTCATGCCCCAATTACCTGGAGGTATGACCTTAATGCCGAAACCAATCCTTTTGGTATGGAGCGCATTGGCATTAACGCCGCCTTTAATGCCGGAGCCATGAAATGGGATGGTAAATATATTATGTGTGTTCGTGTTGAAGGTACCGACAGAAAATCATTTTTTGCTATCGCCGAAAGTCCGAATGGTATAGATAATTTTAAGTTTTGGGATAAACCATGTGTTATTCCGCAGCTTGAAGATCATGATACCAATGTATATGATATGAGGCTTACGTTGCACGAAGACGGGTGGATCTACGGTATTTTTTGTACTGAGCGAAAAGATCCAAATGCGCCGGCAGGCGATACCAGTGCTGCTATCGCCAATGCGGGTATAGTGCGTACGAAAGATCTTGTTAATTTTGAAAGACTTCCCGATTTGATATCCAACACGGGGCAACAGCGTAATGTTGTAATTCATCCTGAATTTGTAGATGGCAAGTATGCATTATATACGCGTCCGCAGGATGGTTTTATAGATGTTGGAAGTGGCGGAGGTGTAGGTCTTGGCTTTATCGATAACATGGAAAACCCGATAGTAAAGCATGAAAAGATAATATTCGGGAAAATATACCATACCATATACGAACTTAAGAATGGCCTTGGCCCTGCGCCAATAAAAACCAATAAAGGATGGCTTCATTTGGCACACGGTGTTCGTAATACCGCGGCCGGGCTTCGTTACACATTGTATATGTTTATGACCGACCTTAATGATATTGGTAAAGTTACCCATGTACCGGCAGGTTATTTTATGGCTCCGGAAAACGAAGAAAGAGTAGGGGATGTATCAAACGTACTATTTACTAACGGATGGATAGCCGATGAAGACGGAACGGTTTATGTTTACTATGCTTCTTCAGATACACGTATGCATGTAGCTGTTTCTACGGTAGATAAGCTGGTAGATTATGTTATGAACTCGCCTGAAGATACTTTAACTTCGGCAGGCTCTGTAAATACAATTATTAAACTGGTAGATAACAACAGTAAGTTTCTATAATGGCTAACCTTAAAGCAGAAATGTACAATGAGCTGCTTTCTATTCTTAAGTATTGGAGCACTAATGCTGTAGATGAAAAGAATGGCGGTTTTATTGGTACAATAGATTACAGAGATACAAATGAGTATAACGCCGATAAAGGCTCTGTATTAAATGCCCGTATTTTATGGGCATTTTCGGCTTCTTATCCCATCACTAAAAACGATTCGGATCTTGAGATGGCTAAAAGGGCTTTTGAATACATCAGCGAGTATTTTTATGATAGGGAAAATAACGGTATTTTTTGGAGCATTACGTTCGACGGAAAACCAAAGGATACTAAAAACCAAATCTATGCGCTGGCTTTTGTTATTTACGGACTATCGGAATATTACAGTATATCCAAAGACCAAAAAGCACTTGACCTTGCTATAGTAGTATACGATAGTATAGAAAAACACAGTTATGACCCTATCCATAAAGGTTATTTTGAAGCTTTTACCCAAAATTGGCAGCCTATAGACGATCTGCGCCTTAGCGATAAGGATGCAAACGAAAAAAAAACGATGAATACCCACCTCCATATTGTAGAAGGATATGCTAATCTTTACAGGGTTTGGAAAGACGAAGGATTAAAAAATAAAATTACTGAACTGCTTTATACAATTAATGAACATTTCATTAATGAGAACATTGGGCATCTTCACCTTTTCTTTAATGAAGAATGGATAGAAAAGCCGGATGTTATTTCGTACGGACATGATATTGAGGCAGCCTGGCTACTGCAATGGTGTGCCGAAATGATAGAAGATGATACATTAATTGCCATCTATAAAAAACATGCTGTGATCATGGCAAATGCCACCCTTGAGGGTATAGATATAGATGGTGGTTTGTGGTATGAGTACGATCCTAAAGAGCGAAAACTAATTGCTGAAAAACACTGGTGGCCGCAATCTGAATTGATGATTGGAATGATAAATGCCTGGCAATTAACCGGAGATAAAAAATACCTTGATGCCGCCATTAACAATTGGAAATTTGTTCAGGATTATATACTTGATAAAGAGAATGGTGAATGGATATGGGGTATAAATAAAGATTACTCTGCTATACAAAAAGATAAAGCAGGGTTTTGGAAATGTCCGTATCATAATTCCCGTGCCTGTATTGAACTTTTCAAAAGATTATAGGTAGCGTAGCTTGATAATAGACTATAAAAACACCGCTGTAAAGCGGTGTTTTTATACATATCATATGGATGAGAATCTTATTTCAATTCAAATTCTGTCTCCTGAACATTATCAGAACTTGTACCCACAAACACTTTGAATATTCCGGGTTCAACAAGGTAACTACCGTTATTATCGTAAAAGCCTAATTCTTTATCCGTCAGGCTAAAAGTTACGGTTTTGGTTTCGCCTTTTTTAAGATCAAGCAATTCAAAACCTTTGAGTTCTTTTACGGGGCGTGAAAGACTCGCAGTAATATCTCTTATATAAAGCTGAGCCACTTCCTTACCGTCAAAATTACCTGTGTTGGTAATTTCTACCGATACCTTTACAGTTTCTCCTTTAGTGTAAGTTTTTTTCTCAATCTTAGGAACTCCATATTTAAAAGTTGTATAGCTCAGTCCGTGACCGAAAGCAAAAAGAGGTGTTTTCTCTACATCACTATAGTGCGACCAGAAGACATTATTATCGCTATTAACTGGTCTTCCTGTACTGTGCTGATTGTAATAGATTGGCACCTGCCCAACATTACGCGGAAAACTCATAGGCAGCTTACCACTTGGGTTATAATCTCCGTACAGAACCTGTGCAACTGCATTACCTGTTTCAGAACCCAAATGCCATGCTTCTACAATTGTTGGTATATGTTGCGCTGCCCATGGCAATGCAAGAGGTCGGCCATTGTTGAGTACCAGAACAATATTAGGGTTTACTTTATAAACTTCTTCAAGTAGTTCCTGCTGTAATCCCGGCAGGTCAAGATTGGTTCTGCTGCGGCCTTCGCCACTCTGGAAACCGTGTTCACCCAATACCATAATTACAACATCTGCTTCCTTGGCTACTTTTTTAGCTGCTTCAAATCCATTACGATCGTTAGTATTGAACACCAGTTCATCAAGGAAAGTAGTTTTGCCGATAGTAAGCTCAGGTCCTTTTTCAAAAGTCAGGATATTTCCTTTGTACTGCTGCATGCCTTCCAGTACAGATACCGCCGTATTATCATCTGATGCGATCCTCCAGCTACCAAGTGGGCTGTTCTTGTCATTAGCCAAGGCACCTATAAGGGCTATTTTCTGTCCGCTTTTTTTAAGAGGTAATAAATTTTTATCATTCTTTAAAAGCACTACCGACTTTTTAGCCATATCCAATACAGCTTTATGATTGGCTTTACTGTTTATAACCTCTTTTTCTCTTTTTTCGTTGCAGTAACGGTAAGGATTGTCAAATAATCCAAGTTCATATTTAACTCTTAGTATCCTTTTTACCGAATCATCAATTAGTTTAATATCGACCTTACCTTCATTTACCAGTTTTACCAATTCTACCACATAAAGATGTGATTCCATATCCATATCTGCACCCGCGACGACAGCTTTTACACTGGCATCGGCACCATCTTTTGCATAGCCGTGTGCGATCATCTCGCGGATAGAAGCCCAGTCGGTAATTACAAAACCGTCAAAGCCCCATTTACCTTTAAGGATATCTCTTTGCAGAAAACTATTACCTGTAGCAGGCACACCGTTAAGAATATTGAAAGAATTCATAAACGTACGAACGCCTGCATCATGTGCTGCTTTAAAAGGAGGGAGCACCGTGTTGTATAATGTGGCATTGCTTATATCTACCGTATTGTAATCCCTTCCGGATTCAGAAAACCCATAGCCAGCAAAGTGTTTTGCACAGGCAGCGATGGTATTTGGAGCTGAAAGATCATCTCCCTGAAAACCTTTAACCCTTGCTACTGCAACTTTACTTCCAAGATACGGGTCTTCACCGGCACCTTCCATAACACGTCCCCAGCGGGCATCGCGGCTAATGTCTACATTTGGCCCAAACGTCCAGTTGATCCCTGAAGCAGATGCTTCATCTGCTGCTACCTGGGCCGATTTCTTTATAGCGTCCATGTCCCAGCTTGCAGCTTCGGCAAGAGGAATAGGACTTAATGTTTTATAACCGTGTATTACATCAAATCCTATAATTAGCGGAATACCCAGTCGTGTTTCTTCAACGGCTATTTTTTGTACGGCACGTACCTGTTCCACACCTCTGACGGTTAGCATAGAGCCCACCCATTCTTTACGAAGGTGCTCATATTTAAGTGCGGCATTGCCTTCTTTAGGCGACGGGCCAGTTACATCCCAAAAGCCATTATATTGATTCATCTGGCCTACTTTTTCCTCAAGGGTCATTTTTGCCAATAAATTTTCGACCTTTTGTTCTATTTCCTGTTTTTTCTGCATGCTGTTTTTCTTTTGGGCGTTGCCATTATAAAAGCTTAAGATGGCAAGTAGTACTATTGTTTTTTTCATATTATTCACTTAAAAATGAGGAAGCAGGCAACCCTGCTTTATTAAACAGATTGGGTTGTGCTGTGTTGCTCCATCCGTAGCGTACATATATAGGACTTTCAACTTTTTTTGAACGCACAACCACAGTATTGTTTTTGATCTTTGCTTCCGCAGCATGAAATATTTTGTCTGCTCCTGCAATCTCAAACTGTGTCGTTTTTTTTGTAGTAAAATGAAGTCCTTCAGCATTATCGAACGTAACGGTAAGCTTATTTTTTTGTACTGTAATACCTTTGTAAAAAGGAGACTTTACCTGTTTATTCAGTACTTTATAGTGTGACTGTAAAGCAATTTCAGCCAGGCGTACACCGACCGGTTTTTTATTTCTTGGATGTATATCATCAGTAGGGCTTACGTCACTAATTACCACCAGGGCAGTATTATCAACCTCCTTAAGTACTTTTCGCTGGGCATCTCTTATAATTACACCACTTGGATATTCGCTGCCATAATTGTACGGTGCTATCTGAACATAATAAAACGGAAGTTTTTCTTTCCATTGTTCCCGCCATGATTTTATGAGTGCCGATAGAGTTTGGTCATATACTTCAGACCCTACATTGCTTTCCCCCTGATACCAAAGAAAACCTGCAATTTTAAACCCTGCAAACGGGTGTATCATAGCGTTATAAGCATACCCCGGCTCAACAGGTCCCCATTCTGACGGTTGAAGTTTTGATGCTGCATCTGAAAAGGTTTTGTTATTTGAAATAATACCTTCGGGAATCCAAATCTCTGCAGGTGTGCCACCCCAGCTTGAATTAATTATACCGATCGGTACATTTTTAAAATCTTCTTTCAACCGTTGGGCAAAAAAGTAACCAATGGCACTAAAGTATTTCATTGTTTCGGGAGTGCAGGGTTGCCAGTTCCCCGGTATATTCATTTGAGGGGTAGAGTCTGCAAGTAAAGGCACAGAAAAGAATCGTATATCCGGATAATTTGCTTTTGCTATTTCTTCGGCGGCATTGTCTATCCCTGCATTCGCAGACCACGCCATATTAGACTGACCCGAACAAAACCAAACCTCGCCGAGCATTACATTTTTTAGAGTAATTTCGTTATAACCTTTAATATTGATAGTATAAGGCCCGCCTGCTTGCGGTGTGTTAAGCGTTATTTTCCAAAAGGCGTGGTTGTCGCCTTTAGTTTTAAATTCTTCTTTTGTCCACCCCGTACTTACTGTAATTTCTTCTCCGGGGTTTGCCCATCCCCAAATTGTAACTTCCGAGTTTCTTTGCAACACCATATTGTCTGAAAAGAATGAAGGTAGGTTTATGTTAGCATAGTTATTACTACATAATGAGGCAAGAAGGATAACAAGATAAACACGCATACTATTCATTTATAAGTTTTTGAAGGAAAGGAGTCAATTGAGAAGCCATTAGTTTATCGTCTTCAATTTCAGGATGATATCCACAGCCATGAGGTGTTACTTCGGTAAACTTAAATACAGAAATAGGCTTATGATTTTTTTCGTTATTAAAAGTGTCTTTAATCTTTGTAAGGCACTTTACAAATAATTCGTTCTTCTCGCCGCTAACCATTGGGCTGTTCAGCAGTACAATTTTAGTTTTTGGGTAGTGCGTGTATATGTTCCTAATGAATTTAATGTAGCTATCTATATATTTATTTTCATTAAAAGGCAGTCTTGGCTTTATTTTATCGCCCTCAGAAAAATCATTTGTACCAAGTGCGATGCAAACTACATCGGGCATAAAGCTAAAATCGTAAGGTTTAGAAGTATCTGTATTTAGGTATAAGTTATTATATACATCGGGTATAATGGCTTCCTTATCGTGCTCATCATTCCAGTTTCGGTACATGCCAAAACCGGAGACTGAACTTAGCAGATAATCTGCATTTAAGGCTCTTGCAGCTATTGGAGCATACGAATAATATGCATTGTGCTGGTCGAACCATTCTCCTTCACCACAAGGCAACGCACTTAGGTCATTGCCCATGCCGCAGGTAATAGAATCGCCTATAAATTCTATTTTCTTTCTTTTTTTCTCTTTAGTTTTTTTGATATCTCCTGTAGCGCCCAGAAAAGTAATATTGCCATTAGCGGCTTCGGTAGCTTTATAGATCGCTACGGTATGAGTTCCCGATTTAGTTTGATCGACTTTAATTTCGGTAGGTGTGCTCTCAATTCTTTTACGTCCTATGTATTTACCGTCAATTTCTAATGCGATATAGCCATGATGCAGTTTTCCCGATTTAAGTACGACAGAACATTGTTTTCCTTTAAATGTAAAGTTCACAGAGGATGCTGAACCTATCAATATTATACTGTCTTTAAAAACCTCGGTTCTTCCTTTTACAGTGTATGCAGTTGTGAAATCTGCTTCGGTAAAGCTTAAAAATGAGCAGCAAAGTAGTGCCGCAAGTACAATGAAAGGTAATTTCTTAATTGTGGACATCAGTATTATTATTTTGTGACTAAAATACGAAATCGCTGTAGTCGCTAATAATACTATATTATCATTTCATTAACGTAATATTTTGCCTTCTTAACCATTCTGAATTTCAACTATAACTACAACGATTGATGTATGAAAGAGTAAAATGTATTAATAACCAGTTTATTAGATGTTTAATCGTGAGAATTACGTTGTAATTATATAATATACAATTGATTAAATAATATTATTTGTAAGGGTACTATATAATTTATATTTGAAATTGATGGTTTGTTATTTTTTACAGTAAGTAGAGTTAATATAAAATTATCATCAATTTATAGTATGAAAAATAAATTTCTGGCCTTTTATATAGTAATTGTACTTCCGTTCGTTGCCTGTTCAAGTCAGGATAAAATCACAGAAACAGAAACGCCTGAAAATGTTGCTACACAGGTTGACCCCGTTGTAGCAAAAACAACAGGTTTTTTTCTTGATACCTGGACGCCAAAAAATCTGGATTTGCCGGTATCTTTTACAGAAGCAACAGTTCCAACAGCAACGGCTTCAACAGTGACCGTCGATTATGCAAAAGTACTTACCAAAATACCATCATCTATATATGGTAATAATGCCAATCTATGGTCGGGTAAGATGATTAACGATGCAACGCTGGTTAATGATATAACAAACCTGAAACCTAACATTATCCGTTTTCCTGGCGGAAGTATAAGCGATGTATATTTCTGGAATGCTGCCAGTATTCCAACAACGGCACCATCATCACTAATAAAAGCCGATGGAACCGTAGAACCATCTAATTTTTGGTTCGGGCTAAATGATGCTGACTGGACTATTTCACTAGCCAATTACTACGAATTATTGCAATCCATAAACAGTAAAGGTATAATCACTATAAATTATGGTTATGCACGTTACGGTACGGGTTCAAATCCGGTTCAGGATGCGGCAAAACTTGCAGCCGACTGGGTTAAGCATGATAACGGAAGAACACAGTATTGGGAAATTGGTAATGAGGTGTATGCCGATTGGGAAGCAAGCTACCGCATTGATACAGCGAATAATAAAGACGGCCAGCCGGAACTATTAAATGGTGGGTTGTATGCCCAGCATTTTAAAATTATCGCCCAGGCTATGCGTACTGCTGCTGCTTCGGTAGGGAATATCAATATCAAAATTGGTGCGGTTATGGTTGAGGGGGCTCCTGCAAGTTATTTACCCGAATGCCATAAAACATGGAATACTAAAATGCTGCAAAATATTGGCGAGGATGCAGATTATTATGTAATACATAATTACTACACTAACTATAATACGAACTCTAATGCTGCAGAAATATTGGAAACTCCTAAAGTAAAAACGGCAGAAATGATGACGTTCGTAAAATCGGAGCTTTCTTTAACTGTAAAAGAGGTTAAACCTTTTGCGCTTGATGAATGGAATATTTTTGCAGTTGGCAGTAAACAACAGGTGTCTCATATTAATGGTATGCATGCGGTGTTATTATTGGGTGAAGTGCTTAAAAATAATATTGGCCTGGCTGCCCGTTGGGATTTTGCCAATGGCTGGGCTAACGGCGACGACCACGGTATGTTTAGTAATGGAGACGAGCCTAACATACCAAAAGGCACTCCCAGGCCTGCATTTTACCATATGTATTATTTCCAGAAATGTATGGGAGACAGGCTTATTGAAGCTGTTAAAGATGCATCGGGCGATTATGAAGTATATGCTTCATCATTTTCAAACGGTAAATTGGGACTGACTTTTGTAAACAAAGCATCTTCTGCGATTAATGTGAAAATAAACCTTAAAAACTTTGTAAAAGGTAACAGAATGTACTGGTACAATTTAGTTGGTGATAACGACAATGGTGAGTTTTCCCGAAAAGTAATAATTAATGGTTCAGGGCCTTCATTAACCGCAGGAGGGCCGTCTGGGTATAAGGATATAAAACCATTTTCTTCTACAATAGGTGAAACTCCAAACGTAACACTACCGGCAAGATCATCAGTATTTGTAATAATAGATAACCAATAACATAATGACGTATAAAAACAAGCTAACACCATTTTTACTAACACTACTGAGTTTTACCCTGATAAATTGCGGTGTTCAGAAACCTGAAAAAATAACTGTAAAAGGGCAGCAATTTTTTAAAGGTGACAAGCCTTATTCTTATATCGGAGCCAATTATTGGTACGGTAGCCTGCTTGCTTCAAAAAAAGTAGGTGACAGGGCAAGGTTGCTTCGCGAGCTGGATTTAATGAAAAAGAATGGTATAGATAACCTTCGTGTTCTTGTGGGGGCAGATGGTGGCACCTATGATTTTACCGTAAGGCCGGCGCTTCAGTATGAACAGGGTAAATATGACGAGGATCTATTAGATGGGCTTGACTTTTTAATTGCTGAAATGGGCAAGCGTAATATGTATGCGGTTTTATACCTTAACAACAACTGGGAATGGTCCGGCGGTATGTCGCAATACCTGGAGTGGAACGGCTACGGAAAAATTCCTATTGCTAACATTCCTCCTAATACATGGCCGCAGTTTATGGCGTATACTGCCCAATATCATAGCTGTGAACCTTGTATGGAAGCGTTTAGAAAACATATCAAATTTATATTGGGTAGAACGAACCAGTACAATAAAAAGAAATATACAGAAGATGCAGCAATAATGGCGTGGCAGGTGGGTAATGAGCCAAGGGTGTTTACTCCCGAAAATGAAGTGAAATTTACAGCGTGGCTTAATGATGTTATAGATTATATAGATTCATTGGATAAAAACCATCTTATATCGACAGGGTCTGAAGGTAAAGCCGGGTCTAACGATGACCTCGCAACTTTTGAAAGAACACATAAAAATGCAAATATTGATTATTTAACAATGCACATATGGCCAAAAAACTGGAGCTGGTATAAGGCAGAAGATCCGAAAAATACTTTTCCGGATGCATTAGTAAAGGCTAACGCTTACATAGACGAGCACATTGCTGCCGCTACACGTTTAAATAGACCGATAATTATAGAAGAATTCGGTTTACCGAGACAGCATGAAAGCCTTCTTGCCAATTCTGATATTAGCGACAGAGATGCACTTTACACATCATTTTTTGACAGGCTGCTTAAAAGTCAGCAAAACAAGCAATCATTAGCAGGTATTAATTTCTGGGGATTTGGAGGCGAAGGCAAAGCTGTAAATGCCGAAGGCAAATGGAATGTAGGTGATACTTTTACTGCAGATCCACCTCAGGAACCCCAGGGACTAAATTCGGTTTTTTCTTCAGATACCAGCACTTTAAAACTGGTTAGGGATTACAACAGTAAGCTGAGTGAACTTCAGAAATAATTCTAATATAAATAAGATAATACTTACTATTTCCGTTTAAAAAAATCTATTTTTGCGTTCTTTAAATTAAAATGCCAACTATGAAATTAATGCCTTACCAAATATACGTTGTGTTTCTTCTACTATCTGTTTTTACATCTTCTGCACAAAATAATTTAGGCAGGGAAGAATATTTAATAGATAAAGGATGGCATTTTTCTTTCGGACATCTGTATGATACCAAAAAAGACTTTGACCATGGTACGGCTTATTTTTCCTATCTCACAAAAACGGGAAATGGCGATGGTCCCGCAGCCACTGCATTTGATGACAGGGCATGGAGAAAACTGGATCTTCCTCATGATTGGGCAGTAGAGCAGACGTTTAGTGAAAAAGGTAGCTTTAGCCACGGATTTAAGGATGCAGGTAAAGGTTTTCCGGATAAAAGTATTGGATGGTATCGTAAAAAAATAACCATTCCCAACAGCGATCTTGGGCGCCTAATAACCCTAAAATTTGATGGTGTTTTTAGAAACTCGAAAGTATGGTTTAACGGGCATTTTCTGGGAACTGAAGAAAGCGGCTATAACGGATTTGAGTATGATGTTACAGCATACATCAAGTATGGTGAAGAAAATACAATTGCCGTTAGGGTAGATGCTTCAATGGAAGAAGGATGGTTTTACGAAGGAGCAGGCATTTACAGGCATGTACATCTTCAAAAAACAAATCCATTGCGAGTTGCTACAAATGGCACTTATATAACAACAGATATTAAAAGCGGCTTTGCAGATGTAAATATTGAATCCACTATTGAAAACAAGGGAACATATAAAGGGAGTGTAACAGTACAGCAAACAATTTTTGATCCGTCAGGGAAAGAAGTTGTTTCTTTTACAGAGAATGCTAATGCGCCGGATTTTTATAAATCGCTTAAGCTTGTGTCAAAGCTAAGAGTTAGTAACCCGTTGTTATGGGATATCGACACACCCAACCTGTACCGCTTAGTAACACAGGTAAAACAAGAAGGTAAAACTGTAGATTTATACGAAACAGTTTTTGGGATACGCACTGCCTATTTCGATCCTGAAAAAGGCTTCTTTCTAAATGGTAAATCTGTAAAATTAAAAGGTACAAATAATCACCAGGATCATGCAGGCGTAGGTACAGCATTGCCTGATGGATTACAGTATTTCCGTATACAGAAGCTAAAAGAAATGGGATCGAACGCCTATCGTTGTTCACATCATCCTCCGACACCTGAACTACTGAAGGCATGCGACAGGCTGGGGATGCTTGTTATAGATGAAACAAGACTAATGGGTATCAATGATTACCACCTTGATAATGTAAAATACATGATTGAGCGCGACAGGAATCATCCAAGTATTTTCTGTTGGTCTGTTGGTAACGAGGAATGGGCTATAGAGGGAAATATTACTGGTGAACGCATTACAAATACTATGCAGTCTTTTGCGAAAAGTATAGACCCAACACGACCGGTGACCGTTGGTTTAAGTAGTGGATTTAAGAGTGGTATCTCTTCTGTTGTTGAAATTATCGGCTATAACTATATGGGTAATGGCGATATAGATTCACACAGAAATGAGTTTAAACAGCAGCCTGGTATGGGGACAGAAGAAGGCTCTACGTTTACAACGCGTGGTATTTATTTTAAAGATGATGAAAAACATTACCAGACAGCATACGATCTTAAACCACGTCCAACTTTTTACACTATAGAAGAAGGGTGGAAATTTTATGCTGCAAGGCCATATCTGGCAGGAATGTTTATCTGGACAGGATTTGATTACCGCGGCGAGCCAACACCATACGGATGGCCTTCGGTTACATCATATTTTGGAATGATGGATGTTTGCGGATTCCCGAAAGATAATGTGTATTATCTTAGATCATGGTGGGGTAAAGTACCCGTTTTACATATTATGCCGCATTGGAACTGGCAGGGTATGGAGGGCAAAGAAATAGATGTCTGGGTACATTCCAACTGCGATGAGGTGGAACTTTTCCTCAATAAAAAAAGCCTTGGTAAAAAGAAGATGGAATTGTTAAGTCATCTTGAATGGAAAGTGATCTACACCCCCGGAACATTAGATGCCGTTGGATATAAAAACGGTAAAAAAGTGCTTACTGATATTCAGAAAACTACCGGAAATGCACAGGCTATAAAACTGGTTTCTGAAACGATTGCTAAAACAAATGACGTGGCTGTTGTATCTGTAGAAGTTACAGATAAAAACGGGCTCCATGTACCTACTGCCGACAATGAGATAACTTTTTCTGTAAAAGGAGGAAAAATAATCGGGGTGGGAAATGGTAACCCAACATCTTTAGAAAAAGACAAGTTCATCGATGATCTGGCTCTTGTACCGATAACAGATTTACAGGAGCAATCTCTTACTACAGCTGACTTACCTTCGCAATTATCGTCATATCCAAATGATAAATGGAATGAAGCTTTTAAAGACAGGGATTATAAAAATTTAGCTCCTGCATATGTTTATAAAGGGCAATTTGAATTGGGTGCAACAACAAAAAGCGGTATAGTTTCGTTCTATTACCAAAAGTTAGGGGTTAATGCCAGAGTATTTGTAAATGGAAATATCGTTGAGCCATCTAAAGAAGATGCCCAAAAATATATTTTGAATCAGGATATACTTAGGACTGGTAAAAATGACATTTATATTGTTGCCACACCAATACATAAAGTACGTGACTGGGATGTTATAAATACAAATCCTGGAGTAATTCAGGTTATAACTCCTTCTGAGCCATGGAAAAGAAAATTATTTAACGGACTCGCTCAGGTAATTATACAACCTGACGGAACTGGAAACAAGATTATTTTGTCTGCTACGTGTAAGGGATTAAAAACTGGTACATTAGAGATAAATTCTAAGTAATAACTATCTGATTTCTTAATGTTAACGGAGTGTTATAGAAATCGTAACATTTTGTTTGAAAAATATTTTTTTGGCAGGATTTGTGTTACATCAATTTAATGTGATACTTTTGCAAACTAAATGAGGATAAATAAAATACATATAGGTTTACGTGCGTTGTGGGTGCTTATGGCATTACACATACTAAACTTTAGTATTGATAACCCTCACACACTTTTTGAGCATAACAAAGTTGATAACGACTTTGAAGAGGTGGATAGTGTTGTAGAGCTTGTTCTTGAAGATGTTTTTGGTATTGACAATGCAATACCCGAGCATCATAGCAAAACGCCGTTGAGCCATAAGTTTAATGCAAAAAAAATGGTATGGACGTTTGAACAGACAGAACCTTTAAAATTTAGCGAGCCAATGGCTATAAATTTTAAAATCGTTGTGCCCGACGTTCTTTACAAAAATCCTATTTACGATTCACCTTTGGTGAATATTTTCTCCCCGCCGCCCGAGGCTTAAAATACTATTTATCTGCCGGCTCAGCATTTTGCTGGGGTCCTTTTGCGTATTCCTGTTTTTGGAGTATATCCGGTATATCTATGTTTTGCACAAAGCTGCATTACTATTTCTTACATAGTATTTTAAACACAATTTTATCATGGAATTTAAAAATAAATTCTTTGTCTGGATAGCTGTATTGTTTATCCAGGCAGTGGGTATGGCGCAGGCTCCTGAGTCAGTCACGCTCACTATAAAACAGGCCGAGGAACTGTTCTTTAAAAATAACTTTATGCTGTTGGCACAGCAATATAATATAGACAAAGCCGGAGCGGCAATCATTCAGTCGAAAGTCTATCCTAATCCGGAAGTTACTGCCGATGTTATTGCTTATGAAGCGCAGAACGATAAATATTTCCCAACGGGTAACGGTAACAACTTTGTAGCCGGGCTTGAACAGGTAATACTAATGGGGGGTAAACGCCGTAAACAAATAGAGATTGCTAAGCTCGATAAAAAGATTGCCGAGGCAGAACTTACAGATCTTACCCGTAATCTTCAACTGGAAATATGGCAATCATTTTATACACTTCATCATCAGCAAAAGCTGATTGAAAAATATAACGGCCTTTTAAGCAAACTTCAATCGCTTATAACCAGTTATGAGGCTCAGGTAGCCAAAAATAATATTGCACTTAAAGATTTAGTCCGTTTAAAATCGGTTTATGTTAAGATCAACAACGACAAATCGGAAGAGACTGCAGTACTTATAGAAGAGCAATCTAAGCTTAATATCCTGTTGGGAACAAATGTGACGATACAAACAGTGTATACCGGATCAGATGCTGTTTCTTACGCAGGTAAACCTGTTTTGTATGACTTTATATTAAATCAGTCGTTAGAGAACAGGCCCGACCTAAGCCAGGCAAAACTTGAGATAGAATCGGCTAAACTGAATGTTTCGCTACAGAAAAAACAAAACATCCCGGACATTACTCTAAGGGCAGGTTACAACCAACAGGGTGATGCGTTTTTGCATCAGTACAACTTAGGTATAGGTATACCACTTCCAATCTTCGACAGGAACAGGGGTAACATACAATCAGCTAAAATAACCCAGGAACAGCAAACCAAAAATGTTTCTTATAAACAGCTTGAAATACAAAATCAGGTCTTAGCTGCCTATCAGAATTTTACCCGAAGCGTAGATGAATATAAGAACATCAATGCAATTATTAATCAGGATTTTGATGCCGTGTTTAATGGTATTAACACCAATTTTCAGAAAGGAAATGTGTCTATGATTGAATTTGCCGATTTTTTTGAGGCATACAACGAAGCACAGACCGAAGTGGAAAGAGTGAAGAAACAGCTTGCTATAGCAGCAGCGCAGATTAATTATGTAACCGGCACAAATAACTTTTAAAAATGAAAACATTTAAATATATAATCCTTTCTGCAGTAGCAGCATCAGCTTTAACCGGATGTTCTAAAAAAGAGGAAACCCATACCGAAGAGAATAAAAAGTTTGTAATGAGCGACACGATGTATAACACCAGCACTTTTGCTGATGCTAAAACAGAAGATGCCCAAAACGAAATTAGGTTGTTTGGAAAGGTAACAGCCGAGAATAACAATATGGCTCAGGTATTTCCGGCAGTTGGCGGAAGTGTAATAAGCATTAAAGCCGAATTAGGCGACTATGTAAAGCAAGGCCAGCTACTGGCAAGTATCCAAAGTAGCGAAGTAGCAGGTTACCAAAGCCAAACCAGTGATGCCGATGCCAATGTTAGCATTGCAGAACGTAACCTTCAAAGTGTGAAAGATTTATACGATGGTAAACTGGCGTCTGAAAAAGAACTGGTAATGGCTAAAAAAGAGCTAGACAAAGCGCGTGCAGAAAAGGAAAGAATGACAGAAGTAAATAAAATTTATCGCCTAAAAAGTGGGTCGGTTTATAATCTGTATGCGCCTATTAGCGGTTATGTTGTAGCTAAAGATATAAGCCCTAACGAAATATTAAGTAACAGTAGGGATGAGGCGGTATTTACTATCGCAAAGCTTGATAACGTTTGGGTTTTGGCTAATGTGAACGAAAGCGACCTTGCCAGAATTAAAGAAGGGCAGGAGGTTAGTATACAGACAATTGCTTACCCTGACAGGAAAATTACCGGAAAAATTGATAAGATATTCAATGTGATAGACCCTCAAACAAGGGCAGCAAAGGCACTTATAAAAGTACCTAATGCAGATGGCTCTTTAAAGCCTGAAATGAATGCTACTGTAACGGTACATTATTCAGAGAACCAAAAATATATTACTGTACCGTCTGCATCGGTAGTTTTTGATAAGAACAAAAACTTTATCATGGTGTACAAAGCCAAGGATGATGTAGAAACACGTGAGGTTTCTGTATACAGGGCACTGGACGATAAAACATACCTTTCGGGAGGCCTTAAAGAAGGCGAAAAGGTAATCGTTAAAGGTAATTTACTGATATATGACGCTATTAACGATTAAATTAAACAGCAATGAACAAGTTAATTAAAGGCATAATAGGGTTTTCCCTACGCAATAAGCTGTTTACCTTTTTCTGGATAGGTGTAGTAGTTATTGCAGGTATTATAAGTTATAAAAATATTCCCGTTGAAGCATTTCCGGATGTTACCAATACACAGATAATTATAGTAACGCAATGGCCGGGACGAAGTGCCGAAGAGGTAGAGCGTTTTGTTACATCTCCGGTTGAAATTGCAATGAACTCGGTGCAGAAAAAAGAAAATGTGCGCAGTGTTACCATGTTTGGGCTTTCTGTTATAAAGATCATTTTTGATGATGATGTAGATGACTTTTTTGCCAGGCAGCAGGTGAATAACCAGTTGAAAAATGTACAATTACCGGATGATGTAGATCCGGAGGTGCAGCCGCCATATGGCCCTACAGGTGAGATTTTCAGATATACATTAAATAGTAAGGAGAAGGATACCCGTGAACTGCTTACAATACAAAACTGGGTAATAGACAGGCAGCTAAGGGCGGTACCGGGTATTGCCGATGTCGTAGCTTTTGGAGGCCGTGAAAAAACGTATGAAGTTGAGATAGACCCGATTTTATTGCAGAAATACGAACTGTCATCGCCACAGGTATACGAAGCAATAAGTAATGCCAATGTAAATGTTGGTGGAGATATTATTGAAAAGAACGGGCAGGCTTACGTTGTTCGGGGTATTGGTTTGCTGGATTCACGGGCTGATATTGAAAACACTATCGTTGCCGAATCTGACGGTAACCCTATACTTATTAAAAACATAGCTAAGGTTACAGAGTCTAACATTCCACGTGTGGGACAAGCGGGACTTAATGATAATGATGATGTTGTAGAAGGTATCGTGGTAATGCGTAAAAACGAAAACCCATCTGAAGTACTTGAACGCCTTAAGGAGAAAATAGAATATGTTCAGGCTAATGTGTTGCCTAAAGATGTAAAAATGGAAACATTTTACGATAGGGACAGGCTAATGGAATATTGTACACATACGGTAACCCACAATCTTGTTGAAGGTATTATACTGGTTACTGTTATTGTATTTCTTTTTATGGCTGACTGGCGTACTACGCTTATTGTGTCTATCATTATTCCATTGTCATTACTCTTTGCATTCCTCTGCTTAAAGATGAAGGGTATGAGTGCCAATTTGCTTTCGCTTGGTGCGGTTGACTTTGGTATTATTATCGATGGGGCCGTCGTCATGGTGGAAGGACTCTTTGTGACGCTCGACCAGCTCCAGCGGAATGTTGGTGTTGAGCGTTTTAACAAGCTTTCTAAACTTGGACTTATTCGTAAAGCAGGATCGAAACTGGGTATTGCTATCTTCTTTAGTAAACTTATTATTATTTCGGCATTGCTTCCTATTTTTTCTTTTGAGAAAGTGGAGGGTAAAATGTTCTCCCCATTAGCATGGACACTTGGTTTTGCACTACTAGGTGCGTTATTATTTACGTTGACGTTGGTGCCGGTGTTATGTTCAATCTTACTGAACAAAAATGTAAAGGAGAAGCACAATGTATTTGTTGAATTTTTCAATAAAATAGTTGCTAAAGGGCTTAATGTAACTTTTAAAAATAAGAAGATATCTATTGTAGTGTCGGTTGTTATACTGGTTGTTGCATTGTTTTCTACCCGTTTTTTAGGATCAGAATTCCTTCCTCCGCTTAATGAAGGTGCACTCTGGGTTACTGCGGAATTACCAATTAGTAACTCACTTACCGAAAGTGTAAAAATGGCGAAGATCATCCGTAAAGAATTAAAAGAATTCCCCGAGGTTGATGACGTATTATCGCAAACAGGGAGAAGCAATGACGGTACTGATCCTAATGGATTTGGTTTTCTTCAATTTCAGGTAGACCTTAAGCCAAAAGACGAGTGGACGAGAGGCGTTTCTCAGGATGAACTTATCGAGGAAATGAACCACAAGTTAAGCCGATACCAAGGTATTACATGGAATTATTCGCAGCCTGTTATCGATAACGTTGCCGAGGCTGTAGCCGGATTTAAAGCATCTAACGCTGTGAAGATCTATGGTGATGACCTTCAGGTGCTTGACAGGCTTGCTAACGAAGTAATGGAAAAAATAAAACACATAGATGGTGTTAAAGATGTTGGTGTGCTTCGTAACCTGGGACAGCCGGGGATAAGCGTTAAGTTTGATGAAGAGAAGATGGCGTTATACGGCGTTCAGAAAAACGATGCGCAAAGCATTATAGAAATGGCTATTGGCGGTAAAACAGCTACCCAGAAATACGAAGGTGAGAAGAAATTCGATATAAGATTGCGTTACCAACAGGATTACCGTAAGGATGAGCAGGACATTATGAACCTTATGGTGCCAACGCTTCGTGGTACTAAAGTACCGCTTAAAGAAATAGCAACACTGACCACCGAAACAGGCCCTGCACTGATTTACAGGGATAATACAAAACGTTTTATCGGGGTGAAATTCTCGGTACGTGACCGTGACCTTGGTAGTACTATTGCTGATGCACAGGCAAAAGTTAAGGCTGTGAAAGTTCCGGAAGGTTATTCTATAGGCTGGACGGGTGAGTACGAAAACCAGATTCGTGCAAGTGGCAAACTGGCTCAGGTGGTACCAATATCCTTGGTGTTGATATTTGTACTGCTATTTGTAATGTTTGGTAATATAAAAGATTCGCTGCTTGTACTGGTAAACGTGCCATTTGCAGTGATAGGAGGTATCCTGGCGTTGCATTTAACCGGAATCAATTTTGGTATATCGGCAGGTGTTGGTTTTATCGCACTTTTGGGTATTTGTATTCAGAATGGTGTAATTCTCGTCTCGGAGTTCCACACGAACCTCAAGAACAAGCTTTCATTAACAGAGTCTATTATTGAAGGTGTAAAATCGAGAACAAGGCCAGTAGTTATGACTGCACTTATGGCTGCTATCGGACTTATGCCTGCAGCATTATCTACAGGTATCGGATCTGAATCACAAAAACCGCTTGCAGTTTCTATTATCGGCGGACTTGTAACAGCAACAGTATTTACGCTATTGGTATTCCCTAACTTTTTTTACTGGGCAATGCGCAAGAAGCATCAAAATATGATGGAATAAGAAAATTAAGTTTTTTGTTTGGTTGATTATTGAAAAACCCGTCCGTAAGATTTCTTTCGGGCGGGTTTTGTATTGTGGGGACTATTAAATATTTATTATACTAATTGTATAATATTCTGAAAGGCACAATGTTTACTGCCCTTTTTTCTATTGTAAGCTTAAGATTTTCGCTCAAGTAATACCATTCTTCTTCGTTGTATAAAGTGGGATCTTTCTTCTGTAGATAAATATCTATAGTAGGAGTATAGCCTACATTATCTTCGAGGCTGGTTTGTATTCCATTTTTAACCTCTACAGTTCCTATGGCGTCGCCAAAATGGTTTTTACATAAAATTATAATATCCTGTCTTGTTACGACCCTTTGGTTAGAAATAAGGTTTTCGCGATAGGCATATATTTTTTCCGAATTCGATAGCTCGTCCTTACCACCCTGTGTAGTAGATAAAAACGTAATACTGTCCTTTTCAAAATCGGCACCCTTATGCACGGCAAGCCTTGAGAAAGTGTTTATTTTGTTAGCACTTTCACCATTGGTAGTCCAGTATTTTACAAATAGCGTTCCTTTGTTCTCTTTGTCTTTTGTGTTGAAAACAAGGTAAGGGCTGTTTGCATTTTGCATACCAACCTGCGACATTTTATTCTTAAACCTTGAGATTATCTGGTTTATCTCCTTAAGGTTACTATCTGTAAAATCGTGCCCCAGCCTTGAAAAAGCAGCCGCTTCGTCACGTACCAGATCAATCAGGTAATTGATTTCTTCGGCAGCGTTACGTTCATCAAAACGGGCAATACCACCAAAGCGTAAATAAGTGTAGTCACTGTCCTCATCGTGTTCCTGAGTACCCGAGGTGACAATTTCAAACTCTTTATTCTTGTCGTCTACGGCAGATAAGAGTTCAAGGAAAAATTCATTATTAAGGCTTAACGGGTAAATGTTAAGTAAGTTTTTAATACTTCCCTGTACTTCATTAAGCTTCTTATTTATAGCCGGAAAACAATTGTTTGCACAAAACATTTCCGAAAGAATGTCATTGTTTATTACGTTAGGAAATTCAATTCTTAACCATAACAGTTTTTCATTGGCCAGTTCCTTAAGGTTTTCGGCGGGAATAAATTTACTGAATTCGGCAGGAGGAGTCAAATCACTATTGTCTACAGTAATAACATCTTTAATTGTTATAAATTGTTTTTTATAGAAGTCGTTTACCTGATCTTGTGTTTTTTCAATGTGATAAAAGCTTTCGTTACTTAAGTCATCACGGGTAAAATCATAGCCTTCATCGGTATTGTATCCCTGCTGCGACTGAAGCTGGTAATCGTTAATAAACCATTTGGCTTTCGGTAGAAAGTGGAAGAAGGTATTTCTTGTATCTATATTCTTTAGGTAGAAATAGAACATAAGGTCCTTAATAATTCCGCTGCCTTCGTGTTTTACACCCAGCCACACTGTACCATATGGCGATGGCTGTGTATAATTTTCACGGTTAAGTGTTTCCCTGAACTGGTCTTTAGCAATTTCGTTAACCGATTGCGGTGTCACCACATAGCGTAATTTATTACGTGTAAGCTTTAACGGAATTGTTGGCCCGAAAAAGTAATTTTTTATAGTGGTTTCAACCGGGTTATAAGGGTTGGTTTCTTTTCTCTGAAAGTAAAACTGATGATAATCGTTAAGAGTAACTTCATTTTCAACCGGATAAGCTTTTAGTATACCCCTTGCCGGTGTTGCTTTAGTAGCAGTGGTAGGTGTAAGAATGTCGATTAAACGCTCGGTCATCCTTCTACGGCTTGATGAAATTTCGCCCGATACTTTTTCAAGTTCTTTTGCGCAAACATCAAAAAGCATATTTACTATAGGGTCAAAAACGTTTTCAAGTTCAATATCGGTATAGCCCCATTGTTTTGCAGCCCTTTTTAGTAAACGGTCTTTTATCTGGTCTTTAGATAATTGGTTCATAGCTGTAATTATTTAGTAGAAAATGGCGCCAGAAAATAGGAGCTTTTATAATAATAAGGCTGGTTGGTTTTTTTGATTATGCCGTATACCACAATGTCAAGGCGTTTTTTTACGCGTATTTTAGTGGTATAGCTTACAGTGTCTTCACCTATAGCCAGAGTAACATCTGTAATGGTAAGTCGTTTTTCGTATTCTTTAACCTTACTGAAAACAGAATCTTTAATGGCATCCTTAAGCTGGTTAGCATTAGCGAGCAGGTTAAAATCAGTTTCCCAGATCATGGTGCCAAAGTTCTCATCATACTTATATTCCCCGAAAATCGTGGTTATAACGAGCGAGATGTATTGCGCCAGAGATTCTTCTATGGTAACTTTTTTTATATCCTCACCACGCGTAAGGTTCTTAAAGTCTATGGGTATTTTATAATAAAGATCCTTCATGTTCTTTTACAAATTGTATCGTACCGTTTTCATCAAGACTTACCCTTAATGAGTCGCCTTTCTTTAATTCATTAGATATGATCATCCTTGAAAGCGGCCTTTTCAGCTGGTTACGAATGATACCTTTAATGGGCCTTGCACCATATTCAGGGCTAAAACCTTTAAGGGCAATAAGTTCTTTGTCGGCCGGGTCAATTTCAAGTGTAATGTCAAGTTTTTCAAGTAGCTGCAATAGCTCTTTTTTAAGGTGGATATCAAATATCCTTGCAACACTTTTAGAGCTGATGGGTGCAAACGGAATAATCTCTGTTAGCCTTCCCAGGAATTCAGGCCTGAAGAAACCACTCATGATCTTTATAAGATCGTTAGATTCCGGAATAATATCCTGCTCAAACGATTTTACGATATAATCAGATCCTATATTCGATGTAAATAATATTACAGCATTAGAGAAATCTCCCTCTTTACCAAGTCTGTCATGCAGTTTACCCTCATCCAATATCTGAAGAAATACGTCAAAAACCGACTTATGTGCTTTTTCTATCTCATCAAACAATACAATAGAGTAGGGTTGCTGCCTTATTTTGTTGACCAAAAGTCCACCTTCTTCATAACCTACATATCCCGGAGGTGCACCATATAGCAAGGCTGCTGAATGCTCTTCTTTAAACTCCGACATATCAAAACGGATGATTGCGCTTTCATTGCCGAAAAGGAAATCAGCTAAGGATTTAGCAAGCTCCGTTTTACCAGTACCTGTTGGCCCTAAAAAGAAGAACGATCCGATAGGCTGACCGGGTTTGGTTAACCCGGATCGCGATTCAAGTATGGCATCTGCCACAACTTTAACAGCATGATCCTGACCGATAACTCTTTTCTTAAGCGTGTTTTCTATGTCCATTAAGCGCTCACGCTCATCAGATTTTACTTTCCCTGCAGGAATACCAGTAATACCCGATACTATTATTGAAAGGTGAGCGGGCAATACTTTATTTTCTTCAGTATCCAGTTGTTCCAGCTTTTCAAGAAGTGTAACAATGTGCTGAAGTTTATCTTCACTATCAATTACCGACTCATCGCTGTCATTAAACAGGTTGCCGGCTTTGCCGTGAATTTCCAAATGAAGGTCAAGCAATTTCTCTTCCTTGTCTTCTTCCTCTGTATTTTGAAGTTCCTCCAGTTGTTGTTTTAATTGCGGAAGCTCTTTTTTGATCATTTCCTTAGCTACCTTAAGGGATGACATTGTTCTGTCGATAAGGTCAAGTGCCGAATCCGGTAATGATTTTTCTTTTAGGTAACGTTTAGATAAGCGTATAGATTCTGATAATCCTTCGTCATCAATAGTGAAATCGTGATGCGTTTGATAATGGCTTATAACATTCTTAATCATTTTTAAAGCCAGGTCGGCATTAGGCTCAAAAATCTCAAGGGTTTCAAACCTGCGTGATAGCGCATCATCTTTACCTAAAGATTTTCTAAACCTGTCGGTAGTGGTTGCGCCAATAAATGTAATATCCCCCTTAGAAAGTTCAGATTTTATAACGCTTGCAATACCCGACCCCTGACTGGTGTCAAACAATTCGTGAATATCATCTATAAAAACAATAGGCTTTTCGTACTGTTTAATTTCGTTGAAAATTTTTTGAAGGCGGTCTTCAACCTCCCCTTTATAAGATGCACCCGCAAATAAGGCACCTATATTAATTTCAAATACCGATGCATCATGAAAGATGTTAAGTACCGATTTATTGGCTATCTTATGAAAGAAACCTTCAATAAGGGTAGATTTTCCAACGCCACTGTCGCCGGTAACAATAATATGTGGTTTAAGCCTTCGGTTTAAAACTTCGGTTATGGTTTTTAGCTCGTTGTCACGCCCAATAATGGGAATGATTTCCTTGCCGTGAAGTTGTTTGATTTTATCGATGCAGAATTTTTCAAGGGAAGATGTGCCCGGATTAATCGTTGCTTTTGGCGCAGCAGCACTTTTAACTGAACCCGGTTTTTGTCCGATACCAAATGACGCTTCCAATTCGGAAGGTGATATAGGTAATGATTTAAGCTGATCGTGAGAAAAGCCAACCCCCGGTGTAACCAAAGCAATAAGCATATGGATAAAGCTAATATCGTTGCCGCTTTTATCGGCAATAGATTCTGCCTCTGCAATAACAACAATTACGGCACTATCAGTATCCGGGTCATCGCAAGGGCGCGACGCTTTAGCGTATTCGCTAACACGTATGTCTGCCCATTCTTCAAGGTAAAAAACGTCGATACCGGCGGCATCAAGTTCTTTTATAAACGAAAACTGCCTGTTAAGCAAAGCCTTTAAAAAATGGCCGGGCGAACATTTAGCATTAAAGTTATCTTTAGCTACCTGTTTGGCAACATGTATAATTTCCAGTATGTCTTCTTTAGCCATGCGAATGCTTATTAGTTAGGCCTCATGTTAAGCTGCCTGGTTAAGTTTAATGTGCGCTCTAATTCTTTATTATCCTCTTCATAAGCTTTGATCTGCTCTTTAAGGCCTTCAATTTCTTTCTTAGAATCAGCTACTTGTTGTAATTGCCTTTTAGTGTTTACAAGGTCTGTAACACATAGTATATAATTATCATACAGTTTAAGGCTATTGTCAGAGTCTGTAGGTAATTTTTTCTGAAGGTCTACCAGTTCATAGTTGATCTTCTGTTCTGTGAACTGAAAACTTTCCGGTGATTTATCCAAAGAATCTACAAGTTTGGCTACGTGCTCAATTCTTTCAGAAAAAGCATTATGAAAATTAAATTCGTTTAGAATTTTTTCATTTTCAGCTTTTAAAACTTCGTTTTCTTTAAGCGGCAGCCTGTAATTTGTAAATATTGCTGCAAGTAATGTTCCTGTTGTAATTACAAACATCAAAAGGAAAAGCAAAAATGCCGATACGCGTTCTTTTTTATTTAATATTTCCATGGTGTTTACTTTTCTATTCTGCTAAAAATGAGGGTGAAGAGTTTTGTGATTCGTTACTGCTGCTGCCCATATAACTTGGCTTTTCAGTTCGTAAAATGTTCTCGTTAACAAAAATACCGGCATCACGTTTTTTACCGATGTAATCCAATTGGTTAAGTATGTTAAACAAGTGTTCTATCTTATCTATAAAACGGCTTACTTGGGCAATGCACGGAGCAATATCGTAGGCATAGTATTTTACATTAATAGTATCTGTAAACAGCCTTTCATAATCGCCGCTTGATATTTCGGTCCACTCAGAGAAGTAGTTGAAAAGCATCTCTTTACCATCTCCTGAGAAAGAATCAAAAGTGTTCTTGATTATTCTGGCCAGGCTTATATTATTTTCCAATACTTCCATTGGGCTCATATCGAAACCAACCCATTTGTTTTTGGTAATGTGCTGAGCTGTAAATATTTTAATCTTTTCGCAGGCATCAAATACCATTTTTGCAATAATGTTCTCGTCTTCGGTAGTATTCCTGAAGCGAACTTTCTGGCAGATCTGTACTGCATTAAATTCAAGCTGTTTAAAGAACGACTCGTAGTTTTCAAACAACGATAGCAGGGCGGGGTGGCTGTTCACCATAAGGCATGGAGGTACAAAATCAGTCAGTATTTCATAACTGTCTGCCGACGTCCTGAATTTTGCCAGAGGGAACTGCAATGCCCCAATATTATTCTGATTGATCTCTGTTTCAATCACACTGGTTAAAAAGTAATGGGGCAGCGCATTAGGAAACCTTGGCGGTACTTCGCTCATATTCTGCTCACCCGAGGGTATCCTTTGAAATGGATCTATATTAAGAAGCAGGAAGTAATTATTTTCTTTAAAATCAAAATCCTGCAATTCCATTCTTTCCGAGAATTCACCGGTAAAATCGGTAATTTCTATTCTGCCTCCGCCCGGCGTAACAGCCTTAAGAAATTTAATGGTTACACTTAGCTCCTTGTGCGCATCTATAGATATAGAATACTGAAAAGGGCGTGTTAGGTTTGTAGGCAGTAGACCATAATTGTTATGATTAACCCCAAGTGATCTTGCATCGCGTATTAAGTCCTCAATATTGTCCTGTAAGTCAATAAAATGATTTTTATTGATCTTCATTCCATCAATCCAATTTACAGGAAAATGTTTAATATTTTCAGCCATTTTTTTATTGTGTTAGATTCTTTGACATATTATTGTTTCCCCATCTTTTATATTGTTCATGTCTATAGCATGATCCGGGTCTATATATTCTGAAGAGCCAAACCACTTGGGTTTAGTGTAAAAATACCAGCCATAAGGTTCGCTCATATTGTCGAGGTAGTGTATCTGGCTGTTAGGGTTCTTTTCGTTATAATCATTAATGAAATAGTAAAACAGTTTCCCAAACTCAAAAGCACGGGGTGCCTTAACTTTAAAATTGATCATCTGGCTATCGTTTTCTTTTTTCTGGAAAACGAAGTTTAGGATAATTATGTTTCTCATATCTGCCGCCTGTGGCGACGGATATTTTACGTTTACAGGATAAAACCATCTTTTGTGCAACTTTGCAGGAATAGATACAGCGCTTTCAAATAGCTCGTAACACAGCGTAGGCACAAGGAAAAATAGTAATGTGCCAAGTGTATATGGCAAATACGTCAATTCCCTAAAGTGCACTACAATCATAATTACGAAGGCACTTAGGTAAACAGCGGAAATAAATGCTATGCATATTTCTTTATAAATAGCATTGGTTTCAAATTTTTTAAAATAACCCCTGAAAGTAGCTAAGTGAACAGATCCTGCAATAAGCATGTAGATCTGTGTGGTAATAAAACGGGCATTTAATGTGGTACCCTTAAGATTATAGAGTATTGCACCGAATACAAGAAATACAAGCCCTTGTATTAGTATATAAATTATATATTTTTTCTTTTCCTTTCGTAATTTAGGAACTTTAATGCCTATTAATATAGTAAGCATCATAGCAATTGCTACTGCTAACAAAATATAGACTAAGACTTCTGCACCACCTAATTGAGTTAAATATTTACGCATTTATAAAACTGTTGAAATTCCTAATCTGGATTTGTATATCGTGTTATCGTCCATCGAGAACAGTTCGTCCTCAGGGTTTAAATGTATCTCAAATGAGAATTGAGAGTGAAACGGTATGAACAGGTTAAAAAAGGTAGTAAGGAAATTTTCCAATACCTGACCACCAAAATATAAAGGCAGGTTGTCCGGGTTTTGCAACGGGCCAACACTAAAATTATATTTCTTTAAAAATATTTTCTCACTGCTGGCAAGTGTTGTATTAATCCCCATTATCATGTCCTCTGCTTTTTCCTCTATATCAAAAACATGCTCAAGACGAATATTGTCTGATGTAAATGAGACATGTTCACCCATAATCTCTTCGAGAATAATGCATAAATCTTCAATTTTACTTTTTGGATTTGTTTTTTGCCTCATCAGGGCATAAAACATTTTTACGACTAAAAAATCGGGTAATTCTTTTTCGACACCCAGTATAGTCCTAATAATATCGGCAATACCGTAAGTACTCATCGAGGCAAAAAAGCCCGATTCGTATTTTTCTATGGAATGCCTAAAACGAAAAAGTTCATTTTCAAGCGGATTGAAAAAGAAACGTGCCTCTTTTTCCTCTTTTTTTCTGCTTTTAAAATCCTGTACCGGATCTTCACGTACCTCACGGCCTTTATAATCGTGGGTTATACTCTGCGGCAGTATGTCATAAAAACCATCACGGCTAACCGAAATATTAAGTATATCCGGGTTAACGGGGTCTTCGGTTATAGACATAAGGTCTTTGCTAAACTTCCTGTAAAACAGGCCGTTTGGCTTAATTATAATATTAGCATCCTTAATGTTATTTTCCAGGAGTGCGTTAAAAAGCACTTCTACCTTAACATCAAAGCGGGCTAAGCGGCGATAATTTTCTGTAAAAAATTGGTTGTCCAGCATATCTATTGCTTAAATCTGCCACCGGAAACAAAATTCTTTCTCCAGCTTCCTTTTTTTAAATTATATATTTCGGCTTTGTTGTTTTGGCTGGAAAAAAAGTGATCATTTTTTAAGTACACACCAACATGTGTTACTACTTCTTCGCTATTTGTCCTGAAGAAAACAAGATCCCCCTCTCTTAAACTGCCGGTATCTTTAAATAGTTCCAGTCTTTTATCCGCCAGTATGTCTACTGGCTCACCTAAAACCTTTTTGTTATATACCTCAGCATATAATCGGGCAGTAATTCCTGCACTGCCATTGTTCCTGTTTTCATTTTTTTTTATAAATGAATATAAATTATCATTTGTAAGTTGTGAAGGCTTTATACCAAGCTTTTTTGCTATGTAATTTTTATCATCTTCACTAAGCACTCCTTTGTTTTTTTCTGTAGGATTTATTCCCATTTCTTTACTCACATAATCGTCAGTAATTACAAAGTCTTTTTTTGGCCCGCAAGACGAGTAAAACGAGGCTAATGCACATACAACAAGTATTTTGTTAAAACGACAAGAAATCATTAAATTAATATTTAGTATCTGTTAAGTGATTTTTATGAACATATCGGGGTGATTACCCTTAAAAAACAGTGTTAAATTAATATTTTTTAGCTCGGTGTTAAATCAATTAACTTTTCATTATATAAGTTTTAACAAACATTTATAGGATAAGTATGATAATTCATACCGTTATGTTAATTCTTTTAAAATGTTTTGTTAATGTCGGTTTTGGTTTACAAAAAATTTGATTGCTTTGTTAGAGAATGACTAGGGAGTGTTAATCTTATAGTCTGATTAGTAATGGTTTCCACGCTTAAAAATGAAGCAATATGGCATCTCAGATCAAGACGCACTTCGACGGGAAGATAATTATGACATTCATAATTATTTTTATTATTTCCTGCGGACTGCTTGCCTTTAAAATTAACTCTAAAGACTCGTGTTCTATAAAAGAATTTGAGGTAAACGCTCCATCATTTAAAGAAGATGAACTTATAACATTTTCTGACAAAACTTCAGATTCTTATGAGTGGAAATGGTATTTTGGAGATGGTACAGATCCTTCTTACAGATCTAAAGTTGCACACTCATTTGCTAAAGAAGGTAAGTATACGGTAAAGCTTATAGTGAATAATAATTGCACCGTTGAAAAGGTAATTACGATCATACCGAAAAAAGAAGTTCTTGATAAAGCGCTGTTTCCAAAATTATCAGCTCCTAAAGTTGTTTACCAGGGGGAGTCGGTAAAGTTTAGCGATGGTACAGCTAATGCTAAATCATGGGAATGGAGATTTGGAGACAGCGGCAAAATAGACGCTATTGATAAAAACCCATCATACACCTTTATGTTACCTGGTAAGAAAGTGATTTCCTTGGTGGTTAATGGTAATACAAAATATGCTGCATCCCAATCTATTACTGTGCTTCCCGCAAAGAAAGAAAAGAAAGACTGGGTTAAAGAAAGGCTTGAAAGAAAAGGAGAAGGCAGGGGAGATGCAATAGGTGATTACTTTAATAGTATACCCGATGCTCCGACACGTGGCCCGGAACTAAAAGACCTTAACGAAGCGAAACTTAAATCGTTGTTATTGGGAGTGTCTGAAAACAGGCTTTCATATGATAATATGTTGCGATATTTCTGTGGAGATAACCTTCCGCTGGTACAGGTTAGAAAAAAAGAGTCAATTTCTCTTAAGGCACTTGACGATGCTATACGTAGTAGGTCTATAAGAATTAAGAGTGTTGCAATTCATAAAGATAAAGACGGATGCGCATCTCTTATTGTGCTGGATTATAAATATAAAACGTTGTTCAATTAAAAAACTTTAATATAGTATGGCTAATACATTTAACAATAGTTATGGTATAGGTGGTAATGAGGTGAGGGTTGAAGGACAGGAAGCTATCCTGGAAATACCACAAAACAAAACTCTTATTGCGCAGAAACTTACCCCTAATACACCTGTAAAACCCGAAATTGTTACAGGACTGCAAAACATGGATGAAGTGTTTGAGCATTTTGACCCAAGGGTTAAAGTAGCTTTTGAAGATGACAAAGGGCACATTAGCCGCGAAGAACTTGCTTTTAAAAATGTTGGAGATTTTACATTAAACGGTTTAATCGCACAGAGTCCTTTTTTACAGGGGCTTAAAACAAAAAATGAGCAATATCAAAAAATAATCAAACAACTTAAAACCAATAAGGTTTTAAAGCTTGCATTGCAGGATCCCGAGGCTAAAAAAGCACTTTTAGCATCAATCGAAAATCTTATTTCTGAACTTGAACAAACCGATAAATAGTAGTTGTATGATAAACCCTGACAATAGTAAAGCCACTGCTGCAAGCAATGTAAAAGAACAGGATGTGCTTACATCCCGCTCCCTGGAACAAAACCTTGATTCCTTTTTGCAATATGGAGGTTTTGATCTGCTTGAAGGAGCGATTGAAGGAGTACAGAATCTTAACCCAGAACGTAAAGCAAGAAAAAATATATTTTTAAGTGAAAATGCTAAAAAAGCAGAACGCAGCGAACTTCAAACTGTTCTTAAGCTTTGGGCAGATACATTAAAACAGTCTGACAGTATTCTTGATCTTGTACAGGAATGCGAAACGCGATCTGAAGAATCTGAAAAGTCACTTAAAAAGAATCTTGCTACCGCAGTAGAAGAGGTTAAAGAACTGGAAGAGAGTTACAGAACGCTTCAGTTATTTTATAAAAATACAGAAGAAAGTAAAATTAAAAATATTTCTATCCTTAATGCTGAATTAGACCAGCTTAAAGATCTTGATAACTCACGTTTTATAGATCATATTCACGAGGAGCTTGTTAATGGTTTTGACCGTCTTGATTTAAGGCAAAACTATGCATTACTTGTTATTCCGGGATATCTTGGGTCTAATAAAGTTATTGAAAAGTGGGGTAAAATTGCCTACGAAAATAAAGTTATGCTTATAACAGATTTCCAGCATCTGGATGAACCGGATGATGTTATGGAAATGTTTGAATCGGCTAACCTTACTGGTGGCGATACATTCAGGTCTAACGTTATGATGACGTGTAACTGGCTAGTAGGGCGTGGAAAATATGACGAAATTGAAGAAGAAGAAAATCTATACATAGCGCCTTCTGCAGCACTTGCCGGTAAAGTATACAATACACTTATGTCTCAGGTAACTGCCGGTAAAAAACATGGTGGTATTAACGAGGTAGACGGTGTTAAGTTTGATCTTAAGAAAAGCGAAATTGCCAACCTTGAAAACCTTGGTTTGATACCAATGGTAAATGAGTATGGTAAAGTAATGGCTTTCTCTGGTAAAACATTGTTTAGCGGAGACAACCTAGGGCTTCAAACTTACTCTGTAGTACGCGTATTTGATTACGTTACTAAAGTACTTATGGACTTCCTTAACCGTAGGGCATTTGAAAACTTTAATGCTAAAACCAGAAAAGAGATACTTAACCAGATTGTGAAATTCCTGGATAACGTATCTGGACCGGATAAACTTATTGAGGATTTCGAGATCAAACGTTTTGAGCAGGACTTAAATCAAAAAGACAGAATATTCGTAGATATACGTTTAAAACCTTATTTCCCAGCTAAGAATTTTCTTATAAGAATGGACGGTCAAAAAGGAGATGAAGGTACAGAATGGGATACAGAATATGCTGAAGCATAGTTTTAAGGTTCTGAACCTTAAATATTTATATTTTATTTAATATATTATTAAGAAATAAAGAAAATACTATTCACTAATTTAGATGCGTGCATAATAAATCACCCTACTACTTACTTATTAAATCAACCTAAAATTAATTCTTAAATTTTTTTATTATGTCATTCAAATCAAAACTTAAAGTTGGCGGAAAAGAACTAAACATTTTAAATGCTACATATGACCTGTATCAGGACATTGATGCAACAGGCCGCCCATCATCTGTTACCCGTGGAGGTACAATTACATTAACTGTTGAATCTACCGGCGATTCATTCTTCTTTGAATGGATGACCAACAACTTCGAAAGAAAAGACGGTTCAATTCAGTATGTAAAGCGTGATACCGATGCTAAACTTAAAGAGATGACTTTCAAAGAAGGTTACCTTGTTAAGTACAATGAAAAATTCGATGCTACAGGAGATAATCCTCTAGTTGAAACATTCACAATTTCTGCTAAAGAATTTTCTTCAGGAAACGCAGAGCACATAAACGAATGGGCTAATTAAGATTAGAAAAGTATTGAACAATGAAAAGGGTTTGCAGTATCGCACTCCCTTTTCATTTCAATTTTCTAATTCATTATTAACTAAATAACTCATTTATTATGTCTTTCTTAGCAAAGCTTGAAATTGATGGTGAAGTAATGAATGTACTTGAATTTCAATGTACTTTAGGACAGGACACCGACAAAAGTGGAAAACCTTCGGCAGATCCTTCAGGGGGAAAAATAAGGGTAGTGGTAGAATCCAGTAAAAGCACAATGCTTTTTGACTGGATGGTAAGTAATTCTCAAACTAAAAACGGTAAGCTTACTTTTTACAGAAGAGACGCCATTTCTAAAATGCGCGAACTTCAGTTTAAAGAAGGCTATTGCATAAGGTATGACGAAGCATTTGTGGCATACAACACAATGTCTATGCGAATAGAAATTGTAGTCTCAGCAAAAGAAATAAATATGAATGGTTCTCAGTTCGCAAGAAACTGGCCTTTAAAGCTGTAATGTTATGAATGAACTTGAAACTACTTTTTTTGCAGGCTTAACCTGGCACTTTGGTGCAGGTAAACCTTACATGAGCGGAACAGCTGGTGTGGGGGTTAGCAAGCAGATGGGTTTTGTAAACCCCGGAGCTAATCTGGCCGTAAATTTTTATAATGGAGGTATTGGATCCAGACAGGACTCTAACAAATGGCATTTTGATACTGTACTTACAGGTAAAGTAACTGTTGGGGGCGGAAAAGGCAACCCTATGGATATTTACCCGCTGCATTTAGACAGTGGCACTGGTATGGAAGACAACTATCGATATTCTGCTACTGTAGGGTCAAGTTTAATTTTTAACAACAGCAACAGGAACCAGCATGTAGGTTTTGTGCAGTTGAGGGCTGAAGATTTCAGTTTTCAGACGTACAACGACTTTGGTGGTTTTAAAAAGATAGGTATAAGCGATGGATACGATCGCTGGTGGACCGGTGGTGGTAATATTACCGTTGGTGCAAAAAACAGCAATTACCAGCTTATTATTGCCAGTGATGTTTTTACTGCTGATACAGATTCTGACAGCGAAACAGACAGGCTTGCAGCAGACAGGAATTTAGAAGCTTTTGAAGCCTCTAATACAGGAAGCTGGATGCAGCAAACAAAAAATAAACTTTTTGATTACACCCCAACCACAGCTACCGAAGTAGGTACTGACTTTTTAAAGGAGAACAGGAATAATGTTCCATGGACTCCAGATCAGCATTCTTTTAACTTAAACCAGGGCAGAACTTCTTTCAGGCTAAGAACGCCTCAGGGTAACTATGGTGCAAACGGGCTTGGTGGCGGACATATGTATTCTCAGGATATGATCCACAGGATTATAAATTTCCACCTCATACCATCTGAAAGGCCTAACCAATGGGAATTTCAATACAGCCCCGGCACATTAAACAAAGGCTTTTAATGCAGTTTAGATTTTGTTATATGCTATTGCTCTTAGGATTATTCTCCTCATGTGCCCAGAAACTTTATCAAAAAAACGATTATTCATTTTATGATGAAGGCTTTACTATTAGCCCAGGTTCTGCAGTAAGAACCGATGGCGTGTATGTTCTTGATCGTATCTGGACAGACGAAAACGGAGGAACAACAAAACAGCCAAAAGAGCATAGGTTTTATAAATTTTATGCTACCGGACAAAGCAATTTAACGCTCGATCCTGAAAATAGTATTAAAACAGATCAGGACTACATTACTGTCGTAAAGAAAGACTTTATTAAAAAAGATCACACCCTGTTTGAAGGTTATTTTAAGCAGCAGGGTAATAAATTAATTATACAAAGTGTAGTAGTACCGCGAAAGCAGTTTGAATATAAATACGGTTACGTTGACGGTAACAATTTTGTAATTGTTAAGTCAACCCATGAAGGAAAAGGAAAATTTGACGATAAATACTTTGCAGATTATTATAAGGAATATTATGTTTTCCATCCGTTGAATATAATTGAAGGTACACCGCAATGGTAATCTTCAAATTATAATTCTATTTTTCTCCCGTTTACTTACTGCTAAAAATGGTAATGCCATGCTTGTTAAAAGAAACAGGTATGTTAAGGTTTATTATACATATTTATATGCTTATGCTGGTTTGCAATACATTGCAGGCACAGCAAAATTCCTATAGTACAAATGACCTTGATAATGCCTACATGAAAGAAATGATGGCTGAGAACACTCAGTTAACCGAAAGAATAAATGCACAGTCTGCTGCATTTCAGGATCTCAATAAGGAAGCAGGGCAGGCGATACGAAATAAAGATTACGCTAAGGCACTTGCTGTTGCTCTTAAGCTTGAAGAGCTACAACCTAAAAATCCAGATGTAAAAAATTTTAAAGGTAAATTGCAGTCTAAACTGGGCGATAACGCAGCAGCTATAAAATCGTTTAGCCAGGCACTGGTATTAAACCCTGATAATAAATGGTTTTATATAAGTAAAGCCACTGCAGAAGCAGAGTGGAATTTAATACCTGAAGCACTAAAAACTATCGATGCCTTAAACAAAAAATATCCACAGTGGAGTATAGGCTACAACTTTAAGGCCGCTTTACTACACAATCTTGGAAAAGATACTGATGCGCTAAAAGCGTACGTAATGGCTATTAAAAGTCAGCCCGAAAGCGCACAGATATTGACCAACAGAGGCGACTTATACCTACATTTAGGAAATAAGGACAAAGCACTTGAAGATTACAAAGCTGCATTGGTTATTCAGCCTGATTATAAAAGGGCACAATTGCAGGCAGATAGTATAAATTAACCATGTGTGAAAAGGTTAGTTATTGAATTGAAAATACTGGCGTTGCTAATGCTACAACAATATAAAATATCCGGAGAAAATATTTCCGTTTAAAAATAAGTAGTGGGGTGATTATTCATCCTGGATTTGGTTAAAGTGAGAGAAGGCTGCTGTTGTGGCAGCCTTTATTTAATCTTACGTTAATATTAAATTTACTTATGTGTAATATGTTCTTTTTTAGATGGTTAATTGTGTTTTTTAAATCATAAAGTTTTTAAAATGTATTGTTAAAAAATGCTAATAGGCTTTTCAAAAATGTAATTTCACAATCAAATCATCCTGCTCTAAATTACTAATTTAAAAATTTAAGTTATGCCAATTAACACGAGTGTAGCCATTAAGATAGATGGAGAGGATCTTACCAGATTTTCAAGACTGGTGATAGACCAAAAGGTACATACGCATCATAGGTTTTCGCTATTGCAACCGCTCCCTAAAGAGTTTATTGAAGAAGCTATTAAAAAAGCACAGGGTTATATAGGTAAAACTATAAACATAAGCATAACAGCGACCAATATGTCGGCAGAAGCACCCTTAAATTTTAACGGTGTAATCACCGAAACACAGTTGGTACGTACTGCCGGAGCATCTGGTGGTATTATAATAAACGGATTTAGCCCAACCATATTGATGGAAGGCCCCCCTAACATCCGTTCTTTTAATGATATGACATTGACGGATATAGTAAACGATGTAATGAAATCGTATCCATCCGGGCAATTGAAACCATCTGTTGATATCCAAAAAGATTCTACACTTCCATATACAGTTCAGTATGCCGAGAGCGACTTTGCCTTCATCTGTCGTATGGCACAGAAAAAAGGGCAATGGCTTTATTTTAACGGCGAAGAACTTCAATTTGGCAAGCCGAAATCTAAAACCTATACATTAGAGTATGGCCGAACACTGCATTCTTTCAATATCGAGATGAGAGCCAAATCGCTTGGATTTGAATATATAGGGTATGACGCTTCTAACGGAGATACCCAAAAAGCAAATTCATCTGAAGCCGGTTATCAGGCACAGGGATATGCAAAAGAAGTATTTGATGCTTCTAAGAAAATGTTTCCCAACACATCTACACTCTTATACTCTAACGCGCTTGAAGAAGGTAATTCTAAAAGCCATCTTACCGAAAGGGTTAGCATGCAGCTTAAATCGCGTGCTGCCGATTTGGTAACAGCCAAAGGAGATTCCGATGAAACAGGATTGCGACCGGGAGACATTGTGGTGGTAAAAGAGCCATCGTTCTCATTAACGGGTATTTCTACCGATAGTATTAAAGAACAGAGCTATGGTAACTATTTAATCACCGATATTACTCATATTTGTGATGAATCGGGTAACTATCATAACACTTTTGATGCCGTTCCTGATACTGTTGAGGCGCCGCCTTACGGTAACGTCCACAGCATCCCAATGGCAGAATCGCAACCTGCAACAATTATAGATAATAACGATCCATCCGGGTTAGGCCGCGTGAAAGTTGCTTTTGCATGGCAGAAAGATAAAGGAGGAAATAGTCCTTGGTTAAGGATGATAAATCCGCATTCGGGTAACGGCAAAGGATTTTATTTTATTCCGGAAGTTGGTGAAGAGGTACTTGTAGGTTTTGAAGGCGGTAATGCAGAGAAACCTTTTGTATTAGGTTCTATGTATAACGGATCTGGTAAAAGTGGCCAGAATGACTCAAGCAACAACTTTAAAGCGATACAAACCCGAGGAGGGCATTTAATACGATTTGACGATACCGATGGGGCGGAATCTATTACGATATCTGATAAAAATGGTAATACTGTTGTATTAAATACCAACGAAAAATCGATAACCATAAATGCGCCCGAAAGAATAGATTTTATTTCTAAAGAAATTAATATAATCGGCGAGAACAATGTAAATGTAAGTTCTAAAGCTACTGCGATAGACGGTAGCGATTCGGTTAGTATATCGAGTAACACGCAGGTGGAAGCCGGAGCACCATCGTTAAGCCTTACAGGTGAAAAAGATGTTAGTATAGATGGTATGCAGGTAAATGTGAACGGATCTGTTACAACTAATGTGAAAGGAACAATTCTAAATCTGAATTAGTTATGATGAACCATGAACACAACCCTGTCGCTGTAAGGATAAGCAAGCTTCAGAATATTTGGTCGGAAGCTACCGAGAAGGTACCTGCTTATAATTTAGCACGTTGGGTTATACATAACGAAGATGTAGATTTTTTAAACGGTTTCTTTAAACTGGAATCTTCTCCGCATGGAAGCCTCGAGGACATATTTGTTGTGCTGTTTACGCCATTTGGATCTAAGGAAACTTTTGCCAGAATGCTAATTTCTGACTGGATTGATATGTACAAGCAGGGTATTGAAGAGCAGCCACAGGCTAAAGCCTGGGATTTTGCTATATACCGCGATAGATTAAACGATTTACCACAGGGTGATACGGGGGCAGGCCTTTTAAAAGAAATGCTTCATGATTTTTCTAAATATGCCAGTGGCGAAACGCGTCCGTTGGTTGTAACGCTTATTCCCAGAAGTATAAGCGAAAACGACGCATATGCAAAATGGATAAGTGCTTTTGTAGGCAGAAATGATTTTGCCTATGCTATAAAATTTGCGATTGTAGATTATGCAGGGCATAATTATTTTGATTCGGTTCAGAATGTAGAAAACAGAAAGGTAATTACTGTTGCGCCGCCAAATCTCGACATGCGGGGTGCGGTAAACGAACTGGCTGCTATGGGTAACCCTAACGATCCGCAGGTACAGTTTAGAACCTGTATGATGAAAATGGGCGAGGCTGCGGGTAACAATAAAAGACAGGATCTTGATCATTGGGGAAGCAGGCTAATAGATGCCGGACAGCGATCCGGAGATCAGAGCATGTTTGCATCGGCACATTTAATATATGCTGGTTTCCTAATGCATTTTCCGGCTAAGGAAGAGACACAGCTAATGCTTGAGAAAGCAGAAGCGATTGCGAAGAGGGCAGTACAACAGGATGCCAATCATGTGGTTATACTAATACAGATATACGGTTACATGGGAGCTTTAGCCTCTATGCATAGCGATCACAGAACAGCTCTTGACTATTTTATAAAGCAGGCTAATTTAAGCAAAGAGCATAATCAGTTGGCAAACGCCATATCTGCATACAAAACTATTATTTACCTGTGCCATACGCATGGTTTTGCTCCTGAATATTTAGAACATTTACAGCACGGTTACCTGATAGGGCTGGAGCTTACAGATGATGATCTAAGCGTTACCGATTATAGCTTTATAGCATATCATTACATAGACGCCAATCACTACAAACTTCCGAATGAAACGGAAGCCTTACGACAGCGAATGGAGCAGCTTTTCGGAGTTAACTGGCAGACTGACCTTCAACAAAAGTTTGATGAAGTAGAACAGCAAAAATAATATACCTAAATTTTAAAGCATGCTGTTAACCAACAATCATTTTACACCTATTATAGGGATTGATATTCACTTTAATACCCTTCCTCCATTTAACCCTATACATCCTTACATAGGCATTGTTATGGATATAATGGATTATATACCATTTATAGGTTCTACAGTAAATGTTAACAGTATTCCACGAGGTGTTACAGACACCGGGGGAAACATCCTAACGTTTATACACATACCTTTATTTACGGGCCCGTTTGCGATGATGCCCATGATAGGGCATGAGTCGATGAACTTTTTTGGAAGTGTAAACTCGTACATAGAAGGCAGGCGCATAAGCCCAAAGGGCTACATGAAAATGACGTGTAATGATATTGGTATCCCGCTTAGTCTTACCCCCGGTAAGAAAATGAGGCCGATACCGTCATTGTTTGCACCGACAAGCTTCAGTTTACCTATCCCTACAGGCATGCCTGTGAATATAGCAGGCCCATACGTACCGGACTTTATGGGTATGCTTATCAACCTTTTAGCGGGCTATGGTTTTGGGGCATTGTTTAAAGTTTTAGGCAAAGCGATGAGCAAGTTGCTTAAAAAGCTGAACAAGCTGGCAAAAAAGGCATTTGGAAAATCGAACCGCCTAAGCAAATTTTTATGTAAAAAAGGCTTTGAACCTGTAGACCTTATACAGGGCATCGTATTTTATGAGTATACCGATTTTGAACTTCCCGGGCCTATACCATTGGTGTGGGAACGTGTATGGAATTCCGATGCAGAAAATGAACACCAGTTAGGGCATGGCTACCACCATAGCTATGACCTTCCGATGAGGATAGTATACGATGACCAGGTAATTGCTGTATGCCTTCCTGATGGCAGAACCTGCGGTTTCCCGATATTGGAAGACGGGCAGGAGTTTTACCACCGTATGGAGCGCTTAACTTTAAAGCGTGAAGGAAACAACTACAACCTTTATCACCACACCAAACGATTAAACTACCAATACACACCGGTTGACAGTGAATACTATGTTCCGGTAAGCATAAGCAATACTTCAGGGCAGGCAGTCAGCCTGTTTTATAGCGGAAAATCATTAGTAGGAATTACCGATAGCTGTGGCAGGGTAATAACATTCGATCTTGACCATAAAAACCGCATATCGGGCATTTACCTTGAATCGTTAAAAGGCAGGTCGCTTCTGGTAGGGTATGAGTATAATGAAGCCGGCGATCTTGCTGTGATTAAAGATGCACTTCTTCAGGCCGTAACTATAAAATATGATAACCACTTAATGGTTGCCAAGACCGACAGGAACGGGCAGACCTTTTACTGGGAATATGATGTTGAAAAACGATGTACCCATACCTGGGGTGATGAAGGCCTGTTGGAGGGCTGGCTGGAATATCACCCTGAACTTGGCTATAATATAATTACCGACGCATTGGGTAACCAGTCGGTTTACTATTACAACGAAGACTTTTTATGCACTCAGATAAAGGATGCGTTGGGGTATTCAGAATTTTACGAGTACACAGAAACCTTTGAAATATATAGAAAGATTGATAAAGAAGGATATCTTACCGGTTACACCTATGATGAAAAGGGTAACCTAACAACACTAATTCAGCCGGATAGTTCACAATACACCTATGTATATGATGAAAATGACCGCCTCATCATTGCCAATGATCCAGAAGGCGGTACTACAATATGGAATTACAATGAGGAAGGAAAGCTTAAGACGACTGTAGCTCCTGATAAAGGGATTACCGCATTCAGTTATAATGAGAGTGGACTTGTAAGCGAAATACGCGATGTAAACAAAGGCATTACCCAGTTAGAATATGACGCTGAATTTAACCTTGTAAAACTTACACTGCCTTATGGTGAAGTTGCTACATGGACCTACAACGAAAAAGGCGAGGTAGAAAAAGCCGTTAACCCCGAAGGCGCTGTGCAAAAATTCAGTTACGATCCTTTGGGACGCGTCACTCAAGTTATTAACCCTGACCATACTTCGGTGCAATTACGCTATAATGCCTACGACGAAGTTATCCATGCAAAAGATAATGAGCATGATGTGAAATTTGACTATACACCGCTTGGAAGCCTTAAAATGAGGGAAGAGAATGGTGTTAAGGTCGAATTCAACTACAATCGAAATGAAGAGCTTATCAACGTTAAAAATGAGCACAACGAACTGTACCGCTTTGTACGGAATGCTAATGGCGAAGTTGCTGAAGAAATAGGTTTTGATAGTTTATCCCGAAAATATCTAAGAAATAGAGCAGGGCAGGTTGTGAAAGTTGAAAGGCCTGATAACCGCTGGACAAAATTTGAACGTGATGCCTTAGGAAGAACTATCAGAGCAGAATACTACGATGATACGTGGGAAACCTATAGTTATGACAAGCGTGGTGTTATTATAGAAGGAGTCAACAATACAATCTCTGTAAAGCTAAAACGGGACACTATTGGGCGGATAATTCAGGATATTCAGGGAGAACATTCTGTGAATAGTGTCTATAATAGAAACGGATCCAGAAAAATATTATCAAGTAGCCTTGGAGCTAATGTTACCTTTGATTATGACAAAATGGGTAACTTAGTTAAAACTGAAGCGTATGCGAAGGATTTGGATGAATCCTGGAATATGCAGCAGGGTTATAATGCGGCCGGACAGGAGTTATGGCGTGAGATGAGTGGTGATGTGAATACTATTTGGGATTATGATAATTATGGACGTCCTGTATTACATAAAGTAGAGTCTCAGAATAAAGTTGTAAGACATAGACGTTACAGCTGGAGTGCCAATAATAGTTTATGGCGAATGATGAATGAGCTTACCGGCAATGAAACCGGATATGCCCATGATTCACTTGGTAAGCTTGCTTGGGCAAAATATGAAAATGGACAGTACGATTACAAATTACCCGATGAAGTTGGAAATTTATTTAAAACGAAACAAAAAAACGATAAAGAGTATGGTGCAGGAAGTAAACTGCTTCGTGATGCAAACTACAAATATTCGTATGATGGCGAAGGCAACCTTATAGCTAAAGAAGGAAAGGATAATTGGAAATACGACTGGTTTGGTAATGGTATGCTGAAAAGTGTCTATAAACCGGACGGAAGTGTAATAGAGTTTGAATATGATGCTTTTGGCAGGCGTACTACCAAAATTGTAAAAGATACGGTAAAGCGTTTTGTTTGGGACGGTAATAATCCGATACATGAATGGGAATATGATATCAACGACAAGCCAAAATGGATTGTAGATGAAAATGGGTTTTTAAAACAGGATCGTGTTGAGCCGGTTGATCAAAATTCTATAACCTGGGTTTTTGAAGAAAACACGGCTAAACCTACAGCCAAGATAGTAGGCAATAAAAAATATTCTATTGTTACCGATTACTTAGGTACACCATGCCAGGCATTTGATGAAAATGGTAAAAAAGTATGGGAAACCGAATTGGATATATATGGTAAAATACGTACACTTGAAGGAGAGAAATGCTTTGTTCCATTTAGATATCAGGGACAATATGAGGATTTAGAAACCGGATTGTATTACAATACATTCAGGTATTACGATCCTAATAGCGGAACATATATAAGTCAGGATCCGATTAGGCTGGCAGGCTCTAATCCTAATATGTATGCTTATGTACAGGATGTAAATTCATATATAGATATACTTGGTTTAAGCGAATGTTCGCCGAATAGCTGGAATGCTTTTCAAAAGCAGCATAAGGGAAGATTTAATTCTCCCGCTGAAGCTGCAGCTGCTTATGATAATTTAAAAGTAGGTAAAAGTCCATGGCCAATTGGCGTTACACCTACACCTGGTACTATTAAGGCAGGGCAAAAAATAAGAATGGCAATGTCTCCCGGGCAACCGGCAAACAGGCCGGGCGGATGGGCAACCACAGACGCTATACCGGATGCAAATACTGTGAGGGAAAAACTAGCTGTCACAAAAGAATTTAAACCCGAACTTTCACATGTTCAGGAATATGAGGTTATAAAAGACATTCCTGTAAACACCGGTCCGGTAGGGCCTCAGGTAGACGCCATTACAGGTGAGTATTTACCAGGTGGAGGTTCTCAAATTCAAATGACAGTTAATCCTGCAGACCGAATGGATTATTTAAAACCAATAGGGCAATACCCAATTTAGAATGAAAAATTTAGAAAGCTTAGAAGTAACAGACGATAAAATTATACAATGGGTTTACAATGGAAATGAAGTAAACCTTTCATTTTCACGGAAAATTTTCCAGATAGAATTTATGGAAAGTTTACAGCAATTTTTGATTATAGCCGACTATCGGGAAGTAGGGGAGCGTAACCTATTTATTTATGATACTGCTGGAAAAATTATTGCTAATCCGGCTATGCCGAATATAGGGACAACAGTTGAAGGCGTTTACTCAATTTGGTATATCGAAGGGAAAACAGATCAGACTATTGTGCTCCTAACTCCGCAAAATCAAAATTATGAAACGAAGTGTAATTTTAGTTTGGTAGATTTTACCTTTTCAGATTTCTCGCTAACAAAATAGAATTACAATAGGCAATAAATGGTGTATGGTTTAAAAGAAAAAAATAGGATGAAATTGAATCAGGTCTGCATCGATGATAAAATGATAAGTCTGAATTATAAAATATAAGTATAGTTTTTGTCATTTAGTAAAGCTTCTATATCCTGAAAAGAATTTTTCAGAATTAAAGACTTTTCTATACAGGGATGTAGATAAGTTAAAGGAGATTAAATTTTTATTTGGTGATGAAAGACCTTTTATTGGGAATATGATGCTGAAAAACGCTGTACACATACCTGGGGCGATGAAGGCCTGCTTGAGGGCTGGCTGGAATACCACCCTGAACTTGGTTATAATATAATTACCGACGCATTGGGCAATCAGTCGGTTTACTATTACAACGAAGACTTTTTATGCACACAGATAAAAGATGCACTTGGCAATTCCAGATTTTTTGAATACACTGAAACCTTTGAACTATACAGGGAAATAGACGAGGAAGGATATCTTACCGGTTATACCTATGATGAAAGTGGTAACCTTACAGCATTAATTCAACCGGATAGTTCACAATACAGCTACGTGTATGATGAAAATGATCGCCTCATCATTGCCAATGACCCTGAAGGCGGTAAAACGATATGGAATTACAATGAGGACGGAAAGCTTAAGACGACGATAGCTCCTGATAAAGGAATTACTGCTTTTAGTTACAACGAAAACGGACTTGTAAGCGAAATACGCGATGTAAAAAAAGGCATTACTCAACTGGAATATGATGCGGAGTTTAACCTTGTAAAACTTACACTGCCTTATGGTGAAGTTGCCACATGGACTTACAATGAAAAAGGCGAGGTAGAAAGAGCCGTTAACCCTGAAGGGGGTGTGCAAAAATTTAGCTACGATCCTTTAGGCCGTGTAACACAAATTATACACCCTGACCATACTTCGGTGCAATTACGCTATAATGCCTACGATGAAGTTATCCATGCAAAGGACAACGAGCATGATGTAAAATTTGCCTATACACCACTTGGAAGCCTTAAGATGAGGGAAGAGAATGGTGTTAAGGTAGAATTCAACTACAATCGTAACGAAGATCTTGTCAATATTAAAAACGAACACAACGAACTGTACCGTTTTGTACGAAACGCCAATAGCGAAGTAGTAGAAGAAATAGGCTTTGATGACCTTAGGCGCTATTACCAAAGAGACAGGACAGGGAAAGTTGTACGCATCGACAGGCCCGATGACCGCTGGACAGAATATGAATATGATGCTGTAGGCAGGATTATTAGAGCCGAATATTATGATGAAACCTGGGAAGCATTCAGTTACGATAAAAGGGGATTGCTTGTCGAGGCCGTAAACCCTCAGGTAACTGTTGCGCTAAAGCGCGATGCCATGGGCAGGATAATCCGGGACACCCAAGGGGAGCACAGCGTACTAAGTACCTACAACCGTAGTGGTGCCAGAACGATAGTTACAAGCAGCCTTGGTGCACAGATAGCCCACGAGTATGATAAAATGGGTAACCTCTCAGCGACGGGGGCACAAACAGAACTGTTAGAAAGTTCATGGGAGATGAGGCTTCAGCATAATGCTATGGGTCAGGAAGTAAGCAGGGTTATGAGTGGCGGTATAGAAAGCCACTGGGAGTATGATAATGGTGGTCACCCGGTATTGCACAAAGTGCAATCAAAAGGCAAGTCGGCAAGGAACAGAAAATACAGTTGGAGCGCTAACAACCGCCTGTGGCGCATGGTCAATGAGATTACAGGAGGTGAAACTGGCTATGCCCACGATGCTTTTGGCAATCTTGCATGGGCAAAATATGAAGACGGGCAGTACGACTATAAACTACCCGATGGGGTTGGTAATCTGTTTAAGACAAAACAGAAAAACGACAGGGAATACGGGGCAGGAGGGAAACTGCTTCGAGATACGGAATATAAATATGCCTATGATGGGGAAGGCAACCTTGTAGCTAAAGAAGGAAAGGACACCTGGAAATACGACTGGTTAGGTAACGGTATGCTGAAACAAGTAACTAAGCCTGATAATAGCAAAGTTGCTTTTGAATATGATGCACTGGGAAGAAGGACTGCGAAAATTGTAAATGATACTATAAACCGTTTTGTTTGGGACGGTAATACGCCGCTACACGAATGGAAGTATAATATAAATGAAAGGCCACAGTGGCTGGTTGATGACTCTGACTTCCTTGTAAAAGACAAGCCGGAACCGGTATCTGACAATTTAATAACCTGGATATTTGAGGAAGGCACCTTTAAGCCAACAGCAAAAATAGAAGGGAATCAAAAATATTCTATTGTTACCGACTATTTAGGTACACCATGTCAGGCATTTAATGAAAACGGTGAAAAAGTATGGGAAGCCGAATTGGATATTTATGGTAAAATCCGTAAACTTGAAGGAGAAAATTCTTTTATACCTTTTAGATATCAGGGACAATATGAAGATTTGGAGACAAAGCTGTATTATAATAGATTTAGATATTATGATTTTACTACAGGATTGTATATTAGCCAGGATCCTATTGGATTGGCAGGTAATAATCCCACATTATACGGATATGTCAAGGATTCTAATATTTGGCTTGATCCCTCCGGTCTTGATTGTGCAACAACAAAAAAACTTCAGGCTCATGCAGATGCCGCAAAATCGGAAGCTCAATTGTCATTAAAACAGCAAGCGTCAATTCAAAGGTCATTGAATCGCTCTGTAGCTACTTCAGATCCCAAAATTAAAGCATATCATGAAATGATGGCAGCTAAAAAAGAGAGATTATATATGGGTACACAAATTGATACAAAATTTAAAGCTAAAGTTGATGCAGATCCTGACCTATCTCATTTATCTACGACTCCGAGAGGAAAGGTAGGGCCTGATGTCTACGATCCAAAAGAAAATAAATAACAACGGAAAAAGATTGGGCTAAAGGAACACATCAAAATAAATATGATCCTGATTTCGGGGAGGGAACGGGCATTTTTTGGTAAATTATTTATATTATGAACGAAACAGAAAAAGGAAAGATTTGGGAATTAAAGACAAAAATCACTAATAAGGTTTTTGAGGAATATGATTTTACTGCTACAGATTTTAATAGTGCTATTTTTGAAAATGTAACGTTTAAAAAATGTGTTTTTAAAAAATCTAATCTATCTGGCACAAAAATTTTTTATGAGTCAAAATTTGAAAATTGCTCATTCATAGATTTAAATTTTTCAAATACTACCTTGGGAAGTAACAAAGGTATTTATGAAAATTGCCAATTTGAAAAGTGTGTTTACAAAGGTAAAGAATTTGACTTTACCCAATTTATAGACTGCACTTTTGAAAAAATGAAATTTAACAATGTAAATTTTAATGGGAGTATTTTTAGAGATTGTAAATTATCAGGAAAATTTAATGATGTATCTTTTAACGGTATATATGAAACAAATCCATCGAAAGATGCTTGCCTAAATAGGGTAGATTTTACTAATGCTGAATTTGGAGAATTTGTGAATTTTTACAATTGTGATCTCTCTACATGTTCTCCTCCAAAGGGTTTAGAATTTGACGAGTTATTATATCAGATCTATTCTAACGATCCAACAGTTTTAAGTACTGGTACTAAAGATAGGATAGTATTAGTACGTAAATAAATTAATATCAGAAAAAGAGCAGTTCAAATGGACGGCTCTTTTTTTATTAATTAGAGAAATGCTTTGTGCCTTTTAGGTATCAGGGACAGTATGAGGATATAGAAACCGGATTGTATTACAATAGGTTTAGGTATTATAGTAGTGATACGGGGAGTTATTTGAGTAAGGATCCTATTGGGCTTGAAGGAGGAATGCAAAACCTATATAGCTATATAAATAATTCTCTAATTTTAATAGATGTTTTTGGTTTATCTGGAGGGACTTCTACCGTTTTTACATCTTCTGATGGTCTAACATTACAAGTTAAAAACATACAAGATTTAAGTCATTTATCAGATAAAGAATTAACAAAAATTGATCATGCTAATAATATAATCCTAAAGGGTCTGGAAAATCTCCTATTAATGCTAAAGTGAAACTATAATTTTACATCATCAAAAACAACAGAATATAGGACCAATAATCGAAATGCCAAGATCGGCGCACAATCTTGGAAATAAGAAACAACATCCATTTTTTCCAAAACCACACCCATTAGATCCTGTTGATAGAGCAAGGTTTGATCAATTGAGAAAATAATATTGGAAGGACAGAGCTGAAAAGGAATTAAATACGAGAGGTATTTCGATTGAATGTAAATAAACATATATGTATGAAAAACGAAGTCATTGAAAGAATAAAAGCTTTTTTGGAAGACGAAGACTACACGCAAAATTTAGCAACTGATGAGGAAATAAATAGAGCTGAAAATCTACTCAAAGTCTCATTTGATAGTGATTATAAACAATTTATAAAATTGTTTGGAGGGGCTTATGTAGGATATAGTATTTATAGTTTTAAAAATTTAAACGATTTAGAAAACGTCGATATTATTGAATTAAATAAGTCATTTGAAAATCATGGAATTCCTGATTTTGAAGATAAATATGTTATTTCATTTGATGGTTCAGGTAGTCCCATTATGATAGATAGCGAAGGCAAAATTCTTTTATTTGATCATGATAATGGTGAATATGTAGTATTAGCCGACTCTTTTGAAAAATTGATAGAAGATAATCTCCCAGATTAAAAAACTCGGAAAGAAACCTCGTTTGTAGTTAAGTATAAGCAACAATTAATTACTATTCGTTTCGAAATAAATCTCTGATGATACATAACAATATGTAAAATTTATAAATTCGAAATTTGAAAATCTAAGTTACAACGAGAAGCTTTTTTGGGATTTATAAAGCTTAAGTGATGTCAAACATATAAATGTTTCTAATAAATTTTATTCAGTATTTGATGAAGCTAGTAATTTGGTATTCAGGTATAATGACTTATAACTTTCTTTTAATGAGTTGTTTATAGATCCATCTCACCAAAATATTTTAAATTTTGATGAACATGATTTTGAAAACCTGGATAATTTTGACGTTGAAGAAAGAGTTGTAAAAGAAATGCTTATCGGTTTAGAAAGTATTATCTTGAATATTGTTCTGTCGGCAAATTATCTACAATACAAGTGAAAATGTGATTAAAATTTTAAAATTTTCATTGATATTTAAATCTTTCAAATACTACCTTGTTAATACGATAAGATAGCACGTACTACCGGTTGTGCTGAAGATGAAGAGTTTGCCATTGAAATAATTGATTATCTTAGTGGAGCAGGAGTTATCGACAAAGATTAGTTAGACTTATATTATGATAATCTGGCAACAGGAAGATGGCAATAATTAATTTTCTTAACCATGAAACTAGATTATATACAGGAATTAAAAAATGACCAGGCTGTAGGGCCAATGGTCGAATATAATATTGTTTCTAATTATAAAGTTAGGATAGTAAATAGGGGTGAAGGATTATTTTATCACGAAATAGATAGTGATCGCGCTATAATAATTGACATTCAGGTTAGAAATGACACCATTTTTGAAAACTCGTTAATCCGTTGGGATAATGGAAAAAATATAGCGGCAGATGAAAAAAAAATTATCATTAAGAGAGTTATTTCTTATTTCAGTCGCTTTCAGAAAACCGATGTTAGCATAATCTAAAAATCAAAAAGGGATCGTAAACGACCCCTTTCTTCTGAACAATAATTAACCAAACAAAACTTAAATGTTGTCTTCTAAAAGTTGTTGCCATTTTTTGGCAATAATTATATTTTCATTCCAGTAAGAATGTCCAAGTTTATCTTTTCCTGAATCATACAGAATAATATCTTCATCGTCTCTCTGGGGCGATTTAAAGTGAAGTGATATCCTTGCATCTGTACCGATAGTAGTTTCTTCAGCGCGGCATGAACTAACTTTTGTAAGGTCGATAAATGACGCTTCGGTATTGGGCTGATCCAGATCTGCAAAAAGAAATCCTTTGTTTTGGGTATCAAGAGCATATAATTTACGGTAATGGTTTTCAACCGTTTTAAATTTATACTTACCCTGTCCGTACATTTTAAATATTTCGGACTTTTTTTTCTTGTTTTTATTCTGCGTATTAATGATGTAGATAATTGGTAGTGCGCATATTAATATAAGCACAAGGCCAATTAGTAATGACGATGTATCCATGTTTTTGTTTTAAGTAAATAATAAGTCAGGCTGAACATTAGGTATAGTTCAGGCCATAAATTAAACCGCTGTGGTACAGTGTTATTTACCAGAAAATATGAAAAGGAAAGAGCAGGAGTGATACCTTATGGCATCGGTTAATGTCCTGCCTGATAAAGAAGGAATTATTAGTTAGGGGACTAAAATCGGTGAAATGTGTTTCTATGTACGAAACAAACCATTTTGCCGTAAGCGGCGACGGTGTACGCTGATCTTCTGAAAGGTTTTGACTTGTATAAGGTTTGGCAATTAAAGCTGCATCCTTAACAAAATCAATTTTATCAATAGCGTCTTGTGTGGGTTTCTTTAAGGGTTTCCATGAAGCCTCGGCTCCATTTGTACAAAGGAGGAAGGTGAATAGCAGAAGCAGGCAGGCTGCAAAGTCCCTTAACCATTTCATCTGCCAAATATAGTATATATTTAAAGAGGATAAAAGTATTGGTCTTTAAACTGTAAATCAATTATCAACACTTCTACCTTAGAGATTAAAAAATTGTTCTCTGCCTGTCATCCTGCCGCGTTGCTGATCGGTTTCCGTGCAAAGCACGCCGACGTTAGTTTTTATGCCATACACGAACGGGTGGAAAGTGCATGGCCCTTACAGCCTCCTCGACAAGCTGCCTACCCGTCATCTTCGTTTTATAACAAGCAGAGCAAACAATTATTATAAAGTTATCAATTTCATTTTTAGTGAATCTTAATTTTATAAAACATTTAGCTTTATAATTATGTGGAGCAGGGTTTAAATTTAACAGACGAGTTTATCAATTAGCAATAGATGTAATTTTTTTACGGTTATTAAAATTAAAATTTTACATTTGCTTACACTTTAGGGGTGTCTACAATTATGTAGGCTGAGATTTTACCCTCTGAACCTGATGCAGTTCATACTGCCGTAGGGAAAAGTAAGATGACTTCATTGTACCACTTTGCGTACATACTGCAGCCATTCCTAAAGTATATCTCTATAATATACTTAACCAATAAGGAATGGAATTATTTATAAACAACCAAACCCGGAATTTTGATTTTGATGAACTTACTGTTCAGGCACTGCTTGATATAGAGTCTCCTCAAAAACAAAAAGGCATTGCTGTTGCCGTAAACAATCACGTAATTCCGAGAACCGACTGGAATTCGCATCTCCTTAATCCTACCGATCAAATCCTTATCATTTCTGCAACACAGGGCGGGTAAACTTCTATTGCTAAAAACTAACCAAAAAAAATATGGAAAATAACGAACATCAAATATCGCGTACACCATTTCCTAACTCAAAAAAGATTTTTGTAGAAGGTGAACTCCACCCTGTAAAGGTTGCCATGAGGGAAATTACATTAAGCGATACCCGCCTTTCTAACGGTGGCCTGGAAAAGAATCCGCCGGTTACGGTATATGACACATCGGGGCCATACACTGATCCGGATTTTGAGATTGATATCCGTAAAGGGCTTCCCAGAATACGTGAGCAGTGGATTATGGATCGTAATGATGTCGAAGAACTGACAGAAATATCATCGGATTACGGAAAGAAACGTTTGAACGACACCAAACTGGATAACCTTCGTTTCGAGTACCTGCATAAACCAATGCGTGCTAAAAAGGGGGCAAATGTTACGCAGTTATATTACGCCAAACAGGGTATAATTACTCCTGAGATGGAATATATAGCGATTAGGGAAAATCAAAGGCTGGAAGAATTTCAGCAGGATAATAATAGATCATTATCTGCCCAGCATGCAGGTAATAGTTTTGGAGCTAATACTCCGAAACATAAAATAACACCTGAATTTGTAAGGGATGAAGTTGCCTGCGGTCGCGCTATAATTCCAAATAATATTAATCATCCCGAAAGTGAGCCTATGATAGTAGGGCGTAACTTCCTGGTAAAGATAAATGCTAATATTGGTAACAGTGTGGTGACTTCGAGTATTGAAGAAGAGGTTGAAAAGGCAGTGTGGGCATGCCGATGGGGAGCCGATACTATTATGGACCTTTCTACCGGTAAAAATATTCATGAAACAAGGGAATGGATTATCAGGAATTCACCTGTGCCAATTGGAACTGTACCTATTTATCAGGCATTGGAAAAAGTAAAGGGCGTTGCAGAAGACCTTACCTGGGAAATATTCAGAGATACGCTTATTGAACAGGCAGAACAGGGGGTATCTTATTTTACCATACATGCGGGCGTTTTGTTGCGATATATACACCTAACGGCAAACCGTGTAACAGGGATCGTTTCCCGTGGCGGATCCATCATGGCAAAATGGTGCCTTTTCCATCATAAAGAGAATTTTCTTTATACCCATTTTGAAGAAATATGTGAGATAATGAAAGCCTACGATGTAGCATTTTCATTGGGTGACGGCTTGCGTCCGGGATCAATCGCGGACGCTAACGATGCTGCGCAGTTCGCTGAATTGGAAACGTTGGGTGAACTTACAAAAATTGCATGGAAACATGATGTTCAGGTGTTTATTGAAGGCCCGGGACACGTCCCCATGCATATGATAAAAGAAAATATGGACAAACAGCTGGCGCATTGTGGCGAAGCACCTTTCTATACGTTAGGACCATTGACTACAGATATTGCCCCGGGGTATGACCATATAACATCAGCCATTGGTGCTGCAATGATTGGGTGGTATGGTACCGCTATGCTATGTTACGTTACACCAAAGGAACATTTAGGGCTTCCCAATAAAAAAGATGTAAAAGACGGGGTTATTACCTATAAGATAGCTGCTCACGCTGCCGATTTGGCAAAAGGGCATCCTGGTGCGCAGTGCCGCGATAATGCATTAAGCAAGGCGAGGTTTGAATTTAGATGGGAAGACCAGTTTAACCTGGCGTTAGACCCCGATACTGCACGCGAATTTCACGATGAAACACTTCCGGCAGATGGTGCAAAAGTTGCGCATTTCTGCTCGATGTGCGGACCAAAATTCTGTTCGATGAAAATATCTCAGGAGATAAGAGATGTCGCGGAAAAAGGTATGAAAGAAAAATCAGAAGAGTTTGTAGAAAGCGGAAAGGAAATTTACCTGTAATGATTGTTATAACCAATCCGACTTCAGTAGCAAACGAAAGTAAAATAATTAATAACCTTTTTGATGAAGGTTTAAGGCTATTGCATATCAGGAAACCCAATGCTACCAAAGATGATGTTGTTAGTATGATAAAAAGCATCAATTCAGTTCACCATTCAAAACTGGTTTTGCATCAGGAATATAGGCTGGCATCAGAATTCAATATCCGTCGTATCCATTTTACAGAAAAGACAAGGCCGGATTTTAAAAAGATAACAACAGTTTTAGGAAATAAAAAAGAGTGGGTGTTATCTACATCGACGCACAGTATTGAAACATTCAATAAGCTACCCGGTCAGTTTGCCTATGCTTTTTTGAGTCCGGTATACGAGAGCATTTCAAAGTCAGGATATGTATCGGAAGTAGATATAATAAAATCGGTTAACGAGCGAACAAATTTTAAAACGAAGCTTGTTGCATTAGGAGGAATCACCAATAAAAATATAAGTGAAACACTTATGAATGGCTTTGACGATATCGCTCTTTTAGGCTCCATCTGGAATGCAGATAACCCACTTAAAGAATTTAAAAAATGCTTTACCATTTATAATGAATTTAATAAATAAAATACAGTATATCTCTCAGGGAAATTCAATCACTGAGCAGATAAATAACATAAGATCTGCGGTAGATGCCGGGTGTAACTGGGTGCAACTTCGGTATAAAAATGTTATTGAACCTGAGGTTCTTCATCTGGCTGAATTAGTAAAAAAAAGTTTGGAAGCCTATAACTGCACTTTTATCGTTAACGATTATCCCTACGTAGCAAAAGCTATTGATGCTGATGGTATCCATTTAGGGTTGAATGATATGCTCGTTGACCAAGCACGCACTATATTGGGATATGATAAAATAATTGGCGGTACAGCTAATACCTTAGATGACGTACTGCAACGCTACGAAGAAAAGTGCGATTATGTTGGGCTGGGGCCTTTCAGGTTTACAAAGACAAAGGAGAAACTAAGTCCGATATTAGGGTTGGAAGGCTTTACTTCAATCATGCAGGAGTTACAGTACCGAGATATAATTCTCCCTGTATATGCTATTGGCGGTATTCAGCAAGATGATATATCGTCGATACTTACTACAGGAGTACACGGGGTTGCTGTTTCGGGACTGGTGACTTTTCATCCTGATAAAAAAGAATTATTCAAACAATTACACGCATTATGAAACCATTAGAAATAGGAGATAAAATATTTGAATCCCGTTTATTTCTGGGAACAGGGAAATTTGGGTCGAACCAGCAAATGCAGGATGCTGTACTGGCGTCCGGCAGTGAATTGGTAACTGTAGCATTAAAAAGAATTGACCTTACTAAATATACTGATAGCTTATTATCGTATTTGGAATACAGCCACATTAACCTGCTTCCTAATACATCCGGCGCGCGAAATGCGAAAGAAGCTGTTTTTGCAGCCCAACTGGCACGTGAAGCTATGGAGACCAACTGGCTTAAACTGGAAATACATCCTGATCCTAAATACCTGCTTCCCGATCCTATAGAGACATTAAGGGCTACAGAAGAGCTGGGTAAGCTGGGCTTCATAGTTTTACCTTACATACATGCTGATCCTGTTTTATGCAAACGATTGGAAGATGTAGGTACAGCAGCGGTAATGCCACTAGGTTCGCCAATTGGTAGTAATAAGGGACTTAAGACGGTTGATTTTTTAGAGATAATAATTGAGCAGAGCAGGGTGCCTGTTATTGTAGATGCAGGTATTGGTGTACCGTCTGATGCAGCAAGGGCTATGGAACTGGGTGCCGATGCTGTGTTGGTAAATACTGCCATTGCAGTAGCCCATAATCCGGTTTTGATGGCTGAAGCTTTTAAGGAAGCTGTAATTGCCGGAAGAAAGGCTTTTGAAGCAAAACCGGCTGGCATAGGTTTAACAGCGCAGGCTTCGAGTCCGCTGACTTCTTTTTTATATGATAACTAATTAGCCTATGACTACTTTTAAGAGCATTTTTGATACGTACGACTGGCAGATTGTTCAGGATAAGATATATAGCGCTACTTCCGGAGATGTGGAACGTGCCCTTGCAAGTACTAAACGATCCCTGGATGATTTTTTGGCGTTGATATCTCCTGCTGCTGCGCCTTATCTCGAACTGATGGCTGTGCAAAGCAGATCAATTACACAAAAGCGTTTTGGCAAGACAATGCAGATGTATGCCCCCATGTACCTGAGTAACGAATGCCAGAACATTTGTACGTACTGCGGTTTTAGCCTTGATAATAAACTAAAGCGAAAAACATTATCGGATAAAGAAATAGCAATTGAAACTGAAGCTTTAAAACAGGCAGGTTTTGATCATGTGCTGCTTGTAACAGGTGAGGCTAACTATACGGTAAATATCAACTATTTTCTGAATGCTATTGGTCTGCTAAAAGATAGTTTTGCTAACATTTCTGTTGAGGTTCAACCCTTAAGTACCGAAGAGTATCAAGTATTGCATAATGCAGGAGTGCATACTGTATTGGTGTATCAGGAAACCTATCACAGGGAGGTGTATAAACAGTATCATCCCAAAGGGAAAAAATCAAATTTTGATTTCAGGTTGGAGACGCCCGACAGGGTTGGCAGTGCAGGAATACATAAAATAGGATTAGGAGTTTTACTGGGACTGGAAGACTGGCGAACCGATAGTTTTTTTACGGCACTACATCTAGACTATCTTCAAAAGAAATATTGGCAGAGTAAATACTCGGTATCTTTCCCGAGGCTCCGCCCTGCTGAAGGTATAATCGAACCGAATTTCATTATGACCGATAAAGATATGGTTCAGCTTATATGTGCATATCGTTTATGGAATGAAGATCTGGAAATTTCGATATCCACGCGTGAGAACGAGAAGTTCAGGGATAACATAATTAGCTTAGGGGCTACAAGCATGAGTGCCGGGTCTAAAACCAATCCCGGTGGTTATGTTGTAGATACACAATCGCTGGAACAGTTTGAAACCAGTGATGAGCGTTCTGCCAAAGAAGTTGCAGCTATAATAACATCAGCAGGATATGAGCCGGTGTGGAAAGACTGGGACAAGATATATACTCCTTTATAACATGATTTCTATAGATAATTTTTTACGATACAACCGCCAGATGATGCTTCCTGAAATAGGGGAAGAAGGCCAGGAAAAATTGCTGAATGCTAAAGTTCTTGTTATCGGCGCAGGTGGCCTCGGCTGTCCAATTTTACAATACCTGACCGCGTGCGGAGTGGGGACTATTGGGGTTATCGACTTTGATATTGTAGAACTGCATAACCTGCACAGACAGATTTTATATACCGGTAAAAATATTGGTCAGTCTAAAGCAATTACTGCAAAGACAGTATTGGAAGAATTAAACCCTGTAGGCAATTATATTGTTTATAATGAGAAGCTGACCCCCGAAAATTGTACCACTATTACTAGCAATTTTGATGTAATTGTAGATGGCAGCGACAACTTTGATACACGCTATTTAGTAAACGATACATGTGTACTATTAGGTAAAACATTAGTTTACGGAAGCATCCTGAAATTTCAAGGACAGATGGCAGTTTTCAATCATAACGGTAGTAAAAATTTAAGAGATATATTTCCCGAACCTCCAAATCCTGAAGATGTACCCAATTGCAGCCTTAATGGCGTGTTGGGCACTTTACCGGGTATTATTGGCACAATGTTGGCTCAGGAAACACTTAAGCTTGTTATGGGCTTACCTGTACTTCATGATGAAATAGTACTTTTTGACACCCTGAATCTCAACTTTACCAAGTTAAAATTTTAAACGCTTTTCATTCTTTTGCTTTTGCGCCAGTTAAAGCTTTTCGGGAGATCGTCGCCTAAGAGATAGCCCCACGGTTTTAATGAATCTATACGGTCAAAAATTACCTTCATAATAGCCATGATCGGTATAGCAAGGAACATTCCCGAAATACCTGCAATCATTCCAAAGATGATAATGCCTACGATAGAGGCTATCGAGTTAATTTCAACTTTGGAGCTTACCACCATTGGTACCAGGATATTGTTATCGATTAATTGTACAACAACATTTACGACTATTATTCCGACAATAATAGATAAGTCGCTGGTTCCGGTTAGCGATGCAATAACGGTTAATACTCCCGCTATAAGAATACCGATGTAAGGTATCAGGTTCAGTAGTCCGGTGATAACACCTAAAAGAATAGCATATTTTAAACCTAAGAACATTAGACCGACAGCGGTAAGTACCGAAACTATAATGAATTCAAACAGTAATCCTATAATATAGCTTTGAACTGCTGTTTTAATAGTTTTAAGTATATCCTGTAGTTTAGGATGGTATTTTTCTTTAAAAAGCTGACATAAAAAGGCAACAAAATGTGTTCTGTACAGTAATATCAAAAAGATGTAAATCGGTATAAGTATAAGCGACATTAGAGAATCACTAAAAGATAACACTGTAGTGCTTACAATTTGCTTACCCGTGCTCATAGAGTCGCTTGTCGCCTTATTGATCATTTCATCCTGTTCTGACTTGGTAATACTGAAAGTATCGTTAATATAAGCCTGAAGGTTATGATAATGGGTAAACAGGTTAGCTTTTATTTTATCCCAGTCGTTAGCCATTACAGCAAGTTGGGTAGATATAAAATATAATATTGTACCAAAGAACAATACAAACAGTAGTACTGTTATAATGCATGCAAGCGTATGTGGAACCCGAAGCTTTGTGTTAAGAAAAGCAGATACAGGACGTAATAGTATAGCAAATAATAGTGATAGCAACAAAGGAGATATCACGCTTTGTCCGTAATAATAGATTACGGTTATCGCTATAAAAATAATCAGTACGAATGCAAATTTTGCATAAAACGGAAATTGTAGAGTTTGTTTCATTCGGTAATGATTTTTTTATAATGGGTTGAGGTATTAAAAGTAATCCATAACATCTGATTACACTTATGTTATTGCTACAAAAATCTTATACAGTACGCCGGAGTATCTCTAATATGTCAGTTTCGAAATAATGCGGGAACGCTCTTTATCCCTTATTCCAAGCTGATTGGCAATAAAACTATCTGTTCCGCCATATTGAGAGTCAATCACTTCAAAAACAGCGTTAATATAATCCCTGTCTACACTCATAAAATTCTCTATTACTTTAGTTTGTAAATGAGGTTTAACAATAGTTGCCAGTTTAGCTTTGCCAAGCATGCTTTTCACTTTCTGGTTCCTGTAAAAATTAGATAGCAGGTATTCGTTTATTATAGTTTCACGGTCTACTTTTAAAATAGATAATAATATCGCGGTAACTACACCTGTACGGTCTTTTCCTGCAGAACAATGATACAATACCGGCCCATCCGAATTGACAATATTATGAATCAGTTCTTTTAGCAATACATTGTCTGTTACACTTGTTCTGTAAAGATCCAGCATCATTTTTCTCGATTGCTCTTCAGACACCTCGCCATTAATCACCTTGCTTTTCATTTTAGATAACAGATCGCCGTTATCATTTATAATGGCAAACGGAATGTAGTTTACATTACCGGGAAGATTATCCTTTTTGGGAGCAATTTCAGAAGGTGTCCGTAGATCATATACAGTCTGTATGTTTAAGGCATTGAACTTTTTAAATTCTTTATTTTTTAAGGTGGAAAGATTATCTGACCTGAATATTTTTCCCCATTTTACTGTTTTGCCTTCGGTAGTGGTTAATCCGCCAATATCCCTGAAATTGACAACTTTTTTAAAGCTGATATTACGGTTGGTTATTACTACTGTATCATTATCATAAAGCGTAAATAACGGCCTTTCTGTGCTAATTTTATATTGAAATACCGAATCAGGATTTACAATTGTTTTTAGCGTCGTGCCATTTTCGCTTTCAATTAGTAAGTGTTGAACTTTCGTTGAAGTATGAAGTGTGTACCTGTTGTTTTGATTTTCAACAAATACCTTTTCGTTAAGTGATTTTTCTGTAAAAGTAGTAGGTAATTTTGATGCACAGGAAGAAAACAAGATTCCTGAAGCAAGTAATAGTAACTGAAGTTTCATTATCTAAAAGTACAAAAAATAATAACCAAACCTTTTAATCTAGGTGTTGTATTTATGTTTCAATGCCTGATATTTACCAAATTAATAATTTAATTAGTCTGGTAACTATATTATATCAGATGACTACTATTGTAAAAAAAAACCGGCTATCAATTGCCGGTTTTTTATCCTGTTGTCAGAGATGTCATTCTAGTTTGCGTCATAAATAACAACTTTTTCAAAGAATACCCTGAATTCTTCAAGAAATGCTTTGTGAATAGGGTGAACCTGGTATACATCGTGTGCAGCAAGATCTTCAAAAAATAGTATAAGGCTAAAAGTGTATGTAGTATCTACCACTGCGCGCTCAATAGGTGCGGGTATACCAACGTGAAAATTTCTTACAACTTCAATTTCTTCCAGTGATTGTAGTCCTTTTAAAAAATCAGCTTTCTGCTGATCTGTAGTATCGGCTTTAAGCCAGAACAATACGTGATGTGCTATCATTTTTTTGGTTTTGTATTTAATACAAATGTAAAAAAAGCACTTGGAAAAGCAGATTATAATTCTTCACTATTCATAAAATCCAGATGCTTATTTGTGAAATAAAACACATTAATCTTCATCGGATATGTTACGTGTGTAACATTACTTAGTTATACATAATTGCAATGTAACAAAATATGTATTTGATGTCCGGATGTTAAAAAAACATCCTGTAAGAAAATATTTTAATATCACTTTACTGACAAAATCAGGTATTTGTAGAGCAATTTATAGTTAAAATCCTTAATCAAAAGTTAAAACGTCGTCTCTCAATTTGGGAAAATATTAAATTCACAATCAATAATCACCTTTTTTGTTAATACCTATTAATTTCTAAAATCTACTGTTATGCCCATAAGTACGCAAATACAGATACAGATTGAAGGAGAAACCCTTACCCGTTTTTCCAAGCTTGTTATCAATCAGAAAGTGCATACGCACCACCGTTTTTCGGTATTGCAGCCATTACCAAAAGAGTTTGTTAGTGAGGCTATAGAGAAGGCTCAGAACTATGTGGGCAAGTCTATAAAGATTAGTATTAAATCTACTAATATGTCTACTACATCTCCCATGGTTTTTAACGGTATAATTACCGAGGCACAAATGGTTAGGACAGCGGGTGCATCGGGAGGTATAATAATTAACGGATTTAGCCCTACTATTTTATTAGAAGGCACGCCTAATATCACGTCATTTGGCGATAAGTCATTAACGGATATAGTAAATGAGGTGTTGGGTAAATATCCGGGTGATAAGTTAAAACCATCGGTTAAGGTAGATAAAGACGCATCGTTACCGTATACAGTGCAATACAACGAAAGTGATTTTGCCTTTTTATGCCGTATGGCTCAAAAAAAAGGACAATGGTTTTACTATAATGGTGAAGAACTAATGTTTGGAAGACAGGCATCTAAAGATTTTACACTGGAATACGGGAGGACGCTACACTCCTTTAACATAGAAATGCGCGCCAAATCACTTGGTTTTGAATATGTCGGCTATGATCCGTCAAGTGGGGAAGTGCAAAAGGCTAATTCTGCAGAAGTCAACTATCAGCCAGATGGCTATTCTAAAACATTATTCGAATCATCCAAAAAATTATATCCTAATAACTCTACGATGCTGTATTCGCATGCGCTTGAGGAAGGAAACTCAAAAACACATCTTACTGATAGGGTAACAACACAGCTGCAATCAAGATCTGCCGACCTTGTTACCGTTAAGGGTGACTCAGACGAAACAGGCATAAGGATTGGGGATGTGGTATCTATCAAAGAGCCATCCTTCTCGCTTACAGGCAATATGCTAGATGGGTTACAGGAGCAAAATTTCGGCAATTATATAGTTACCGATATTATGCATTTTTGCGATGAGTCGGGCAGTTATCATAACACGTTTGATGCCATTCCGCAAAATTCAGTATCGCCGCCTTATGGAAACGTACACAGTTTTCCGGTTGCCGAATCGCAGCCTGCTACGGTAATAGCCAATGATGACCCAGCCGGACTGGGTAGGGTTAGGGTAGGCTTTGCATGGCAAAAAGAAAATGGAGCAAACACTCCGTGGATACGAATGACAAACCCACACTCGGGAGGAAGCAAAGGCTTTTATTTTATACCGGAGGTTGGAGAAGAGGTACTTATTGGTTTTGAAGGTGGTAATGCCGAAAAACCATTTGTACTTGGTGCTATGTATAATGGAAGTGCTGCCAGTGGTTATGCAGACCCTAAGAACAATTTAAAAGTAATCCAGACGCGATCGGGTACTAAAGTAAAAATGAATGATGAGGAAGGATCTGTAACTGTTGAAGATCCTAGCGGTAATATTTGGTTTATGGACGGTAAGGGTAATATAACTGTTACCGCGCCTAAAAACATAACAATGGATGCCGGAGAAAGTATTATAATGAATGCAGGTAATAATATTGTTGCTACTGCGAAGGTAGATGTTAACCTTATTGCCGGAGAGAATATATCTGAAATGGCTAATGATGATTATAGCCTTACAGCCAGTAACATTACAGAAACTGCTGCACGAAGCAGGACATCTAACGCTCAGACCATTAATGAAAATATGCATGAGGGGCAGATTGTTAGTTCTATGAAAGATATTTTTATAGAAAGTGCCACGCAGGTTAACGTGAATAGCGGTCAACAGGTTAAAATGCAGTAATCATGAAAGACGGAACTATCACCAGGAATATATTCGGCTTGTCTTCTAAAGGGGCTGAAGGGATGTCTTTTAGGGCATCGGGTGGCAATTATGATATAATGACGCCTCAGGAAGCTAAGATGATAGGAAAAAAAACGGGTAAAAAACTGGATGAATTTACACTAGGTGCTGAACTGCCTACCGAAACTACCGAAGTAAAAAAAATAAGGCTTGTTACACCGCTGGATGCAGGATCTGCAAATTTAGGAGATACCCAATTACAGTTGGGATTGGTTTTTGGCAGGAAGTATACTTTCGAGGTTGAAAGCTATACAAACAAACCTCCAAGAGACCTTTCGTCTATAAAATGGGTAATGCGATATCATTCCTTAAAAGACAATACCTGGAAAGAATGGGATGCAAAAGCTACCGGTAACAAAGTAGTTTTTGAGTTTAACGAGCCCGATCTCTGCGGAAGATTTTTTCATTTAAAGGCTTACATAAATAGTAAAGAAAGTGTTGAGTTTGAAAAAACCTGGCATCATAACAGGTTCCGGCATTTTGATAAGAAAACTGTATACGATCAGATTGCGGAGAGAATGGCACAACCGTGGAGGATACAACAGGGAGGTACTTCTTTGTGCGGAATGGCAGCCTTGTTTTATGCTATGATAAAGAAAGACAGTGCAGCCTACGAAACAATGGCAAAGAATCTTTTCAGGATGGGAGAACATACAGTAGGTAACTATACATTTCAACCGCATGAAAAGGCGTTGGAAATGTATGACAGGACTCCTGCATCTATAGATGGTATGCATATATATGCTGCAGACTGGATTGTAATGGCCACCGCAAGAAGTAAGGAAAGCCTTAATGACCAATTTGTTTATAAGGGTACTGAGACTGGCTCTATAGATCAGCTTAAAGCTGTGAACTGGCCGGAAATGCTAACCAATATGTGTAAAAATGTAGGTGTATTTGGATCATCAGTATCTTACGGATTGAGCAAACCTTCTATCGCTGCAAAGAAAGCACCTATATCGGGAAGAACAGCGGATTTCCTATTTGATACTGATCTTAGAGCGTTACAGCAAATAGATACTAAATACAAAGCAGGAAAACAGATACTACTGATGATTGATGCCGATATGATTGATGATGAAGGAAGTTATTATTCTGTGGTTGATATAGCAAGAGATTCACACTGGGTAGTTTATGAGGGTGGATTAGAGTTTTTTGATAAAGAAGGTAATGCAACGACTGAACTGGGTGATGTAAAATCTTTAAAATTCCAAATTTTTACATGGGGCAGGAACCCGACTACTTCTGTATACAGGCGCTATACCGACGGTAAGGAATATATAGATTCTGCAGTTACAAAATTCAGGACAACAGGTATTAAAGTTAAATCGTTTAAAAGTAATTACTATGGGTATATTGAAGTTTCTTAAAACTTTTTATGTTGCAATAGTAGTTGTCTTTTTTATCAGCTGTCATGATTATAGCAAGGAAGTAGAAATTGGTAATTCGGTAATGATTTATGAGTGGAGCCCAAATGACTTACCTGAAAAAGCAACATTGATTAAATATAAAAAGGATAGTGGATTTGAAAATAGTGCTGGTGAATATAAAAACAGTTCTATTACAATAGCAGATGACACATTAAATAACCGGAAGTTCTTACGGATCGACTTTAGAGTGCCCGACAAGCTAACTACAGGTTTTGACTATAAGCTTGTTGTAGATGATACAATAGAATGTAAAATACATGATTTTACCGTACTGCCTAAAAATCGGGGTGGTGAAATATCTGCTAAATCAGGAAAAGATGCAATTGCGGCAGATTATGAAGGCATATATCTGTATAAAAAACATACAATGGTTTTATTAAAAAAATAGTTCTTTGGCTTAGTACATTATGAAACACATCTTTTATATTGTATTGCTTTTTTGCACCGGCTTTATCTATGCCGATGCAGGCCCGAAATTTAAAGATGAGGTACAGCTATATTTTTATGAAAATGGTAAAATGTTGCCTTTAAATAACTATAAGTTATTCGTTTTAGAAGAAGTTGGAAACATATACGATACTATAAATAAAAGGAGAACAACAGCCGATTACTGGACAGTAACAACATTGCAGGAAGGTGAATACAATTATTATCTGAATGTAAAAAAATCAAATCCGATAATTATAAAGCTACTGTATAAAAATAACATTTATGAGAGCAATGTAATTAATCTCAATGCGAGTAAAGATGTTATTAGTTTTAATGTAGGTGTAGACAGGCTGGAAGATATATCGCCGCTGTTTTATACAAGTTGGGCTTTCTATTTTGCAATGTTTGCCATTACTTTATTTATTGAGGTGGCTATCGGAATTTTGTGTAGAAAATGGTTTAAACTATCTAAAGTGCAACTCGTACTTCTGATCAGTTTAATAAATATAGTTTCACATCCATTGCTTTGGTATGTTCATTCGCATTATGATGTAAATCTGTTGCTACTGGAAATATTAGTTGTATGTGCGGAGGCATTAGCGTTTTCGAGGTTTACGACTATAAAATTGGCTTTTGTTTTCAGCTTTGTAGCGAATCTGCTTAGTTTTTTAATAGGAGGTATTTGTAGTTTATTTATTGATGGTACATGAAAAGACTCTTACTTCTTACAGTTACACTTATTATGATTTCCTGTACCAGTTATGAGGCTACAGATACAGCATTTGAATCAATAGTTATATCTGGAACAGGTAAACCATTCTTAATTAACAAGGCAGAAATGCTGAAATATAAAAAGGGAACAAATTATAAAACGTTAGAATTTAAAAGTTCTGATTTTGAAATTGTACAGAGTGAAATCAATAAAGAAACGTATCTGACTCTGAATTTTGATAATGAAGGGGTGGTGACATCAGACATAAAGCTAATTGTAAATGATAGTGTTGAATTTAAGTTATCTGATATTGTGATTGTAAGGGATACAATGGTAAGGACATTTACTCTGAGCAAGAGATATTATATATCAAATATGATCAAATCGTTTAGGCTTAATGGTGAACATGTTGATAACGATGATTATCAGATAAATATTAAATATAAATAGTTATAAAGTTATTGATTAAGGCATTAATACTGACTTCTTAAATGCAGGACAGCAAATTATGAATCACGATATTAAGAAGTTAAAGGGAATTATTATACATCCCTGGAATACAAAAAGAATATATAGCGTAAAGCACATTAGAACAATTGTTATCGAAAAGTATCCAAGAACCATTGAATCTGATTTTACTATCGAATTAAAATATGTAGATGATAAAGAGGATGGCAGGATTTGGGAGATTAACAAAACAGAACCGGTTATAAAAAATATAGATGAAAAAGATAAATCGCTGCAGCTATTAAAAACACTCGAAGAATTTACGTATCCGATAAAGGTAAAAGTTGATGCCTGTGGTAATTTTATTGAACTGGATGATCACAGTGATTGGGTTGAGGGCTGGAGAGTAAAGGCAAAAAAGCTGGCACACGAAAAATATGATGTTGATGGTAATCTGGATATGTTTCAGCAGTTTTATGAGATAATACGCGACAGTCAGAAATTTTTACAAAATAAGAACAGGGAATCTTTTTGGAAACTGCTTTTTCTGAATTTTAAGGTCGCAGTGCCTTTAGACGCTGCATATGCCGGTAAAGAGTCATTCTCCTGGGATTTAATGCAACTCGGTACAAAGCAGTTGAAAGGGAAGGCGACAGGATATGTTTCAGGCAATAAGTTTATTCAGCATTTTAAATGCAAAGAACTTTTGGATAAAGAAATTATTGAGGGTGCTATTGATATATACGGATTAAAACCTGTTTATGATATGTACGCGCCATCTATAAATTTTACAATAGATACTATTACTGAAGAAGGAAGCCGTAAGCTGATGAGTAAGAAAGCTGTATTAGACGTAATGATCGAGGATCAGTTAAATTATAAGGAAGAAATAAGCATTGTTTTTAATAATGAAATAGCATGATGTTATGGCTGATAAAGGTAAATTAGTTGTAGAAGGTGCAAAATTTTACTGTACCAATTCGGCAGACCATAATTCTCCGGGTACTGCTGCAACTCTTAATGTAATGAGTCAGAAAAAAGTACTTAAAGATAATAAGTACTTTGCTCATGATAAACCTATAGGTACTTATCTGGATGATAAAGCTACCAGCTTTAATAATGGCCAGGGTTTTGGCAAATGCATTACACCTGATGGCAAACAAATGCCATGTGCAGCCAAGTGTAACATTAAGTATAAAGATTACTATGAAAATGTAGAGTTCAATAAAAGCATGAAAATCCTGCTTGATGTATCTACAGGAACGTGTCCCGGGTACGGTAAAAAAGGAGATATCATGGTAGCCGACTCCGGGCAGAAAGAAAAAACGTCTACGATCAAGGTTAACGAAAAAGATGCTTTCGAGGTTAATGCCGTAAGTGGACAGTGGCCTATTGCAAATAGTGCAACCAAAACATCGGTTAAGAGTATTAAAGCTTCTGTTCCGTTTGCTGCTAATGCAGGAGAAACATTGTTTTTTCTTGACCATAAAAAGAATGCTTTTAGCTTTGACAGCATTATTGCACCCGCTGCCGAAACTAAACTGCAGTTAAATGCAGATTATACCGGTGACGAATCTAAAATTGTCTGGGCAATTTTTAAAGGAACCGATACCAAAGATAAGGTTCAGACTTATATAGGTTTAGGAAAAAGTATTGTGTTACGACTAGAAAACCTTTTTAAAAACCTTGAAGAAGGTAAGTACCGGGTTGAAGCTTATGGTAGTAAACCGGGCGATCCTAAATGCTGCCTTTTTATTGACTACGTAAAAAACTTTGTTGAAAGTATAACCGCAAAAGGCGATAGCGTATTAAGAAATGTTGCTATGCCGTTTACGTTGAAATTTAAGGTAGACCCTAATGACCTTAAAGCTAAAATTTTAAACAGGACTATATTTCAGGCACCATCTTCGGTTATCTGGACTGTGAGTGATGATAAAAGTATTATATATCGAACCGGCGCAGTAACGGGAACAAACGTTGTTAGGGTAATGAGCTCCGGAAATGCAGCTACCATAGCTTTTTATAATGGTGGTAAATACAAAGTATCTGCTACCACAAACGCAGAAGGCAAACCTTTTACCAAAGATATTACCGTTGAAAGTAAACTAGGGGTTAAGAGCATAACGCACGGCGATCCTTTATTGCGAATAAGTGATTCTATTTCTGCAAAGGTGGCAAATTATAATGTTGCCTATGTAGGCGATGCTCCAAGAACCATACAATGGTATCTTAAAAAAGGAGAAACCAGGATAAATATATTTGAACAGTCACCCATATCGGGGGCAACGGCCATCAATAAAAAGGTAAGTGAATTATTAGGCAATGATGCGAAACTTGCCGGGGCTTTGTATGGAAACTACATACTTGAGGCCTATGCATCTGCACTTCCTGATGGTAAAGATCCTGACTTTAAAGAATCGGGTGCTTATATGGACTGTTATCACTTTGAAGTAGTGAGAAACAGCGTTACAGGTGCAAATCTTCCCGAAACAATTCCGCTAAATGCCAATGTAAAATTTACGGCAGAAACCAGGTTAAAACTTTCTTCAGATGAAAAAATCATTACAGAACCCGAAAGCGGTGACGTAAAAAAGAACGAAGATGGTACACTTACCTTTACCAAGGAAGGCGAGTATACTATAAATATCCATATGGAAGGCGGGGACTCAGATCCTGTAAAGCTTGCAAAAAAAGTTAAGGTTGCAGCGCCGGAGATCAAAAAGGCATTATGGTCTTATGAGTCGGGGTACAAGAGAACAGAGACAGGCTACAAAGAAGAATCGTATGCGTTTGTTGAAATAGCAGGACTGGCCAATCAGCAGCTCATAGGTAAAGTATGGCTGAAAGGACCGGATGACAGTTTTTATGCCGATCCTGAAAATAAATTCTTCCTGGAAGAAAAACAACTTACCCTGAACGAAGAAGGTAAGGGGTCTTTTCAGGTTGTTACTAATGACGATTACAAGACAAAAATAGAAAAAGCAATACCACCAACGGCTGATAATCCTCATCCGAGACATGAGCTTATTTTTACGATAGAACTCGTTGCGGCAGAAGGCGCAAATGTTACGCTGCCTGCCGATTTAGCAATAAAAAGCGCAAGACCGGTTAAGGTTGGGGAGAAAACGCTTTATGAAGTATTAGATAATAATGAGGTACTATCGCTAACGTCAGAACAAAAAATTAAGTCGATAGTTTTTTCAGATGAAGCGGGCAAAAACATTCAGCGTGCCCAGACCTTCTATGGAAAGACACATAAAATATGGATACATACCGTAAACATGCAGGATGACGAATTGCAGGTAAATGTGTATAAGGAAATTCCGGATCTTGCAATGACTGAGAAAGAGGGAACAGTAAGCGCACTAACTTCTAAAAAGACTTATCAAAATGAAAAGGTAGGTACCGACAGCATGCTCAAACTTGATTTCACTCCGGAAAAGGCATGGAATGAACCCGAAAAGAAAAATGTCGATTTTTACTTTGTTTCAGTAAGTAAAAAAGGCAAAGACGACTCTGGAAAAGATATTCTAATTCCTGTAAAAAGCCAGGTGACGCTAAGCAATGCCGACTCAAAAGTAGTGTTGGTAAACAGTAAAGATATGGAAGCGGTAGGCCTAGGTGCTGCAAAAGAAGACGGTACGCCATTTACGCAGGAAGAAATGGCCAGGCTGAGAAAAGAATACCTGTTTTATGAAAATGGCTGCCTTAAAGTTTCTAACACTACAGCGCAGGAAGTCATAGAAAATGATATTTCTCCGGTGATTGTTGAAATGGCAGAAATTGAGGGAGGTTCAGATACATGTCCACGCTGTACGGCAAAAGTAACTATGGCAGAACTGAAGGAAATCTTTACAGGAGGATCTTCGGCACTTATGGAAACCTGTTTGCCATTTATTAATGACTATTTTGAGAAATTTAAAATAAATACCTGCAGAAGGAAGGCTCACTTTTTTGGGCAGGTACGTGTAGAAACCGACCTTGTAACCCTTACCGAAAACTTAAAATATAGCGAAGACACACTTTTTACCAGCGACCTTGCCTATTATAAAGGCAATAGAGAAAGAAGTAGGAATGATGCCCGTAACGAGAAGGCCATTGGTATTAATGCGTATGGTTCGAGGCTTAATAACAGGGCAGGTACAGATGACGGTTATAATTTTAGGGGGCGTGGCTTTATCATGGTTACCGGTAGGGTTAATTACACTTCTTTTCAGACTTTTTATAATAAGAACAAGAAACTGCTGGATCTGCCGGATGTAACGTTTATAAGCCCAACATTTGAAAATGAAAATCCTGAAATGCTCGCCGAACCAAAGTATGCGGTTTTATCGGCTGTTGATTTTTGGGTTTCCAAAGGTTTAAATGAAAAAGCCGATAGCAAAAATGAAACGAAAGCGCTGGAAGATCTTGTTAACGTAATTAATTCGAAAACAAATTCTAGGGATAAAAGAAGGGCATCATTTCAGGGCGGAAAATATACATTTAAAAAGAAAGAGTATTCTTTTGCAAAGGGTACTAAAGCTATTTTTAAAGTGCCTCAGTGCCTTAAGGGAAAAACATCCAATCTAAACCTTGCAGGTGCTGCTCCATGGATGCCATTTGCTTATGAAGAGCTTAAGAATTTTGGAGGCGTTAGGCAAACTAACTCGCCTTTGAAAGAGCAGGTATCTGTTTATTTTGATTCGAGCTCACTTCCGTCCGGTAATCACACCACATTTTGGTGCGCTGCATTCATTAATTGGTGTTTTGAACAAACAGACGATTATCAGGGTACCAACAAAGCAGCAAACGTTGCCGCTCAGGATTGGGCTCCAAAAGCCACCGCCCAAAAATTTAGAACAGATGTAGACGGCTGGGAAAATGGCGAACTTATAGAAAAAGCGGAGGATGTTTTTGTGGGAGCAGTAGTAATGTTCGACTATTCACACGTTGCATTTATAATCGGTGAATCGGAAGATGGAAAGAAATTCGTGTATCTGGGTGGTAACCAATCAGACGGTGGCCCTGGTGATGGTCCCGGACAGAGAACAATTTCAATAAACCAAACCAGTAAGTCTAACATGGGAACTAAAATATTTATATCTAAACCGTCAGATTTTACCCCGTCGCCGGCAATAAAGAAGCTACCTAAACTGAGTACCAGCGGTGAAGAACTTGATGCTTCAACATCACGATAAACTTTACATACAATGAGATATACCAAAATAATACTTTTCATTTTACTGGCCTCTGCTCAGATTTCCTGTAACGGCCAGGCAAAGAACAATCAGGATGAAAGTAAAAAAAATGATACTAAAACAGCCCAAACCATGAGTGGAGTCTTACAACAACAACTTACTAAAGGACGATCGGCTTTATATAATAACACAGCAGACGCGCCGTCTTACACATATACAGAAAATGACCTGACCGAGAGCATTCAGCTATTAAAAGATGCTTTGGCTGCAAACGGATATAAATATCCATCAGAGGCTGATTTTAATGCCAGGATCAAAGAGGTATTTGGGAGAGTGATAGACCCTTCAGCATCAACGAGGTTTTTGTATCTCAATTTCGAAAATAAATGCGATAAGGATGCTAAATTTTATAGGAATGAAAATGAAATTGACATAAAACCTTTCGCAATGTATGTAGCGAAAAAGGAAAGTTTTATTACCGAACTTTATGCTATTCCGGAGATTATAGATTATAAAAAGAAGTTCCCCAACCTTGCGGCAGAAGAAGCAAAAATGAAAGCTGAAACTACAGATGCAAGTGGCGAATCTGTAAAAATTAACATGTGGAAAGATTTTGCAGAACTGCCTGAGCTCCGCAAGAAAAATGTAACCTCTTTTGTAGCGCGGAATATGTTTCTGTTTAACGACAGTAAAGCGCATGCTTTATGGCTGGCAACTAATGATAAGAACTTCGTACTACAGCTTGTTAAGACATTTGGGTATGATAAAGACGCTAAATTTAATGAACTTGTAATAAAAGAGGCAGCAAAAGAAAGTGTCGCCTTTTTACACGATGTGATATTTGCCCGAAGCTGCGATAGAAAACTTGAGGTTAGGGGAGGCCTTTTAAAATCATATGAAGCGATTTATCAGGAACAGCAGGACATCAATAAAATTCTGCCTCTAAAATATTACAGTGCAGAAATAATTGAGAATAAAAACAATAAATATACCGAGGAAGAGCAAAATATAATAGTTGCTCATCTTGCAAATACTTTTGACCCTTTGTTTAAAGCCAATCATAACAAAAATAACCAATGGGGTACTATGACTATTCTCGCAGATTACCGCGATTTTATAGGAGATGAGGCATGGGATAAAACTCTGGCAGATTTTAAACGTAATAATTATTACGGTCTTGAAAATCTGCAAAAAATGGCAGAGTACGCCAGCCAGTTTGACTCAGTTGGCGCACCGGATTAAATAGTTTAATATCATATAAAAATAGCCAGTGTTAACTGGCTATTTTCTTTTTATATAGGGTAAAACGGTTTTAAGGTTTTGGTAAATCCAACAATTCTGGTAATGTATCCATTGTTGTTAAGTTCAAAGAAATCCATTCCTGCCGAAGTAGTTTTATCCGGTCGGTGCAGCATCCATGTGTACCTTCCCATATTGTTATGAATGTCGGGATGGGTAATCTGGCTGAACCTTCTTCCCGGTAGCATTTCATATGATTTTAGCATAAGGTTGGCCATAGCATCAATACCTGTAACTGTTGGCGTCTGATCGTCCGTATAAGTGCTTTCATCTGTCCAAAAGGGGGTAAGTGCAAATTTTATATTATCTAGGCCTTCTTCATTCCATGCGGCAACGTATAAAGAAATGTTGCGTTCAATTTTAGATTGTTCCATGTGTATATTATTTTATACGACAAAGTACCGTTATAACAATCTGCTAAAAATTAAAGTAGTTTAATTTATATCATTATATTTTTTACGTAACATACTTAAAAATACAGGAGTGATACCAAGATAAGAAGCGATATGCTTTTGGGCTATGCGCTGGTTAAGCCCCGGATACAACTTTTTAAAGCTTTTGTATTTCTGATCGGCAGGAAGCGATAATTCACTGTTAATCCTGTTTTGGTACATAATAAAGCCATTTTGAAACAGCACCCTGAAAAACCTTTCAAATTTTGGAACGTCTAAACATAGCTTTTCTAAATTCTGGTGCGTTAACTGTGCCACTTTTGTTTCTTCCAGTGCTTCTATGCTATGCGTAGAAGGGGAGTTGGTATGAAAACTAAACAGATCGGTACACCACCAATTTCCGGGGGCAAACAAAACGTTATGTTCTTTACCACCTTCATCTGTAGTATACATTCTAATGCAACCATTTACGACAAAATTAATGGTACGGCATACAGTGCCGGCCTGTAATAGAATTTCTTTGTTGTTGAGTGATTTATATTCTAAAAGTGATAAGAAATGATTGGCTTCTTCCTTGTTAATATCAATGTGTAGTGCGATATTATCCAGTATAGATGCATCCATAAGTATCAATTATAAAAATGAAATGCTAATATAGTGCAAATAAAAAATCCCGACTATGTAGCCGGGATTTATCAATGCAATTTTTTAGTTGAATGTTATTGTTTTATAACCTTAATAGTCTTCGTTACACTACCATTGGTTAATTTTACTAAATAGGTTGCCGTTGGAAGTTTTGACATATCAATTTTCACCAGTTCTTCACCCGCAGTTTTGGTTATTACTTTTTGACCATAAAGGTTATATACTTCAATGTCATAATTTTGATTATTTACAACATTCAGTATGTTGTTAACCGGATTAGGGTAAACATTAATTCCTGAAAGCGTTGGATCGTTAATACCAAGGTTTTTAGCTACAAAGTTTACCACTATAGTATGGTTTGCGGCGATATCTTCAAAAGTATATGCAGCATCCGTACCTACATCTTCTCCATCTACAATTACCGACTCAATTTCGAAGTTTTCTTTCGGTGTGATGGTAAATAATTTAGAAGTATTGGTTTGTACGGCAATATCACCAATAGGAGATATAGTTCCGCGGCTTTCTTCATTTACACTTGCAGATATTATGTTGGTAAGGTATTCTTTCCATCCGAAGTAAGGATAGCCCTGTCCTTCACGAATTGTCCACACTTCATCAAAATTCCAATCCAGATCAGTACCATAAGTAATTTCATTTTGCAGTTCTGCCGCTGTCTTGTCTTTACCATGCTGATCGTTAGCATCTGTAATTGCCAGAGTTTCTCCATTTAGACGCATTGTTTTAAGTGCGAATGAATTTGTCACTGTAGCTTCAAATTCTAAGATACCTACCAAGCGGTGTACATTAGTAAGGTTGCCGGCTGTGTTACTTGTTACTACTGGATTTGCAGCGGTACAGTTCGTTACAGGACCCCAAGCGTCGCCAATAAGGCCTCCAACCATACTGTATGCTTTAGTCAGAACATTTCCGGAAGCATAGCAGTTTGAAACTTCTAAAGTAGAGATGCCTACAAGACCGCCAACATATCTGCTGTTCTCAATTGTAGTAATATTTCCGGTAGCGTAACAGTTATTTATAATGCCAAATGCATTACCTACAAGACCTCCAACATCAATTAAACCACCTTCTGGCAACGAATTAGGTAATACCTGCGTTACATCACCTGACGCAAAAGACATAGTAATGTCATAATAACTCATACCTACAAGGCCGCCCATGGTTTTTGCTCCGTACACATTACCTGTAGCATACGATTGTATAATATTTCCGTATGATTGAGAGGTAAGTCCGCCAACAAATTCCTTGTCTCCGGTTACCTTTCCTGTTGCGTAACAGTTAGTAATGGCGCTTGAAACACCTATAAGTCCGCCGATACGTTCATTACCTGTAACTTCGGTACTGGCATGGCTGTTTGATATATGTCCGAAAGAGTTTCCAACAAGACCGCCAATTACATTAGTACCTTTAATTGTCCCTGCAGCGCTACAATCCGTAACTGTAGATTGAGCCGTTCCTACAAGGCCTCCCATGAAGTTACCAACAAATACATCAGCTGTGTTCCTGATGTTTAAATTTGCTGAAGAATTAGATACCGCAGCAGAAGTAAAACCAATAAGGCCGCCAATATTATCCCCAAACGAATCAATAGTGCCAGATGCGGTAGCGAAAGACACAGCAGATGTAGTTTCGCCTACTAATCCGCCTACGTAATTGCCACCAACAATTTTTACCTGAACGTTGCTGTTTGTTACAGCAGCATCCTCAATTTTACCTGCAAGTACACCAATATAATCAGTTCCTGCTATACCATGGGTATCATCAGTTTTAATTGTTATATGATCTACACCGCCGCCCCTGATGTATCCGAATAATCCAAGGTAATTACTTTCGGGTTTATTTATCCACAGGTTAGAAATTGTAAAATCGCCTCCATGCAAGAATCCGTAAAAAGCATTATTTTCTTCATCATTTCCAATAGGGTTCCATCCTGTAGTGGGTGATTCCTGAGTGATGAATGCAGACAGGTTAATATCATTTTTTAATTCGAAATGAATGCTTGCATTTGCTTCACCCAGATAGTTGCGAATCTCATTTAATTGCGATGCAGTTGTTATTTCATACGGGTCTTGTAAGGTACCGGTTCCCGCTCCCGAAAATTGTGCAAATGCAGATATGTTTAATAATAAAATTAAACAGAGCATAAAGTTTCTTTGTTTCATAAACATTTTTATTTAGTGTAATTTTTTTTTGAAAGCAAACATGCTTTGAGATAACACAAAATTACAGGCAGTAGTTATGTTTATACCTTAATACAGGGTGTGCAAATGGTGTGCATTGCGAAAAAGAGGTCTTGCAAACGGTGTGCATTTATAGCATTGTAGCAACTAAATCAGTTACTTTGCATTTTATTAGCAGGTAATCTTTACATTCAGGAGAGTTTTTTTATGCGGTCGATATACATCTTAGTTTTATTATTTCTTACACTGAATTTTTATGCGAAATCTCGGAATGATTTCGATAAGATAGCAGATCAAATCGGAAGGCTTAGTTTTACCGAACCTGGTACTTCGCATAAGTTGGTAGACAATTTATATGCTATAGCCAAGAACCATCCCGAAGAAAAACAGCTACTGCCATTATGCCTGTATTGGGAATCGGTTTTATTTTACGCACAGGGAATTGCTGACGATAAAATAGAAGGCAGAATAACTAAAACCCTAAAGCAATACGATAAAGGAACATATCCTTTTGAACACGCTTTACTGCTCCATTCATTAGCTTTAAATGATGTTATAATAGGAAATTATACCGAAGCCCTGGCCAATTCCTTAAGCGCACTTACAGTCTATAAAAAACTTGACAATCCATTATTTGCGGCGAGGGTTTTGCAGTTGCTTGGTGTTATTTGCCACAGGACAAGAAATTATGAGATGGCCGAAAATTTTTTAAAAGAGTCGCTGGTTAAAGAGTCGCCCAAAAATGAATATTATAAATCGCTAATCAATATGCATTCGGCACAGTTGCTGATTCCTGATAAAAAGCCTGGTGCTATTAAATCGATGAATGCCCTGATACCCATTATTGAAAAATATAATGACAAAGGTCTTAAAGCCGTATTATATTTAAATCTGGGTGGCGGTTACTTTTTAAATAATGAAAGAGATAAAGCATATCCTTTTTACGAAAAGGCTTTAGGAGTAAACAAACGAATACAAAACGAATCGTTTACGGTTTCTTTACTAATTAACTACACTACCTATTGTGTTGTAAATGGAAAATATGCCGATGCAAAGCGCTATATTGACGAAGCCGAAAAAATTGCATTACATCTTAATAATGCCGAACAGATTTCCTTAGTATATCTGGTTGCTTTTAGTTTATATGAAAGTATAAATGATTTGCCAAAATCGCATGAATACCTGAAAAAGTATAATGTATTAAAAGATAAAATAGCTAGCAGTTCCAGCACCATAGATTCTTATCAGGCATATGTTTCGTCTTTTCTAAAATCAGCTGAAAAGGAAGTTACTATTTCCAGGGAAGAAGCGAAAATGGAAAAAAGAAGAGGTTTAATATATCTGGCTTTTGGACTGTTTCTTATTCTTCTTACAGCCGCCATACTTATAATTGTACAGCAAAAGAGGCGCCAGATGGCTATAATAAAAGAATCAGAGAAAAGTGCGCTTGAGAAACAACTGTTGTTTGAAAAGACAATTCAGCAGATAAATGCCGAAAAACACAAGGAAGTCCTTGCCGCCAAGGAAAGGGAAGTTACTTCGTATTCACTAATACTATCTAATAAGAATAATGTGCTTCAGGAAGTACTGTCAGAAACCAGGCAATTAAAAAAAGTACTTAATCCGGGGGCAGAAACTGCTTATAGAAACATTATAAAAACCATTAATGACAATCTAAATAAAGACCCCGAACAGCATAAATTCATGTATCATTTTAATGAGGTACATCCTGATTTTTTTACTAAACTTAAAGATCTTTGTCCGGACTTAACGGAAAACAACCTTAGAATCTGTGCGTATTTTAAAATGGGAATGTCTAATAAGCAGGTTGCTGCGATACTTAATATTTCTGTGGAAACAGTCAAAAACGGACGCTACCGGCTTAAAAAGAAATTAAGGCTTGGCGAAGATCAAAACCTGGATGATTTTCTAAGGAGTTTCTAGGTCGGTTTTGTAAGAATCCGGTTGATTGTCAATTAAAATCCACTTTGTATATTCCTCATATTTTATAGCGTTTCGTATGTTTTTTTTTTGTGATAAATGTAGTCATCGTAATTATTGATTGTTTTTATTACAAACATTGTTATTATCTTTACCGAAGATTTTGGTCTGTTTTTGTAATATTTTATCAGAAACAGTTAAAAGGGAATCAGGTGAAAATCCTGAACAGGCCCGCTACTGTAAGTTCTAAAAAAGTCTTTAAACACTACTAATGCCACTGTTTCTGTAGGAAATGGGAAGGCTGTTTAAAGATAGAACAAGTCAGGAGACCTGCCAATATCACATAGTTTAAGACTTTCGGGGAGCAAAGTTGAGCAACAAGAAATTAACCTGTTATTTTATAACCGGTATTTTTTCTTATGTTTTCTTATTACATCCTCTGACGGTTTTTATAATTAATTAGTGATGTATAATAAGAAAAAAACACTTTTACTCATTTTTATTGTATTTGCTCCGTTTTTACTTTATTCTCAGGTCCCTGTCGATAGTATACAGGTTTTAGATGAAGTAATATTAAAAGCAAAACCTTATCAGGAAGTAATTCCGGTACAAAGCCTTTCAGGGAAGCAGCTTGAAAATTTGGCGAGCCATAATGTTGCAGACGCACTTAGATACTTTGCCGGAACCCAGATTAAAGATTACGGTGGACTTGGAGGCCTTAAAACTGTGGATGTGCGTAATATGGGTACACACCACGTTGGTGTTTTTTACGATGGCATTCAGTTGGGTAACGCGCAGAACGGTGTTACAGACTTGGGCAAGTATTCGCTTGATGACATGGAAGCTCTTACGATGTATAACGGGCAGAAAAGCGAGATTTTCCAATCGGCAAAAGATTTCGCAGCAGCTTCAACCATTTACATGAGGACTAAGCGTCCTGTTTTTGAGGATGGTAAAAAAACGAATTTGCTTGTACGTTACAAAACTATGTCTATCAATTATCATGATCCATCTTTCAGGTGGGAACAAAAACTGAGTGACAAGGTTAGCATGAGTATTAGTTCAGAATTTATTAAGTCCAACGGGCAATATAAATTCAGGTACAAAAGAAACAATCAGGATGGAACGGTAGCCTACGATACTACTGCAACACGATTGAATAGTGACATACATGCACTAAGAATAGAATCCGGGCTGTACGTTAAATTATACAAAGGATCCTGGGATGCAAAAGTTTATTATTACGATTCTGAAAGGGGAGCGCCGGGTGCTATTGTAGAGAATAAATTCTCTGATGGTTTCAGGCAATATGATAAGAACTTTTTTGCACAGGGCTTTTTGGTTAAAGATTTTACCGAAAAATATAAATTTCAGGCAAGGGTAAAATATGCCTACGATTATACACACTATATCGCAAGGGATACCACTAATGTATTGGGTGAAACAGTAACCGAAGGAGCACAATCAGACGATAGCTATTATCAGCAGGAAGTCTATTTCTCTACTGTAAATATGTATAGCATATTACCAATCTGGGACGTTTCACTATCTACCGATTTTCAATATAACAGGCTTAACGCAACCCGAAGAGGTATACAAACCCAGTTTTCTTATCCACAGCGCTATACCGCATTGTTTTCATTAGCGAGTTCTCTAAGATTGGGAGAATTTAAAGTTCTTGGTAGTATGGTAGGCACACATGTACAGGAACAGGTACGATACAATGCCAAAGCTCCCGATAAAACCGAATTTACACCGGCATTGTTTTTAGGTTACAAACCCTTTAAAGAATACGACTTTAATCTACGTGCATTTGGTAAGCGTATTTTCAGGATGCCCACCTTTAATGATTTGTATTATACAATGGTTGGTTCGAGCACGCTAAACCCTGAGTACATGAACCAGTATGATGTAGGTTTTACTTATAATTTACCTGTTGAAAAAGGTTTTCTCGACAAATTTTCGATTCAGGCAGATGCCTATTACACCAATACTAAAGATAAGATAATAGCCGCCCCAACAGGAAACCTGTTTCGCTGGATGATGACAAATATGGGGCAGGTGCGCGGTAAAGGAATTGAGTCTGTAATTTACTTAGGGATGCATATTAATAAAGTAAACCTGTCTGCAAATCTTACCTATGCCTATACCGAAAGCAGGGATTACACAAAGTTCTCCGGTTTAGAGATATCGTCTTACGGAGACCAGATTCCTTACACACCGTGGCACAGCGGATCTGCGATACTTAATGCAGAATACGAATCGTGGAATTTTAATTACAGCTATATATATGTTGGTAAGCGATATAACGGTAATGTAAATAATATCAAGGTAAATGAAGTTCAGCCTTGGTATACCCACGATTTATCGGTGCAGAAATCTTTCGCAGTTAACAATTACAAAATAAAAGGAACAGTAGAGCTTAATAACGCACTCAATCAGCACTATGAGGTAATATATAACTATCCTATGCCGGGGCGTACATTAAAATTTATAATTGGTATTGAGCTATGAGAAACATAACAACAAAATTACTAACAGGTTTATGTATAGCCATAACTTTTATCTCCTGCCGAGAAGAAGAAATGGTTTTCCTGTCATCAGATACAACAGTTGCCCAGCCAAGGAACGACGGTAATATAGAAGGCTTTTATCTTCTTAACGAAGGTAACATGGGGATGAACAGGGCAAGTATAGACCTCTTTAGTTACAGGACGGGAGTTTATACGACAGACATCTATTCAGAACGTAACCCTACCGTTGTAAAAGAGTTGGGAGACGTTGGTAACGATATAAAAATATATTGTAATAAAGTGTATGCTGTAATTAACTGTTCTAACAAGATTGAAGTAATTGATAAATGGACTGCGAAACGCATTAAAAAAATTGATGTTCCCAATTGCAGGTATATGGCTTTTTATAAAGACAAAGCATATGTAAGTTCTTATTCCGGACCGGTAGCAATTAACCCTAATGCAGAGATTGGCTTTGTGGCAGAAATTGATACCACATCACTGGAAATAACGCGTAAAGTGACCGTTGGTTATCAGCCGGAACAAATGGTTGTGCATAATGGTAAATTATATGTTGCCAATTCAGGTGGTTACAGGGTACCTAATTATGACAGGACAGTATCTGTAATAGACCTTGAAACTTTTACAGAAATAAAAAAGATAGATGTAGGCATTAATCTCTTTAGTATGCAGATAGACAGCAGGGGAGATATTTATGTTAGTTCCAGAGGAGACTATTACGATACATCTTCCAACCTTTTTGTCATTGATACAAAAACAGACGAGAAAAAAATGCAATTGAATATTCCAGTTCTGGGAATGTGCCTTGTAGACGATTTGCTGTACTTCTACAGTGTAGAGTGGAGTTATCTCACTAACAGCAATAATGTTACCTACGGAATACTGGATACTAAGACCAAAAAAGTAATTAGCGATAAGATAATTACTGACGGTACAGATAAACAAATCATGATTCCGTACGGGCTTCAGGTAAATCCCGAAACAAAAGAAATTTATATATCCGATGCGCAAAACTATGTCGTAACAGGATATATCTACTGCTTTACCCCCGATGGCAGGTTAAAATGGAAAACTACAGCAGGGAATATTCCTGCGCACTTTGCTTTTATATATAAAAACTAAAATAGAAAATATGTGTAACCAATCTTCAAAATGTTTTAAATCGCTTTTGCTCTTTCTTGCGGCTGTATTACTTGTCAGTTGCTCCGGTGATGATAAAAATGCAGATGATAACAATGGTGGGGGAGTCATAGAGAATAGTGAATACAATGTTGCCAGATTTACGATAGTGGCTATCGCCGCAAATAACAATGTTAGTGCAGATGCAACATACAGTTGGAATGTAATTAATGCTCCGTCAGATAATTATTCATTAGCTAATGCTTCAGCAAAAGAAGCTCTATTTGCAGCAACAGAAGTTGGAGTTTATGAACTGGAAGTTATAGTAAACGATCAGGGAAAAACACGTACGCAAAAAGTAAAAGTGTTTGTAAACAAAGAAACCAAAGAGTACAAAACTTACATAGCTAAAGTACACGAGTTCAAGCCTGCTCCGGGACAATTTATAAACGATTTGCCGGCTGCTAACAATGGAGATACGCCGGAAAGAATTTTAGGCAGGGCAAATACTTATTTAGCCAAGGAAGCAGGAGACCTTGTTTCGCTTGGTGCGTTTGGGGGCTACATTATTTTTGGTTTTGACCATACAATCGTAAACGTAAAAGACAAACGTGATTTTAGAATATTAGGTAATGCATTCTGGGCAGAGGCCAACCCTAACCCCGACTCAACAATGAGGGGCGGCAGTAGCGAGGGAGGTGTTATCATGGTTTCATACGATAAAAATAAGAATGGACTTCCTGATGACGAATGGTACGAAATTGAAGGGGCGGGACACAACATGGAGAAAACGGTTCACAATTATGAAATCACATATTATAAACCCGACCCAAACAAAATTCCTGTTCCCGGCGGAAGCACAGGAACAGTAGTATTTACTGATATGGAGTACATATATTGGAAAGATAATCAGGGTAAAGACGGTTATTTGGCACAAAACAACGCCCATAATCACTCTCTTGATTACTGGCCAAAATGGCTTGGTGATCAACAAACACTAACTTTTAAAGGTACAAGACTACCCGATAATGCGGTAGATGAAAGCGGAACGGGAAGTTATTTTGTTCAGTATGCATTTTTATATGGCTATGCAGATAATGCCCCTAATAATGATGACGATTCTGCTGTAGACATTGACTGGGCCATTGACAGTAAAGGAAACAGAGTACACCTTCCCGGGGTAGATTTTGTAAAAGTTTATAACGGGCTTAACCAGCAGGCAGGATGGCTGGGAGAAACTTCCACCGAAATAATGGGGGCAACAGACTTGCATCTTTTAGGTGAAAACATTCCTACCCGAAAATAAATAAACAGTATGTCAAATTAAATCTATTTATATCAAACATTATGAAAAAAAACTTTACCCGTTTATTATTACTTGCATTGGCATCCTTATATATTGGATGCAGCAGCGATGATGAAAAAAAAGATGTTGTTACACCGCCAGTAGACGAGGTTGCAGATCCTATTAAGATTACACTTAAGGAACAGCATGAGGTTGCTACATTCAGCGTTTTAAACATCACTGCTTCGGCTGAGATTACCAATCCGGAATTTGAGTGGGTAATGACAAAAAATCCGGTTAACCAGGTAACAGATTCAATTGTAGGAACCACTAAAGATCTAAGGTTTATAACGCTATATCCGGGTATTTATGAACTTACATTAAATGTTTCGGCAGACGGTAAAAAAGGCAGTAAAAAAACAGTTATAAATGTAATTAACGAGGAGAAAAATTATAATCCTTATGTAAAAAACATTTATGATTTTAATCCGGCGCCGGGTACGTTTGCTAATGACTTATTTAAGGAAGGTGCTTCGAAAGAAGAGTTTATGCAGATTGCATTAGGCAGGATAAATGAAACAAGTGTTGGTTATCCATTAGACTTAGGCGGATTTGGAGGCTCTATTATCGTAGGGTTTGACCACACTGTTGTAAACATTCCGGGAGAAAGAGATCTTAGGGTTTTTGGAGGTAACCTTACAGATAAAGCCGATCCGCCTGCACCAGGTTTAATATATGTTGCTTATGATAAAAACGGAAATGGAAAACCGGACGAGGATGAATGGTATGAAATTATGGGAAGCAGTCATAATAAAGAAAATACAATTAAGAATTTTAAAATTACCTACCACAGGCCTGAAGAAGGAAAACCGGTGGTTGTAACCGGTCCTAATGATCCGTTCTTAGATCATGAACACCTGTTTTGTGAAAACAACCAGGATGAGTCGTACTACATGGCAAGGTCTAAAAACAAAAAGGAATACTATCCTTTATGGATATCTCAAAATACGTCTGTATTTGAAGGATTAAAATTAGATGTGGATTTTGAACCAACCCGTCCCGGGCAAACCACTTTATGGGAATTTGAAGCTCCGGAGTGGGGATATGTAAATGCTAAAAGCCCTGATATTGATATTGATTGGGCGGTAGATAAGAACGGGAATAAAGCAAATCTACCGGGTGTAGATTTTATAAAAATCGTTAACTGCGTAAGCGAGCCAATGGGTCTTTGCCACCAGCAATCATCTATGGCTACTAAGTTCTCGGGGGCAGCAGACCTTCACATATTAAAAAAATACAACCTTAGACAAATCAAAAAATAAGAATATGAAAAAGTATATAAATTACGGATTATGTCTGTTGACTATTAGCGCGCTATACTGTTGCAGCAGCGATGATACAAAACCGGTAGAGGAACCTGTTACCGAAGAACCTACGCCGGAGCCTACACCTGAAACATCCGTAGTAATAAATTTAGCATCAGCGTTTGCTGTAGACCGGTACAATGTTGTGGTTATCGATCCGCAAGTAACTATTGAAAATGATAACGGTTTAGTCCCGCAATATAAATGGGCAATTAAAATTACTGGTGAAGATGGAATTGTAAAAGATTCTGTTATTGGTGATACAAAAACGTTGCATTTTATAGCACCTAAAGCAGACAAGTACACTGTAGATTTTACAGTAACACTTGATAAACTTGTACAACAGGCCTCAACCACGGTTACAGTAGCAGAAACTGGAAAGATATATAATTCTATAGCATTGTCGCTTATAGATTTTCTACCGTCGCCGGGATATGCTATGGACGATTATGAATACACCACGAAAGCAGAGGTTTTTGAAAGAGTTCAGTCTGATCTTACAAATGGTGAATTGATACCACTGGGTACTTTTGGAGGTTATATTGCTACGAAATTTGACCATACGGTAATAAATACCTACGGGAAACGCGATTTTGATATTCAAATGAATACAGATGGTGGTAATGCAAAAATTACTCCGGTTAGCATTTATGTAGCATATGATGCAAACAAAAACGGTGTTGCCGATGAAAATGAATGGTATGAGATAGCAGGAAGTGAATACAGTAAATCTACAACAGTTAAAAATTATGAAGTTACATATCATAAGCCTGATCCGGACAAAGAGGCTGTAACAGGAGCGGCTGATTGGCAGTTTGATACTGACTATCTTAAATGGTCTGATAATAAAAATATATCAGGTACTATTACAAAAACTAAGAAATGGAGACGCTATAATTACTATCCTCAATGGCTTGGAGATTCTTACACTATGAAGGGTACCAAAGTAAATTTACCTGTAAAAGATGTGAGTGACGGGCAAGCTTTAAACTGGAACGTTGGTACATTCGAATGGGGCTATGGCGGCATTAAAGATCCTACTATTGATATAAGCTGGGCTGTAGATAAAAATGGAAATAAAGTGCATTTACCGGGAATAGACTTCGTAAAAGTATATGTGCCAACTTTTGTGGAACTAGGATATTTAGATCTATTGACAAATTCATTTAAGCAGGCACAGGATTTAAATTTTGTAGACTAGATAAAACATATTTCCCCCTTAAAATATGCTGTTTTAAAATAACCAATCAATAGTAACTTTAAACTTTATCAATAATGAAAAAAGTATTTTATTTTTTGACTGTAGGTTTGTTTTTCGGACTTTCCTCTTGTAGTAACCAAGATGATGTTTTAACCAATGACAGCCCGGATGCATCAGCATCAGCATTACGATTAGCAGCAGATCCTGCTATAGGAACAACTACAACGCTTAACCTTACGAGTGCGTTATTAACTAACGGAATTACTACAACAGGTGGTAAATATTGGTCAAATACATACGTGTCTAATACAAAACTGAATGTAGACATATTCACGTTCTCTCACACTGCCGTATCATCGGGGTATAATTACTGGGATGGTTTCATTGTATCAAACGCAAATGATATAAGAGATTATGGTATAGGTACAGGGTCAACCGGTTCTGATGGCTGGATATCACATCAGTGGGGAGCAATGGCAGGAAGTGGATTTAATACTTCAACTACAATTACACCGGGAACTCCGGGAACAACTGGCAGTCCGTTTATTGTAGCTTACTGGTCGAGTTATATAGATCCTAAAAATCCGGAAGGTGATGTTTTTAGTGAAACTAATTTTTCTAACTGGATTAAAGTTGGAGACACGGGACTATATGAAGTTAAGGGGTTGAAAATAAATATGCACCCATGGCCTTATTATGGCTGTTTAAATGGTGATGGGTTTGCTCAGCCGTTTACATCTGGAGACCATTTCGAATTATTAATTTATGGTGTTGATGAAGATGGTGTTATTTCAGATCCTATTACACATTCGTTAGCAGATTATACCGGGTCTTCATTGGTTATGCCAACAGGATGGGTAAATGTAACGGCATCGAAGCTTAAAAGTTTAGGAGATGTAAAATATCTTATTTTCCAGATGAATTCAACAGATTCAGATCCGGTATACGGAATGAATACTGCAGCCTACTTTTGTTTAGACAAACTTTCTGTAACAAGGGTTGACTAAGAAAAATAATATTTTATGATAAGAGCCATTAAAAATGGCTCTTATTTTTTAGTTCAATTTTAAAAGATTCTTTAAATGCCGAATTTTTTAAAATTTACTTCACCTGATTTTGCTCTAGCGATTTGTAGGTAGTTAGTGCGAATAGAGAAAAAATGATATGGGCAACAAAAAGCTGCCTGTAGTAACCATTCCTATAGTTTTTAGGCGGCCTGTCGTGTTGTGTAAATAATGATTTCCAAACGGCAATACCTGCAAGTCCGCTTATCGATCCAACAATTAGAATTTTAGTAGCGGAGGGCTTTGTAAGCACTTTTTTCCATAATAGCCAGTACAATCCTACGAAGCTTATTCCTGTTGCATAATGCAATCCCCAACCTGCAGGATGAATCTCTTCGTCTTTGATTGAAGGTAGGTTTTTAGAGTTATCTATAAGCTTGTTTATCATTATAGGCTCTACATATTCCTGATTTTCTTTTTTTGCTTTCAGATAGCTGTACAGCGTCATAAATGTTGTACCTACTACACCTGCAATTATTATTTTTTCGAATGCTTTCATACTAATTGATGTATAATAGAGGAGGAAAGCAATTGCTTTCCTCCAACTAATTTATTCTACTATTTTTTCTTCTCTTTCCCAGATTCGGTGCTTACCCAGTTCTGTAATAAACTCGCTAGCAAAATTAGTGTCATTGCCCATAACCACTCCAGGCAATGTTTTTTCTTTTTTATCGGCAAGTTTGTTACCTATAGTGGTTTTAGAAAGTAACTTATCGGTTCCTTCATCGGCACCAATTACTTTACAATGCCTGTAAGCATCGTTAATAAATTCTATAACATTATCATTGCCCTCTAGTGTAGTCATGTTGGCTGCCCTTGGAATGTAAATGGCATCAAATAATACGGAAGAAGATGAAAAGAAGGTATGATCTGTTTTAATCTCTTTTCCGGTATCGGTTTTTATATTTCCTGCATGAGGACCTATAATTTTAGCTGTCGCACCCTTTGCTTCCAACGCTTTCTTAAGAGTATTCAATGACGTCTCGCTGACTCCGTCTGCGCATAAAAATGCAACCTGCCTTGTTTCTATGGTATTAGTAACAGTTGGGTTTTTAAGCATGCTTAAAGCATCAGATGGCTGGTAACTGTTATCTAAAGGTTTTGGCTCATGTTTTTGAGGATCTGCATCGGCACCTATGCCATGATTCATTGGTTTTTCGGGTTGGGCAGGAACTGTAAGTCCTAAACCTTCAGCTACTTTATTGGCAAGATTTTTATCAACCTGAGATAATAATCCCAGCATCCTTTCCCTTATGGCAACAGTTTCTACCTTACTTAATTCAAAACGCAAAGCGCTAATAATATGGTTCTGTTCAACTTTAGTCTGGCTTTTGAAAAACAACGCTGCCTGGCTGAAATGGTCGGCAAAACTCTCACTGCGTTCGCGTACTTTATGCGCTTCAACACGTTCGTAATGGCTTACAAATCCGCCTTCAGCTTCTTTAGCCTGCTCCGGGTACCCATTGTTTAAAGAATTAGGGCTGTAGCTTACACGGCCAACATTAATTTCCTGCCTCATGTGCCCATCGCGCTGGTTGTTGTGCATAGGTGCAATTGGTCGGTTAATTGGAATTTCATGGAAGTTAGGGCTGCCTAACCTCAGTAGCTGTGTATCTGTATAAGAGAACAGCCTACCTTGCAGCAAGGGGTCGTTTGAGAAATCAATTCCGGGTACTACATGTCCCGGGTGAAATGCAACCTGCTCTGTTTCTGCAAAAAAGTTGTCAGGATTTCTATTTAAGACCATTCGGCCTATTTTGATAACCGGAACTAGTTCTTCAGGAATAATTTTGGTAGGGTCAAGCAGGTCGAAATTATATATATGTTCATCAGCTTCAGGAACTATTTGTACACCGAATTCCCATTCGGGAAAATCACCGTTTTCAATAGCTTCCCATAAATCTCTCCTGTGAAAATCGGGATCATTACCTGATATCTTCAATGCTTCATCCCATACTACGGCATGTGTACCTAATTTAGGCTTCCAATGGAATTTAACAAAGACTGATTCATTGTTTTCATTTATAAATCGGAACGTATGAATACCGAAACCTTCCATCATACGCAGGCTCCTTGGAATCGCCCTGTCACTCATAGCCCACATAACCATATGCATAGACTCAGGCATCAGTGAGATAAAGTCCCAAAAAGTATCGTGTGCAGAAGCTGCCTGTGGAATTTCATTATGAGGTTCAGGTTTTACAGCATGTATAAGGTCAGGAAACTTCATGGCATCCTGAATAAAGAATACAGGAATGTTGTTGCCAACAAGGTCAAAATTACCTTCCTGTGTATAGAATTTTACTGCAAAGCCACGAACATCGCGGGCAAGGTCTGTTGATCCTCTAAAGCCTGCAACGGTTGAAAAACGAACAAAAACAGGTGTTTTTACTGAAGTATCATTTAAAAATGCGGCTTTTGTATATTCACCTGCATTTCCGTAGGCTTCAAAATAACCATGTGCACCAGATCCCCTTGCGTGAACTATACGTTCCGGTATGCGCTCATGGTCAAAATGCGTAATCTTTTCACGCATTATAAAGTCTTCCAGTAATGAAGGACCTCTTTCTCCTGCTTTAAGGCTGTTGTGATCGTTGTTAATTCTTACGCCGTGATCGGTAGTAATAAACTGGCCTTCGCTATACTCCCTGTTTTTTTCCAGATCCTGCAGCTTAGCATTGTCTGTAGGATTTGTAGAAGGTGTGTCATTTTTTTTCATTTCAGTACGCTTTTAGTTTTTGTTTATTCCATATAAAGTTAGGTATCAGTAATTAAGCAATACTAATATTAACGCATGATTAACGCCGTCACAATTTACCCCTCAGAGTTTAACGCGCCGTTACCACTTATTAACATAACACTATAAAATGCTTAAGACCAGCCTGTTTACCTTTACAACACTTCAAACGAAAAATGCTAATTTAAAAAACCAAGCTATGTCAATCATTCAAAATGACCATTCAGAAGGGCCTGTTGCAAAGGCTATCGAAAAACAGACTTCAAAACTTCCGTCAGATGTGTTTTTATGGGCCGCTTTAGGCGCTATGGCAGCATCGGCTACTTTAAAATGTCTTAGCAAAGACAAAACGGCCTTATTTGTGGGACAGTGGGCAGCACCATTTTTACTATTAGGTCTTTATAACAAAATAGTGAAATTAGAAGGCAGCGACAAGAAAAGTAAAAATTTCGAATCAGGCTATGATGCTTTTACAGAAGAGCATCCTATCAGCGATTATGCTGAACCTGAAAGAGATATTACAGTTTAATTTAATTGGGGATAGATTTTATCTGTTCCCATTTAAATTTTAATGAAGCCAGGAATAATTTGATAAACAACAACTAAGAATAAATTTTATGGAAAAGAAACATGCACTAATTACAGGAGCAACAAGCGGTATTGGTTACGAACTGGCAAAACTTTTTGCTAAAGATGGTTACAATCTTGTACTGGTTGCCCGTAATGAGGAAAATTTAAAACAAACGGCATCCGAAATGGAGCAGCTTAACAGCGGGATTCATACTCATGTAATTGCAGCCGACCTTTTTGAGAGTAACGCAGCACAAAAAGTGTATGATAAAACTACTGAGCTGGGCATTACAGTAAATGTTTTGGTAAATGATGCAGGACAGGGTGAATGGGGAAGGTTTATAAAAACCGACCTTAAACGTGAAACCGATCTTGTTCAGTTAAATATTCTTTCCCTTATCAGCCTGACCAAATTCTACCTTAAAGAAATGGTATCAAGAAATGAAGGAAGGATATTGCAACTGGCTTCATCGGTATCTAAAGCGCCATCACCATACTTATCGGTATATGCAGCAACCAAAGCTTTTGTTTTATCATTTACAGAAGCAGTAGCAGAAGAACTTAAAGAAACAGAAGTACGTATTACGGCACTTCAACCGGGTGCTACCGATACTGACTTCTTCCATAAAGCAAAAGCAGAAAATACAGTTACCTATAAAGAAAGCGATCTGTATACTGCGGAAGAAGTAGCTAAAGCAGGTTTTGATGGGTTGATGAACGGAACTACTATTGTCTCACCTGGCTTTATGAATAAGGCACAGAAAGTAATGAATACAATAATGCCCGATAGTGCTATTGCAGCCAATATGGAAAAACAGATGGAGTCGAGCATGAAGGAAGACGGGCGTCTTGAAAGCTCACATGCCGCATCGCAGCGTGAGCGCAGCAGTATCAATTCTAAAAAAGAGGGTGTTAACGGAGATTACTAATCTCAAAACGTAATGCTATGGATATTTGTAATTAAATACTAATCTGTAAATAAATGTATTATGAAAAAGCTTAAAACAATTGGTCTTGTGGCTCTTATAGTGCTAAGTGCGACACTATACTCATGTAAAGACAGATCTACAAACGAGGAATCTTACGGACCTACAGAAACGTCAAGAAGTGAAACGCCGACTGAAAATGATGAAGCAACAGGAGATACTGTAGCCCATGAAACAGGACCCGGATCGGCTACTATAGGAGATACGTTAAATAAAACGCCTTAAAATTTTAATAAAACAACAACATCTAATCAATCTATTATGAAAGCAGCTGTAATACACGGTCCGGGTAAAATAACCTGCGACACTATTGATGATCCGAAAATCTTGAATCAGGATGACATTATATTAAAAGTGACTTCTACAGCCATTTGTGGATCTGACCTGCATATTTTCTCAGGAGGTATTCCACAACCAAGGCCTATGGTGTTAGGACATGAGTTTATGGGGATAATCGAAGAGGTTGGCAAAGGAGTAACGCACCTAAAGCGTGGTGACAGGGTAGTAGTGCCATTTCCTGTTGCCTGCGGAACCTGCTTTTTTTGTGACCATGAATTGCCGGGACATTGCGAAAACAGTAACCCAGAACATTATGGGCCTGAAGGAGGAATAGCAACAGAGAAAGGTGGAGCACTATTTGGTTATACCGACCTTTATGGTGGGTATGATGGCGGCCAGGCGCAGTATGTGCGCGTGCCTTATGCAAACTTCGGCCCGCGTGTAGTGCCTGAAAATCTTACGGATGAGCAGGCTTTGTTCTTAACGGATATATTTCCTACCGGTTATACCGGAATTGATTGGGGACAGGTAAAAGGTGGTGAGACCGTTGCTATTTTTGGTGCCGGACCCGTTGGAATAATGGCAGCAAAAAGTGCATGGCTTAGAGGCGCTGCAAGAGTTGTTGTCGTTGATACGCTGCAATACCGCCTTGATAAAGCAAAAGCGACAGCACATTGCGAAACCATATTGTGGGAAGATGGCCCTAAAGGCGTTGTAGAACAGATACGTGCCATTACGCAAGGCCGTGGTGCCGATGTATGTGTGGAAGCTGTTGGTTTTGAACCCGAAAGAAGTTTTTTAGACAGGGCAAAAGCTGTGGTTAATTTCGAAAAAGGTTCTGTAAAAGTTTTAGAAGCTTGTATGAGTGCAGTACGCCGTGGTGGAATTGTATCAGTGTTGGGTGTATATCCGGCAAACTATGACAATTTCCCGATAGGGCAGTTTTTTGATAAAGGTATTATCCTGAGGGGTGGTCAGGCTCCTGCACATAAACATATCGACAAGCTGCTTGGATATGTGACGGAAGGAAAAGTAGTTTTGGACGACATTATTACTCACAGGCTACCGTTAACGGAAATTGCACATGGCTACGACATCTTTGATAAAAAAGATGATGGTTGCGTTAAGGTTGTTTTAGATCCGTGGGCGTAAGTAATTGATAATATGGTTAAATATTTTTACTAAAGCAGAGTCTAAAACGGCTCTGCTTTTTGCATATTATTAAAGTCAAATACTATATTATATGTTTAGCGAGATAAGGAGCCGTCCGACTATTTTTATTTTTAGCCACAACCAATGGTGTTCCTTGTACCACAATACTTCCACCTTTATTGCCTGCTCCGGGGCCTACATCAATTACCCAGTCGCTTGCGGCAATAACATCCATATCATGTTCCACTACGATTACGGTATTTCCCGCCGAAACTAAGCCTTTTAATTGTATCATTAGTTTTTCAACATCTGAAGGGTGAAGCCCCGTTGTTGGTTCATCTAAAATATAAAGGGTATTGCCATGCTGCTGTCTTTGTAGTTCTGTTGCCAGTTTAATACGTTGTGCCTCGCCACCAGAAAGTTCTGTAGCGGGCTGTCCGAGTCGTAAATACCCCAAGCCAACCTGACGAATTACGTCAAGGGCATGAGCTACAGCTTTATCATCTTCAAAAAAATCATAAGCCTGATTCACGGTCATACCTAATACTTCGGCAATATTCTTATCGTTGTATTTTACCTCGAGGGTTTCAGGATTATATCGCGTACCATGACAGGTAGGGCAAGGCGAGTATACACTTGGTAGGAACAAAAGTTCTACCATTACGAAACCTTCTCCCTGACAGTGTGGGCAGCGTCCTTTAGCAACATTGAATGAAAATCTTCCGGCATCGTATTTTCGTGATTTTGCAAGTTTAGTAGCTGCAAACAATTTACGTATGTTGTCAAACAAACCGGTATAAGTAGCAAGATTAGACCTAGGCGTCCTGCCAATAGGTTTTTGGTCTACAACAACCAATCGTTTAATGAATTCCATACCTTCAGTAATAGTTCCGCCTAACGTTTCAACTACATTCTGTTCTAATGGATTTTCTTCTTCAGATGAGGCATTATTTACAGCAGTTCCGAGATAATCGGCGACAAGTTCTACAAGTACCTGGCTAACAAGGCTGCTTTTACCCGAACCCGACACACCCGTAACACTTGTAAAGACACCCAGCGGAAATTCTGCTGAAAGATTGCTGAGGTTGTTTCTTGTTACGCCTTCTAATTTTAGCCAGCCTTTTGGTTCAATTATATTATTTTGCAAAGTCTTTTTATCGGAGAAAATATACTGCCTTGTTACCGATGCTTCAATACCTTTTAATCCTTCGGGTGGGCCACTGTATAAAACCTGACCTCCCATTTCTCCGGCAGCAGGACCAACATCTACGATCCAGTCGGCATGGTAAATTACATCTATTTCATGCTCAACTACAAATAAAGAATTTCCCGAAGCTTTAAGCCTGTCTAAAGAACGGAGCAACGCCTCGGTATCTGCGGGGTGAAGTCCCGCTGAAGGTTCATCCAATACATATACAACACCAAAAAGGTTGGAGCGTACCTGTGTTGCAAGCCGTAATCTTTGCAATTCGCCCGGTGAAAGAGTAGGAGTACTACGTTCCAGCGTAAGATAACCAAGACCCAGGTCTAAAATAACATTAAGCCTGGCCAGCAAGTCTTCTGCGATGCGGTAGGCAACAGTAATTTTTTCAGGATGTTCTTTGTCAGATTTTGAAAGCTGTTCCGCTAAAGGTGTAGCAAATGCCGCAAATATAGTAGCCATTTCTTCTAACGGAACCCTGTTCATCTCTGCGATATCAAGGCCGGCAAATTTTATTGATAGTGATTCTTTTCGTAACTTTTTACCGTGGCATGCGGGGCATTCGCTGCTAAGCATATATTGCGCCACGCGTTTTTTCATTAACGGACTTTGTGTATTTGCAAAAGTGTGCATCACATAGCGTTTTACTCCTGTAAAAGTTCCCATGTAGTCGGGTGGGAGTTTTTTCTTAAGAGCTTCTTTTACTTTCTCAGAACTATAGTTTGGGTATACAGGTACTATAGGCTGTTCATCGGTAAACAGAATCCAGTCGCGTGTTTCTTTTGGCAGATCTTTCCACGGAATATCTACATTATGCCCCAGGGTTGTAAGGATATCGCGTTGGTTTTGTCCCTGCCATGCCGAGGGCCATGCTGCAACAGCACGCTCACGTATGGTAAGCGAGTCATCGGGTACCATGGATTTTTCAGTAACTTCATATACGCGACCTAATCCGTGGCATTCGGGGCAGGCGCCTTCAGGAGTATTTGGAGAAAATGCCTCAGCATAAATAATAGATTGCCCGGCAGGATAATCGCCCGCACGGGAATAGAGCATTCGTAGTAGGTTAGAAATAGTTGTTACACTACCTACAGACGATCTTGTACTAACTGATCCTCGCTGTTGCTGTAAAGCTACTGCGGGTGGCAACCCTTCGATTTCATCAACTTCGGGAATTGCCATTTGGTTGAAAAGCCTTCGCGCATAAGGAGATACAGAATCGAGATACCTGCGTTGCGCTTCGGCATATAAGGTACCAAAGGCCAAAGACGATTTACCCGAACCGGAAATACCTGTAAATACTACCAAAGCATCTCTGGGTATTTTTACATCTATGTTTTTCAGGTTGTGCTCGCGTGCACCTTTTACGGTTACAAAACCGGTAAATTCTTTATTTGTATCCTTAGGGTCTTTAGCCATTCTGCTGCTTGTTTTGCTTTTGCAAACTTAGTAAAACTGTAAGTGTATTGTTATGATTGCCCCTCAAGTTTGGCTACCGCTTCGGTATTGCCCTGCTGTGCAGCCAGATCTAGTGCTGAAAAACCACGCATATCTTTAATAGAGCTGTCAGCTCCTTTTTCTAATAACATATTAACGATATCGTTACGGCCAAACATAGCTGCAAACATAAGTGCTGTACCGCCGTTACCATGTTTCGCATCTATATCAGCATTGCGGTCTAAAAGTAGTTGTACAACATCGGCATACCCTTTAAAGCATGCGCCCATCAGGGCAGTGTTTCCACTATTGTCTGCCAGATTTATATCGGCACCTGCATCAAGAAGTGCTGTTACGGCTTCAGTCTGATTGTTATAAGCTGCTATAATTAGTGGCGTAAAACCTTTTTCGTCGTAAACGTTAAGGTTATCTTTAAGTGCAAAAATTTCTTTTAATACAGGAACATTTCCCTGGCGCGATGCTGCAAATAAAGCTTGTGTAATTTCGTCCATATCTTTTTTTATTAGGTGTGTTATATTATGGTTTTTGATTTTCCAATGAATTGTTAATATTACGTTGCGTAAGGTATATTCCCTGTTTTAATCTCATTCTGCATCCGTAAAAAGTCATTGTTATTCTGATGCATATAAGCTATTGAAAATTCGGAAATAGCTTCGTCAAAAGATGTGCCTCCACCGATATATCCGCTTATAATAGCAGGATCTCCGGTGCGTGCGTGTGCCCTTGCCAAAGCCCAACCGCACGAACGGGCATAAGTTATAAATGTGCTGTATTCCATGTATTCAAGAATAGGCTTAACTTTTGCATCCCTAAGCTGGCGCATATAAAATTGCTTGCCGGTATCATCATGTGTCCATCCAAGGAATATATCAGATGCAGACTGCATTAGCTTTTGGCCTTCAACAACGCGTTGCCCATGATTAGTAAATCTACTTTTACCAACGTATGGTTCGAGCACGCTCTGCTTTGCTTCTTTAAACTGTAGGAATAAAGGATCTCCCGTTGCAGATAGCAACAGCATGATTCCGCATTGCGTGCCCACACTGCCAACACCTACAACTTTTATTGCAGCATCGTATAAACTGTACCGCTGCAATAACGTTCTGCGATCATTTGGAAGTGTTTTCAGGTAACGGTTAAACGCGCCTTCGGCCTGATTATAAAATCTAGCCTGTCTTTCATCATCGAAATGATAGATAAGCGGTGGTATATCTTTAATTCTGGGGTTGCCATTTTTCGAATATACCAGTTTTGTAAAATCCTTTATATGTGGCTGCCTTTTAATAGCTTTTTTTATCTGGGCAGGATCAAACTGTTTTGCGTTTTTAATCTTTCCTGTTTGAATAAGATCTTTAAGATTGATTTGAGAATACCATATTTGCAGAGCCGACATTTCTGCATACTCATTCATATGACTACGGTAACTACTAGCCACTGTAGCTGCAGCATCCTGACTTTCAGATAATGAAAAACCTTTGTCAATCCCCGCTATCGCAAAGCTGGCTGCCAGCCTCTTTACATCCCACTCCCAGGGAGCAACAGACGTTTCATCGAAATCATTGATATCAAAAACCAGTTTTCGTTCGGGTGTGGCAAATCCACCAAAATTTAAAAGGTGGCAATCACCACAGGCCTGAAGATACATTTTTGTCGATGGTAGTTGAGATAGATCGGATGCCATAAGCGCCGCACTTCCCCTAAAAAAAGTAAAAGGCGATTCCATCATTCTTTCATAGCGGATAGGCAATAATGAAGACATCCTGCCTTTGTCGCTTTCCAGATGAAGGTCTACAGGATTAACCCTGTCGGTAATATCCAATTGGGCATGGTTTACAATAGGGCAGTGTTCCCGTAAAGAGGCACCATAATTATAGCGGTCATCCTTGGAAACGCTTCCTTTAAAATGTTTTAGTATACCCAATGCCTTTTTAGACTTCATAACTTATTATTGCTATACATCTTACAGATGTAAATTTTATTATTGTGCAGCAATGCGGTGCATCAGTTTTTGGATCATTGCCCTTAATTTTGCCTTATAATCCTGTTGAAGCCAGTCGGTATAATTTTTTGTTGTGTTTTCAAGGCATTTGCAGTATTGCTTAACCCTCCAGGTTATTTCGCTCTCCAACTCGTCAGATAAATGGAGTGCTTCACTAATAGTTTCTGCATTTTCAATGCACATCAGTGTATGTTGCCTTATCGAATCACGTATTACTATTTTTGGCTTTTCATTGTTCTTCAATGCATCCAGGTATGCACTTTCAATATCAAATGACAGCTCAAGTGTTTTAGGAAATTTAGAACGTAGTTCGCTGCTGATTGTATGCGACTCGTAATCCGATCCTTTACTTTCTTTGGTCAGGTAACTTTCCGGATTTTCAAATATATATTTCCAGTCCATTGGTGCATTCCACTCACCGAAGCGTTCTGTGTTGTTACCAAGATCTACTATCGTAAATGTTTTTTTATTGCTCATTCGTCGCGAGCCCCTTCCAATCATCTGATGGTATAGCGTCAATGAATTTGTTGCTCTGTAAAGTATAATAGCTTGTATAGATGGCTCATCAAAACCGGTTGTTAATAATGATACAGACGTTAAGATAGCTCCTTTGGTCTCCTTGAACCATTTAAGAGTAGCTATACGCTCTTCTTTTGGCGTTTTGTTGTCAAGATGCCTGATAGCATAACCGGCGTCGGTAAACATCTGAAAAACCCTTTTAGATGTGAAAATACCATTATTAAAAATCAAGGTCTTTTTGCCAATACAAAGGTTTTTGTAGGCTTCACTAAGCAGTTCCAGCATTGGGTCTGATGCATACAACAGGTCAGAACTTGCAACTGTGTAGTCACCATGTGATGCTGCAACAAGCGAATTAAGTTCTACCGTATACTTATGTGTTTTTGGTTTTGCAAGATATCCTTTCGCTATAAGCGACTGGATATTTTCACCAACAATCAGTTCGCTATAATTTTTATGTAACGGCATCGTAATATCTGAACTCAGAGGTGTAGCAGTCACTCCAATTATAATGGCATTACTGAATTTATCAAGCAGTTTTTGAAATGAATTATGATGCGCTTCGTCTATAATAACCAAACCGACACCATCGGGGTTAAACTGTTTATCCCTTATCCTGTTTTTAAGCGTTTCAATCATGGCGACGTAACAGTCGGGTTGTACGCGTGGTTTTTTCTTAACCTCGCTGGTGTAGGCAAGATTGTTGATCCCCATTTTTTTAAGGACAGATGATGTTTGCCTGCACAATTCTACGCGATGCGTAAGTACAACAACCTGTCGTGCATATTTTTGGATATAGTTTTTTGCGATTTCAGAAAATATAACTGTTTTTCCACCACCTGTAGGAAGCTGATACAATAGCCTGCTTCCCGGAGGAACAGAATCTACCTTAGATAACAGTGTTTGAATGTCACTTTGTTGGTAGTCGTAAACTTTTTTCTTTGGTATAATTGGAGAAGGAATCGTTTCCATAGTAAGGTAATTTATTGTTATCTAAATTAGTCAGTCCAAAATAGAATAGTTATAAATATTTGGTAAATAATAGAAGAATGAGGTTGTTAATTTTGTGATATAATTAATTGATAAACTAGTTTTATAAAAAAAAATAACCTGCAATTTTAATTGCAGGTTATCAAATATCATTATTGACGTAAAGTCCGGTTCTTAAAATTTATAACCGATACCAATTTGAAATACCGAGTTTTGAACGTTGATATCGTCAGCAATATCTGTTACTCCCTGAATGTATCTTGCAGTGGCAAATAAGCCAAGATCTGTCTGGAAAGTTACACCACCGGCTACACCAAACTCAAAAGTTTTTAGATCATCTCTAAATGGAGTTGGAGAGTCACCGTCATTTGAATTAGGATTCACATCTATCTCATCATTAAGTAGGAAGCTGAACTGCGGTCCTGCTTCTACACTAAACCCTTTAAAAAGATAAAACTTAGCAAGTACAGGAACGTTTATATAGTCCAGTTGAAGTTCTGCCTTATCGCCATCTGTTCCTTCAAAATTAAACTGTGCGCCCTGTCCTGAATAAAGTGCCTCTACCTGAATTGAGAAAATCTCTGCAACAGGCAATTCTGCAAATACACCTGCGTGAAAGCTTGTTCTTGAATCGGGGCTGTCAATGCTTCCGTTAATAGTGGCCAGGTTTACTCCACCTTTTACACCAAAACTTACAGCCATAGATTGTTCATTGCTTCCGTTGTCCTGTGCTGATGCTGTTGTAATGGCGCCCATCATAAAAGCACCCATTGTCAATAATTTAAATAATTTCATTGTATCTGTTTTTTTATAATTTCAGAATAAAATTAGGCCTTTAAAATTGCGGATTTATTAAGGATTTGCTAATTCGCAAAACATTAACCAAATCTGTAAAACCTGCAAACGCGAATTATTATATATTGGCAATACCTTCACTATTATTTATGATTTAATGGGGAAACTATGCCATTTACAGCACTTACATTTATAGCAATTACCAAATCTATATTCTGAAGAAACAAGTCATGGAAAAAACTACCCGTATTGCTATAATAGGAGGAGGCCCTGCCGCATTATTTATGTTTAAGCGATTAATCGAAACAGATAGTAAAAATATCCAGGTAACCATTTTTGAGAAAAAGCAGGAATTGGGATCTGGTATGCCTTACAGCAGGGAAGGAGCCAATGAAGAACATATAACAAATGTATCTGCCAATGAAATTCCACATATTGTTACTTCCATAAAAGAATGGACACAGACAGTATCGAGGGATATACTTGATATTTTTTCTATAGAGGCAGAACGCTTTAATGAATACAAGGTATTACCTAGACTTTTCTTTGGCAAATACTTATCAGGTCAGTTTGATCTGCTTATCGGTATGGCTAAAGAAAAAGGTATGGAAACACTTCTTAAATTAGGAAGTGAGATAACCGATATTAAAGACCTGCCTGAAACCCAGGAGGTAAGGGTAGAGATAAATAATGAAGACTTTTTACTATTTGATACCGTCATAATCTGTACAGGCCATAACTGGCCTAAACGTTACGAGCTTAAAGTTCCTGGGTACTACGATAGTCCGTATCCGCCGTCTAAACTGAGGCATACTTTTAACCATCCGGTGGGAATTAAAGGTGCATCACTTACAGCGATTGATGCTATACGTACCATAGCCAGGCACAATGGTAATTTTTTTGAAAATGAATCTGGTGAGCTTGTTTTTAAAACTTTAGAAGATACTCCCGATTTTAAAATAGTGATGCATACCCGCAATGGCTTTTTGCCCGCAGTGCGCTTTCACCTGGAAGACTCGCAGCTAAAAAGTAAATCATTATTAACAGAGGACGAATTATCCCTGCACAGAGAGCAAAATGGTGGTTTCCTGTCTCTGGATTATCTGTTTGAAAAAGATTTTAAAGACCAGTTCAAAGAAAAAGATCCCGAATTCTATTTGAAAATAAAAAATATGAAAATGGAAGAGTTCGTAGCTACTATGATGGAGTTACGTGAAGAACTCGATCCTTTCGATCTTTTGCGGGCGGAATACATACAAGCGGAAAAATCAATAAAAAGACATGAGTCGGTATATTGGAAAGAAATGCTTGCGATATTAAGTTTTGCTATGAACTATCCTGCAAAATACTTATCAGCTGAAGATACACTGAGGATGCAAAAAACGTTGCAGCCTTTAATCTCTCTGGTTATAGCATTTATTCCACAGACGTCGTGCAGGGAGTTGATGGCGTTACATGCAGCCGGCAGGCTTGAACTTGAAGCTGTTGGCAATGATAGCGATGACGAAGTTCATGAAGATGGTGGTGTAAGCTTAAAATATACGTCTAAGTCAGGGCAAGTAACATCATCTTATTTTAAAACTTATGTAGATTGTGTTGGGCAGCCACACCTTAACTATAAAGATTTTCCATTTAAAAATATGCGGGATGATAAGACGGTATATCCTGCAACGATACGTTTTAAAAATAATGAGAAAGGAAAAGCAGCATTTGATGAACATCCTGATAAGGTGGAGCAACATAGCGATGGTTACAGGCTAAAGGTTTCAGGTATTGCAATCAACGATAATTTTCAGGTTACGGATAATTACGGAGCTTATAATGACAGAATATTTATAATGGCTGTACCTTATATTGGCGGTTACAATCCCGACTATTCCGGGCTGGATTTTTGCGAAGAGGCTTCAGGTCGTATAGTAAAATGGATTTCAGATAATATATTAGTTACTGTAAATGGATCACTTTGAAACTAAATGATACTTAGTAATCCTGTTCGATTTGGTAACTTTGCAGTTCCAAGTTTTTTACTATGACTATTATTACATTTACGCTTATAATACTTATCGGAGCTTTCCTTGCGGGTCTTATAGGTTCTTTATCCGGTCTCGGCGGGGGCATTATTATAATTCCGTTACTTACCATTTTTCTAGGGGTTGATATTCATTATGCCATAGGTACGGCGTTAGTATCTGTTATCGCCACATCTTCCGGTTCTGCCGCTGCTTATGTACGTGAGGGTATCACGAATATGAGATTGGGAATATTCCTCGAAGTAGCAACCACAGTAGGCGCTGTTTGCGGTGCATTACTATCTACCATTGCACCTACATCATTTATAGCCGTATTGTTTGGTTTAACCTTACTATTTTCGGCACTTAATTCTTTACGTAAAAAAGAAGAACATGTAGTGAAAGATTCGAGTCCACTTGCCCAAAAATTCAGGCTGGCAGGTACTTATCCTTCTCATGACGGAAAACTGATACACTACGGTACCAAAAATGTAGTGGGCGGTTTTGGTATGATGGGCATTGCAGGTATGATGTCCGGACTGCTGGGAATAGGTTCCGGTGCATTTAAAGTTATTGCAATGGATAACATTATGCGAATTCCATTGAAAGTATCTACTACAACAAGTAATTTTATGATGGGCGTAACTGCTACTGCGAGTTCTGTAATCTATATTCAGAAAGGATACATAGCACCCGGTATATGTATGCCGGTTGTAATAGGTGTATTATTTGGAGCGATGGCAGGGTCTAAAATACTAGTGAAAACGAATCCTAAAAAGTTAAGGGTATTCTTTTCAGTATTAATTTTTGTGCTTGCCGTGAATATGATATACAATGGATTAACAGGAAAAATTTAAGGATGGAAGAACGCACATATAACGATAAAGATTTTCAACAGATTATAGGTAATCTTTTGCGATACGGAGTTTGGATATCACTATTTTTTGCTGCTTTAGGTGGTATAATTTACCTTATTCATCACGGGGGTGACATAGAAGATTATTCTAATTTTACAGAAAATGACAGGAATCTATTTTCTGTAGCTGAATCTGTAATTAAAGGTGCTTTGGAAGGAAGAGGCGAGTCGGTTATCTTCTTTGGAGTAATTTTGTTATTCCTAACACCTGTGTTTAGGATTATATTATCCCTTATATCTTTTATCTTAGAAAAAGATTATCTCTATGCAGTAATCACGATGATTGTAATTTTAATAATTATAACTAGCATTACTTTTGGTTTTTCGCATTAGTAATTTGTAATCCTGTTATTAAATTTCAGCAATTGTTTAATTTCAAATTTAGTAAATACGCTGCCATAGAAAGTTAGTGGTCGCGTAAAGCACTTCTATTTGTATAGCCGTGTAAGGGGTTTTTCGTTGTCTTGTGTTTCTTATTTATGTGTTATTGTTGCCTGTAATTCAACAATTTGTAATGTTTTCTTAAATAGATTTTATTTGTGACAACATTGGTAGTAACTACTTTGGTTATCATGACTTTTACATGAAAACTAAGTTATTATACATTTATGAAAACCACACCTAACAGTTCGAAATCAACTACTGCAAAAAAAACAACTACTGCGGGAGCGGCAGCTAAAAAAACAACATCATCCGGTAAAGTAAAAGCAAAATCAAATGCCGCGGAAGGTCTTCGCGAATTATTTGTTGACAGCCTGAAAGATATTTACTGGGCTGAAAAAGCATTGGCAAAATCTTTACCTAAAATGGCTAAAAATGCTACTACCGAAGCCTTGGTACAGGCTATTGAAGAGCACACCGAAGTTACGCTGCAACAAGTACAGCGTCTTGAAAGAGTATTTGAATTGCTAAATGAAAAAGCAGTTGCTAAAAAATGCGAGGCAATGGACGGTTTAATTAAAGAAGGCCAGGAAATAATGGAAAGCACCGAGCAGGGGCCTGTTCGTGATGCAGGTATTATTGCGGCTTCTCAAAAAATTGAACATTACGAAATTGCTACATATGGCACATTAGTAGCTTTTGCCAAAACCCTTGGCGAAGACGAAGCAGCCGGCATACTAGCGGAAACCCTTGCCGAAGAAAAAGAGGCAGATGTTACGCTTACCGAGGCAGCATACAACACAATCAATTTTGATGCGGCAGGCGAAGACGCAGAAGATCAGATTGAAGAAGCTGAATAAATCCACTACGCATAACAAATCTGCTAAATAGCGCATTAAGCACCTCCATACAGGAGGTGTTTTTTGATGCTTCTATTGCTGGCGGCCTAAAATAACTCCTAATATTTTTATCATGTATAATCCATCATTAGAAAATGCTGTAAGCAGTCCATTGGCTTCAGATAACGTAAATAACAATAATGAATATGGTCTTGTGGTGTTTTGTCATCTTCGCTGGGATTTTGTATATCAGCGCCCACAACACATTATTAGCAGGCTTTCAAAAAATTTAAAAATACTTTTAATAGAAGAGCCGTGGCACCGTCCGGAAGAGCAGGGTAGCAGGCTTAGTATTGAATCGGAGAATTTACATGTTTTACAACCTAATGTAATGTCGATTGCTGAAATAGCTACTGTGCTTCCACAATATACTGGTGGGCAGGTAAACCTCGGATGGTTTTACTCTGCATCGTTCATCCCATTATTAGGCTATTTTACTTTTGATACCCTGGTATACGACTGCATGGACGAACTATCACTTTTTAAAGGCGCATCACAGCAACTTGTAGAGCAGGAGCGCTCGCTAATGGGTAGGGCAGACGTTGTGTTTACCGGAGGCAAATCGCTATATGAATCAAAGGCAGGGATGCATGATAATGTATACTGTTTTCCAAGTTCGGTTGACCGACACCATTTTGCAAAAGCACTTAACGGACTAGCTTTGCCGGAGGACATAGCTTCTACAAATACACCTATCGTTGGATATTTTGGTGTTATAGATGAACGTATTGACCTGCAATTGATATATGAAACTGCCGTACTACTGCCTGAGGTTAAGTTTGTAATGATCGGGCCACTTGCAAAAATTGGTGAAGCCGACCTTCCGCGTGCAAACAACATTCACTACCTTGGAATAAAAGATTATAAAGAACTGCCGGGATACCTTAAAGCTTTTAGTATTGCTATGATGCCTTTCGCACTTAACGATGCTACAAAATATATCAGCCCGACTAAAACACTTGAATATATGGCTGCGGGAAAACCCATTATTTCTACAGCAATACATGACGTGGTACGTGATTATAGTACTGTGGTTAAAATTATAGATTCTGCAACAGATTTTGCTACTGCTATAGAAGACTTTCTGTTCATGGCGCCTACAATAGGTGTTACTATAGATTATGATACCATACTCGAAAAAACATCCTGGGATGCTACGGTAGATGCTATGACTGCTATAATTACTAAAACACAAACGGTATGAAAGCAGATATAGTAATCATAGGCGCCGGTATTTCCGGGGCGGTTTTGGCGCAAAAGTATGCTGCCATTGGTAAGAAGGTTTTAATCATTGAAAAGCGCAATCATATTGCAGGCAACTGTTATGATTATATTGATGACAACGGCATTTTGGTTTCTAAATATGGCGCGCACCTTTTTCATACCAACGATCAGCAGGTTTGGGATTATGTAAATAAATTTTGCCAGTGGTATCCATGGGAACATAAGGTTATTGCTGATGTTGAAGGCAAATTAGTCCCTATCCCTGTAAATATTACAACCGTAAATAAATTGTTTGATGCCGGTATTGCATCAGAAGCCGAAATGGCAGATTGGCTGGATAAAAACAGGGAGTTTATTGCATCGCCTAAAAACGGTAAAGAAGCTGCTTTAAATAAGGTCGGTGCAGTGCTGTACGAAAAAATGTTTCGCCATTATACAAAAAAACAATGGGATAAATATCCCGAAGAATTGGATGCTTCTGTTCTCGACCGAATACCGGTGCGTACTAATTATGATGACCGTTATTTTTCGGATACGTTTCAGGCATTACCCGAAGGCGGATATACAAAACTCTTTGAAGCTATACTGAACCATCCTAATATCGAAATACTTCTTGATACTGATTTCTTTGATATCAGGGATGACGTTTCAGGTTATGAAAAGCTCTTTTATACGGGGCCTATAGATCGCTTTTTTGAGTTTAAACATAGCCTTGAAGATAAGTTGGAGTACCGTTCTATTAATTTTGTTAGTGAAACCATTGATACCGAATATTTCCAGCAAAACTCTGTTGTAAATTATCCGGGTAATGAGGTAGAATTTACCAGGATTATAGAATACAAGCATTTCGGTAATCAACAGTCATCGAAAACTACTGTGGTAAAAGAATTTACAACAGATGAAGGAGACCCTTATTATCCTGTACCTAACGATAAAAACCAGCTGATCTATGAGAAATACAGAAAAGATGCGGAAGCACTAACAGATGTTTATTTTGTAGGCAGGTTGGCAAACTATAAGTATTTTAATATGGATCAGGCTTTTAAAAATGCCTTAGATCTATTTAGCCAGCTCGAGGCTAGTCCTGAACTATCTAAAACAGATAATGTATTATGAGTATTTTCAAGTCTTTCTTTATGGGTGGCTATGAATGCGCTGACCATATTAACCGTTCCGGTGATCGTATAAACCTTTTAAGAGAAACCCAGCATGATGTGCGTGTCCGCGATGATTATAATGATTTGTTGACTCTAGGTATTGAGGTAGTAAGGGAAGGTATCTGTTGGAGTGCCGTTGAAGTGTCCCCTAAACAGTTTGATTTTTCGGAGGTTAAAAATAGGATAGTGGTTGCCGAAGAATTGGGTATCCAGATTATATGGGATTTGTGCCATTTTGGGTATCCTGACGGAATTTATCCTACTCATCCTCATTTTTGTGATCGATTCGTGGCCATGTGCGAAGCATTTGCAATTTTTTATAAAGGAGTTACAAATCAGCAGCTTTTTGTTGTTCCTATTAATGAGATTAGCTTTTTATCATGGCATTCGGGAGATGTAAGGGGAACTGTACCTTTTGCCGTTAACAGCGGCTGGGACATCAAATATCACTTGTGTAAGGCGGCAATAAAAGGCATTGAAGTACTAAAACGAATTATACCTGATTGCAGAATTATTTTGGTAGAGCCTCTTATAAAAATTCACCCGGGTTATGAAATCGACAGTGAGCATATAGATAACCTTAATGTTCACCAGTTTCAGGCTATGGATATCGTCAGTGGTCGTATGTGTCCTGAGTTAGGTGGTAGCGAAGAAAATCTTGATATTCTTGGGTTTAATTACTATTGGAACAGCCAGTGGGATCATGGTATCGGGCCATTACTGTGGCCGGAAGTAGAGGTAAAGAGGACAGGTATTGCAGATCTTTTAGAAATGGCCTATTTGCGTTATAATCGACCACTCTTCTTATCTGAGACTGGGCATTTTGGTGAAGGGCGTGCCTTATGGATGGAAGAGGTTACTGCCGAATGCAAAAAAACATTGGAGAAGGGCATACCATTACTGGGTGCTTGTATTTACCCAGTTATAGACAGGCCGGATTGGGATGATATGGAACGATATCATGATTGTGGTATCTGGGATCTTAATGATACGAAAGAGAGGGTAGCACATCTCGATGTTGTAGTGGCCATATTGAGGGGGCGGGAGGTTATCAATAGTAAAATGGCGGAACTGAGCCAGATTCAGCCGATAACTTACATTAGAGCAACCGAATTTATATAAGATAATTGTCTCATAAATAATTAGAAGTCGGTTTTTACTTTTGGGATAACATTGGCAACATTCTGAAATTTAAAAGTGAAATTTAATTAGAAGTTTAAATATCGACTAGTTGTTTTAATTACATTCCATGCTGTTAGGCCTCTTAGTAGACTAACAATTAAAAATACTAAAATAATTTAATACTAATCAACATGAAAAAAGTTCAGTCAATACTATTAAAATCCATGATGTGCTGTTTGTTGATACTTTCAGTATCATGCAGGGATACATCCGGTCAGAAGAGCGGCACAACCGCGGGTGAAGATGCTAATGGAGATACCAGAGGATCTGAAAGTCCCGGGGATAATGAGGGGTCGGGCAGTAATTCTGGAGCGACTCCATCTAAGGAGAATAATGATCAGTAAAGAACAAACTAAAAAACGTAATTAAATAAAACCAGGAATATTTTTATGGAATCATCCAGTATTTGTGTAGTTAAAATTATCGGTGAAAACTATATGAATTCGTCGCCGATAAATCATAAGGAACTTATGTGTGAAGTTGATACTGCAGTAGAAAACCGTAGTTACGAAATAGTGCACCTAGATGACTACAATAATTTTCTATCGTAAATATAGATCAGGATACACAATTTGCCACCTATATTCAATTTGATTTTCCATCTAAATTGACAGACTCAGGAGAAATTGAAGAAACGATTAAGTCGCAGACTGCCAGTGCCTGCTGTCTTGAGATTGTTGAATCGACCGAACGATACAGGCTGATTCAGTTTGAAAAATTTGACATTAGCTTTAAGTAGCATAAGATGTCTATATAAAAAAAAGCTCTAAATCATAGATTTAGAGCTTTTTTTGTGGTTTATCTTGTAATTACTTTAGCGTAATTGTCTGCCTACGACCGTCATAAGTTACACTCTGACCTTTTGCATCATAATTAAACGCTTTAGGTTTGTCTTTACTTACAGTCACTATTTCAAATGTACGACTCTTCAACATTCCTTCAAACTGACCTTTTCTTTCGTCAATAGTTAATGTTCCATTGGCATCATTATAAGTGAAAGCTATATTAGAATATTTGCCCGACTCATAATTGTAGTTATTGTCTTCATCTTCGTATAGTGTGAAGCTGCCATCTTTTCCTTTGTACACGTATAACACAATTTTGTCTGCTGGTTTTTCACCCGTATACTGTATTTCAGGTCCAACAGGAATGATAGATCCTTCTCTGATATAAAGTGGTATACGCTCATACGGAGCATCAACATTTATCTGTTTACCACCTGTTATATAATTTCCGGTATAAAAATCATACCAGTTAGAGTCAGCAGGGAAGTATACATTTCGGTTACGTGCCTCATAGCTATACACAGGGCATACCATAAATGCAGGTCCAAACATAAACTGGTCACTTATATTTTCCACTTTTTTATCAGTTGGGAAATCCATAAATAACGGACGCATAATTGTATAGTCGTTAAAATACGTCATACCCGCCATTGTGTATATGTATGGCATAAGCCTGTATCTAAGGTTGGTATAGTACACAATCGACTTATAAGCAGGATGTCCTTCTGGAGCAATATTCCATGGCTCACGGAAAGGAAACTGCCCGTGTGCCCTGTACAATGGAGCAAAAGCACCAAACTGGAACCAGCGTGCGTTTAGTTCCCTCCACTCTTTGTAATCCTTATTTTCTTTTCCGTCTCTGTCGTATTGCTGTTGTCCGCTTACATATCTGTCTTCTACGCAAAAGCCACCAATATCCATTGTCCAGTAAGGAATACCGCTAACAGCAAAATTTAAACCTGCAGAAATTTGGGCTTTCATGTCTTCCCATCGTGTTGCGATATCACCACTCCAGGTTGCTGTAGAATATCGTTGTAAACCGGCAAACCCTGAACGTGTTAATAAAAATACCCTTTTATTAGGGGCAACACTGCGTTGTCCGTTATAAATGGCTTCAGCATTCATTAATGCATAGGTATTGAAAAATTCTGTAGACGATCCCAATGCTGTAGGGCCGCATAATGCTTTACGATAATCCATATCAGTACAGTCAAGTACATTAGGTTCGCTGGCATCCATCCACCATGCATCAATTCCTAAAGGATATAAATTATCATAGATTTGTTTCCAGAACAGTTTACGTGCACCACCGGAATAGGCATCGTAAAAAGAGCCAACGTAACCCGGGCCAACCCAGTCGCGAACGCTATCTTTAATTGCCTGTCGGTACATCCAGCCTTTTGTGTCGAACTCTTTAAAATGTTCTGTTGTTTTATAGAATTTTGGCCAAACAGATATCATCATTTTTCCATTCATAGCATGGATAGAATCTACCATACCTTTTGGATCCGGAAAACGTTTTTTGTCAAATTCATGACTTCCCCAGGCATCTTCTTCCCAGTAATTCCAGTCAAGAACAATGTTGTCAATCGGAATTTTACGCTTTCTAAACTCTTTTAAATTAGAAAGAATTTCATCCTGTGTTTTATATCGTTCGCGGCTCTGCCAGTATCCCATAGCCCATTTCGGCATAATCTGAGATTTTCCTGTTAGAGTACGATAACCTTTAATAACCTCGTCTGTAGTACTACCATAAACAAAATAGTAATCCAGTTTTTTATTCATTTCACTCCACCAAACCTGATTGTTTTTCTCATCCGCCTGCTGTGGTGTTAGAGCTCGTAATCCGCAGTATGATGTTGCACCGTCCGGCTGCCATTCAACACGTAGAGGCACACGTTTTCCTGCTTCCAGTGGAAGGGTAAATTTGTAGCTGTTAGGATTCCATGCTGTTCTCCAGCGCTCCTGCACGACCAGTACGTTATTTAAATAGACTTTTACATAACCTGCGTAGTAAAGGGTAAATTTATAATCACCACTTTCCGGTGCTTCTATTTCTCCTTCGTAGGTTACGTTAGCGTTTTTCAGAGGGAAATTTTTAGGAAGGTTTTTTATACTTTTTATATCTTCAAAAAAGATAGATTCTTCCTTACGTACAAGAGTTTCCACACCCTTATCTTCAGAAGTGTATGTACCGGTTAATGAACCCGGATTTCCTTTTTTATCATAAAGTTTAAAAACATTATTCAGTTGTTTGTATGGACGACTGTCGCCAAAACGGCTCAACGAATAACTGTCCCATAGCAAACCATAATTTTTGTTTGATACTATAAACGGTACAGATACTTTAGTGTTGTACTGAAATAATTCTTCGCTCTTACCTTTATAATTAAATTCATCTGCCTGATGTTGTCCTAATCCATGAAAGGCTTCATCTAACGGAGAGTTGAAAATCTGACGTACAGAAAAACCTTTTGTGCCTTCAACCTCGATTGGGGTAAAAGTTTTTCCACCACCAGTCTTTTCAGTTAAAATAACCTTTCCGTTTTTGTCCTTAAAATTTACACCGCCATCATTTTGCGAAACTAATACCTTTAACCGATTAGTAACTATTGCTACAGAATCTTTATGGCTGGTGTCTACGGTAAAAGGAACTCCTTTTATTCCAGGTATAATAATAAGTGTAGAATCCTTAGGAAATTCTTTCTCCGGTGTAGCAGAAACGCGTATAAGTTCGTCACCCAGTACCTGTAATCGTACTTTACGGGTTTCTGTATTATTTTTTTGCTTGACATTTACAACAACACCATTATCTATCATCTGGTATTGTTTCGTGGAGCACGCTGTTAGTAACATTCCCGCAATTAGGAGGTGTATTTTTTTTCGTATCATCAAATAATGCGTTATTTTTTCGTACTGATTAGATTAATTTAATAAAACTTGCCGCAATTTACAAATTCAAATACAATAAGGTCAATTTGACCATAAGTTTATTTTAAAATATTTTGAATTTCGTATGTCTAGTGGCTTTGAATTAAACTTTTAAAGCCAAATTATAAATTATACGGTGTTCATTTACTCAATTAAATTTGATTCAAGATACATAATATAAGAAATGTACAAACTAGCAGTAAGACCTTAATAATTTTCGAGTTTCCTCAAAATCGGTAAGATTATATATAAAAAAAGCTCCAAATTTTTCAATTTGGAGCTTGTTGCTTGTGACCCAAAGTGCACAAATTCCAAACCATTTTATGCAAGATTTGAAGAAATTAGCCTATTATGTGTAAGATAAATTTTTGGAAACAGCTAAAAAAGCGATTTGGATGTCCGGTTGAAGATTGACATGAAATTTGTGTTTTGTTTTGATAGCGTTCAACTTTTTTACTTTTCCACAATTGTGATCAGCTTTACCATCATCTCGATTACTTTTTCCTTAGTAAGAGGGATTACATTATTAACAATGGTGTATCCTTCTACAAAAGGGATAAGAAAACTTACGATTTCTTCAGGCTTACTGCAAAATGCAGAGACTAAATCTATCATCCATAAGCAATAGGTTTTGTAGTAGGTTTCCACAGCATTTTGCAATTCCTTATTTCTGGATGCTAAAGTCCATATTTCCTGAAACATCAAAGTTTGATGACTGGATCTTCCGTCAATCAATAACATACTCAAAACCTTTTCCAGAAAAACCTTTTTATCAGGTGTGCTGTCAGCTGCCAGAAGTTTAACAGCCTGCGTCAGTTCTTTCTTGCAGCTATCAAAGTAAAATTCCACTGTGGCAATCAAGAGAAGATCTTTATCTTTATAGTAGTATTGCAGATTACTTAAAGACAAACTCCCATTTTTCGCTACTTTCCTCATAGAGAGATTTTCCGCACCTTCCTTTATTAGTAACTCTATTGTTGTCGATAAGATCTGATTTAATCGCTCTTCTTTTTTGTCCATACTGTAAAATTAAATAAAAAATATTAAAAACATTTTTTTAGGTTAGGTCGTTTGACCTATATTTGCACTAGGTCGTTTGACCTAAATATAATTTTTAAATATTATAATATGCAATTACAAGAAAAAAGAATTCTAATTGTTGGCGGTTACGGGCAGGTAGGAGCCAACATTGCACGTTTGATAAGAGACGCTGACGAGACTGTCAAACTTATTCTTGCAGGTAGAAATCCCCAAAAAGGAGAGTTGCTGGCTAAAGAATTAGACCACGCTGAAACAGCCTATATCAATTTGGAAGAAGGTTTCAATTTAGCTCAATTTCCAGAAATTGACCTTATAATATCAGCTTTGGATGATCACAGCAATATTTTAAGGGAAACAGGTATTTTAAATAGTATTGCCTGTATTACGGTAAGCGAATTGGCTGATCAGATTTCTACTACAGCATTTCTCAGCCTTCATAAAACAATTTCTGCTCCTATAGTTTTCGCAGGGCATTGGCAGGCAGGACTGTTGACGTTAGTTGTAAAGCAGATGGCTTCTGGATTCAGCAGAATCACTCATATAGAAACTGCCGGACTATACGATCAAAAAGATCCGGTAGGACCATTGGTTGAGGAAGAAGTCAGCGGTTTTGTAGGTAAGGCACTGATGCGCCATGATGGAAATTGGCTGTATGCGGATTCAAAAAATAATGCAAGATCAATTAAACTTTATGGTGAATCATCGGCTATTGGCCATCCAATAAGTACGCTGGATGTTCCGAGTATAGCCGCTTTTACAGGTGCCAGAAATATTCGGTTTGATTTCATTATTGGGGAATCAATAGGCAGCAGTAAAGGTTTGACAGCATCACACGATCTGTATATTGAGATAGAAGGGACCTCATCATCCGGAGAACACAAGAAAGTCAGGACCATTGTGTCCGCTCCAAAAGGGAATTCTCACCTGACGGCGGTCGGCGTCTATCTGATCGCAGAGAGGGTTCTTGGACTTAACGGACAAACTGCGCAGGAAATAGGAGGTCTTTACCTTCCTGAAACCATAGTCTCCTCGGATAATATTATAAACCGTTTGGCAGCATTTGGAATTCAAACTATTGAAGAATATGTCTAATTTCCTTACCATTTTACTGCAATTCAAGATGAAAAAATCATTAATAATTATCGCACTATTTATTGTCACATCTAATGTTAGTGCCCAAACAAAAAATAATCATTTAAAACAGATAAAAATGACAAATACAGCAATACTGCACAAAGCCAATGAATTTGTGAAAAATGGCGATAATGAAAGTTTTTTAGCTTACTGTACTCCCAATACCAAATGGGTTTTCGTTGGCGAACGTATTCTTAATGGGAAAGAAGAAGTCCGTGCTTATATGAAAGAGTTCTACTTGGAGCCACCGGTGTTCAGTGTGGAAAAGGCAATCGAAGAAGACAATTTTGTTATGGTGACGGGGGAAATCCGATTAAGAAATAAGGCCGGAAAATATGAATATTTTGATTATTGTGATATCTGGCGATTCGAAGATGGGAAGATAGCAGAGCTCAAAGCATTTGTCATCGAGAAAAAGCCTTGAATATAAGGTGCTTAGATAAAAAACCTGATCGTTTTTAAAAATAAAAGTGGCGCCAATTGAAAACAATTGGCGCCACTTGGCTGTGTGACCTCGAGTGGACAAATTCCAAACCATTTTATGCATGATTTGAAGAGATTAGCCTATTATCTGTAGGATAAAATTTTAGAAAACACTTAAAAAAGCGGTTTGGATGTCCGGTTGAGGATTGGATCAAAAATAGGTAATTAAATGTCGAAGTAACATTTTAGATTTAAAATTTGTATAATTGAGTCAGGCAATTGTGACTTTCCAATGCAGAAAGTCACACCCTTGATTTTGCAAGTGTTTCGAATCTCCAAGGTACAAGGGAGGTACAAATTTCACATGCAATTTTAAGATGGTTTCCTATTTATTGTAAGTAACGAAAAATTAACATTTTTTAACATTTAGACTTCGATTAGGTTTCTCACCGGGGATCAATACTCGTTAAAAAGGCCATTAAGATCTGACGTTTATTATAAGAGTAATAAGTTTTACTTGTTAATCCTTAAACAGTTTTATTATACCTGAATTAGATATTTCATTAAATGTCGATTACAAAACAGTTTATTCTTAAAAAGTTTTGAATTCTAACGCAAATTTTGCGGAATTGAAGTTATAAATATGTTGATAAAAATCAGAATGATTAATCCTGGGATGACCATGTTTAAATCATTTTGTAATTGGTCACCTAAACTAGAGTACTCGAAAATCTTGGATCTTTACAAACAAATGCGACAAAACCTACCATAGCCATTCATAACCCAAATTTATTATTATACTTTTTAATAATTTTATCCTGAAATTGTCTTAATTTCTCAACTAGTTTCTGATTTTCGAAAATTTCGCCATCAATATCCCTTTGCACGTTTATTGACCTATCCACAATTGCTAAAAGGGATAATTGAATAATATTATTATTATCTAAAGGATTTAATTCTTCAGGTTTTGACATGTTTAAAATATCCCATTTATCGTTTTTTGTATTAAATGCCATATGAATGGGGTGCAGGCTTGGTTTTTCCCATATCCATTTCTCCTTAAATAAATTTTCACCTTCCTTAATTTCATTAAGCCATTTTGCATCAATACATTTAGTATTTACGATAGATTGCAGTTCGACTTCCGGTAAATTTTCCGGATCTACTAATCCATTAGAGAAATCTTCCAAAGTTAAAGGAGGTTGAATGTAATCGTGATGCATTATAACATCGTATGTTCTGGATATTGAATCATTTCCAGTATTTTCATATCCTGCGATTATCGCCAGATGTTGACCATCTATCTCTAAGCTCTCCGATCCGATGTTTCGGAAATTTTTAATTATAAGTTTTTCTAAACGTGGAACTGGCATACGGACATTTTTTTCTGTTCCAACGGAATTCTGAGGAGCTACTGTTGCCATTAGATCATTAATAAGTTAAATATTAAAGGTAAAAATTATAAACATGTAAAACATACCTATTTACGTAATTTTTATACAATAAGCTTTAATTGAATGATTGCCTCCCAACATTGATGGTCAAGTTTTCGATGTAGACATGGCAGAAAAAGCTTATTGATAAATTATATGTTTGGTTATCTGACTTTTGTTGAAATTTTCGTATTAGGGATAGGTTACTGAAATATCCCCATAGATAAATTCGCTATACACTAACTGTAAATAAAAAATCTCCGCATTGAGCGGAGATTAGCCTAAACAAATCTAATAATTAGTATAATACTATAAATACAATAACCTTTAGTACGAATGAGTATTTGGACTAAATTATCTTTACAAAATTAATACGTGTCTAAAATGAAAAAGGTATTAGACTGATATAGCTTATTCTATATTATAAACAAAATGATTTGCTTATTTGGTGGGTAAAATTTATTAAAGTTATTAAGTTGGTTATCCCAATAAAAAACCCCCTCCAACGGAGAGGGTGTATAAGGATGCGCTGCCTTACGAGCTGATTGCATATAAAATGTGTTCCCCCCAAAGGACTATCATTTTATTTTTACCTTACAGCAACAAAAATACTATCGATCTAATAAACAACAGGTATCACACTACTACTTACCCAAAATATTATGAAAAATATTTTTCTAATGAGATTGTTAGTTCATGATAAACGGTTATTGGAATGCTGCTAACATTGAACCTAAAGCGACTCTTATTAATAAAAAATCATTATCAATATAATTTTTCTCCTGCTTCATTATCGAATGGTGCACAGATGCAAGCTCACTTTCTACATACATAAGGTAGTTGCAATATTTAACGAACATGTTTTCATCTCTAAAATCAGTCGGTGTCAGTGCTCTTAAATTATTATATAATGTATCGTAAAACTGGATGACATTTTCTGTAAGCTGCTCATCTTTTATTGTAATTATGCCGGCAGCTATTTTTTTCTCGAGCAGTTCGGCATTTGTTTCGTTCTGATTTATGCATGCAATTTCCATATGCATTTATTTTACTGGTTCAGATAAATATATAGTAATTGTTAATGTCTGTTTGTCTTAGTTCTATTATGTTTTAAAGAACTCATTACGTAACACTAAATCTTATAAAAACTTTCTTGTTGATTTTCTGCGACTTTCATTATTTATAATGCTATTCATAAGTGTAGCAGATATAAATAATATATTAGCCATACATGTAGCTAAAAACAAAATACTTATATATTGTGGGTTCGGCAGGTGATCGTTTGTTTCAATTAGAAAACTGATCATTCTTTCATAACTTAATAACTCAACACTTCTATAGAGGCATATAAAGTTACTTGCAATAAGCAATGTAATTAATAGATGGCGCACTTTCATAATTCAAGATATTTAATTATTAATTGGAATGGTATTATGGCAAATCAAATAAGCTATTACCTTGGTAATCCCGGGAATAATCTGCTAAATTACGGTATGGTTATAATTGTGTTGGTATTAGTCTGATATCTACTGTTGATATCTATAAAAAAAGTTGCCCCAAGTAAATAATTACTCAGGACAACTAACAAAGTGGGGGATATTACTGTTATTAATGCATTAATTTTTCATAACTCAAATATTAATTAGTTTATACATTAAGTTGTTACAGTATGCCTACGGTAATTAATATGGCTTACATTAATTAAAAATACAACGTACACCCGCACCGTTAACTTTTTCAAAAGCATTGACTTCCCATGAATCTTCATCAAAAAACAGTGCATTTGCATAGTCGTAAGCGTTGTCTATACGGGATAAAGATGTCCAAAGATTTGTCTGAACGCCACGCCTGTAGAAAGGTGCGTTTGTTTCGTAACCACGGCGTAATCCATTGAGTACAAATTTTAAATTAGTAGCCATAGCATTTCTACTGGTTACGGAAACATAATTTTCGAAATTATTTCTATTTGGTACCCTAAAACCATCAGGACACGGATTGTTTACGGCATCTAAACCAGACCATAGGTTGTAATTTGTACTTGCTCTCCAGTCAGTAACTGAAGTCCATGTAACGGTGATAAAATTCGCGTGTGTTGGTATATCGCTCTTACCACTAATAGTACCATATCTGGCGGTACTATTACAACAATCCGTCCAGTTCACAAGTTCGTGCCCATCGGGTTTTCTTCCCCACTGAAACATGCTTCCATAGGCTCGGTAGTCGGTAACAGATGTGGCATCTTGCCCTGGGTCGAAGTCTGCCTTTTGTAAATTAGTGTAATCGGCACCCAGATTATGCCTTAGCCATATCCTGTTATCTTCTCCCATAACAGGTGTATAGATAAATCGATGGGTCGTAATGTTACCGGAACTACTGTTATCCGGTAGATTAAACATTCTATCCGGTACGCCGCTTATTCCCCTTAGCCTAAGCGTTCCGTCAGCTTTTGCATTATTGTAAGGAAATATAATATTGGCTATTACTACACCAAGAGCATCATTTCCTAAACCGGAGTTGATATCAAGTTTTTTAATGTTCAGTGTGCCGCTAAGTGTTCTTACAGTTACGTATATCCTATTGGTGTTGGCTGTATACGTCTGAGATTCCCAGGATAACACTACATCACGTGAAATTCCATCTTGTGTACGGTTAACGGCTACGCTTATAGGTTCTGAAATAAAAGCCGGCAACGTTCCACTACCTGTAGTAGTTACAGGAAGCACAAATTTTATTCCGGTAGTTGTTACCCTGCCCTGGTAATCAATTGTAGGATCGGTTGAGCCGTCTGCGTTTACCGGTGTTAAGCTGGCTGTTGTGGTTGGTGCGGTATAGGGTAGGTAATCTGTATCATAAATTGAGGAAACAAGATGATAAAAGTTTTTTTCGAGCGTAATATTTGTAGGTATCGTAAAGTCGATAGTAACTTTTACAGTACAGCTTTGCCCGCCAATGGCAATGGCAAAATTTGCTGAACCTCCTGCCGATGGCGTACCTGTTAATGTGTATGTAAGGCTGCCGTTACCTGAAGCTAAATTTCCGGCAACCAGTCTTGCTGTAAGGCCTGTTACTCCTGTAGAAGTTATGGTTTGTGCAATGTAGCCACCACGATTACCTCCGGTGTAACTAACGGTAAAACTGGCAGTTGTAACCGCTGTGCCAGAACGTAATGTACCAGTCTGTGTTGCCCCGGCACAGTTTAGCGTAGCAACCGTAGTAGGCGCAACTGTAGCACTTAAGGTACATGATTTACCACCAATAGTTATAGCAAAGTTTGCTGTTCCCCCAGTAGATGGTGTGCCCGCTATAGTATATGTAAGGGTGCCATTACCTGTTGCCAGATTACCTGCTGCAAGGCTTGCTGTTAAACCTGTTACTCCTGTAGAGGTTATGGTCTGTGCAATATACCCACCACCATTACCACCAGTGTAACTTATGGTTTTAGAAGCGCCGGAGGCTGCTAAACGTTCTACCAATGTACCTGCCTGTGTTCCGCTTGTACAGTTTAGGGTAGCAACTGTAGTAGCAGCAACTGTAAAGCTAAGTGTACAGCTTTTCCCGCCAATACTTATGGCAAAGTTAGCTGTTCCCGAACTTGTGGGTGTCCCGGTTACAGTATATGTAAGGCTTCCGTTACCTGTAGCAAAATTGCCTGCCGTAAGCCTTGCCGTAAGTCCGGTTACCCCTGTAGAGGTAAGTGTTTGGGCACTATAGCTTCCGCCGTTACCTCCTGTATAACCAATAGCAGCAGAAACACCCGAAGCCGCTACGCGCTCAACTAACGTACCGGTTTTAGTTGCTCCTGCACAGTTAAGTGTGGCAACTGTAGCATTGTCAACAGTTAAGTTCAGGGTACAGTTCTTGCTTCCCAGGGCTATTGCAAAACTGGCAGTACCACTTGTTGTAGGTGTGCCTGTTATAGTATAAGTTACTGTTCCATTTCCTAATGCAAAAATACCTGCCTGTAAGGTAGCGGTTAGGCCTGTTACGCCGGTAGATGTTATAGTTTGTGCAGGATACTTTTCTTCATTACCTCCTGTGTAGGGTAGTTCTAATGTTATTGAAGCGGGTAGGTTTCTTACTAATCCGCCCGACTGTGTTGCCCCAGCACAGTCTAGCGAGGTAACAGTACCAATAGACTGAAGGACACTTCTTGTAAGAGTACAGGTGCGTCCACCAATATTTATAGCAAAACTTGCTGTACCATAGCCTATTGGTTTGCCTGTTATAGTATACATTAAAGTACCATTGCCATTTACAAAATTTGTAGCATCGAGTGTAGCAGTTAATCCTGTTATGCCTGTAGAAGCAACGCTTTGCCCATGGTGATATGTTCCGTTGCCGCCTGTGTAAGCAATAACAGAATATACGCCCATTGCAGATTTATCATCTTTTAATATTCCGCTGTTTTGAGATGCGGCGCAGTTAATGCCTGTTACAGTACCGTCTTTTCTGTAAATACAGTCTGACCAGTTTCCGTTTTGGTATATTTTGTAACATTTTGAGGATTCAATATACACTATCATCCCATCCTGAGGATCGGTTATCAATGCGGTATCATTTATCCTTGGTAGTAGTAAAACCTTATCGGCAGACATTAAATCTAATATTGCACTCTCATGTGGTGTTACTGTACCTATACCGGTTTGGGCAGATAACTGACCAACAACCATAATTAAAAACAGCAGTAATTTTTTTTTCATCATTTTACTTTTTTAAGCCCGTATTTTCTATAGTATATAAATTGTATTGTGTTTTAATTTTTAGTTCATAATGCAACGAACATTAGCACCATGAATTCTGGGAGATGATATAAGTTCAGGTGGATTCGTTCCGTTATTTGAACGCATTAAATAATATATTGCTTCCGGAGTGCTAGCAGAAGATTGATTAGGCGAACTTGACCAATAGTGCGCTTCGGTACCTACATATAGAAAACCGGCAGTATTACCTCTTCGATACCCGCCATACATAAATTTTAGATTATTAGCCATATCTGTACCGGATGTTATTCCGGATGTTATACTATAGTTAGAAAATTCAGTATGTGTAGGAACTCTAAATCCTTGCGGACACGGATTATTGACTGCTGCTTCATTATTCCATAACGTATTGCTCACAGTAGTCCTCCAATCGTCATTAGCATTATTATATATAAAATTAGCATGTGTCGGTGTATTTGTACGTGTAGTAGTAGTGTTGTATACGCCTGCACCTGCGGTTGAACTTGTCCAATTTATAAGTTCGTGGCCATCGGGTCTCCTTCCAAATTGAAATAAACTGCCATATGCCTTGTTATCAGTAATAGTCACCACCTGTTGTCCGGGATTAAATATGCCCGTTTTATCTAAATTGGCATAATCTGCACCTAAATCATTTTTAAGCCATATTTTTTTATCTTCACCCATTACCGGAGCATATATATAGCGGTGTGTTGTTGTGCTGCCGGCATTATCTGCTACATTAAACATTCTGTCGGGTATACCGCTTACACCTCTAAGAGCTAAAGTAGTTGTAGTATTAGCATTATTATAAGGGTAGGTAAGAGCACCTAAAACTACCCCGAGTGAGTTGCTGCCAAAACCGGAGTTAATGTCCAGTTTTTTAACATTTAAAGTACCTCCGATAGCTTTTATGTTAACTGTAATTGTTTTAGTACTTGCTGTGTATTCCTGGCTAGCCCATGATAGTACAACCTCACGGGCGATACCATCTTGTGTTAGCCCTGCAGGTATGGTAACAGGTTTGGTTATATAAGCGGGTAATGTTCCGCTACCGGTGGCTTTTACAGGAAGCGAAAATGTTATTCCGGCTGTGGTAACGCTGCCCTGGATATCAACTGCAGTGTCTGGTACTCCATCTGCATTCGATGCTGATGTAGTTGCAGCAGATGTAGGAAAGCTATATGGCAGGTAATCTGTATCATAAATAGACGAAAGAAGATATGCAAATCCCTGCTCAAGGGTTATGGTTGTAGGTATTACGATACCTACAATAATATTAACAGTACAGCTTTGGCCGCCGACAGATAGGTTGAAGTTGGCAGATCCTGCCATATTAGGTGTACCTGTTATTGTATATGTAAGCTGACCGTTTCCTGCTGCAAAACTACCTGCCTGCAATGTTGCTGTTAGTCCTGTTACTCCTGTAGATGGTAAGGTTTGCGCAGCATACTCACCTTCGTTACCGCCTGTGTAACTAACGGTAAAAGCGGCACTTGTTGTTGCTGTACCTGCGTTTAATGTACCAGCCTGAGTTACGCCTGCACAGTTTAATGACGCAATTGTACCTATAGCTGGCAATACTTTTCTTGTAATGGTACAGGCTTGTCCGCCTAAATTAACTGCAAAAGTTGCTGTTCCGTAACTTACAGGGGTACCTGTAATACTATATACTAGTGTTCCATCTCCGTTTACAAAGTTTGAAGCACTAAGGGCAGCTGTTAGTCCTGTCACTCCGGTTGAAGCAACACTTTGCCCGTTGTGCCTTGCCCCATTACCACCTGAATAAGCAATAACAGAAAATGTATCCTGTGCAGCTATCCCTTCTTTTAGAGATCCGCTATCCAGGATGCCAGAACAATTAATACCAGTTATAATTCCATCCAATGCGTAAATACAGTCAGACCATAAATTATTTTGAAAAACCTTTATGCATTGGGAAGACTTATCGTATATAACCATACCATTTGCAGGTGTGTTAATTACACCGATATTATCTACCCTGGGAAGAAGCAATGCTTTATCTGCAGCATTAAGATCCAAGATGGTATTTTGCTGAGGAGTTACCGTACCTATACCGGTTTGGGCAAAAATTAATTTTCCGAAAAAAAGTAATAGTACAAGTAATGTCTTTTTCATATTTTTATCTTTTGAATTGCAAATAGTTAATATCTGTTACTAAGCCAGGCCTCTGCCTGTGCCAGATTTTCCGGCTTTTGTATTATTTTTAAATTTTTATCCAGTAGAAATAGAGTAGGGGTAGCAAACACATGATACTCTTTTGCAGTTTTTGTTTCCCATCCTTTTCCACCATACACAGTAACAAAAGGTGAATCTTTAAAGAAATCAGAATATGCTTTTGGATCTTTATCCAACGATATATAGACAATTTCCATATTGTAATTATCTTTTAACTCTTTATATTTTTCAATAAGTAATGGGTATTCTTCCTGGCACATCGGACACGTGCTGGCTCCAAATATTACAAGCTTATAATCATTGTCTAATTTTAAAAGATTACTTTTTTCTGATAGGTTAATGTTAGGTGCCAAATTACCAATACTCATTTTTCGGTATTGTTCATAACGGTCTATCTGTTTTTCATCTATTATGCATTTATCGTTATTAAGCATATAAGTGGCAAGAAAAGCAGCTGGTTCTATTTGATTTCTTTGTTCAAGAAACTTAAACCACATGTCGCTTACCGCTGTCATCACTTCTTGTTTATTAGTTAAGTTATTCATGACATGAGATATAGCGGCAGTAAGATGTTTTGACCCCACATTTTTACCTAACGATTCGCACAGCTGCGTATATCCTTCAATTATATCTTTTAGTAAACCGGATGTAAGCAGATCCTGATCACCAAAATCGATAGAAGAGAAATAAGCCTCATGTGTCAAAAATCGGTCTGTATATTTCTGTGCCGTCTGAGGCATGTCAGAAATGAAGCCACGCCATTGTAAATATTTTTTTGCGTACATCTTGTCGCTTACACGATCTATAAAACGGCTATACTGTAGTTTAACGGTGTCGAGTTCTGTTTTAAAAAAATGATTTTTTACAGGATCGTTTTTATATAATGTTTCTAAATATTCAAGCCCAAGTTGTTTAGATGCTGCGCTTTGATATATTTCCATTCCATCTGCGAAAAACTGATTTTCGGGACTGTCAATATATAATGTCTTAAAATCGTTTTCATCAGTCCAAAGAACATTTACATTCTCATTATTTATCAGCAATACTACTTTATTCACATCGTCAACCTGTAAGACTGAAGCTCCTCTGTATTTGGAATCAAAATTTAAAGTAAATTTTCCAAGACTATCTGCTATTGCAGATCCAATAATAAACTCATTAAACGTATCATTACCCTTGATAGATATTTTTTGTTTTGCAAAAGCAGCTCCTGAACCGGTAACAGATTTGTACTGTGCGTAAATATTGCTACTTACTAAAACTAAAAGATATAAAACTGTTTGCCTCATGTTACAATAGTTGTTTGTTATCAATTGACTTATTTTCTAAGGTGCTACAGTTATGTTTATGGTACAGTTTTTACCACCTATGTTAACAGCAAAAGCCGCAGTTCCGGCAGAGGAAGGGGTACCAGTAATAACATAGTTAAGTATACCACCATTATATGTTAATGAACCTGCCGAAAGAGTCGCAGTGAGACCTGTAACTCCTGTAGAGTTGATCGTCTGAGTGTCATACTCACCGCCATTATTTTCTGAGTAGGTAATTGTAAAAGATGCGCCTGAAGTAGGTACACCATTTCGAAATGTTCCGCTAGTACTCGATTCTGCACAATTAAGAGTTGTTATCTTCGGCGCTGGCAATATGGTACGAATCAGGCTGCACGTTTTTCCGCCAATGTTTATTGCAAAACTTGCTTCTCCCGGACCTGAGGGGATTCCTGTAATATTGAAAACTAATGTTCCGTCACCATTAATAAAATTTCCTGCTCCCAATGTAGCCGTTAATCCTGTTATACCGGTTGATGATACGCTTTGTCCATGATGCTGTTTACCATTACCTCCAAAATAACGCATTACTGTATACGCTAAAGATGCTGTACCTTCTTTTAATTTACCGTAACTAGACATTCCCGAACAATCAATAGAAGTTATTGTTCCCGGAAGTGTATATATACAGTCAGACCATGCTCCATCCTGATACATCTTAATGCATGATGTTGATGTATCAAATACTATCATGCCATTTTTAGGATTTGCAAGCGTACCGGCATTGTTGACTCTTGATAGTAATAAAGCTTTATTAGGAGATGACAAATCCAATATTGCGCTTTGCTGTGGTGTTGCTGTACCTATTCCCGATTGTGACAGGCATAACTGGGTTATAAAAAGTAACAGTATAGGTAGTATTTTTTTCATTTTTAATTTCAATTTATGTTTTATAACAGTACCACTATAATCTACCTCTGAGAATGAGGTTTACGGTACAAAATATATCATTCAGAAATCTTTTGTATTTATACATTTTTGCTTTTAAATGCCTCAGGTTTAGTGTGTCACAACAAAATCTATTCTTCTGTTGAGTCTGTGTTCTTTTTCGCTGCATTCGATACCATCTTTACATTGATTAGTAATTTTAGTCTCTCCATAGCCCACAGGATGAAGCCTTTTCTTTGCCACTCCATTTTTAGTTAGCCACTTTACCACTGCATCCGCTCTCCTGGCTGATAATTTAAGGTTATAATCATCGCTTCCGCGTACGTCTGTATGTGCTTCCACATTAACCATTATTTTAGGATACTTAGTCATAAACATTAATACTTTGGCTAAATCAGCTTCAGCCAGAGAATTTAAATCCCATTTGTTAAGCTCAAAGTATAGATCGTGAGTATTAAGTATTTCGTTTAGATTGGTTCCCGCCGTTACATTAGTATAATTTTTTACAAGGCTCTGCTGAAGCTTAAGAGCTTCGGGTTCTGTGTTTGAAACTGTTGTAAAAAATTCTACTGTCTCATAGCCTGTCATTTCAACTTTTAGCCTATATGTGCCATATCCTAATCTACCCAAGGCATAGGAGCCAGCTTCTTTTGATTGTGTTTCAAGTATTTTGGTATACTGATTATCGTATAGTGTTATTTTTGCACCGGTAATTGGCAGGTTTGTTGTAACTTCATTTATATTGCCTGAGATTAATTTACTTTGGCCTGCATCTTCCTTTAAACTTTTAGTTTCCTTAATTTTGTAGATGTTATCAGAACCATATTTATCTTTTTTGTTCGATGTAAAGTAGCCATCTTTACTTACACTGTTAATTATAAATCCAAAATCATCTTCTGTGCTATTAACAGGCTTTCCAACATTAACAGGCTGACTTAGCGTTCCGTTAGGATAAATAATAGCCCGGTATATATCGAGCCCACCCATTCCCGGATAGCCATTAGAAGAAAAGTAAAGTTCATTAGCTTTTGAGATAAAAGGAAAAGTTTCTCTTCCTTCTGTATTTATTGCCGAACCAAGATTTTCAGGTTTACCATATGTTCCGTCTGATTTAATAACTGCTCTGTATAGATCTGATTCTCCAAAACTACCGGAACGGTCTGATGAAAAATATAATGTTTTTTCGTCTGGACTCAGAGCCGGATGTGCATTGTTACTACCTTTTTGGTCAATTGGTACTTCTAAGACATTTGTCCATGAACCTTTATCATTTAAAGTAGCCTTTAATAATACAAGGGTCTTTATACCTTTATCTTTGCCCTTTCTTCCGGAATAGGTGTTAGCGGTGAAATACATTACTTTTCCATCTTTTGTAAAAACGGCACTAGATTGGTGAAATTCAGAGTTAAGATTTTCGCTAAGTAAATGTACGTCTCCGTAATTGCCATTTTCAGCTATATTAGAAATATATAAATTTGAAAATGGCTCATTAGACCATTTATCAATTTTAGGTTTGCGTTTACCAGGAATAGGCCTATTTGATGTAAATACGATACTCTCACCAAAGAACGCAGGCGAATAATCAGAATGATCAGAATTGAGATCAAGGCTTCTTATATCATATCGATTAGAATTTTCATCTATAAGGGTTAGATAATCTGAATTACTTGTAAATATTCTTCCGCGCTGATCGTTAGAGTTCTGACTAATGAATATATCCATCATTTTGTCTGCATTTGTGAAATCTCCAAGGGATTTTAGACAAAGTGAGTACCTGTAATAATATTCTGAATTAGGTTTCGGATTCTCTTTGAAAAGTTCCTTATAATATTTTGCTGCCTGAGTATAATCGCCTGTAAAGTAATAGGAATCTGCCAATCGCTGAAACAATTCAGGAGATCTGTATCCTTCCTTAACTACTTTTTCATAGGTTCCTATAGCATCTATGAAAGCGTAGTCCTGAAATTGAGAGTCTGCCTTTTCAACTTTATTTTTTTGAGAATATACCCTTGGAATTAAAGCAATACAAACTATTATATATAGTAATATGTGTCTCATTTATAATGTATTAAAATCGCAGTAATTATTGCAATTGTATTTAAAAAAATCTCGGCGACATTATTTTACCTAAATTCCTATTGTTTATAATTTCAAATCGTAAGAAAATCTCATGGGATCCCGAGTTGTAGTCTCCAAGGTTCTTGGTGTCTGCGTCATACGAGTAACCAAAGAAAAAGGAATCGGTAATCTGAAATCCGGCCATAGCACTTATTGCAGCATCCCATCGATACGCTACTCCAAAAGATATCTTATCGTGCACAATCATATTGGTGCTTAGATCAACTTGTAGCGGTGATCCGGCTACTACTTTAGTTAGCATTGTAGGCTTTAGCCTTAAGCTTTCCGAAAGGTCAAAAACATAGCCTCCCATTACATAGTAGCTTACTTTATCTAATACAATCGACTGTGAATTGCCTTCATAAAATTTAGTTTCCAGAAAATTTGGGATTGAAAGTCCTGCGTAATATTTATCACCGTAAACATAAACTCCGGCACCAATATTTGGAGAGAATCTGTCTTCTATATTATAGCGAAAGCGTGGATCATCGTCCCTGATGTTTAATTTACTATAGTCAACATTATACAAGTCAGCTGTTCCTTTTAATCCAAAAGATAAATGATTATCATAGCCATATCCAAAATCAATTTTATACGAAAAGTCAACAGAAATACTGTTTAAGTCTGATGGACCAATACGGTCATTTATAAAAGATAATCCAAGACCAACTTTTGAATCTTCGCGAACAGGTGCGTGAATTGAAAAAGCCCCGGTGCTAGGAGCTCCGTCCAGGCCAATCCATTGCGCTCTATATCCTCCAAAAATGCTTGTCATGCCACGTGAACCGGCATAAGCTGGATTAATAATAGTAGTATTATACATATACTGGGTAAACTGGGCTTCACGTTGTGCCCAGGTAATACCAGATTGCAGTACAAGTAGGAGTAGGGTTACTTTTAAACGATATTTTATTTTAATATTCATTTTATATTTTATTAGTCGTTGTTTAGATACAAATAGCCAGATTTCTTGTCTGTTTTTGTCTTTCCGTCTTCCGAGTACTGGTATTGAATAATATAAAAGTATGTTCCTGTCTGTAGTTTTCCATCACGGTTAAGGGTTGCCCTTCCTTCTGAAATACCTCTAAATACATTGTCAGATGAACCATAATTAGTTGTCTCAAAAACCTTAACTCCCCAACGATTAAATATTTCTACAGTATTGTTTGGATATTTTTCTAAATTTCCGATAATGAAATAGTCGTTTTTCCCATCTCCGTCCGGGCTAACAGCATTATATATATCAAGCATTGGAAGAACAGTAGGAACTGTTATACGGGCAATAGTAAAAATTCCATACCCTGACACTTGTGTGGGTGTAGTAATGGTTTTGTTTGCTATATCAACAATACCTCCTTCGTCTAACCACTTTTTTGTTTGAGAATCCCAACGCACTATGCGAATATTGTTTTCATTTAATCCTGCTAACAATTGCTGCGATGTAGTATTATTATTCCATGATAATGTCAATACCATTTCGGCATTTAACGCAGTACCTTCAATTTTCCAATATTCAGTATCATTAATAAGTTCAATTGTATTTCCCGAAACGTTAGCGTGTGGAAATTCAGTATTAGAATTTTCTAAACTATATTTCGAAGTAATTTTATCAGTTACGCTTAAGGTAGCAATAGCTGCCTGTCTGTAAAATCCATTACTTCCTATAGGGAAGGTAAAGGCATCCTGGCCTCTTTTTTCAACTGATCCATTGACAAAGCTATCATCAGCCATATTAAAACTTGATGATCCCTGATCAAATGTTACATACCCTCCTAAGGAGTTATTGTCTACGATACCATTAATAAAGTCAGCGGTACCGAATATTTTTAAATCACCACCAAGGCGGAAAGCAGGTTGAGAAGCAGTATTATTAAATTGTACATTATACAATTCAATGGGTAGCCCACCAACAATCGATTGAGGAGTTTTGCCATTTAGAAATACAAAACTTTCAATACCGGATGTAAAGGTAAATAAGCCCTCATTTCGTATGTTCTTATAAAAGTATAATTCTCCATCATTAATAAAATCTGCCGCGTTGCTGTTTATAAAGTCAGAGTGTACCGATACTTTAGTGTCAGTCGATACGGCTACCTCTCCTAAATTTATAGTTTGTGCGTTAAGCGAGTAAACGTTAATGAATACAAGAGTAATTAGATAAAACTGGAGCGAATTTTTTTTCATTTTTAAGGTTATTAGTTTTCTACCTTGAAATATGTGGCGGATAAAATATTAGTAATCTGGTACGGGTGACGTACCAGATTACCAGTTTGTTATTTTTTTAAAATAACCTTTTCCAGTTCCAGCATCCTTTGATCCATTTCTTTAACGTGAGCTTTAAGCTCAGTGATCTGGTCGTTTTTGACTTTTATTTCTTTTTGTTGAGCTATAGTATGCAGGTATAATTCCTCAACTTTTTCTAAGACCTGAATTGAAAGCTCTGATATATTTACCATGTAGTCACCTTTCTCATTCTTATTTAATTCGTTGATACCTGTTACACCTGGTAAGTGTTTGTTGGCATTTATGTAAGCTTCAACTTCTGAAAGTGATTTAAAAGAATACTCTTTATTTAACTCTGAAAATCCATCAAAATAATCTTCAAACACATAATCTGCATAGATTGAGTTCGTTGTTAAGATGGCACCATTTACAGCAAGTTTTACCGCTGAATTAGTTGTCCCTAACATATTATCTGTACCTATACCAACCATACCTGTACTGTATATGTTATCAGTATTTAAAGTGGCTTTATCTGTAGTTCCTTGTATAAACCAAGGCTCAACCGCTTTTACAAAAAGAGCACCATCGGTACCTGCAATAAGTGAATTTTCAGCATCTGCAGAAACCAATTGAATAGCCGGATTATCTTCTAGTTCGTTAGTATACTCAAGTTGACCGGCAGCTAAGACTAATTGCGTATTAATATCTACCAGGGGTAGAGTGGTATCATTTCCATCTTCGTCAGAATAGGTCAGCGTGTTTGTGACACCGTCATAGGCAAGAGTTGTTGTAGTCTCAAGATCTTTAACGATAGGATCAAGGTTTATCGCTGTAGCTTGCTCTTCCTCATCCGTGTAGGTTAGGTTTTTAGATACATTATCATAACCAAGAGTAGTAAGTACATCTTCTTCTAATGTAATTACTGTATTGTTGCCATCCTCATCAGAGTATGTCAATTCATTAGTAACATCGTTATAACCCAGAGTTGTTGTAGTCTCAAGATCTTTAACGATAGGATCAAGGTTTATCGCTGTAGCTTGCTCTTCCTCATCCGTGTAGGTTAGGTTTTTAGATACATTATCATAACCAAGAGTAGTAAGTACATCTTCTTCTAATGTAATTACTGTATTGTTGCCATCCTCATCAGAGTATGTCAATTCATTAGTAACATCGTTATAACCCAGAGTTGTTGTAGTCTCAAGATCTTTAACGATAGGATCAAGGTTTATCGCTGTAGC
>Ga0265797_10000093_pt1 | contig 184331 bp, 165 predicted proteins | sample P2T30metagenome_FD_192433 | JGI IMG/M metagenome (GOLD analysis project Ga0265797, IMG submission 192433) | Plant litter microbial communities from East Loma Ridge, Irvine, California - P2 T30 | ecosystem: Environmental > Terrestrial > Plant litter > Unclassified | place: USA: California...
TCGCGCTCTTGCTCGGCAAACAGGCTGATTCGGGGCTTCATCATCACGCAACTCTCGGGCTTGGTTCGGTGTCAGAATTCTACCGACCTGCCGCCATGTCAGCCGAGGTTTTTAGAGGTGCCCTTAACTGAACGCAGTACACCGCAAGGTGGCTTTTTTCTTTTGTTGGCTGGGCAGACGAGTAACGCGCCTGCGCGCCTTGCGTGCCTAGCTATTTGTACTGCAAAGCCATGAAATGGCGAGGCGCTATTCGCGGTAGCGCAAAGCATCAAGAACGAGTGCGAAGGCGGGCGAAGGCTGCCTTCTGCTTGGGTAATACAGGTGATACCCGGAGAACAGCTCGCACCAGTCGTTCAGGACACGCACCAGCCTGCCGTCCGCCAGATGCTTCGCCACCACATCCTCGAGTACGAACGCCAGCCCCATTCCGGCGAGCGCGGCATCGACCACCTGGGGGAATCCGTTGAACGTCATTTGTCCTTCGACCCTGACGTTCAGTTCGCGGGTTCCCTTCTTGAAGTCCCAGGGCAGCAGGCCGCCATGCGTGGGCAGGCGCACGTTGATGCAGTCGTGTGCTGTCAGGTCCTGGGGCTTGTCGAGCGCCGGGCGCCGCGAAAAATAGCCGGGCGACCCGACCACCGCCATCCGCACATCCGGCCCGATGCGCACCGCGATCATGTCCTTCTGCAGGTGCTCGCCGAGCCGCACGCCGGCATCGAAGCGCTGTTCGACGATGTCGACCATCCGGTAGTCGGTATTGATTTCCACCTTGATGTCGGGATAGCCGGGCAGCAGCGCCGCCAGCCGCGGCAGCAGGATCGAGCTGGCCGCATGTTCCGACGCCGTGATCCGGATGGTGCCGGCCGCCTTGTCGCGCAGGTCGCTCAGCGCGGCGAGATCCTGCTCGATTCCTTCGAGTCGCGGACTGATCGCTGCCAGCAGGCGCTCGCCGGCATCGGTCGGGGCCACCCGGCGGGTGGTCCGGGTCAGCAGGCGCAGGCCCAGGCGCTCTTCCAGTGCGCGAATCGTCTGGCTGAGCGCGGACTGCGAGACGCCCAGCTGCGCCGCCGCGCGCGTGAAACTGCCCTCGCGCGCGACCGCCACGAAGGCGACCAGGTCATTGAAGTTTTTTCTCATTATTCATTAGCCGGACTAATAGGGTCGTGCCGATTATATCGGCTAATCAAGCGTCGCCGATCCCGGTACAGTGATCATGTTCGATGACGAACTGTGCGGGCCAGTCCCGGCGCCTGTCCGGCAAGCGAGCAGGAAAGCGCGATCCATGCGACCCGTGCAGGCAGCTGGCATGCGCGGCGCATCCTGCCCTCAGCCGAAAAAGATGCAACAACTACTCGGTTCGATCGATGCGTTCGACATGGCGCTTGCCGAGTCTTCATTGAAAGGAATTGAATATGCAGTATGTAGCGCTGAATAACGGGCTGGCGATGCCGGTCCTCGGATTTGGTGTGTTCCAGATTCCGGATCCCGCGCAATGCGAACGCGCTGTGGTCGACGCCATCGCGTCGGGCTACCGCCTGATCGATACGGCGGCGTCGTACCTGAACGAAGAGGCGGTCGGCAAAGGCGTGCGCAACAGCGGCGTCGGCAGGGAAGACCTGTTCATCACCAGCAAGCTGTGGGTCCAGCATACCGGCTACGAGGCCACCCGCGCGGCCATCGACAAGTCGCTGCAGCGCCTGCAGCTCGACTATCTCGACCTGTACCTGATCCATCAGCCATACGGCGACGTGCATGGCTCCTGGCGCGCCATGGAAGAGGCCTACCGGCACGGCAAGCTGCGTGCAATCGGCCTGAGTAATTTTCAGCCTGACCGCCTGATGGACATCATGGCGTTCAACGAGGTCAAGCCCGCGGTCAACCAGATCGAGGTGAACCCGTTCCACCAGCAGGAAGAAAGCGTGGCCTTCATGGCGGCCAACGGGGTCCAGGCCGAGGCCTGGGCGCCGTTTGCAGAGGGCCGCAACAACTTGTTCCAGAACGAGAGCTTGACCGCCATTGCCGCCAAATATGGCAAGTCGGTTGGACAGGTCGTGCTGCGCTGGCTGGTCCAGCGCAATATCGTCACCCTGGCCAAGACCGTGCGCCCCGAACGGATGGCGGAGAACCTCGCCGTGTTCGACTTCGCCCTGGACGAAGGCGACATGGCCGCCATCGCACAGCTGGAAACCGGCAACAGCAGCTTCTTCTCCCACCGCGACCCGGCGATGGTCAAGTGGATGAGCGAACGCCATCTGGATATCTGAGCCATGATCAAACCCGCATTGATCGCCTCGGCCTTCCTGGTGACGACCGTCGCCGCCATCGCCGCCGCTCCGCCAGCGCCCAACGTCACCGTCACCCGGATCGGCGCCCAGCCTTCGAGCGCCGGGCCGCAGCAGAATTTCACGGGCTCGGTGCGGGTCGATTCGTCGTTCAAGGCGCAAGCGCCCGGCCGGGTAGGGGGCGGCATCGTCACCTTCGAACCCGGCGCGCGGACCGCCTGGCACATGCATCCGCTGGGACAGACGCTGATCGTGACCGCCGGCGTCGGTCGCGTCCAGCAATGGGGCAGCCCGGCCGAGGACATCCGGCCCGGCGACGTCGTCTGGATCCCCGCTGGCGTGAAACACTGGCATGGTGCGAGTCCGACCATCGGGATGACACATGTCGCGATCGCGGAATCGCAGGGCGGCAAGTCGACCGACTGGCTGGAAAAAGTCAGCGACGAGCAGTACCTGCGCTGATGCGCGGCGGCCCGATCGCGTCACACAATCCCGGCCCGGCCGGACACCCGCATTCATTTTTCTGAAAGCTGCCATGAACGTCTTCTCGTACCACCACCTCATCGGCGCACTGGTGATGGCAAGTGCGCTGGCCGCGCTTCCTGCCAGCGCCCTGGCTCCTGCAGCACCTGCACAGGCCGCCGGACCGGCGGCTGCCGGCACGCAAACGCCGGCGCAACGCATGTACGGCGGCGTCGCCCCGAAGCTTGCCGACTTGACCGACAGGGTTCTCTATGGCGACGTGTGGGAACGCAAGGAGCTTTCCAAGCGCGACCGCAGCCTTGTCACGGTCAGCGCCCTGGTGGCGATGAATCGTCCCGACCAGTTGCGCTCGCACTTGCGGATCGCGCGCGAGAATGGCGTGACCGAGGCCGAAATGGTCGAAGCCATCACGCACCTGGCGTTCTATGCCGGTTGGCCGAACGCCGTGACGGCGATCGCGGTTGCCAAAGAGGTTTTCGCAAAGCCCTGATGGGCTAGTGCCAGCCCAGAACCGGATCGCCTGGTCGACCCAGCCCTCGGCGCTGGTGCCGGCTCCCAGGCCGAAGCCATGCCCCAGGCCCGGGTAGACATGGAATTCGACCGGCGTGCCGATCCGCCTGAGCGCATCCACACGGCGCCGCATCGCCGCAGGCGGCGCAATGCCGTCATGTTCGCCGACGACGACGAAGGTCGGCGGTTCCACCGGGCCGATTTCGTCATGGCCCGTGTACGCCATCACCACCGCGGCCGGCTTCGGCAGGTCGGCGCCGCCGAAACGGGCCGCGCCATGGGTGCCGATCGCGGCCGCCATGCGGGCGCCGGCCGAGCTTCCCCACAGCGAATACCCATCGGTCGCGACGCCCAGCGCGCCGGCGTGTGCGACGATATGGCTCAGCGCAGCCGCGAGATCGGCGCTCGCCTTGGCGCCGCCGGATCCGACGCGGTACCTGAGTACGAACGCGTTATAGCCGCTGCGTGCAATCGCGGCGGCATAGGGGAAGCCTTCATGCAGCGAACCCACGTACTGAAAGCCGCCGCCCGGCGCGACAACGGCGAACGGTGCGCCCGGCTTGCCGCGCAAGAAGAACAGGCCCGTGTGCGCCAGTTCGGGGTCCGCCTTTATCTGCGCCTGCGAGTACAGCGGGTAAAAGATGGTCTTGCCGGCATCGGCATCGTCGATCATGTGGTTGAGCGCGGAAAGCACCGTCGCCGGCTGCACATGGCTGTGGTAGGGAAGCAGGGTGCCGACCTGGGCCAGCGGCAGCGCTTCGTCGACGCGGCGTTCGTTCCAGGGCAGCAGCAGCCGGCCGAAGCCGGCAAAGGCTGGATGATGCAGCATGGCGCCGATGGTGGCGTCGCCGGCCAGGTGCGGGCCGGAGCGCGGGCGCTTGGGCTTGCTTGCCGTCGATGACGCCTGATGTGGCGCGGCCAGTTGATCGGTGGCCTGCGCGGCCGTTGCCGGCGCGGCGGGCAGGCTGGAACACATGGCGCAAAAGGCCATGCCCAGCGTAGTGGTGCGATGCATGTCGCGCTCCTTGGTCAAGTTGCCGTGCCGGCGTTCAGGATGCGGCGCCCAGCCGTTCGAGCGCGTCCCGAATGGGCCCGGGCTCGCCGGCGAGCGGCATGTTGGGGGCGTCATGAATGGCGTCGAGCGCGCCCGGAACATCGGCGTCGAGTGCGGCCACGAGCGCATCGAGATCATGCTGCTGCGCGCCGGTGGCGGACGTCAGTTCGAAGGTTTTCCCGCGCGCGGCATCCGAGCGCAGGCTCCACAGCAGGACCTGGGCCAGCTGGTGGCGCGCGATCGCGCCGTCACGCGGCGTGCCGGTCTGGCTCCGGTCTCCCTGCAGCATGACGATCCGCTGCTGGTCGGGCGCGTTGTAGTCGAACCAGCCGGGGCGCACGATGGTGTACGGCATGCCGCTGGCGCGCACCAGGCGTTCGCCGCGCCGCTTCCAGTCGTGGGCCCCCTTGCGGTCCGTGACGGCAACCGTCGTCATCAGCGCGATGCGCACCTCTCGCCCGCCCAGGGCAGCCAGCACGTTGCGCACCGCGCCATAGTCCACCGCCTCGGGTCCTGGCGGGCGCCCATTGGCACCGTGCGTGAAGACGACGGCATCGACGCCGTCCAGCGCGGGCGCGAGTGACGCGGCATCGGTCAGGTCGCCGACCACCACCTCGACGCCGGCCGGGAACCGGCTCGCCTGGACGGGTTGCCGCACCAGCGCACGCATCTTCAATCCCGCACCGGCGCCGTGGGCGACGACTTCACGCCCGATGCTGCCGGTGGCGCCGATGACCAGTACCTTCTTGCTATGTTCGCTCATCGTCCATTCTCCCTGAAAGACACCGTCGGACACGCCGACCCGTACCCGCTGCCTGAAAAATCTGCTGGCACCCGCACCGGACGACGCCGTGGCCGGGGCTGCAGTGCCCTGCATGTTGTGGCGACCAGCCACGAACCGAGTGTAGCAATCCCGATTGCCTCTGATAACCCGGTGAAACCCGCATGGTCTGATAAGTCCAGCTTATCGATCTCCGGGCGTCGCCGGCCAACGGGCCGGCTGAATTAATTAGCTGTACTAATGACCGCTTGCAGTTTTTGCCATCTATTCAATTCCAATCGTGCTCAGTACAGTTCGGCCATGGGCAACCGCGGGTTACTGCGCTCGCTGAACCACGTCTTGACACCTGCCGTACTGGCGGGCCGGGACGGCGCCGCTTCGCCGGCGCGGTAGCCATCCTGACGCTTACTGGAAAAGGGGTTGGAAATGTCGACATCGACGACGAAGGATCAATCGGGAGCAGGCCGTCGCACCTTCCTGACGGCGGCCGCAAGCCTGGCGGCAACGTCAGTTGCCACGACCGCGCTGGCGCAGGGGAAGGGCGCCGCGGCCACGCCGACCGCGGCGGCTGCCGGCGTGGCCGGCCGCCGCAAGCTGGGCGCACTGGAAGTGTCGAGCGTGGGCCTGGGCGTCCAGAACATGAGCCGCACCTACCAGACCACGGTGCCGAGCCGGCCTGAAATGCTCAATATCATCCGCAGCGCCCACGAGCGCGGCGTGACGTTCTACGACGCGGCCGAGGCCTACGGCCCGCATGAAGTCGAGCGCATCCTGGGCGAGGGTGTCGCGCCGTTTCGCAACAGCGTGGTGATCGCCTCCAAGTTCGGATGGAATATCGATCTCGAGACCGGCAAGCGCCAGCCCGGACTGAACAGCCGCCCGGCCCACATCAAGCTGGCCGTCGAGGGCATGCTGAAGCGCTTGCGAACCGACCGCATCGACTTGCTGTACCAGCACCGGGTCGATCCCGCGGTCCCGATCGAGGACGTCGCGGGCGCCGTCCAGGACTTGATGAAACAGGGCAAGGTGCTGCACTGGGGCTTGTGCGAGATGGGACTGAAGACCTTGCGCCGGGCGCATGCCGCATTGCCCGTGAGCGCGGTCCAGAGCGAGTACTCGATGCTGTGGCGCGGTCCGGAACAGAGCGTGCTGCCGACCTGCCAGGAACTCGGCATCGGTTTCGTCCCATGGAGCCCGCTCGGGGTCCAGTTCCTGACCGGGGCCATCGATGCCGGCACGCGCTTCGCCGATGGCGACATCCGCAAGGCCGAATCGCGCTTCGCGCCCGAGAACCTGGCGCATAACCTGGCCCTGGTCGCGCTCCTCAAGACCTGGGCCGAGCGCAAGGGCGCCACGCCCGCGCAGATCGCGCTGGCCTGGCTGATGGCGCAAAAGCCATGGATCGTGCCGATCCCCGGCACCACCCAGATGGCGCACATGCTCGAGAACATAGGCGCGGGCAGCGTGCGCTTCAGCGCCGCCGAGCTCGCCGAACTGAACCGCGGTGTCGCGGCGGTCCAGGTGCGCGGCGCGCGCCTGCCGGATGCCGTGCAGGTATTTTCCGACGTGGAAGCGCCCGCCAGGACCTGACGTCCTGGTAGCGGCGCCGCATTTCGCGCCAGCTGTCCCGGCATGCCCTCGATCGCAGCGGTCGCACCGCAGCGCTTGCGTCGTCACGCGCGACATGGCATCGCCGCGGGCGCTGGCGGCAACTTGAAGGAGGATACGATGGACCAGAACGACAGCGTCAACATATCGCGCCGCGGTTTTATCGCGGCCACCGCCGGCACGGCCGCGGCAATCACGGCGCCACTGCAGGCCACGGCGCAGGCGGCAACCCGGGTCGAGGCGACGGCGGCGGTCAATGTCGAGGTGAACGGCAAGCCCCACCGGCTCCAGCTCGACACCCGCACCACGCTGCTCGACGCGCTGCGCGAGCACCTGCACCTGACCGGTACCAAGAAAGGCTGCGACCAGGGCCAGTGCGGCGCCTGCACGGTGCTGGTCAACGGCCGCCGCATCAATGCCTGCCTGAGCCTGGCCGTGATGCATGAGGGTGACCGCATCACGACGATCGAAGGACTCGGCACACCGGCCAAGCTGCATCCGATGCAGCAGGCCTTCATCAAGCACGATGGCTACCAGTGCGGCTACTGCACGCCGGGCCAGATCTGCTCGGCCGTGGCGGTGCTGACCGAGATCGACAGCGGCGTTCCGAGTCACGTCTCGGCCGACCTGAGCGCACGGCCGCTGCTGTCGAACGACGAACTGCGCGAGCGCATGAGCGGCAATATCTGCCGCTGCGGCGCCTATCCCAACATCATCGCGGCGATCACCGAAGTCGCGGGAGGCAAGGCATGAAATCGTTCACCTATGAGCGCGCCGCCTCGCCGGCCGAGGCGGTCCAGGCGCTGCGGCGCACCCCCGGCGCCCGCTTCATCGCCGGCGGCACCAACCTGCTCGACCTGATGAAACTCGAGATCGAGGCGCCCCTGCACCTGGTCGACGTCAACGGCATCGGCCTGGACCGGATCGAACCGACCCTTGACGGCGGCTTGCGCATCGGCGCCCTGGTGCGCAACAGCGACCTGGCGGCCGATCCGCGTGTGCGGCGCGACTACGCGGTGCTGTCGCGCGCCCTGCTGGCCGGCGCGTCCGGCCAGCTGCGCAACAAGGCCAGCACTGCCGGCAACCTGTTGCAGCGCACCCGCTGCCCGTACTTCTACGACACCGCCCAGCCATGCAACAAGCGGCAGCCGGGTAGCGGCTGCGGGGCGCTGCAGGGCTTCAACCGGCCGCACGCCGTCATCGGCGCAAGCGAGGCCTGCATCGCGACCCATCCGAGCGACATGGCGGTCGCCATGCGGGTGCTCGACGCCAGCGTGGAAACGGTGCGCCCGAACGGCACCGAACGCACCATCCCGATCGCCGACTTCTACCGGCTGCCGGGCCGCACGCCCCACGTCGACACCAACCTCGAGCAGGGCGAACTGATTACCGCGGTGACGCTGCCACGCCCCGTCGGCGGCGTCCAGGCCTACCACAAGGTACGCGACCGGGCCTCGTACGCGTTCGCCCTGATCTCGGTGGCGACGATCGTCCAGCCTGACGGCAGCGGCCGGGTCGCCGTAGGCGGCATCGCGCACATGCCGTGGCGGGTCGCGGCCGCCGATGCCGCGCTGCCAGACGGCGCCGGCGCAGCCGCCGCACGCCTGCTCGCCGGTGCGCAACCCACCGCGCAGAACGCCTTCAAACTGCCGCTGGTGGAGCGTACGCTCGCCACGCTGCTCTCCGACGCAAGGAAGGTTGCATCATGAAATTCACGACACCCGCAGTGCGCAATCCGATCGACCGCTTGAAAGTCGTCGGCAAGCCTTCGGCGCGCATCGAAGGACACCTCAAGACCACCGGCACCGCGACCTATTCATACGAGCACCTTGGGCCGGTAGCCGATGCCGCCTACGGGTATATCGTCGGCGCCGGGATCGCCAAGGGGCGCATCCTATCGATCGACCTGGCCCGGGCCAAGGCCGCGCCGGGCGTGCTCGCCATCGTGACGGCCGAGAATGCCGGCAAGCTGGGCGTCGGCCAGTTCTATGTGGCCAGGGCGCTCGCCGGCCCGGAAGTCCAGCATTACCACCAGGCGGTGGCGCTGGTGGTGGCCGACACCTTCGAGCAGGCGCGCGCCGCCGCCCAGCTGGTGCGGGTGCGCTACGAGCGCACCCCGGGCCGCTTCAGCCTCGAGAAAGAACGCGGCAATGCGCCCGAACCCAAGCCGTCGAAGTCGGGCCGGACGATGGACACGGCGGCCGGCGATTTCGACACCGCGTTCGCGGCGGCGGCGGTGACGCTGGACGAGCACTACACGACGCCGGACCACTCGCACGCGATGATGGAGCCACATGCTTCAATCGCCGCCTGGAAGGGCGACAAGCTGACGCTGTGGAACGCGATCCAGCTGGTCAGCTGGGGAACGCGCGACCTGGCGCTCACGCTCGGCATCCCGCGCGAGAACATCCGCATCATCGCCTCCTATATTGGCGGCGGCTTCGGCGGGAAAGGCTCGGTCCAGTCGGACGCCGTGCTGGCCGCCATCGGCGCCCGCCTGACCGGGCGGCCGGTCAAGGTGGCGCTGCAGCGCCACCTGATGTTCAACAATACCTCGCACCGTCCGGCGACGATCCAGCGCATCCGGCTCGGCACGACGCGCGAAGGCCGCATCACGGCGATCGCCCACGAGAGCTGGTCGGGCAACCTGGGCACGCTGCCCGAGAGCGCGACCACCCCGACGCGCCTGCTGTATGCGGGCGCGCATCGGATGACCCGGCTGCGGGTCGCCCATCTCGACCTCACGGAGGGCAACGCCATGCGCGCCCCGGGCGAGGCGCCGGGCCTGATGGCGCTCGAGGTCGCGATGGACGAGATGGCCGAAAAGCTCGGGCTCGACCCGGTCGCGTTCCGCATCATGAACGACACCCGGGTCGACCCGGAAATGCCGGCGCGGACGTTCTCGACGCGCCAGCTGGTCGAGTGCCTCGAGACCGGCGCCAGGCGGTTCGGCTGGGACCGGCGTAACCGCAAGCCCGGCACCCGGCGCGAAGGTCACTGGCTGGTCGGGATCGGCATGGCGGCGGGCATCCGCGGCGGCCGGCTGGTGAAGTCGGCCGCGCGTGTGCGCCTGGACCGCAGCGGCCGCATCACGGTCGAGACCGACATGACCGACATCGGCACCGGCACCTACACGATCCTGGCCCAGACCGCGGCCGAGATGATGGGGGTCGAGCTGGACCAGGTCACGGTGCTGCTCGGCGATTCGGCGTATCCCGAGAGTGCCGGCTCCGGCGGCCAGTTCGGCGCCGCCTCATCCACCGCGGGCGTCTACGCGGCCTGCGTGAAGCTGCGCGAGATGGTCGCGGCGCGGCTGGGCATGACCGGCGCCGACATCGAGTTCGCTGGCGGCCGGGTGCGCGCCGGCGGCAACAGCCGGCCATTGCGCGATGCGGTCGCGGCTGGCGAACTGTCGGCCGAGGATGTCATGGAAGTCGGCGATCTCGGCAAGCGCTTCGCCCAGCAGACCTTCGCCGCGCACTACGTCGAGGTCACGGTGCATGCCGGCACCGGCGAAGTGCGCGTGCGGCGCATGCTGGCGGTCTGCGCCGCCGGCCGCATCATCAACCCCACCGCGGCGCGCAGCCAGATCATCGGCGGCATGACGATGGGCGTGGGCGCCGCGCTGATGGAAGACCTGGTGGTCGACAAGCAGGCCGGGTTCTTCGTGAACCACGACCTGGCCAGCTACGAAGTGCCGGTGCATGCCGACATTCCGGAACAGGAAGTGATCTTCCTGGACGAGGTCGACCCGACGGTCGGGCCGCTGAAGGCCAAGGGCGTCGGCGAACTCGGCATCAGCGGCGCGGCGGCGGCGGTGGCGAACGCGATCTACAACGCCACCGGGGTCCGGGTCCGGGAGTATCCGGTAACGCTCGACAAGCTGTTGCCGAAGCTGCCGAAGCTTCCCGGGATGGCGTGAATGGCGGCGCCCATGACGATCGAGGAGCGAATCACATCGCCGGGCTCCCCGCTGCGCAGGAAATTCATGGCCGCAGCGGTCTACTCCAGCCTGGCGGCGGCGACTCCGGCACTGGCCACGCCCGAGCCGGCCACGCGCAAGGGTGGCGCCAGGCTGGTCGTCTATTTCTCGCGCAGCGGCAACACGCGCGTGATCGCCAAGGGGATCGGCCGCGCCCAGGGCGCGCCGGTGTTCGAGATCGAGCCGGCCAGGCCCTACCCGGAAGACTACCAGCAGACGGTCGAGCAGGCGCGCGAGGAGAGCGCGCGCGGATTCCGGCCGCCGCTGAAGGCGACGGTGCCCGATTTCGCGCGTTTCCAGACGATCTACCTCGGTTTTCCGATCTGGGGCGGAACCGTGCCGCCGGTAGTGCGCGCTTTCCTGGCGGAGCACGCTCTCGAGGGCAAGACGATCATCCCGTTCATCACCCATGGCGGCTATGGTCCCGGCAACAGCATGACGGTGCTGGCCGCCGATGTCGCGGGCGCGCGCCTGCTGGACCGTGGACTCGTGATGCAGGCCGACCAGGAACGGCAGACACTCGAACGGGTGACGGGTTGGTTGGGCGGCCTGCCGCAGGCAAGGCCGTAGCGCAAGTCCTCCAGCCAGCCATGGCACGGCGTCGCATCACGGGCTCGCGCGTTGCCGCCTGGCTGCCGTGGCGGTGGCAATGACCAGCGCGATCACGAGCATGGCGGCGGCGCATTGCATCGCGTTGCCGACCCGATGGGCAAGCAGGTCCTTGCCGGTCAGGGCGCCGGCCCCGAGCACCGAAACGGCGACCTGCACACCCAGCCCGAGCGTGCCGCCGAGCTGGTGGGCTGCGTTGACGAGGCCGGATGCGGCGCCGGCGTCCTTCGGTGCCACGTGGGCGATGCCCGCAGCGGTCAACGGCCCGAGCGTGCCACCCTGACCCAGGCCGATCAACAGCATCGGCAGCGCCAGGCCGGAGAGATAGCTGGTGCCGGCCGACACCTGGGTGAGGCAGGCCATGCCCAGCAATCCGAGCAGCATGCTGGCCAGCATGACGGACCGGCCGCCGAACCGGGCGATCACGCGCGGCGCGGCCAGCGCGGCCATGAAATTCACGACCATCGCCGGCAGGAACGCCAGGCCGGTCTGCGCCGGGGTGTAGTCCAGGACGCCTTGCATGAACTGGGTGGAAAAGAAAAAGAAGCCGACGTTTGCGCCGAGAAACAGCATCCGCACGAGATAAGCGCCGGAACGCTCGCGGTTGGCGAACAGGCGCAGCGGCATGATCGGCGCGCTGGCGCGCCATTCGATCAGGACGAACACGGCGAGCAGGGCGATCCCGGACAGCACCGCCAGCACCGTGCTGCGGTCGGTCCAGCCGGTTTCGGCGGAATGCACGATGCCGAACACCAGCGCGCTCATGCCCAGGGTCGAGGTAATGGCCCCGGCCAGGTCGAAGACGCCGGCATGCAGTTCGGTTTCAACGAGGTAGCGCCGTGCGGCCACGATCAGGCCAATCCCGATCGGCAGGTTGATGAAAAAGCCGACGCGCCAGGACAGCCAGTCGGCCAGAAAGCCGCCTAGCACCAGGCCGACGCTGGCAGAGATGCCCGCGGCCGATGCGTAGTAGGCCACCGCCCGGGTGCGCTCGGGACCGGCCTGGAAATTGGTCTGCAATAGTGCCAGCGTCGACGGCGCCAGGATCGCCGAACCCAGCCCCTGGATCGCGCGGGCACAGACCAGCATGGCTGGACTGCCCGCCATGCCGATCGCCAGCGAGGACAGGACGAAGATGACCAGGCCGACAATGAACAGGCGGCGCCGTCCGAGGATGTCGCCGGCGCGTGCGCCCAGCAGCAGGAAGCCGCCAAACACCAGCGTGTAGGCATTCGACACCCATGACAGGCCGGCGTCGGTAAAACCGAGCTCGGCGTGGATTTTCGGGAGACCGGCGATGACGACGGACGTGTCGAGCACGATCATCATGTAGCTGATCATGATGATTGCCAGGATGGCACCCTGGTGGACAGGACGGGTTGGCATGGCGGGGAGAGACGTGGGCGCACACTGCGTGCCGGTTGATGTGGTGGTCATGACTGGATGTTCGGAGACAGGGACTGAGCCGGAGGCATGCACTATAGCGGGGGCAGTGCTCATTGATAAGGCGGCAATATCCGCATGTCTTCATAACCCAAGCTAATGAATCGAATGCCGATCGCTGCCAATACGACGCTGCGCAACAGCGTGATTGTGCGGATCACGCCGCCCCGCAACCCGGCGCGGATCATGGGCTTGTCCGGCTTGTGCAGTGTGATGCCTTGGTCACCCTCTGCGATCGCGCCTTCAATGACGCCGCAAGCGCCGAACGCCCTGGCGCCGGTTTCTACAGGCCCAGTTCGGACAAGCCCGGATGCTCGTCCGGGCGCCGTCCCAGCGGCCAGTGGAATGCGCGCTCGGCGACCGCGATCGGCCTGTCGTTGATCGACGCGTAGCGCTTGGTCATCAGGCCGTCCGGGCCGAATTCCCAGTTCTCGTTTCCATACGAGCGGAACCAGTTGCCCGAATCGTCGTGCCACTCATAGGCATAGCGCACGGCAATGCGGTTTTCCGCAAAGGCCCACAATTCCTTGATCAGGCGGTAGTCGAGTTCCTTCGCCCATTTGCGCTCAAGGAATTGCTGGGCCTCGGACCGGTTCGTCACGAATTCCGCGCGGTTGCGCCACTGGGTGTCTTCGCTGTACGCCAGCGCCACGCGGGCCGGGTCGCGGCTGTTCCAGCCGTCTTCGGCCAGGCGGACTTTTTCGATGGCGCTGGCGTGCGTGAACGGCGGCAGTGGCGGGCGCAGGAGGGAATCGGCGGACATGATGTTCCTTTATGGGCGGGCAAGTCAGTCGGCACAGCATTTGACGAGTCAATATGGTCATACGAATCGTCGATGCTGTGTTCTATAAATTTCCCACTTGTTGCATAATTGCATTCTCATCAATGATTCCCTGGACGCGTCGATGTTGACCATGAAGGACAGCGTCCCCTCTCATGCTTTTCCGCCGCAGTTGCGCATTGCGTTGCTGGTTTCGCTGCTGGTACACGCCCTGCTGCTGAGCGTTACTCTCGACGGCCAGACCTTCGGCTTGCCAGGACTGCGGTTGCCCTGGGAAGAACGGCGTGGCGTGGCGGACGAACTGCACATCGTGCTGGCGCCGGCCCGCGTCCGGGCGCCGCGGGCCGCTGAACCCGCGCCTGCGCTGGCGCCCGTGCCGGTTGCTGCAGCGAAGCCGCCCCAGGCTGCGGCACGGGCCAGCGTGGTACAACGCGTTGCGACATCGGACAAGCCAGCCCTTGCCGCGCCGCCGGAGCGGGTGGCGCAGGCAACTCCGGTCGAGGACAAGCCGGCGCCCGCACCGCCACGCCCGATGTCGCCCGCGCCTGCCAGCAGCGAGCCTGCACCCACGGTGGCAGCCGATGTCGCACCGCCCGAACAGCTACGCGAGGCCCGCCGCATTGCGCTGGCAGAGCAGGAAGCGGCGCTGCAGGAACGGCAGCGGCGAGAAGCCGCGAGCGCCGAGGAGGCGCGCAGGAGCGCAGCCGCGCGCGCGGCCCTGGCGGTGGCCGAGGCCGCGCGGCTGGAGACCGAACGGCAAGCGGCCCAGCGCCAGGAGATGGAACAGCAAGCGCGCATTGATCAGGCGCGACAGGAACAGGCGCGCCAGGAGCGCGAGCGTCAGGAGCACGAACGTCAGGAGCAGGAACGTCAGGAGCAGGCGCGCCATGAGCAGGAACGCCAGGCGCTGGCCCGTGAGGAACAGCAGCGTCAGGAACGGGCACGCGAAGAACAGGCACGCCTGGAAGCAGCCCGGCAGGAAGCAGCCCGGCAGGAAGCAACCCGCCAGGACCAGGCCCGCCAGGAAGCCGCCCGCCAGGAACAATCCCGCCAGGACGCAGCCGGACAGGAACGCGCCAGGCTGGAAGCGGCGCGCAACGAGCGCCTGCGCGCGATCGGCCGCCAGCTCGACCAGGAAGCCGCCCGGCGCAACGCGCAGGCAAGTCCGGCGCCGTCGTCCGGCGGCCTGCGCCGCGGCTGGATGTATGGCCGGGCCGATCCCAACGCCGAACTGGTCGGCTACGCCCAGGCCATGGGCCGTAAGATCGAATTCAACATGACCTTCGACATGCTGCGCGACCTGGTCAGGCAGCCGCACACCGAGCCGGTGGTCACGATCGCGGTGCGCGCCGACGGCTCGGTCGAGCGCGTGACATTCGTGACGTCGTCCGGGGTGCCCGCGCTCGATGCGGCGATCCGCAACGTGATCGCCAGCCAGGCCCCGTATGGTCCATTCCCGGCGGCGCTGGCGCGCCAGTACGACGTCATTGAAATTCGCCGTACCTGGAAGTTCGATACGGCCATCCGGCTGGAATAGGGCGCGAATCTACAGCCGGAACACCCGGCCACCGTTCTGCGCCAGGGCGGCGCCATGCGCATCGTCGCTGTCGTCCTTGAGTTCGATCCCGGTCAGCCGGCGGCGGAACGCCTCGGTCAACAGCCGGTGGAGCCGCGCCGCCGCGTCCCCGGGCTGCTGCCCGGCTGGCCGGATGTTCGAGATGCAGTTGCGGCTTTCATCGGTCAGACCCACGCGCGGCGCCCAGGTCAGGTAAGCGCCCATGCTGTCCGGCGCGCTCAGGCCGGGCCGTTCGCCGATCAGGACCACGACCATTGTCGCGCGCAGCAGTTCGCCCACCTCGTCGCCCACGGCCACGCGGCCCTGTTCCACGATGCAGGGCGCGCCCACGATCCATCCATGCTGCAGGCAATGCCCGCGCAGCGCCTGCAGCAACGGCGCTGCGTGACGGGCGACGGCCAGGGCCGACAGCCCGTCCGCCACCACGATCGCCAGGTCGCAAGCGGCCGCTGGTGCGTCGCCATCGCGCAGTGCGATCAGCACGGCGCGCGCTGCGTCATCGAGCCGGCGCCCCAGGTCGGGCCGCTGCAGGTAGGTGGTGCGCTCGCCCGCGGCGCTGCGCAGCAGCAGCGCCGCAGGCAGCTCGGGCCACGCGGCGCCCAGGTTGGCCGCCAGCTCCGCGCTGTCGAGCGCCGTGTGGACGGCGTCGCGCGCCATCGCATGGGCCAGCTGGAACCCGAGCTGGGCGCGGGTCGGCTGGCTGATGCCGGCGTGGCCCAGCGCGATGCGGGCGGCCGTGTGGCGGCGCAGGCTATGCCACGGGTCCGGGTCCGGGGCCGGATCGCCGGTGAAGCCGGTTGCTGCGGGCGCATCGTCCATGTCGATCCCCTTCGGTCAGTCAAGCTGCTGCAAGGCGCGTCCGAAGCGGGCCGGCATGGCGCCGCCCAGCGTCACGTCGTCGCTGAAGATGCCGAGATTGCGCAGCCATGCCAGGAATTCGGGTGCCGGCCGCAGGCCCAGCACGCGGCGCGCATACAGGGCGTCGTGAAACGACGTGCTCTGGTAATTGAGCATGATGTCGTCCGACCCGGGCACGCCCATCACATAGGTGCAGCCGGCCGCGCCCAGCATGGTGAGCAGCACGTCCATGTCGTCCTGGTCGGCTTCGGCGTGATTGGTGTAGCACACGTCGCACCCCATCGGCAGGCCGAGCAGCTTGCCGCAGAAGTGGTCTTCCAGCCCGGCGCGGATGATCTGCTTGCCGTCGTACAGATATTCAGGCCCGATGAAGCCGACCACGGTGTTGACCAGCAGCGGCGCGAAGGCGCGCGCCACCGCGTAGGCGCGCGCTTCGCAGGTCTGCTGGTCGAGGCCATGGTGGGCGCCGGCCGACAGGGCGCTGCCCTGGCCCGTTTCGAAGTACATGACGTTCTCGCCCAGCGTGCCGCGTCCCAGCGACAGGGCCGCCGCGCGGGCTTCGCGCAGCAGCGCCAGGTCGATGCCGAAGCTGGCGTTGGCGGCCTGGGTGCCGGCGATCGACTGGAATACCAGGTCGACCGGCGCGCCGCGCTCGATCGCGGCGATGGTGTTGGTCACGTGGGTCAGCACGCACGACTGGGTGGGAATCGCATGGCGGGCGATGATCTCGTCGAGCATGTGCAGCAGCCGCACGACCTGGGCCACGTTGTCGAGCGCCGGATTGATGCCAATGACGGCGTCGCCGCTGCCGTACATGAGGCCATCGAACACGCTCGCGGCAATGCCGGATGCATCGTCGAGCGGATGGTTCGGCTGCAAGCGCGTGGACAGCGTCCCGGCCAGGCCGAGCGTATTGCGAAAGCGCGTCACCACCCGGCATTTGCGCGCCACCAGCACCAGGTCCTGGATGCGCATGATCTTCGAGACCGCCGCCGCCATTTCGGGCGTGATGCCCGGTGCGACGCGCGCCAGCGCCGCCGCGTCGGCCGCGTCGCCCAGCAGCCACTCGCGCAGGCCGCCCACGGTCAGATGCCTGATCGGCTCGAACGCCACGGCGTCGTGGCTGTCGACGATCAGGCGCGTGACTTCATCGGCTTCGTACGGCACCACGGTCTCGTTCAGGAAGGTGCCCAAGGGCAGGTCGGCCAGCGCCATCTGCGCCGCCACGCGCTCGGCCGCGCTGCCTGCCGCGACGCCCGCCAGATGGTCGCCCGAGCGCGCCGGCGACGCACGCGCCAGCAGGGTGCGCAGGTCGGCGAAGCGCCAGGTGACGCCGCCAATGGTGTGGGTAGTCTGGCTCATGGGATATGCACTAGTGCGGACATGGCCATCTTGCCACAGGTCGGGCGGCCGACGTTTTTTTGGCGCGCAGAACGTGGTCGTTCAACAATTGGTATGATCCCGAGGCCGGTGTCCGATCGCCGGGCCCGATCGACTGCTTCACCCCCAATGACACCGCTTTACGCCATTTTCCTCGCTCTCGCCCTGCTGCTTCCCGCTGCGCCGGCCCACGCACTCGACGTTCACACCCCCATCGCCGCCTACCGCCACGACGTGTTCGACGCGCGTACCAACGCGCCGCGCAACGCCATCGCGATGGCGCAGACTGCCGATGGCTGGCTGTGGTTCGGCACGCCGTCCGGCCTGTACCGCTTCGACGGGGTCCGGTTCGAGGCCTTCCATCCGGCCCGTGGCGAGCGGCTGCTCGGCCAGTACGTCACGGGACTGATGGCGCATCCGAATGGCGAGCTGTGGATCGGTTACCTGTATGGCGGCATCAGCGTGCTGCGCGACGGTCACCTGCGCCACCCGCAGCCCGTGCCCGGCAAGCCGATCGGCTCGGCGGCCAGCTTCGCGGTCGATGGCGACAGCGTCTGGATCGCCGCCGCCACCGGATTGTTCCGCGAGCGCGCCGGACAGTGGCAGCGCTTTGGCGCCGAGCGGGGCATCGACACCGGCATCGCGCGCCAGGTCTACCGCGACCATTACGGGCGCGTGTGGGCCGCCGATTCGGGCAGCGTGTATCTGCTCGACCGGGCCGGCGACCGCTTCGCCGTCGCGATGAACGTCGCGGCCGAGCCGGTCTTCAGCGCGTCGCCCGACGGCCGCATCTGGGCCGCCGACGGCGAGACGGTGCACTCCCTGCCGGCGCCGCCGGACGGCTGGCGCGCCGCACCGCCGGTGACGGTGCACGGCAGCGCCCAGCAGACCCTGTTCGACCGCGACGGCAACTACTGGGTCGGCAACTGCCCGATCGGGATGTGCGTGCAGCGCCCGGCCCAGCGCGCCCAGGTGACCGGAGGTTTTCGCGACCTGACCGCTGCTGGCGCCCGCCACGACGGCCAGATCAGCAAGGCCGGCGTCACCGTTACCGCCACCATGGAAGACCGCGAAGGCAATCTGTGGGTAGCGAGCACCGATGGTGTCGAGCGCTTGCGCGATACCCGCCTGGTGCCGCTCGTGCTGCCGCAGCCGTCGGGCTGGCCGGCGATGGCGCTGGACGGCGACGGCGCGCTGTGGATCACCTCCACCAATATGGGCCTGAGCTCACGGCTATGGAGCATGCGCGGCGCCCGGCCGGTGGAGCAGCAGCCCGGCCAGCGCAGCGCCCTGGTGGCGCGTGGGCTGGGTGGCACGGTGCTGGTGGCCGGCGAGCGCTGGATCGAACGGCGCCGCGGCAGCCGCGTGCTGGCGCGCTACCCGATGCCGTCCCACACCGCCCGGGTGTCGGTGCGCGACGTGGCGCTGCTGCTGGCCGAAGACCGCGACGGCATCTGGCTGTACTACAGCGGCAAGGGCCTGCTGCGCCTGCTCCTGCGTGGCGGCACCTGGCAAGCGCCGCCCGACGCCACCCTGGCGAGCGCCATCTATGCCTTCGTCGATCCGGCTGGACGCACCTGGTTCGGCACGCGCGACAATGGCGTGGTGATGGTCGACGGCGAGCGCCGCCGGGTGTATGGCGCCGGCGACGGCATCGCGCTGGGGGCCGTGACCTTCGTCGACGCCACCCGCGAACTCGTGATCAGCGGCGACGGCGGCGCCGCGCTGTGGCAGGACGGGCGTTTCCGGCCGCTGCGCGCCGAGGGTGTCGACCTGGCCAACGTGTCCGGACTGGTGGCAAGTGCCGATGGCGACCGCTGGCTCAATACGCGGCGCGGGCTGTTCCATGTCACGGCCGAGGCGTGGCGCCGCAGCGTGCTCGATCCGGCGCAGGCGCTGCAGGGGACACTGCTGGACGAACTCGATGGTTTTCCTGGCGCCGGCTACGGCATCTCGCCGGTGCCCACGCTGCTGCTGGGCGGCGACGGCCGCCTGTGGGTCAGCGGCACCGACGGCATCGCGGTGCTCGATCGCGGCCATCCGCGCCGCGCCGCCGCGCCGCTGCACGCGCAGGTGCAGGCCCTGGTCGCCAACGGCCGGCATCATGAGGCGGACCGCCCGCATGTACTGGCGCCGCGCGCCGAGCGCCTGCGTTTCGATTTCACGGCGCCGGCCCTGGGCATGCCGGAACGGGTGCGTTTTCGCTACCGCTTGTCCGGGTTCGACCATGCCTGGATCGATGCGGGCGCACTGCGCTCGGCTTCGTACACCAACCTGGGTCCGGGCGAATACCGCTTCGAGGTGCAGGCCCTGAACGAAGACGGCGTGGCCGGCCCGGTCGCGTCGATGCCGGCGATCCGCATCCTGCCGGCGTTTACGCAGACCGGCTGGTTCGTCGCGTTGTGCGGTGTGCTGGTCCTCGCCACGGCATGGGCGCTGTACCGCTGGAAGCTGCGGCGCGTCCAGGCGGCGTGGCAAAGCCGCATGGACGAACGGCTGGGCGAGCGCGAACGCATCGCGCGCACGCTGCACGACACGTTCCTGCAAAGCCTGCAGGGACTGATCCTGCAGCTCGACGCCGTCACCACCCGCCTGGCGCCCGGTTCGAGCGAGCGGCTTCGCATGGAAAAGCTGCTGGCCAGCGCGCGCCGGGTCACGGCGGAAGGGCGCAACCAGGTCCAGGACCTGCGCGAAGAGCGTGGGCCGGCCGGCCTGGGCGCCGCCATCGCCGCCAGCCTGGCCGACCTGCAGACCGACCAGGAGGTCACCGTGTCGCTGCAGCAGATCGGTGTGGAGCATCCGCTGGCGCCCGACGTGCAGCACGAGGCCGAGGCCATCGCGCGCGAGGCGATCGCCAACGTGTTCCGCCACGCTCGGGCGCGCAGCCTGGACATCACGATCGACTGGAGCGGCGCGGCGCTGATGCTGCGCATTGCCGACGACGGCGTCGGGATCGCCCCCGAACTGCTGGCGCAGGGCCGGCCCGGCCACTACGGCCTGCGCGGCATGCGCGAGCGGGCGGCGCGGATCGGCGCGTCGCTGGCGCTGGAAAGCAGTGCGGGGGCGGGTGTCACGCTGGTGCTGGCGTTGCCGGCGCGCCGCGGCCCGGCTTCCTAACGCGGCACCAGCGCCTAACGCGGCACCAGCAATTAACGCGGCGCCGGCTGCGGCGGCAGATTGCGGTACACCTTCAGCGCATAGGCGCGCGCGCGTGCCGGCGTCGGGCTGTTGTAGGCGCCCACCGCCAGCCACGGGTCGCGCAGGCGGTGCAGGTTCTGCGCCAGGATCCAGCCGCCCACCTGCAGGCTCACGCACGGGTCGTACAGGTGGTGCTCTTCGATGCCATGGCGCTTGAGCAGCGGGAACCAGCTGCTGTTGATCTGCATGAGTCCCACGTCGTAGCTGCCGTTCTTGTTGCGGTTGATGGCGCGCGGGTTGATGCTCGACTCGGTCTTGGCGATCGCGTACAGCAGGCGCACGTCGACGTTGTAGCGCCTGGCCGCCGCCTCCCAGCAGGCGTGGGCGGGCAGGGCGGCGCAGGCGGCCGCCAGCATCGACAGCCTGATCGCGCGGCGAACGAAGGTCATGGCGTCAGTTTTCCATTCAGGTAGCGAAACTGGTTGCTCGGCGCCTGGCAGCTCAGCACGATGCCCTTGTTGTCGCGCATCATGGCGCCGATCGGATGGAGGGTGCTGCGGGTGCCGTCCGGCGCGACCTTGGCGTTGGGCTGGTTGCAGGCCATGCCGGCCGCGATGTCGTAGCCGTTCACCCAGTAGGAACCGGCCATTGCCCCGGTGCGCGATTCGACCCGGCGGCCGATCACCATGCCGCTGGCGCGCACGTCGCGGCCGGCCTCCAGCGTGCCGGCGGCGGTGCCCGATCCGGCGTCCAGATGGTCGCGCGTGACCAGCGACCCGGCGCGTGCCTGCGCCGCGACGTCCAGGTGGCCGTCCTGGTCCACCGCCAGCGCCTGCCATTCGTTGCCGGTGCGCGCCACGAAGGCGCGGCCCTGGTCGGCCGTCATGCGCACGTCGCCCGGCGTGTCGCCCGCGGGCAGGGCGGCGTAGCCCGGCCGGGTTTCCTTCCAGGTGCGGCCGGACGCCTGGCGTTTCCAGGCGCCGTTCGCCGCGCAGCTGAGCAGGCTGCGCTCGGCGTCGAGGGCGATCGCGGCGCCCGCGCCACAGGCGCCGCCAGCCACGGCGACGGCGCTGGCGCCCATCGCCAGCGGCGTTTCCATCACGTTCCAGGGCGCGTCGGCGGCGGCTCCGCGGCGGGCCAGGTAGGCCGGCGCGTCGCCGGCGGCGCCGAGCGGCTGGCGCACCAGGCTGGCCAGCCGCCCCGGCGCGATCGGTCCGCCGGGGCAGGCGGCGCCGGCGAAGCGCTGCAGGCTGGCCGTGTCGAGGGTCCAGGTATTGAACGCGCCGCGCGCACGCAGCGGCGCTTCCGGTTCGAGGTAGCCGGCGCCGGGGCCGGCGGCGGCGGCCATCTCGGCCAGGTCGGCGGCGCCAGGCGCCTGGCCGCCACTGGCGCTGACCAGCGCTTCGACCTGGCCAGCGCTGGCAAGCAGCAATATGCAGGCCTGGTGGCCGTGGGTATTCTGCGGTGCGAAGCCGGCCGGCAGGTAGCCGGCGGCCTGCAGTTGCGCCAGCGGCAGCGCGGTGGCGACCGCCAGCGGCAGCTCGCCGGCGAGCAGGTCGCGCCGCGCTTCCAGGTAGCGCGCGGTCGCCGCCGCCAGCTGGGCATGGTGGCGGGCATCGTCGTGCAGGCGCGCGCGCTGCCAGTCGCCGTCGAGCGTGGCCAGCACGCCGGCCGCGAGCAGCACGCCCAGCACCAGCACCGCCAGCATTTCGAGCATGCCGAAGCCCTGCTGGCGCATCCCCGTCATGGCGCCGCTCCCGCGTTCTGGTAGCGGAACGTGCGGGTCGCCTCGTGACAGACCATGGTCAGGCCGTTGCGGTCCGGGAGCAGGCTGCCGATCGGATAGATGATCGTGTTCCCGCCCGCCGGGATATCGCATTCGCGTCCAGCCCAGGCATAGTTGCCCTGGTCCGGGTTGCCGGTGCCGCTGAATTCGAACTCCGGCGCGATGAAGAAACTGTCGGCCTGGACGTGGTAGCCATACACGCCGTCGGTGGCCCGGACCTGGTTGGCGCGGGCGTCGCCGGCCACATTCAGGTCGCCGCCCACGTCGACGTGGCCCTTCACGCTGCCGCTGCCGGCGCTCAGGCGGTTCGGCACATCGAGGTTGCCGTTCTGGTCGACCGCGAGCGCCTTCCAGCTGCCGGCCGTGCGCACGAAGGCGCGTCCGGTGTCGAGCGTGACCCGCACCGCGCCGTTCGGCTCGCCGACCAGTGCCAGCAGCGCGCCGAAGCTGGCCACCGGGTCGCGCCAGGTATCGTTGCCGCTGTTCTTCCATACCTTGGCGGGACTGCAGGTGACGATGTTGCGGTCCTCGTCGATCGCGATGCGCGCCGTGTCGCCGCAGGCCGCGCCGTTCTTGACGATCGCCGCGCCGGCCATGCGCAGCGGCGTGTGCATCTGGTTCAGTTCGGGCCGTCCGGGCACCGCGCCGCGGTACAGGAAGTCGGCCGGCAGCGCGCCGCCGGCGTCCGCGAACAGGGCCGAGGCCAGGCGCCCGCCGGCGGCGGGCGTGCCGGAACAGTTGCGGCTCAGGTAAGCGGCCAGCGCGGCCGCGTCCAGCTTCCAGCTGCCGAAGGCGCCGCCCACGGGCGGTCCGGGCGCGCTTTCCAGCAGCTTGATGAAGCCGCCGCCGGGGCCGGCGTGGGCGGCGACATACGCCAGCGCGCCATCGTCGATGGCGCTGCCGCCTTCACTCACGGCCAGCGCGGCAAGGGCCTGGCCGCTGCGCCGCACCAGCAGGCACGGGGTCTGGCCATACGGGTTGGTGGCGGCGAAACTGGCCGGCAGGAAGCCGGCGCCGGAAGCCTTGAGCTGGGCCAGCGTGACCGGCACCGTCCCGGCGGCGGCCGCCGTATACAGGGCGGCCTGGTTGGCGCGCAGATACTGGGCGGCGGCGGCGGTAAAGCGCTGCTGGTAGCCGGCCGCGTGCTGGCGCCGCAAGTCGTCCAGCATGCGCCCGGTCATCGCGGCCACCCCGGCCGCCACCAGCGTGGCCAGCGCCATTGCGCCGACCAGTTCGATCAGGCCAAAGCCGCGCGTGCGGCGCAGGATCGTCATGGCGCGCACCTCAGTAGCGGTGTGCCAGCCACACCGGCGCGCCGTGCGGCACCCCGGGGGAGGGGATATCCGGCAGGGCGACCACGCCGCTGCCGCTCCTGGCGGACGGATCGATCCTGCCGCTGCTGCGGTTGGCGCGCCCGGCCAGCTCGGAGCCGTGCGCCAGCGCCGCCATGCTGGCGCCGATGTCGACCTTCGGCAGGCGCGTCGCATACACCATGATCAAGCCGTCGGCGCGCACGTGGTTGCTCCACAGGCCGGCATCAAGCGCCGCATGCCAGGCCGGCAGCGCCAGCTGGGCGTCGGGAACCTTGCCCTGGAAAGCGGGATTGTCATGGGCGTAGCGCACCACCGCGTCGCGATACAGCGCCATGCCGGACGCCAGCACCTCCTCGCTGCGCTCCAGCGCCAGGGCCTCGTCGTCGTTGCCGCCCTGGATGGCGTACAGGGCGCAGCTCGAGGCCAGCGCCACGGTCACGAATCCGGTCCACATCAGGCACGCTCCCTCAGGTCACGCGGGCCGGGCGTCCGGCCGTGCAGCAGCAGGCTGTCGACCTGCTGCCGGATCGCCTGGCCGAGTTGATCGAAATGGCCGGCCTGCAGCAGGCGGCGCGCTTCCGGCGCGCCCCTGAGCTGCAGGAATTCGGTGTCCAGCCGCTGGGGCGCGGCGTGCAGGCGCTGGTGCAGCACCCCCGCCACGCCGTCGGCCAGCAGCGCGCGCGCCGCGCCCTGGCCCAGGTGGGCATCGGCCATGGTGTGCAGGCGCGCCAGCGCGCGCCCGGCGTCGTCCCCGGCCACGGTGGTGATCACCAGGCGCCCGTCGCTGCTGGCGCGCAGCACTTCGGCGGCCACCTCTGGCGCCACGATCTCGTGCACCAGGATGATCCCGGCGCCCCAGCGCATGGCATCGCGCAGGCTGTCGATGAAGCTGCGCGGGTCGCGTCCGCCCACGGTCTGGTAGCAGACGCCGTCGCCATGGGCGCCCTCCAGCGGCAGCTCGGCCGGCACTTCGGCGGTGACGGCCACGCCGCCATACAGCGCCAGGCGTTCGCGCAGCATGGTGCAGGCGGTGGTGGTCTTGCCCATCTTGGCCTGGCCCGAGATCACGAACAGGCCGCGCAGGTCGCGTTCGAGCATGGCGCGCACATAGGCCGGCGGGATGCCCAGTTCGGCCAGCGTGCCGACCTGGCCGGCGAGCTTGCGCAGCACGAACATCGCGCCGTGCGGGGTCTTCATCACCGCCACCCGGTAGCGCGCACCATCGTGCTCCTGGCGGAACTCGGCCTCGTTGGCCGGCAGGGCGCCCAGCGTGGCGCGGCAGGCGTCCAGCAGGCGCGCGCACTCCCGGCGCAGCGCCGGGTCGGGCGGCAGCGGCGCGATGCGCGCGCCGGGCATGGCGCAATAGCGGTCTTCCAGCGAAGGATGACCGAGGTACAAGTCGGCGAAGGGCAGTTGCTGGAGACTGGACATGGCGGTCACTGTGGAAACGATCAGGCGGAGGTCCAGGTGATGTCGTTGGTGGCGCCGCCGCAGGCCTCCTGGGCTGACGCCGGCGAGATCGGGAACGTGACGATGTCGTTGGTGGCGCCGACCTTCACCTTGTTCCAGCCGCTCGAGCCGCTCAGGATGGTGATGCACGATTCGAGCGGTACGCCCACGTACTTGATCTCGAAGTTCGAGGTGGCGCCGGTGATGGTGACCGCGCCGTTCCAGGCGTTCTTGACGTTGTTGCCGTCCACGGCCAGCGTGGCCGGCAGGATGCGCGCCTTGATCGCCTGCTCGTTGATGCTGACGGCGCCGTAGCTGGCCGCCTGGCCCATGTACAGGCGCTTGACGCCGGTGCGGATCGACACCAGCTCTTCGATCGTGCGGTTCGACTGGGCGTTGCTGAAGGCGCTGCCCAGCATCGACACCGCGCCCAGCACGACGATGGCGGCAATGCCCAGGTAGGCGATGACTTCGAGCAGCGAGGCGCCGCGCTGGCGGGCGATGGATGCGCTGCGGAGGGTGTGGAAGGTGCGGATGGTGCGTTTCATGGTGAACTCCTCGATCGTGGTTGATTGGCCCGATGGCCAGGTTGAATAAACAGGTGTCCTAGTGCGCCGCGCGGGTCAGCGCGGTGATTTCCTGCTGCAGGCCGAAGAAGCCGGTGACCAGCCAGCCCATCACCAGGGCCAGCGTGACGATGGCGGCGCCATTGAGCACCTTCATCTGGGCGGTCACCGATTCGACCCCTTCCTCCATCCACTCCTGCGCCAGTGTCGCCAGCGCATCGGTGAATCCCTTGTAGTCGGCGTACACGCACAGGTCGTCGATCACCTCGTGCGACGGGAAGCCGTAGCCGGCGTTGCGTAGCGCCTCGCCGCAGTTCAGGCCCGACTTGATCCCCATCAGCGCACCGTCGAGCCGCTCGCGCAGCCACGGGCTGGCCGCGTCCGACAGCCGCATCAGCGACTTCTCGACGCTGATGCCGGCGCCCTGCAGGGCCGAGAAGGCCAGCAGGAAGCTGCCGCCGGCCAGCATCCGGTAGATCGAGAACGGGGCGACGCGGTCGGCCACGGCGCGCAGGCTGCCGCGCCAGCGCGGCAGCGAATACGCCACCAGCGCCGCCAGGGCCGCCAGCGCGCCGATCAGCGGCAGCGCCCATTGCTGCACCAGCTGCGACATCAGGTACAGCGACGCCGCCACGCCGCGCCACTTGGCCGGATCGACCAGCATCGCGAACTGCGGCACGACCTGGGTGCCGAACACGTACACATACGACAGGGTCAGGCCGAACAGCGCGCCCGGATAGGCCAGACCGCCGACCACCACGCGCCGGATCCGCTTGCCCGCCTGCGCCACCTCGATCACCACGTACAGCGTGTGTTCGAGGCGGCCCGACTGTTCCCCGGCCAGGATGATCATCTGCTCGTTGGCCGGGATCCACGGCTGCAGCGCCTCGGACAGCATGCGGCCGTTCTGCAGCATGCGGCGGCAGTCGTCGCAGATGATCACCATGGCGTCGCGCGGGCCGCCGCGGGTGCACGCGCGTTCGCGCAGCTCGTCCAGGATGCGCAGCAGCGGCAGGCCGTTGCCGAGCATCTTGGCGACCTTGCGGTAGAAACGCAGGCGCGTGCCGTCGCCGAACTGCATCCGCGCGAACAGGCGCTCCGGGTCAATGCGCATGGACCTGCTCCCGCGCCGCGCCCAGCCCTTGCCAGGCGGCGGCCGGCAGGCGCTCGCTCACCAGCGGGCCGACCGTCTTTTCCGCCGTGCGCGGGTCGACCAGGCCGGCCGCGACCTTGTCGATCGCATGCTCGACCAGCGTGCGGCCATCGAGTTCGGTGCGCCAGTAGTGCAGGGCGCCGTTCTTGTCGCCGGCGCGCAGCAGGTCGCACAGGCGGGCGTCGGGCAGGATCACCTCGGCCAGCACGCTGCGCCCGCCGGTGGCGCGGCCGCGGCAGGCCTGGCAGCCGTCGCCGGCGATGCAGGCGCCATCGAGCGCGGCGCCGAGCGCCGTCTGCAGGCGGGCCAGCAGGGCCGGCGCCAGCAGGTGGCGCTGTGGCGCCAGCGGCTTCTTGCAGTGAGGGCAGAGCAGCTTGACCAGGCGCTGGCTGATCAAACCGCTCACCACGGTATGGTCGGCCACCATCCCGATCGGCAGGCCCAGGTCGACCAGGCGGTCGACGATGGCCAGCGCGCTATTGGCGTGCACCGTGCTCCAGACCTGGTGGCCGGTCATGGCCGCGCGCAGGGCGCTGCGGGCCGAGGCGCCGTCGCGCACCTCGCCGATCATGATGGTGTCGGGGTCGAGCCGCATGGCGTTGGCGATCGCCGCCGAGAACAGGCGGCTGCGCTCGGCCTCGTCGGCGGCATTGGTCACCGCCGTCTGCACCGCGCCGGGAATCGGGTACTCGATCGGGTCTTCCACCGTGAGCGCGTGGATGGTGCCGCCCGACTCGATGATCTCGCCGGCCAGCACGCGCTGCAGCGTGGTCGACTTGCCCGAGCCGGTCGGGCCGCTGATGATGTTCATGCCGATCGGGTTGTCCTTCATGACCGCGATCGCCGCCGCATGCGCCGCGCTGAAGCCCAGCGGCAGCAGATCGACGTCGTTGCCGGCGTCGTTGTACAGCAGGCGCAGCACCATCAGGCTGCCTTCGCTGGTGGGCGCGGTGGCGATGCGCACGCCGTCGAGCATGTCGGGCAGCTTGTCGCGGTCGCCGATGCTGGCGTCCTGGCGCTCGGTCGGCTTGTAGCTGCTGTCCGAGACCGCCGTCATGGCGCCGTACAGCGTCGCCAGCAGGCGCTCGCCGTATTCGCGGGTCTGGCTGCCCACGTGCACCAGGTCGTTGTGGATGCGGAAGTGGAATTCGGTGCTGAGGCGATTGACGCGGATGTGCACGTCCGAGGCGCGCTCGCGGCAGGCCCGCGCCAGCAGTTCCTTGGCCGTGACCTGCATCATCGAGTGTTCCTGGTGGCGGATCGCGGCCATGCCGTTGCCCGACTGGTAGGCGCGGCAGATGTCCTCGATCGAGCTGGGTGCGGTATGGAACGGCTGGTGCAGGCGGCGCAGGCGCGCCTGGTACGACTGCACATGCGGGTTGAGTTCCTGGCCGGCGGCCACCAGCAGGCGGCCGTCGGACAACAGGCACAGGAGTTTTCGTTCCTCGTCGCTGGCCATCAGGTTGCCGCTGCGGCTGATCACGGCGGCCGCCGGCGGCGTCGGGGCCGCGCCCGAACTGGCGGCGCCGGCACTGGTCGCGAGCGCGCTCATTGCTGCGCTCCGGGACCGGCCATGACCGCCATCGGCGGAGCCGGCAGCGCCGGCAGCGCCGGCAGCGCCGGCAGCGTCCATGGCGCGCGCGTGGCGGCGTTGGTGGCGGCATTCGCCGCCTGGGACGGCGAGGCCGGCGCCGCGTGCGCCAGGCGGATGCGCTCCTTGCGGCCGCGCCCGACCACCACTTCGCCGGCGCGCACCGACAGCACCGTCATCCCGTTCGGCAGTACGTCGCCGATCGCCGCCTCCATCAGGCTGCCGTTGTCCATCATCAGCATCGCGAACGGATGGCGCCCGATCCCTTCGACCGCCAGCACGGTCGGGTCGCCGGCGCGCGCCGGGCGCTCGATGCTCTGCATGTGCGCGTGGCGCACCGCCAGGTCGTTGCGCTGGGCGGCGAGTTGCAGGCGCACCGCCATCTGGCGCTCCTGGGCCTTGAGCAGCAGGGTTTCGTTCTCGATCCGGGACAGGTTGTCGGCGATTGCCGGCAACCCCGCGCCACTCGCGGCCGACCCCGCCCCAACTGTAGCTGCAGCAGCTGCTGCAGCCGGTTCGGCCGCTACCGCCGCGGCCAGCGGATGGCACAGGATCGCGCACAGGACGGCGCGGGACAGGCGTTCATTTCGCATACAGCACTCCTTCGAAAGACCAGGTTCCGGCCCGGTAGGTGAGTTGTTCCAGCCGCAGGCCGGGCAGCGCCAGCATGGCCGGCAGCGCCTGCGGCGCCAGGCGGTCGAGCGCGACGCTGACCGAATACGTGATCCAGGGCGGCGGCGCCGGCACGGCGCCATCCGGGCCGGGCGGCGGCGCGGCGACGGGCCGCTCGACCACCTGGCCGGTCAGGCCGAGCCGCTGCCACAGTTCCTGCAGCGCCATGCGTGCTTCCGGACCGGGCGCCAGCGGCTCGCTGCGCGCCTGGCCGGGTGCCAGGGGTTCGGTGAGCGTGGCGCGCTCGCCCTGGGCGTCCGGCAGCGCCTGCGGCAGCGCCGCCAGCAGCAGCCCGAGATGCGATTCGCCGCGGCGCCATACGTGCACCGCGCCGCGCTCGCCGCACTGGAACTGCTCGAGCGGCCAGCCGCCCGGCGCCAGGTGGCGCAGGCGCGCCAGGCAGCGCCGCACCAGATCGTCGGCCGGCGCCTGCGCATGCCAGGGCGGCGGTGGCGGCGGGGCCGGTGGCGGCGCATCGCGGCGCAGCGCTTCCAGCGCCTGCGCCTGCATCGCGCGCAACTGCTCGGCGCTGTGGCGCTGGTACAGCACGAACGCCGGCACGGCCAGGCCGATGGCCAGCGCCGCGCCGATCAGGCGGGCGTGGCGGCGCAGCGGGTTGGTGGTCGGCGCCGGCACCGCCACCAGGCGGGTGCCGCGCGGGGCCTGGCCGCCCTTGTTCGCGCCTGGCGCGAGCAGGGTGTCCAGGGCGAGCGGCACGAAGTCGTGCAGGCCAAGTCCTTCCAGTTCGGGTTCGCCCGCGACCCGGTTCCAGCCGCCCAGCGCGTAGTCGCCCTGCAGGCGTTCGAGCACCTGCTCGCGGGTGCCGGCGAAGTCGCCGCCGGGCAGGAAGTTGGCGTCGCGCACGGCCAGATAGGCCCACATGCCGTCCGGCAGGCGAAACGCCCCCAGCCAGTTGTGCGGCGCCTGGCGCTGGCCGTTGCAGAAGTCGGGATGCTGGGCCAGGCGCGTGGCCACCACGCAGGCGAACGAGCCCTGGCCCCGGCGCGCGCCGTCGCGGGTATGGGCGTAGCCCGCCTGCGCCATCGTGTGGTCCTTGCGCAGCACCAGCAGGTCGGCGTCGATCTTGTGCGCCAGGACGCGCGCCTCGAGCGCGAGCTCGCGCGGGCGCGACAGCGACTGCCAGAACAGGCCGCACACCAGTTTCTGGCGGCCGATGGTGATGGCGTGGATGCTCATCGCGCGGTTCTCAGGCGCCGCTCATGGTCACCGGGGTGACCAGGATGACGATGATTTCCTTGCCGGCGCGCGCCTTGACGCCCCCGCCGAGCAGGAAGTTGGACGGGTGACCGACGCCATTGCGGTCGAGGTTGTCGTCGGTCTGCTCGAAGCCGCTGATGATCAGGGTCTCGTTCGACTTCATGGCGACCCGCTGGAGGAAGTTGCGGGTGTCGATCTCGGGCGTCTGGATGCTGCTGCTGTTGGCGCCGGTGCCGCTGGAGACCGTGTCGAGCCGCACCAGCGACGAGATATCGGTGGAGAACTGCAGCATCACGGTGCCGTTGTCGAGCAGGTGCGGCAGGATCGACATATTGAAGCCCGACGTCACCGTGCCCGGGGTCAGCGTGGTGGTGCTGCCGACGTCCGGCGTGAGCGTGGTCTGCGACGACTTCAGGTAGGCGGTCTGGCGCGCCACCTGGATCGGCACCGGCTGGTTGTTCAGGGTGACCACCGAGGCGGTGGTCTCGCGCCGCACCTGGCCCTGTTCGGACAGCGCATCGATCATCACTTCGCTGCCGCTCCAGCGGCTGGCGCCGCTCAGGATCCCGGCGGTGAACGAGGTCGCGCCGGTCGTCGGGGCCAGGCTGTTGCGGATCTGGTAGCGGTTCTCGAGCGTCTGGTACAGCAGGTCCCACTTGATCCCGTAGTTGTCGCCGCGGTTCAGGGTCACCGCCAGCACCGTCACATTCACCATCACCTGGCGGCCGAGCGCCTTGTTCTGGCCTTCGAGATAGGCGCCGATGCGGTCCAGCGCGGCCGGGGTGTCGGTCACGGTCAGGGTGCCGGTGGCAGGTGAGGCCACCACCTTGCCGGCCGTGGACAGCATGATCGTCACCGTCTTTTCCAGGCTGCCGAACACCGACAGCTCGGACTTGACGGCGGTGTTCTGGACATTGGCCGAACTCACGCCGCCGCCCTGGCCGCCACCGCCGCCGCCGGCGCCGCCGCTGCCTCCACCGCCACCGCTGCCGCCTTCATTGCTGGCATTGCTGCTCACGCTGGCGTTGAACGAGGCGTCGCCCGGAATGGCGTTGACCTGGAAGGTGCGGGTATCGGTATGGAAGAACAGGATGGCGCCGTCGGCATACTTCCACGACACGCCGAAGCGGGCGGCGGCGCTGTCGAGCAGGCCGCGAAAGCTCCCGCTGTTGTAGACGATGTGCACCGGGGTGGCGCCGCCGCCCGCAGCAGCCGCCGCCCCGCCGGCCGCTGCCACGCCGCCGCGCGCATTCAGCGCCAGCGCATCGGCGCTGACGCGCGCCGGGATGCCTGATCGCACCGTGATGCGCTCGGCGAATTCGGCCAGCGACGCCACGCTGCGGTCGAACGTGGCGTTCTCGCTGAACAGTGGGGGCAGCACGGTCGGGTCGCGCTTGACCGTGCTGCGGCCGATCCACATGCCGTTGTCGCGCACCACGCTCGATGCGGCCTGGCCGCGCGATTCCACCTGGCCGACGTCGCGCACCATGCGCGCCGCCTGGCGCTCGCCGCCATCGATGCGGCCGGCGACATCGCCCGGCAGGCCGCTGCAGCCGGCCAGGACCGCGACGGCGGGAAGGAGGAAGCGAATGGAGATGGACATCATGGATTTCCCTTGGACGTGACGCGGATGACGTGGTTGCCCCGATACAGCACGACCTGCATCGGCGTTTCGGCGCCGGCCAGGCTGTCGGCGACCGCCGTCACGGCCTGTTCGAAGTCGCCTTCCACGCGGGTATTGGCGTCGATGCGGAAGTCGACTGGCAACTCCCACAGCAGCTGCCAGCCGGCTTCGGCGGCCCAGCGGCCGAAGGTCTTGCTGAGCGTGCCGTCCTCGAGCTTGACGGTCCAGCTGGGGGCGGGTTTGGGTAGCGGCGCAGCCGCCGCGGCGGCGGCAACGGCAGCAGGAGCAGTAGTAGCAGGAGCTGTAGCAGGAGCAGTAGCGGTAGCAGCGGCAGCGGCAGGAATGGAGGCTGCAGCCCTGGCGACGTCGTCAGCCGGCCTGGCGCGCAGCCGCATCTTCTGGGCGCCGGGTTTCGACGAGCCGACATACAGTACGGCGCCGTCGTAGTGCCAGACGAACTGGTGGAACGATCCGAGCATGTCGAGCAGTACCGGCGGCGCCATGTCGAAGCGGCCGGTGACGCTGCCGGCGACATCGTCGCCCAGGTCGAGCTGGACGCGCATGGCGCGGGCGAAGTCGCGTAGCACCTGGCGCAGGTCCTGGCGCTGGGCGACGTAGTCGAACTTGGCGCGCGACCAGCCTGGAACCGGCTCGGCGGCCAGCGGCGCGCAGAGTGTCAGCAGCAGCGCGAACGTGAGCGCACAGGCGGAAGTCCGGCGGCGACAATCTGGAATGACGTTCATTGCAAGCATGACGGGCCCTGGTTTGACGGCGGTTGGCATTGAAGCGGGCTGGTGCTGCACCCGCTTGCCTGGTGGGTGAATTCTAAACAGCACACGCGAAACAATTTTTCAAAAATACTCAGCGGCAACTTAGTTGCTGTTGAGTAATGTTGTTGAATGTCGGTGAGGAATGTTGAGCGGGATCGACGTGCTGCCCGGGAACCCGGCCGCGCCGATCCGGCACCTACGAGCATCTGACACTGTCGACACGGACTTCCAATGCCGATCCCGATCCAGCCTTTCATCAAGGCCGTCAAAGCGCTGGCGCCCCATGTCCCGGCGCTTGCCGGGGCGGCCGCCAGCGCGTATTCAGCGCATACCGCGGCGCATCCGGCGGCCAGTCCGGACACGCCAGCGTTGCCTGCACCGCCGCCGACGCCGATGCCGCCGCAACCTTCGCGCCGCAATGCGACGGCGCAGCGACTCATACACCAGTACCTGGAAGACGCCATCAAACGCGCCGAGTCCACCGTGCGCGCGGCCAAGGATCTCGGCTGACGCTGCGCGCGCCAGGTGCCGATCATTCGCCGATCATTCCTGTTTAACTGTTTCACCACTCTCGGGAGTCAACATGCTCAACCCTTCCATGCCGGTCGACGTGGCCGGCCCCGCCAGCAGCCGGCTTGCCGAAGCCGCGCCGGTCCGGATCGATCCGGTCAGCGTCGACGACGGCGACGGCGCCGCGTTTCGCGCCGCCCTGGCCCAGCATGCCCGTGCGGCCGGCCAGGCGCCGGACCCGGCCGGCGCTGGCGGCAACGCCGCGCTGGGCGACCAGATCATGGGCCGCGCCAGCACGCTGGCCGAAGAGATGCAGGGCGACCAGCAGTACGTCTCCAAACTGCTGGAAACCGCCACCCGCAGCGGCGATTCGATGCACCTCATGAAGGCGATGATGGCGATGCACGATTACCAGACGCGGGTGCAGTTCGTGTCGAAGGTGGTGTCCAAGGCCGCCACCTCGGTCGACCAGCTCACCAAGCTGCAATAAGCCATGGCGACCAAACGACACGCCATGGCGCACGCGACCCCGAGTCCGGCCTCAGCCCCACCTTCGGCCCCGGCCCCGACCCCGGCCCCGAGCCCCGCGTGGCGCCGGCTGCGCCAGCTGGCGGCGCTGCTGGTACTGGCGGCGCTGTGCGCCTGCAGCCGCACGGTGGTGCTGCAGAGCGATTTGAACGACGCCGACGCCAACGAGATCGTGGCGCAGCTGCGCCATGCCGGCATCGAGGCCCAGAAATTCACGGTGAAGGGCGTGGTGAGCCTGCAGGTGCCCGAACAGTCGCTGGCGCGCGCCACCGAGTCGATGAAGAGCGCCGGCCTGCCGCGCCGGCGCTTCACCGACCTGGGCACGGTGTTCAAGAAGGAAGGCATGATCTCGACCCCGCTGGAAGAGCGGGCGCGCTACCTGCACGGGCTGTCGGAAGAACTGGCGGCCACGCTGCAGCAGATCGACGGGGTGCTGGCGGCGCGCGTGCACGTGGTGCTGCCCGAGCGGGTGGCGCCCGGGGAGCCGGTAATGCCGTCTTCGGCGGCGGTGTTCATCAAGTACCGCGCCCCGTTCGACGAGGATGCCAACGTGGCGCGCATCCGGCGCATGGTGGCGGGCAGCATCCCGGGCCTGGCCGGCGCCGACGGCGCGGCCAAGGTGCCGGTGGTGTTCACCCCGGCCCTGGCGCGCGCTCCCGACGTCGAGTGGCGCACCAGCTTTGGCGTGACCGTGCTGGCCAGTTCGTCCGGCCGCCTGACGCTGCTGGTGCTGGGCCTGGGCGGCTGCGCGCTGGCGTCGCTGACAGCCCTGGCTGCGCTGCTGGCGCTGCGCCACCCGGCCGTGGCGGCGTGGTGGATGCGGCGCCAGGCCGGCGTCCCGGCTGCCGCGGGCCGCGCATGAGGCCCGCCGCCTTGCCGGCCGGATTCGTGGGGTGGTGGTTCGCGCCCTGGGAGTCGCCCGGCGCGCCGCAGCCCCCTGGCGGCCTGCTGGGCCGGCGCGACGCCTACCGGCGCTGGTGTGTCGACGCCGGGATCGCACCCGCGCTGCCTGCGCACCGCGACCCGCGCTGGAGTGCGCTGGTGCACCTCGACGAGGCCCAGCTGGCGCTGGCCGCGCGCCTGTGCGGCGGCCTGTTCGCGGTGCGCACGCTGCAGCCGCAGGCGCTGGCCGGCCTGCACGAGGACGAGCGCCGCTGGTGCGCCGGCGTGGCCAATCTGCAGCCGCTGCCGCGCGCGCCGTGGCGCGGCGCCACCGCCCACGAGGCCGGGCTGGCCGCGTGCGGCCTGGCGTGGCTGGCGCTGTGCCTGGAGCAGGGCTTTCCCGGCCTGTGGCCCCGGCTGCGCCTGCGCCTGGCGGCCCCGGAGCGCGCCGCCGTCGAGCGCTGCCTGCACGATGCGGCCAGCGCGCCGTCCGACGCGGCGCTGGCGCGGCTGACGCGCTGCTGGCGCCTGTGCATCCGGCGCGCCGGCGGAACCGGCACCCTTGAATACCCTGATTACCCTGATTACCCCGAGGAGGAAACCTGACCATGGCATTTTGCACAACCCGGATCGACGCGCCCGCTGGCCTGGTGGCCACCCACGGCATCCTGAGCTGCGCCACGCTGGCCCTGAGCGCCGATGCGCGCGAGGCGGCCCAGCGCCTGCTGGCGCAGGCCGAAGGGCAGGCCGCGGCGCTGGTCGAGGCGGAACTCGATCGTTGCCGTATCGATATCGGCGCGCGCCAGCGGGAAGCGCTCGACCAGGCCGGAGCGATGCTGGCGGCGCTGGACAGCCTGCCGCGCGCATTCGTGGCGCGCACCGAGCCGCTCGTGATCGAACTGGCCCAGGCGCTGTTCATGCGCCTGACCGGCGAACTGGCGCCGCACGAGCGCGCGCAGGCGCTGCTGCGCCAGCTGCAGGCCGAGGCGCCGCCACGCCTGCCCGAACCGGTGCTGCGCGTGCATCCGGACGATGCGCCAGCGATCGCGCCCCGGCTGGTGCCGAACGGCTGGAGCGTGCGGCCGGATCCGGCGCTGGTCCCGGGGCGCTACCGCCTCGAGTCGAGCGGCGGCGAATGGCAGGTCGACTTCGATGCGGCGGTGCTGGCCCTGTCCGACGCCGTCGCGGCGTTGGGCGCGAACGCGCCTAATGAAACCTAGGGTTATCGCACATATCGATGGAACCATCGCGCCCGGCGCGCCACTTACCCTGCACGCGGCCCCGGTGCCGCCTGTCTCGTCACCTGCCTCGATAAGGAATTCGCCATGTCCATCCCACATGCCGCCAGCATCGATCCGATCCGCCGTCTCGACCGTAAAATGGATGCCGCCAATGGCCGCATCGAAGACTTCATGGGGGCCCAGGCCGCCGGCGAGGAGCCCGATCCGGCCGCCTTCACCGCCATGCTGGAGCAGCGCATGACGGTCGAGCAGGCGATGCAGGCCCAGCTCAAGCTGCATGAAAAGCCGCTCAAGACCGTGCTGACGGAAACGCGATGAGCCAGGACGCGCACGAAGTCGCCGTGGTGCCGAGCGGGCAGGGCGCCGAGCTGCGCGTCACGCTGGCGCCGGCGAGCGGCCCGGCGTCGCTCCAGGCCGCGCTGGCGCTGGGCTTTTCCAGTGCGCTCAGTTTCGATGCCGGCGTGGCCTGCGACGACGAAGGGCGCTGGCTGGTGCTGACCCGCTGGCTCGACGAACTGCCCGACGCCCCGTCCCTGGAGGCGGCGCGCGCCGCGCTGCTCGAGCAGCGCGCGGCCTGGCGCGCACTGCTGCCGGCCGACGGCGCCGATGCCCCTGCCAGCGCGCGCGAGCGCGCATCGGCCAGCCCGCGCACCGGCCAGGAGCTGCGCCAGCAGCAGCGCCTGCGCAGCCTGTTCGCCCGCTCCACACAATGAGAACCACCATGACCAAGCTCTTTTTCACCGGCCTGCTGGCATTGGCGGCGCTGTGCTGCGCCGCGGCCGGCGCCGCCGTCCCGTCGGGCTGGAAGGCGACCGGCTTCGCCATCAATGCCGACGGCATGAAGCTGTCCAGGGTATTGCAGGAGTTCGGCAAGGCGTATGGCGTCAAGCTCGATATCCAGGTGCGCGCCAGCCAGGCGCTGCAGGGCCGCCTGCAGGCCGACGATGGCGCCGCCTTCCTCGACCGGCTGGCCGCGAGCCACCGGTTCACCTGGTTCGTCTACAACGGCGTGCTGTACGTGGTGCCGCAGGACGACACGCGCTCGGTGCGCATCGAGGTCGGCGAGGACGCGGTGCAGGACGCCAGGGCGGCGCTGCAGGGACTGGGCCTGTTCGAACCGCGCTTCGGCTGGGGCGAACTGCCCGACGAAGGCGTGGTGCTGGTCAGCGGCCCGCGCGAATACGTGCGCCTGGCCGGCGAGATCCTGCTCCCCGGCGGCAAGAAGAAGGAGGCGCCGCACGAACGCCAGATGATGCTGTTCCGGCTCAAGTACGCCAGTGCGACCGACCGCGTGATCCAGCTGCGCGGCAACCGCGAGACGCTGCCGGGACTGAAGACGATCCTGACCAACCTGCTCAATCCGGCGGGCGCACCGCGCCTGGCGGCCCCGGAACCGGACTACGACGCCGGCAGCCGCAAGCGTTCGCGCACTCCGCCAGTGGGCGCGGGCGAGGCGCAGGAGCTCGATTTCGCGGCCGGCGCCGAGGCGCTGCGCACCGCGCTGCCGCTGCCGTTCGGCGCCCCGGGCAACCGCGCCGCCGCGCCCGACCCGGGCGGCGACACCGACGACACGGCGGCAAGCCGGCGCCGCGACACGCGCGCGGCGCAGCGCGAGGAGCGGCCGCGCATCGAGGCCGACCCGGCCCTCAACGCCATCCTGATCTACGACCATGCCAGCAAGCGCGCATCCTACCAGCGCCTGATCGACGACCTCGATGTCGAGCCGGCCCAGGTCGAGATCGAGGCGCTGATCGTCGACATCGACCGCACCCGCCTGGCCGACATGGGTGTCGAATGGAGCCTGGCGGTCGGCAACAGCAGCGTGACCGTCAACGGCGGCGCCGGCGACTCGGCCGGCGTGGCGCTGCCGCTGCCGGGATCGACGCTCCTGATCCGCAATGCGGCGCGCTTCTACGCGCGCCTGAAGGCGCTCGAAGGCAGCGGCGAAGCGCGCGTGCTGGCCAAGCCGACCGTGCTGACGCTGGAAAACGTGGCCGCGGTACTGGACCTGAGCCAGACCGCCTACGTGCCGCTGGTGGGCGAACGGGTCACCGACCTGGCCGACATCACCGCCGGCACCATGCTGCGCGTGGTGCCGCGCATCCTGCGCGAGGGCGCGACCACGCGGGTGCGGCTGGACGTCGATATCGAAGACGGCGGTTTGACGGAAGTCGGCGGCAAGACCAACGCCAACCGCGCCACCATCACCACCCAGGCCATGATCGAACTGCAGCAGACGCTGATGATCGGCGGCTACCACTCCGAGCAGACCAAGCGCGAACTGAACAAGGTGCCGCTGCTGGGCGACCTGGCCGGCATCGGCGGCCTGTTCCGCAACCAGTCCGAGACCAGGCGCGATCGCGAGCGCCTGTTCCTGATCACGCCGCGCCTGGCCCAGGGCGGCACCGCGGCCCCGCGCCGCTCGACGGCGGGGCGCTCGGCGCTGCTGATGGTCGATACGCCGTCGATGGAGATGGCGCCGGAGGCGCCGGGCGAATAAGTCCGGCGGCGGCGCTGGTCCCGGAGTCGCTAAACGGGAATAAAACGCACAATCACCAACGTCGTCCCCGCGCAGGCGGGGACCCAAGTTTGCTGGCATCTCGATAACGCTGGCAGAAATTGGGTCCCCGCCTGCGCGGGGACGACGTGCTGGGGGCGCGGGTATCAGGATAGTCGCGTAGATTCCCCGCGTGACAAAGACGAGAACGCCGCCTCAAGCCATGTCATTGGCCGACTTGGCCAGGGTATTGAAGCCGCGCAGCTTGGCCATCGCATTGTTCTGGGCGATGCGCCACAACGCGTCCTCGGTGGCCTGCTGGCCCAGCTGCTCGGCCTCGGCCGCGTGGGCTTCTGCGGTCTGGACGCGCGTCTGGCCGTTGCTCTGCGACTGCATCGTGCTCTGGAATGTCGTCATCGAAAAACTCCTGGACGGGATGAAAAAAAAGCCGCCGGGCCTTGCGGCGCGGCGGCGCGGCGTGGTTCAGCCGATCGCGCCGGCGGCCTGCACGGTGTCGTTCGAACGGCGGATCTGTGCCTCGGCCATCTTGACCTTCATGCCGTTGATGCCGTTTTCCATGCTCTGGTCGGCGATCGAATCGGCTTCGTCCTGCTGCGAATTGCGGGTGTTGAGGGTGGTCGTGTTCTTCGAGTCCTGGGCACTGTTGTTGGCGTCCGTCGCGGCGCGGTCGCTGGCATCACCGGCGGCGCCCGAGATAACGCCGGTCGCTGCGGTAAACGCGTTGAGGCCTGCCGAAATGAGTCCGAACATATGATTCTCCTTGAGAGTGTGGTTGGAAGCGGTGGCTGCATCGGCAGCTGAACATGAGTGGTGCACTGCAGGTCGCGGTTCCGCGGCGATGCGGCTTTGTCAACGGCTGCACGATCTGCGCTGGATCGTGGAACCGTTTGCGCGCCGCTGCCACAGACAGGCATCCCGGTGAACAATGTTGAGATTCTTCGGACCCGACAGGAGCAAGCATGAACCGCCATTCACACAACCACGAGGCAAGCCTGGATGCATGGTCTGCGCACTGCCAGGTGCATGCCGACCTCGAACCGCTCGGCCCTGACTGCATCGACGGCACCCAGGAAGGCCTGCGCCGTTTCCTGGCCGAGATGGCGCAGCTGAGCGGCGCCGGCGGCGAGGTGCTGACCCTGCAGCTGGAAGACATCGTGGCGAGCGCCATGCTGGCGGCGGAAGGTGGCCTGACGATCGCCGCGCAGATGCCGCGCAGCGTGTCGCCGGGGACGCGCAAGATGGCGCCGGCCGGCTGCGAGCTGGCCTGGCACGCCGAACTGGGATGCGAGGTCCTGGTCCGCCACCTGCCGCTGGCGGCGCTGCGCAGCGAGCCGGACGTGCTCGATGCGATCATGGACACGGCCGACTTGGCGCGCACCCTGTAACGACGGCGCCGCCGGGACGGCCGCCGAATTATCCGAGGCGGGAACGAATCGCCGCGCGCACCCGCGATACGCGCGAACGCACCGTACCGATCGGGATGCCCAGGCGCGCCGCCGCGTCCTCATAGGTGCAGTCGCCTTCGAGCACCGCCTCGAAGGTGACGCGCCGCTCTTCCGACAAGCCTTCCATCATCTCCTGCGCCAGCGTGGCGATCTGGCGCAGCTCGACCAGCCTGGCCGGGTTGGCGCTGTCGTCGGCGATCTGCTCCATCAGCGTGTCGTCCAGCGCATCGGTCAGGTCGGCGCAGCGGCGCCGCACGTGGTTGCGCGCCAGGTTCAGGGCGATCCCGAACAGCCAGGTCGACGGCTTGGACAGGCCGGCGTAGCGGGGCGCGCAGCGCACCGCTTCGACGAAGGTGTGCTGCACCACGTCCTCGGCATCCTCGTTGTTGCGTACATAGCGGCGCACGAAGCGCACCAGGTGGAGCTGGTGGGTGCGAAACAGCGCTTCCAGGTCGATCGTGACGGCGGGGCGCGCTGCGTCGAGATTGTCCGATGGCGCCGCGAGCAGCGCCCCGGCCAGCGGTTCGGATGGTGTGGTGTGCAGTGTCGGCATGATGGCTCCAGGTAGTCGCGGGGCTGGCCGGACCGGATCCGGTGGGCTCCCCTGCTCGATGTGTTGCAAGATAGCAAGGGCGTTTCGCGCTGTGATCGTTTGATGAGCAAACCTGAGACTTTGAGAAAACATGAGGTTCGCCAGGCAACCGGGAGCCATGCCCGGCCCACTGAGCCTGCATGAGAACAATTCACCACCCCATGCACCAGGCCGCCGTCGCCGGAGTCCCTCCGGCCGTCCCGGTCCATCCCGGTCCCGGCACCGCTCCCGCCAGCGCCCAGACCCATTCCCAATTCCACCAGCAGCGCGCCGGCGTGCTGCGCCCCATGGCGCGGCCAGCGCCGCCACCGTCGCCGGCTGCGACGCGCAACCGCAGCGCGCAGCAGGCTCGCTCGGCGGCGGCGCCCGAAAACGCGCTGCTCACCATGATCGCCAACGCGGAAGGGGGCGACGCCGGCGACGACGACCACCTGTACGACGGCGCCGACCGCGATCCGCTGCGGCGTGAGGCCAGGCTGCATGAAGCGGCAGAACGCCAGCCGGACGGTGTCGGCGCGCTCGCGCGCCAGGACGCTCCGACCGGCAGCCAGGACACCGCCGCGCTGCAGCAGATGCAGGAGCGCCTGGGCGGCGGGGCCGAGATCGGCGGCGCCAGCGCGGCCGACGATGCGCTGGCGCTGGTCGAGCAGATGGGGGCCCATGGCGACGCCACGCTGGCGGACCGGGTCAAGGAACTGCGCCGCGGCGCGTCGCTCGACCCCGCCATGCACCGGCCCGGCGCCGATGGCGTCCAGGTGTGGATCGCGCAGCGCCTGTCCGCCAGTTTCAATCTGCTCGACGCCTGCCTGCAGCACGGCGCCAGCCTGCATGCGCAGCTGTCCGGCAACGCGCTGCTGGCGCCCGGCGCCCCGGCGACTGGCCTGGCGCCGGCCGAGCGGATCGGCGTCGCCCTGCTGGAAGCGGGACGCAGCGGCGGCGCCGCTGCGCTGGCGGGCCGGGTGGGCGCGCTGGGCGGACGTGGCAGGGATGGCCGCAATGCCAGCCAGCTGATCGCCGCCACCTTGCGCGAACTGCCGCATGCGCTGTGGCCGACGAAGGACGCGCGCGCCAGGCTGCTGCACGAGACCGATCTGGCGGCCGACGACGGCAGTGCGCCGGCCGGCGCCGAAGAACGCACCGAGCGCACGCTGCGCACTGTGCACGACACTCAGGAGAACCACCATGCATGACGACGACACACAGTGGGGCGCATGGGCGCAGGCGCTGGCGGCCCTGGCGACGCAGGCACGGGAACAGGACCGAGTGCTCAGCCGCGCGCTGGAGGATGGCGTCGAGCTGCTGGCCTATCCACTGGCCGGCGACGGCGTGCTGGTTGGACTGGGCCTTGGCCCGGCGCGCGCCGAGCGGCTCGACACCGGCGCGCTGCTGCGCCGCCGCGGGCTGCGCATGGACCGGGCCGGCCACTGGCTGCCGGCGCGCTTCGAGGACGGCAGCGTATTCGTGCTGCGGCGCTGGCCACAGGCATCCGGTCCGGCCTGGCCGGGCGGGGTGGCCGAGGCGCTGCGCCATGCCTGGGAGCTGTTCGATGAATAAGGTCGGCGTGAACAGCAGCGGCGTCGCCCGCCAGGGCGACGCGCGCGCACGGGCCGCGACCGCTGGCGGCGTGCGTGGCGCCGCGCCGGTACGCGACGTCCCGCCCAACCTCGACACCGGCGTGCTGTTCGTGGGCGATGCGCCGATGCTGGCAGCGCTCACCGCACCAGCGGCGCGTGTCGATGCGCTGGCGTCCCTGACGCGCATGGTCGGACCCCGCATCGGACCGGCCAATCCGGCCTGGGGCGCCGACGCGCTGGCGCTGCTGCGCAGCCTGCAGAAGCGCCTGATCGGCCACGCGCTGACGCTGCCCGCCAGCGAGCGGCGCGGCTGCCTGGATGCGATCGCGGTGCTGGAGCCGGCCGTGGGCATGCGCCTGCGCATCATGCAGATGCAGATGGCCGAGCTGGAGGGCGGGGCAGGATCGCCACCGGCGTCACCCCATTCACGGAAGGAGACCCGCCATGATGCATGAACCCGAACCTGTCGCCGCGCCGCTCGAGCGCGACCTGGAAACCGCGATCGGCCTGACCTGGGGTCACCTGAAGGCGCGCCAGTTCCAGCCGGCCGCCACCCTGGCCGCCGGCTGCCTGGGCGTGTGGCCGGGCCAGCCGATGCTGCTGCTGCTGGGCGCCTACGCGGCCGGTGAACTGGGCGAACCGCTGACGCCAGACGTGCGTCTGGTGCTGCGCCAGCCGGCGTACGCCGGCCTGGCCGCGCTGGTGCTGCGCCGCGCGGCGCTCGATGAACGGGAGGCGTCATGAAACATGGCTGGGTATTGATCCTCAACCGCTTCGCCCAGCGCGCCGCCGAGCGCGCCGAGCTGGCCGCCGCCGCGGTGGTGATCGCCATCGTGCTGATGCTGGTGCTGCCGCTGCCGATCTGGCTGCTCGACATCCTGATCGCGGTCAACCTGTGCATCGCCGGGTTGATGGTGGTGGTCGCGATGTACCTGCCCGGGCCGACCGCGTTTTCCACCTTCCCGGCGGTGCTGCTCCTGACCACGCTGTTCCGGCTGGCGCTGGAAGTGTCGACCGCGCGCCAGATCCTGCTCGAAGCCGATGCCGGCCACATCGTCGAAACCTTCGGCAATTTCGTCGTGGGCGGCAACCTGGTGGTGGGCCTGGTGGTGTTCCTGATCCTGACCGTGGTGCAGTTCATCGTCATCACCAAGGGCTCCGAGCGTGTCTCCGAAGTGGCGGCGCGCTTCACGCTCGACGCGATGCCGGGCAAGCAGATGTCGATCGACAGCGATTTGCGCGCCAACATCCTGACCGCCGACGAGGCCAAGCTCAAACGCGCCGAACTGGCCAACGAAAGCCAGCTGCATGGGGCGATGGACGGCGCCATGAAGTTCGTCAAGGGCGACGCCATCGCCGGCATCTTCATCGTGTGCGTCAACCTGGTGGGCGGCATCGCGATCGGTGTGATCCAGCGCGGGATGAGCGCGGCCGAAGCGGTCCAGGTGTATTCGGTGCTGAGCATCGGCGACGCCCTGATCGCCCAGATCCCGGCGCTCCTGATCTCGCTCACGGCAGGCATGATCACCACCCGCGTGATCGGCGAACAGCAGGACGGCGAAACGACGAATATCGGCCAGGACATCGTGCGCGAGCTGTTCAGCGAGCCGAAAGCGCTGCTGACCGCCAGCGTCATCATGCTGGTGTTTGCCTGCATTCCCGGCATGCCGGTGCTGGTGTTCCTGGCGCTGGGGGCGATCCTGGTGGTGAGCGGCCTGGTCGGCCTGCTGCGCCCGGCGGCCGAGGCGGCCCAGGCCTCGACCGAGGCCGCGTCGGCCGGCGCCCGGGTGTCGGACGTGCTCAGTTTCACCGCGACCCGCCCATTCATGGTGCGCCTGCCGGCCGCGCTGGAGGGTGACCCGCGCGCCGAGGCGATCACCGACGCCATGCGCACCATGCGCAACGACGTCCTGCTGCAACAGGGGATTCCCGACCTGCCGACGATCGACTTCGTCCACGTCGGCGAGCTCGATCCCGACCGCATCGAATTCCTGATGGCCGAGGTGCCGCTGGTGGCCGGGCGCATCCTGAGCGGCTGGGGCGCCACCGCCGAATCGGCCGCGCGCCTGGAAGAGCTGGGGTTTACCGCGCTGGAGGATGGCGTGGCCGGTTCGCGCAAGCGCCGGGTCTGGGTCGAACTGTCCGATCCCGCCGCACTGCAGGCGGCCGGCGTGGTGGCCGAACCGTGGGAAAAGGTATTCGCGGCCGACGTGCGCACCGAGTTGATGCGCAACTGCCAGATGTTCCTGGGGGTGCAGGAAATGTCGCGCTTCACTTACTGGGCCGAGAAGCGCATCCCCGTGTTCGCCCGCGAACTGGGCAAGCTGGTGACCACCCCGCGCATGGCCGAGGTGATGCAGCGCCTGGCGCGCGAAGGGGTTTCGCTGCGCAATGTGCGGCTGATCCTCGAAGCGCTGCTCGACTGGGTGCCGCGCGAGAAGGATTCGGACATCGTGGCCGACCAGGTGCGCCTGGCCCTCAAGCGCCAGCTGTGCCACGAGGTGGCGCGCGACGGCCTGATCGAAGTGGTGCTGCTGGCGCCGGAACTGGAAGACCGGGTGCGCGAGGCGATGCGCCAGACCAGCCAGGGACTCTACCTCGACCTCGACCCCGAACTGGAACAGCAGGTACTCGACCGCCTCGGCGAACTGGTGGGTACGGCCGGCATCCGCACCCCGGTGCTGGTGACCGCCGCCGACATCCGGCGCGCGGTGCGGCGCCTGATCGAGGAAGAATTCTTTTCGGTGCCGGTGTACGCGTTCTCCGAACTGACCCAGCACGCGCACATCCAGCCGGTCGGCATGCTCGAGTGCTGAACGCAACATGATCTTGGAAAGGAACACGATGACGAATCTCGAATTGCGCATCCTGAGCGGCCTGCACCGCGGTGCGGCGCTGCCACTGGACTGCGCGGCACTGCTGCTCGGCGCGGGCGAGGACTGCGACGTGGTGCTGGCCGACCGCGGCCTGGCGCCGCGCCATGCGCGCCTGGCGCCCGGCATGGACGGCTGGCGCCTGGAGCCGCTCGACGGCGAGGTAGGCGCCGGGCACGATGGCGCGGTGCAGGACCGGGTCGACCTGGCGCCCGGCGCCACCGCCCGGGTGGGGGAGGTCTGGATCTGCCTGAGCCAGCCCGACGCCGCCTGGCAGGACGCCCCGCAGCCTGTGCTCCTGGCGCCGGGTGCGCCAGCCGTGCCTTCGCCGGCAGCGCCTGCTGGTGCGCCACCCGCGCCGCCACCCGCAGCGCCACCTGCGCCGCGGCCGCGCCAGCGCGCAAGCCTCCAGCGCCTGGTGCTGCTGCCGTTCGGCCTGGTGATCGTGCTGTGCGCGGCCACGGCGTATGCATTCACCGCGCGCCCGGCCGGCGAGCTGCCGGCGCCGGCCATCGACGTCCCTGTGACAGCGCCGGCGCCGGCGCCGGTGCTGGCCGGCGCCGCGCTGCGCGCCGCCTTCGAGCGCGAACTGGCCGACGGCCAGATGCTGGAGCGCTTCGAGCTGCGCCTGGGCGACGAACGCTGGGACATGCGCGCCGACCTGAACGAGGAAGAAAAGGAGCGCTTCGAACGCCTGCTGGGCCGTTTCATCGCGGCCCACCGGATCGGCTTCCCGGTCGACGCCCGCGTGGTGCCGCCGGCGGCGCTGCTGCCGTTCCGGATCGAGCAGGTGCTCACCGGCGCCCAGGCCGGCATCGTGACCGGCGACGGCAGGCGCATGTTCGTAGGCGACGAGTACCGCGGCACCCGCCTGATCTCGATGAAGGACGGCCGCCTGGTCTTTGCCGGCAAGCGCAAGATCGAGGTGCAGTGGTGAGCGGCGCCGTCGCGTCTCTGCTGGACGAGGCGGTGGCGCGCCTGCATGCGCGCAGCGCGCGCTGGCAAGCTGGCCTGCCGGCGCAGCCCGGCATGCGGGTGCGCGGGCGCGTGACCCAGGTGCTGGGCACCCTGGTCGAAGCGGCGATGCCGCCGGTGCGCATCGGCGAATTGTGCCACCTGCACGACCCGGACCACGATCGCCCGCCGATGCTGGCCGAGGTGTGCGGCTTCACCGGCAGCGCGACGCTGCTGTCGGCGCTCAGTCCCCTGGAAGGCGTGTCGGCGCGCACCATGATCACGCCGCTGCGCCGCAGCCATGTGGTCGAGGCGGGCGAACACCTGTTCGGCTGCGTGCTGGACGGCTTCGGGCGCCTCCAGTACCGGGCGCCGGCGGCGCCGCCAGCCGCCACGAGCGCGAATGGCTGGCGTTGCACGGTGCCGGTGATCCGCGATGCGCCGCCGGCCAGCGAGCGTCCGCGCATCGCCACGCCACTGGCGACCGGGGTGCGGGCGATCGACGGGCTGCTGAGCTTGGGACGTGGGCAGCGGGTCGGCGTGTTTGCCGGCCCCGGCTGCGGCAAGACCACATTGCTGGCGTCGATCGCGCGCAACTGCGCCGCCGACGTGATCGTGTTCGGCCTGGTCGGCGAACGTGGGCGCGAACTGAACGAATTCCTCGAGCACGAACTCGATGCCACGCTGGTGGCCAGGACCATCATCGTGTGCGCCACGTCCGACCGCACCTCGATGGAGCGCGCCCGCGCGGCCTTTACCGCCACCGCGATCGCCGAAGCCTTCTGCGCCCAGGGCAAGCAGGTGCTGCTGCTGGTCGATTCGCTGACCCGCTTTGCACGGGCCCAGCGCGAGATCGGCCTGGCGGCGGGCGAGCCGCCGGCGCGCGGCGGTTTCACGCCGTCGGTGTTTACCATGCTGCCGCGCCTGATCGAGCGCGCCGGCGGCAGCCGCCATGGTTCGATCACCGCGATGTACACGGTGCTGGCCGACGGCGACAATGCCACCGACCCGATCAGCGAAGAGGCGCGCTCGCTGCTGGACGGCCACATCGTCCTGACCCGCAAGCTCGCCGAGCAGGGACATTATCCGGCGATCGATGTCCTGGCCAGTATCAGCCGGGTAATGAGCAATGTCGCCGCGCCCGAACAGTTGCGCGCGGCGGCGCGCTTTCGCCAGCTGCAGTCGCGCTACGCCGAGATGGAGCTGCTGATCCGGCTGGGCGAATACCAGGCCGGCAACGACGCCGAGGCCGATGCGGCGGTCGCGCTGCGGCCGCACCAGCTGGACTTCCTGCGCCAGGATACGCGCGCCAGCGCGCCGTTCACCGAGACCATCGAGCGCCTCGGCGCGCTGGCCGCATGAATGCACATCGGCACCGGCGGGAGCCGGTCGATCTGCCCGAGCCGGCCCGCCCGGATCCGCGCATGGGCGAGCTGGGACGCCTGCGCGCGCTGCGCACCGCCGGCGCCGAACGCGAACAGCTGGCGCTGCGCAAGCGCTGGCGCCAGGAGCGCGCCGCGCTGCGCCAGGCGGTCGAGGCCTGGCGCGCCGGCGAACGGCGTACGCGCGACGACTGGCAGGCGGCGCGCGCCGCCTTCTTCGCGATGCAGTGCAGCGGTGGGCAGTTTCGTGCGGCCAAGGCGGCCTATGAACGCGGCCGGCAGGGCGGCGCCCTGGCGCGCGCCGCGGCCCAGGAGCAGGCCGCCGGCTGCCGCGCCAGCGGACGGCGCTTCTTCGCCGCCGGCGAGGCGCTGCGGCAGGCCCGCAAGCGCCAGGAAAAGCTGCGGATCCTGGACCAGGAACTCACGCGGCTGCTGGCGCAAGTGGAGGCGTGAATGCGCATCGCCGGCATCCCGTCGTACGAACCCAGGGCCGATGACGCCGCCGAGCGGACGCCGCCCCCCAGGAACGACCGGCGCGACGCGCCGGCCGGCACCTGGCAGGCGGCCCAGGCCGAGCGCCAGCGTCAGAGCGCTTCCCACGCGCCGGCGCCGCGGCGCCCGGAGCCGGCCGCCGAGCCGCGCCGGGGGATGCCGGCACCGGCGCCACCGAACGCCGGCACGCCGGGACGCGTCGATGCGGACACGCCGCCGCTGTGGCGCCCGGTCGACGCGCGCGCCGGGCACGAGCGCGGCGGCGGCGGCGGCAGCGGCGGCAGACATGGGCGGGAAGAGGGCGGGGCGGTGGTCGCCGATGCCGGTGGCGCGCGCGCCGCCGCGGACGATGGCCAGGTAGACGCCGATCTGCTGGCCGAACGCATCGCGCACCAGGCCGCGGCCCCGGGCGAGGAACTGTTCGAGCTGCTGCTGCCCGGCGGCGAAAAGCTCGGCGTGCTGCTGGCGCCAGGCGCCGACCGGGTGCTGCGCATCCTGCTCAGTTGCAGTGACGACGGGTTGCGGCGCGAACTCGATGGCAACCGGATGGAACTGGAACGGGGTCTGGCGCAACGTATGGGGCAAGCGACGTGCGTGGCCGTGCTCTGAACCGGGGCCGGCGCGCCGTCATTCACCCCTGGATGCCGAAGGATGCCCATGTCCGAGACCGAATTCGCGCCGCAAGCGTCTGCCGCCACGCCGGTGCGCGCCTGGGCGGCCCTGCCCGGCATACGCCGCATGTCGGCCGCGCGCGCGGCCCTGCAGGCGCGCCTGAGTGGCGGCTGCACGCTCGATCTGTGGCCGGAGCGGGCGCCCGACGCCCGGCTGCGCATGACCCTGTACGCCGGCGATGACGGTGCGCAGCAAGCGCCCGACTGGAGCGCCGCGCTGCACTTGCACGGGCCGTGCGGCGCGCTGGAACTGTCGAGCGGCGTGCGCTGGCTGCGCGCCCTGAGCGGCATCGATCTCGACGAGGGCCTGGGCCTCGACGACGACTGGCTGTGCGGCGCCTTGCTCGGCACGCTTGACGGCACCCCGCTGGAAGCGTGTGCACGCGTCCAGCGCGGCGGCATCGGCCCGCTCGACGACGAGGTCGTGCTGAACTGGGTGCTGCACGACGGCCGCCACAGCGTGGCCTGCCATGCCCGCGCCGGCGCCGCCACCTGGAACGCGTTGCTGGCGCGCGCCGACTGGCGCACCCGGACGGCGCCGCTGGCGCATTTCCCGCACCTGCCGGTCAATGCCGCGATCGTGCTGGCGCGCCATACGCTGCCGCACCACGCTGCCCACGGGCTGCGCCCCGGCGACATCGTCCTGCCGGATGCCCCGCTGTTCGATCCCGCGGGGCGCGGCCGCCTGCGCCTCGCCGGCCACCAGCTGGACGTGGCCTGGCGCGCACCCAATCACCTCGACATCCTTCATCTGGAGCCCCTCATGGAACACGACATCGACGACGGCGCCGGCGAGCTGCCCCTGAGCGAAATCGCGCACGCTGTGCACGATGCGCACGCTGTGCACGATGCGCACGATACGCACGATACGCACGATACGCACGATGCACCCGCCGCCGCGATCGACGGCGACGCGCTGCTGGCGGTGCCGGTCACGCTCGACTTCGTGCTGGGCCGGGTGCAGCTGCCGCTGGCGCGCCTGCAGGCGCTGGCGCCCGGCAGCGTGCTCGAGCTGAGCCACGGCTCGCCGCTGGAGGTGGCGATCGACTGCGGCGGACGTTTTCTGGGGCACGCGGAACTGCTCGACGTCGAAGGGCGCCTGGGCCTGCGCGTGACGCGCTGGGGAGGCGCCGCATGAGTGGCCAGTTCGATGTGGTGTCGTTCGCGGTGCTGCTCGGCGCGCTGTCGCTGATGCCGCTGCTGGTCGTGTGCACCACCTCGTTCCTCAAGATCTCGCTGGTGCTGCTGGTGCTGCGCAACGCGGTCGGCGTGCAGCAGGTGCCGCCGACGCTGGCGATCTACGGCATCGCGCTGGCCATGAGCGCCTTCGTCATGGCGCCGACGGTGCAGGAGATCGGGCAGCGCATCGTGGCGCTCGAAGCGGAAGGCAGCGCATCCGGCGCCCGCACGCGCAGCGCGCCGCTGCTGCCGCAGGCGGGCCAGGTGTTCGAGCCGCTGCACCGTTTCATGCTCAAGTACAGCCGCCCGGAACAGCGCGAACTGTTCCTGGCATCGGCCCGCAAGCTGTGGCCGGCGGACGCCGCGCGCGAGGCGCGCGCCACCGACATCATGATCGTGATCCCGGCCTTCGTGGTGTCCGAGCTGCAGACCGGCTACGAGGTCGGCTTCCTCATCTACATTCCGTTCGTCGTGATCGACCTGCTGATCTCGAACCTGCTGATGGCGCTCGGCATGCAGCAGGTCAGTCCGCAGACGATCTCGATTCCACTCAAGCTGCTGCTGTTCGTCATGGTCGACGGCTGGGGCAAGCTGCTCAATGCGCTGGCGCTGTCGTATGTGTAGGCCGCCCGGCGCCGACGGAGGATGACGTGGCCGATACCATCCATTTCTTCCAGCAGGGCCTGTGGCTGGCGATCGTGATGTCGGCCCCGCCGCTGCTGGTGGCGACGCTGCTCGGGATCGTGGTGTCGCTGCTGCAGGCGGTGACCCAGATCCACGACCAGACCTTGCCGTACATCGTGAAACTGGTGGCGGTGGCGGTCACGCTGGCGCTGCTGGGGCGCTGGTTCGGCAGCGAGCTGATGACCCTGACCACGCTGGCGTTCGACCTGATCGCCCGCACCGGACGCTGAAGGCGCCGCCATGCTGATCGACCTGCACCACCTGCTGCTGGCAGTGGCCCTGACGCTGCCGCGCACCGCCGTGGTGCTGGCGATCCTGCCCGGCTTCGGGGCCGGCACGCTGGGCGTGATGCTGCGCGCGGCGGTCGCCTTCGGCATGTCGCTGCCGGCCATGCTGCCGACTTATCATTTCGTCCAGGAGCACCACGCCGGCGTGATGCTGCTCACCGCCCTGGGCATCAAGGAAGCGCTGATCGGGCTGGTGCTCGGGATCCTGCTGTCGGCGCCGATGTGGGCGCTGCAGTCGGTCGGCTCGATCGTCGACATGCAGCGCTCGCCGATCCAGATCCAGAACGGCAACGCCTCGATCGACCGCGACGCCAGCGCGCTGGGCGGCCTGATCCTGCAGGCGATGGTGGTCATGATGATCCACGCCGGCCTGCTGGCGGCGCTGGCGCGGGTGCTGCTCGAGAGCTATGCGGCGTGGCCGGTGGGCAGCCTCGGCCCGCCTTTCGGCAGCGTGCCGCAGGCGGTGCTGGTCGCGCGCTTTGCCGAGCTGATGTGGCAGATCGTGGTGTACGGCGCGCCGATCATCCTGCCGCTGCTGCTGATCGACCTGGGCATGGCGATCGTGGGCGCGTTCGCGCCCGGTCTGCAGGTGTCGTTCGCGGCCTCGCCGATCAAGAGCCTGGTCGGGATGTTCGTCCTGCTGGTGTATTGGGCGACGCTGGCGCACTACGCGGGCGGCGATTTCGCGCGCGCGCTGGACCTCATTCCGTCCCTGCTGGCGGGGGGCGCGCGATGAGCGAAAAGAGCGAAAAGCCCACCGACAAGGCCCTGCGCGACGCCCGTGAAAAGGGTCAGGTGGCGGTCAGCCGCGACCTGGTGCGCCTGGTGCCGCTGGCGCTGCTGGGCGAGCTGGCGTTTGCCTTCGAAGCGCACTGCCGCACGGCGGTGCAGGCGCTGATGGACCTGGCGATCGCGCGCGCCGGCGCCCCGTTCGCCGCCGCCCGGCTCGAGTTGGTCACGCAGGCCTTCACGCTGCTGCTGCCGGTGTTCGCGGTGTGCCTGCTGGCGATCGTCGTGGCCGCGGTCGCGGCAAGCTGGGGCCAGTTCGGCATCCTGTTTTCCCCCAGCGCACTCACCCCCAGCATCGACAAGCTCGATCCGGTCAACGGCCTCAAGCAGCTGCTGTCGATGAGGAAAGTGGTGGAAGTGGTGATCTCGCTGGTCAAGGTGATGCTGATCGGCCTGGTCACCTGGGTGCTGATCCGCGACGCGCTGCCGGTACTGGTGAGTTTTGCCGGTGGCACCCCCGGCGGGATCCATGCGCAATTCGTGATCCTGATGCATACCCAGTTTCGCATCCTGGCCGGGATCTGCCTGGTGCTGGCGCTGATCGACTATGGCGTGCAGCGTCACTTCACGATCAAGTCGCTCATGATGAGCAAGGAAGACATCAAGCGCGAATACAAGAATTCCGAAGGCGACCCGCAGGTAAAAGGGCAGCGCCGCCAGCTGGCGCACGAACTGGCCGGCACGCCCGCCGAAGTCAGTACCGGCGACGCCGACGCGGTGGTGGTCAATCCGACCCACTTCGCGGTGGCGATGCGCTACGATGCGGCGCGCACGCCGGTGCCGGTGGTACTGGCCAAGGGCCGCGACGAAGTGGCGCAGGCGATGATCCGGCGCGCCCACGCGCTGGGGATCCCGGTGATCCGCCACGTCTGGCTGGCGCGCACCCTGTACGCCACCGGCGTGGCCTCGCGCCCGGTGCCGCGCGCGAGCTATGCGGCGGTGGCCCACGTGTACGCCGTGGTCGAGGAATTGCGCAGTCGCGCGCCGCAGGCCGGGGCGGTGGACCTGGATACGAGCGGGCTGGCCCCGTAAATCATGGATGACAGGCTTCTCGCGCCGGCGCTGCCGGCGGCACTGACTACGGACGTCCCGGTCCTGGCGCCGCCCGGGCTGGCGGCGCTGTCGGCAACCTCGGCCACCTCGGCCACCTCGGCAACCCCGGCGCTGCTGCCGGGGGGCGTGGCGATTGGCGGCGCGCCGGGGATGGAGGGGCAGATCGGCATGGCGGACCGCACGCCATGGCTGGCGATGGCGCCGGCGGCGCTGGCGGCGGCGCCGCGCAGGGATGTGGCGAACGAGGTAGGTGGCAACAGCGATGGGGTGATGCCGGTGGCGCGCCGGGCCCGGGCGGGCTGGCGCACCGGATCGCGCACTGAATCGCGCACAGGATCGCGAACTTCAGGCCCGGCAGAGGAATGCGCCGCCGCCGTGTGCGTCTGCGGGCGTTGCGCCGGCATCCCGCGCCGGCCCTGAGGCGCGGCGCAGGCTGTCAGGTTCTCAGCGCTGGCTGTTGAGCATGTCGTGCAGCTCCATGCGGTTGTAGGCCGCGCGCATCGCATCCTTGGCGCTGATCTGGCGCTTGTTGACCATCGTCGCCAGGGTGTCGTTCAGGCTGCGCGACATATTGTCGTCCTGGCGGCGCATGAATTCGGCGATCATGTGGTGCTTGGACGGATCGGCGATGAACTGCGCCAGCTGGCCGTTATGGTTGAACAGCATTTCGCTGGCCAGCATGAAGGCGCGCCCGTCCTCGCTCGGCACCAGTCCCTGGCACACCACGCCGACCAGCGAGCCGGCCAGTGCGGTGGCGTGGCGGTCGCGCTGCTCGGCCGGGAAGAATGCCAGCAGGCGGGTGAGGGCGCTGACCGCGCTGTTGGTGTGCATCGAGGCCAGCACCAGGTGGCCCGATTCGCCCGCGTGGATCAGGGTCTCGGCCGTGTCCTGGTCGCGGATCTCGCCCACCATCAAAATATCGGGTTTCTGGCGCAAGCCTTCGCGCAGGCCCGAGGCGAACGTCTCGGTATCGATCGGCACCTCTTTTTGCGAGATGATCGCCTGCTTGCGCCTGAATTCATACTCGACCGGCTGCTCGATGGTCAGGATGTGCGACTTGCGGTGCGTGTTCAGGTGGTCGAGCATGGCCGCGATGGTGGTCGTCTTGCCCGAGCCGGTGGGGCCGGTGACCAGGATGATGCCGCGGGTCGCTTCCAGCATGGTGCGCACGAACGAGGGCAGGCCGGTCTGCTCTAGCGGCAGCGGATTGACCGGCAGGCAGCGCATCGAGACGCACACCTTCTGGCCGCGCCCGGCGCGAAACACATTGCAGCGCAGGCGGCAGTCGCCCAGGGTGATCAGGCGGTCGATGGCGCGTTCGACGATCTTGTCTTCCCAGTCTTCGTCGATCGTGTCGAGCAGCGCGCGCATCTCGCCCAGGCGCACCGGCACATTGGTGGCCGCCTGCCAGCCGCGCGGCAGCTTGAGCATCATCGGCTCGTCCTGCTCGATATGGATATCGCTGCATTGTTGACCGAGATTCGCCAGCGCGTGGATCTCGAGCATCAGGTCGCGCGCATCGGAAAGTGGATTGATCATGTTCTCCCTTTTGGAAAAGTGATAGCAGGGACGGCATCGGGATACGCGTGCAGCATGTCGATGGATGGCCGTTGTCCCGATTCTCGGGCATGGATGACCGACCTTGACCCTGATAAATTATAGGGAGCCACTGCTTGCCTGTCTCTCAACATGTCTCAGCAGGCCCATGGTAATTGTTGCTCTGTAGATACGGAACATCGTTCGGATGCACTATGGCGCTGCGGGATATCGTCAGGCGGCCGGGCCAGGTGCGGCGCCGGCGCCGATCACTTCCAGCCGATAGCCCTGGGTGTAGGCGGTGCGCAGCAGGACGCCGCGGTCCGGGCCCAGCGCCAGCTTCTTGCGCAGTTTATAGACATGCTGTTCGATCGTGCGGCTGGCGATCTCGCTGCCCACCCCCCAGATCGCAACGCTGATGGTATCGCGCGAAATATAAACCCCTGGCATGGAAAAGAACAGCCACGCCATGGTGAATTCGCGCGGAGTCAGTTCCACGGGGTGGCCGCGGTCGCGCAGGGTGCTGGATTCGCGGTCGAGCACGAAACCCTGGTGCTCGATGGTGCGCTGGACCGGCAGCCGGTCGCGCCGGCGCAGCAGCGCGCGCAGCCGCGCGCCGAACTCGACCGGCTCGAGCGGCAGGCTGCAGTATTCGTCGGCGCCATGGTCGAGCGCTTCGGCGATGCGCTCCGGCTCGGTACCGGCGCCGACCAGCAGCACCGGGGTGGTTTCGCCCGAACGGCAATTGAGCCAGCTAAAGAACCCGTCGCCGCTGTCGGCGCCGCTGTCCATCTCGAAGATGATCAGGTCGTAGGTGCGGCGCCGGATGGCGCGCATCAGGGACAGCTCGCCGGTCACCCGTTCGCAGGCGAGGCGATGGCGGATCAGGACGGTTTCGAGCGCCTGGAAAGCGGTGTCGTTGCCAATGCAGCAAGCAATGTTCACTGGACGCCTCCCCGCGCGCCGCGCAGGCGCGCCGGCCGCAGCGCGGCGGGACGATGGCGCAGTCCGCGGTCGAGGTGATAATCCTGTGCGTCAGATGGCAAATGGCAGATCATGGGCACTCCGATACGTGATTCGGCGGCGGCCTGGGCCGCACATTGGCACGGGGTTGCCGGGCGCGTCATGGCGCCCTTCTGGCACGACCGTGCGATGGTCATGACATTCGATTATTAATGATTATCAGCAAGAAATTTCTCAACTTTTCTCGCTGCTGAAAAGTAACACTTTATCGACCGGATGTTGCAGGCTCGTGTAAAAGTAGGTGCCTTGCATAAAATATGTGGTGGCGGCACTGGTGCTGCGCCATGAAAAAACCCGCCGCCTGCGGGGCAGGCGGCGGGTCGGTAAACCACGGGAAATGCGCCGGTCAGGCTAGTCGTCGACCGTCTCGAACCGCGCCTTGCGCGGATACGCCGCGCCGCCCGCCTGGGTGCTCAGCCACGACAGCAGGGTGGTGTCGGCATCGTCCACATAGCGCTGCAGTTTGCCGAGCAGTGCGGCCGCGTTGTCGGGTTTCCCGGCCGCCGGAGGATCGATGAGCTCCACGCCGGCGCCCCCCAGCCGATACAGCGGCTTCGTGTACGCCTGTCCCGGACTCGCCATCAGCGCATGCAGCAGGTTGCCCGGCGTCAGGCCGTCGCCGCTGATGCGTACCTGCGCACAGACCGGTTCGGACCCGACCGTCTCCATGATGTAGAAGCCAGCCGGCCCCATCCCGATCATCCGGGCCGGCCGCTTGGTGTCGTACTGCATGTCGACCCCGTCCCAGGTCGTCCCCAGGCGGGCGGTCACGCGCGGCCGACCATTGCTGTCCAGCACAGGCCGGCCGGCGCCGTCGACCTCGACCAGCGTCACGGCCTGGCGCGCCGCGCTCGACAAGAGCCGCGCCAGCAGTTCGCCCCGGAACGCTTCACGATGGCCGTCCACCTGCAGGGCCGGGATCGGCTGGTCGGCCTGCATGCCTTGCAGGTGGTCGATCGCCGTCTGCGCCGCTTGCTTCGTTTGCGCCAGGGCGGCGTCGTCCTGCGCCTTCACCGCATTGCCCGGCGCGTAGTAGCCGCCCTTGCGCATGTCTTCCTCGTGGTGCACGTTGCGCACCGCATCGTTGAGGAAGGACTTGATCGGATGGCCTTCCAGGCGCGCATGGTTCAGCGCGTCGAGGATGCCGCGCTTGGCCTTCGGCGACGTGTACGGATAGCGCCACACGGCCGGCACCGCCGGATCGGTGTCCAGATCGGTTCCCAGGAAATAATTCTTGCTCGAGTTGACGAAGCGCAGCTTGTCGCTGGCCGCATCGTAGGCATAGAAGTGCCCGGTCCCCGGCTCGACCATCAGGTCGCCATCGGCAAACGCTGTCCGTTCGCCGCCGCCCGCGCCGTGGCGATCGAGGAAGCTGCGGAAGCGCTGTTCCAGCGCATAGGTATTCACCCGCTGCAGGTAGACCGTCATGCCCTGGTTGTCGCCGGTGGCGCCTTCCGGGGCATGCGGTTCGTTGACGATCTTGACCACCTTGAAGATGCCGCCGGGCATCGAGATCGTTTCGGCCTGCATCAGGTCGGTATGGGTGGCGATATTGACCGCCGAGTCGGTCTCCATGACCAGGCGCAGGCGGCGTTCCTGGGCAGCCGCGCCATAGCCGAGCGCCGACAGGAACGACGCCGCCAGCGGCTTGGTGCTGGTGGTCGACATGATCTCGGTGAGCGCGACGCGCTCGCCCGTGGTCACGGTCTGGTTGGCCTTCTCGGCATCGGCCAGGTACGGGGCATCGGTCACGACGGCGCGGTACACGATGTCGGGGAACTTGGCCGCATGCAGCGCGCCCAGGTTCACATACAGCGGGTCGAGCGGCGAGATCTGGTTCTTCATGTCGCCATGCACGTTGTCGCGCTTGTTCATCATGGTCGTTTCAAGCAGCAGGCCCGGCACGACTTCGGTGAAGTGCGGCTGGCCGGTCTGGGCCCAGCGCAGCAGGTAATGGAAGAAGCCCGACTCTTCGGTGTATTTCTCGGTGGCGATGCGGATCGCGGCGAGCGTCGTTTTGTCCAGCGCCTGGTACCTGCCGTCGCTTTGGTCGACCGCGGTCGGCATGCCCGGCTGTTTTTCCATCTTGCGGTGCACGTCGGCGATGAAGCGCGCCGGGTGGCTGCTGAACGTGGTCGCCTGCGTGGGTACCCGGTCGCTGCGCGCGCCCGGAACGCGGCTCTGGCGCGCGCCCGCGACCAGCGGCCCACTGTAGTCGCGCGGTGGCCGCGCCGGGTACAGCGCCTCGCCCTCGGCCCCGGCGCCGCCGGCCGCCAGCGCCCTGGCTTCCTCGCTTTGCAGGTTGGCTTCGATGGCGTCGGTCCGCTTGCGCATCGGCGCGGGGATCTCGCTCTCGTGGTTGCCGATCAAGAAACCCGAGGCGCGCGCCGCGTCGGCGGCCATGTCGCTGGCCGCGATCATGTTGTCGAAGCGCTGGCGCACCGCGTCCAGGTGTGCGACCTGCCCGTCTTCGTCGAGCGCGTGGAAGCCGCCGGCCGCGGTGACCGCCTGCAGCTCGGTCTGGTCGGTATCCTTGGGCAGGACGAACCAGCGGTTGGCCGCCTTGTCCGCTTCGCGCAGCATGTGCGCGACCTTGGTGAACGCGCCGAGGTGCTCGACATCGTCCTGCTGGATCTGCCGCCCGGCCTTCTTGAACAGGCGCTCGGCGTTGGTGTGCGAATAGCGCCCCAGGTCTTCCAGCACGTCGATCGCCCGCGCCAGGCCGGTGCGCGCGTTCGGACTGGCGCGCGTGCTCGAGGCGCCACGCAACGCCAGCGCACCCTGGTCGGCGTAGGCCAGGTCGTTGATGCCGAGCAGGTCGAAGTGGCGCAGCACGCCGCCGATCAGCGGCAGCACGGTCTTGTCCACGCCGCGCACGATGGTGCGGGAAATGGCCGCTTCCATGAAATTGTTGAACGCCATGCTGCCGGCGCCGGCATTGAGCGCGGCGCTGATCGAGCGAAACGGCACGTCGCCGACCAGGAAGCGCACGCCGCGCAGTACGCCCTCGGTGACCGGATGGTTGCTGCCAAGGCCGGCGGCGCCCTTGATCGCATCGATGCCGGTCATGGTGAGCGCCGCCGCCGAGAGCATGCCGATGTCGGTCTTGCCGCCACGCGGCACCTGGGCGATATGCTCCTGGATGACGTAGTTGGCCAGCAGGCGGCCGTATTCGCCGGTGAACGACAGGACGCCGTCATTGAGCAGGCGTCCGCCGGCGCTGTCGCGGCTCTTGACGATATTCGGCAGGAAGTGCCGGGCCGCCGCATACGCCTGCGTGATCCCTTTCTGGGCGATCACGATGAGCGCGGCCGCCAGGGCCATCTGCCTCGGCGTCACCTTGCCCGCGCCGGCGCCGCTGAAATCGTCGGCCCCGTCCATGAACGGGCCGTCATTGAGCTTCTTGCTCGCTTCCAGCGCCGCCGTCATCCCCATCACCACGCTGCCGATCAGCACCGCTTCCAGGGTCGCATTGAGCGCAGCGGACAGCCTGGTGCCAGGGGTGCCGATCGTCGGGCGCAAATCGATCACCTGGGCCAGCGTGCGGCCGGCGGCCTTGAGGTGTTCCGGCGCGCTGTCGCGGTTGACCAGCAGCGGCGCCACCGGGACCGGCCCGGCGACCGTCATCAGTTCGGGATTGCTGTAGCCGTGCGGCGAACCGGCCGGCCCCGTGTTGCGGCCCATGTAGCTGTACAGGCTGATCTGGGCGCCGTCCAGGGGCCGCATCAGCTGCGCACTAGGGACATTGCGTCCGAACAGCGCCATGGTGAGGCCGTCGTCGGTGTAGCGCATGTCGTGCTTGGCGCCGTCTTCGGTCGTGATCCGCAGGTGGTTGACCTCTTCGCCGGTGCCGCCGCCGCGGCCGGACAGGAACGATTTCAGGGTGCCCAGCGGCACCGTGGACGCGCCGCTGGGGCCGAACGACTCGATGTGCGAAATGCCGTGGATCTCGGCCAGCACGCTGCCTTCGAGGTTCTGGGCAGCGGCGCGCCGCTTGCCCTTGCGGTCCTGGGTCGCGTGGGTCGCGCTGTGCTTGTCCCGGTCGACCAGGAACACGACGATGCGGTTTTCGATGGCGTTGTAGTCGACATAGCCGCGCTGGAACACGCTGGGCCGGCCGTTCACGTCAGGATGGCCGCCGAAGCCCTTGGACATGTAGTTTTCGCTGTTGGCCCAGGTTTCGCGGCGCGGCATCGGCGTGGCGTTCAGCGGTTTGGGCATGATCACCGTGTCGGACTCTTCGTAGTTGCGGCGTGCCGTATAGGGCGACGCGCCGCACTGCGCCTTCAACTGCGTGCGAAACGCCGTTTCCATCGGATCGCCGCCCGCCGCGGGCGCCAGGCGCCCGGCGAGGGCGGCGCGCACATCGACCACCGCGTTCCCATAGCCGATCAAAAAAAAGCGTTCTTCGGCCGCCGTGTCGTCGGCGCCGGGCGGCTTGGCCTTGATCACCGGCAGCATTTCACTGATCGAGGTGTCCTCATGCTGGCACAGCGCCAGCAGGTGGCCGTCGCGATCGTTCGGCATGCCCAGGGTCACGCCGCGCGAGGCGTTCGGCACATAGCGCAGGCCGGCGCCGGTGGTGGCACGTTCGAACTCGGTCCTGCTGCAGCCGTGCTGGAGCATCCAGCCGCGCTGCGCCTGCTGGGCCGGGGTGAGGGCGGCAGCGCCGGCCGGCGCCACCGCGCCGCGCCCGGCCGCGATCAGGCCGGGCGTGGCGCTGACCATGGCGGTGGCATCGGGGGCGCGGTGCTCGAGCTGGCCGGGCGGCGTGTCCAGCATCGCGTCGATCTCGGTGTGGGACTGTTGCAGCGGGTTCGCGCGTGGTGTCGGCCTGGCCGTCGACGCTTCGGCGACCGCGGCCGGCGCGTCGTCCTCCGCCGGGGCGGTTGCCTGCTGGCCGCGGTGCCTGCTGTCGTGAACGGGAAGATGGGTCGGGCTGGTATTGCCGGATATTCGCGGGGGCATGTGGGTCCTTTGGGTGGAAGGGACGGCGCGGGGCCGTATCGGGCGGACACGGTCCGCCTTCATCCAGGATGAGTCACCGCCGCGCCCTCGCGGTTCCGCCGCGATTGCCCCGGCCCGGTCCGTCATCGGATTGCCCGTCAAAAAGCCGTTTGTCGCTTAAATGATAATGCGATATCATTATCGGAAATCCATGCCGCATGCGCGCCCCGTGCCCGCGTGCGCACCACCACTTCCGATACAAGGCTTGCATCAATGAACAAGAAAGTACTGGCGTCGGCGCTGGCGCTGGCCACGTCGGCCCAGCTCGCCCACGCCGCCGACCCCAAAATCGTCATGGGCGAAGTGCGCGTCAGCGCCCAGCGCGACGCCGGCGCACTGCGTTCGTCCACCGTGCTGACGTCGGTCGACGTGCTGGGCGCTGACAAGATCGAGGACAAGAACGTCGGCAGCAGCTGGGAACTGGTCGGCCAGCTGCCTGGCATCCAGATGACCGAGACACGCATGGGCGCCGAATCCGGCAAGGCCAGCTTCCGCGCCTTCAACGGCGAAGGCTATATCAATGGCATCAAGGTGCTGATCGACGGCATCCCGAGCAATGTCAACAGCGGCAACCAGCGCTTCATCGACATGATCTTCCCGCTCGAGGTCGACTATATCGAGGTGGTGCGCGGCACCAACGACCCGCGCTACGGCCTGCACAATATCGGCGGCAACATCAACCTGGGCACCCGCCAGGGCGGCAATTACTTCGATGGCCGTCTGACCGTCGGCAGCTTCGATACCCGCGAAGCCCAGCTGGCCTACGGGCGCGACGTGGACGGCTTCTCGCAGAACTACTTCCTGGCCAGACAGGACAGCAGCAGCTACCGGCGCAACCATGGCGACTCCGAAAAATACTCGGCTGGCGGCAAGTGGTTCCTGACCTCGAAGGACAAATCGTTGACCGGCGGCGTGGTGCTGCGCACCTACCAGCACGATGCCGACGAGCCGGGCTTCCTGACCGCCACCGAGCTGGCCCGGGACCGGCGCCAGTCGCCGGCCAAGAACGCCAACGACATCACCTACCGTGACATGGACCACGCCAGCGCCCACCTGGACTGGCAGATCTCGAAGGACGCGTTCCTGAGCAACAAGCTGTACTACAACGAATACCAGGACGACCGCCGCGTCACCTTCACCAGCAACCCGCTCGGAACCGCGCCGCGCCAGCGCCGCATCTGGGACGAGCAGCAGCTCGGCTTCATGAGCACGCTGACCTGGCGCGCCAGCGAGCGCGTGACGGTCGACGGCGGCGTGAATACCGAGCGCCAGGACAACCGCTACAAGCGCATGCGCTACACGTACGCGCTGCCGACCGATTTCAGCACGCCGGCGACCACGCAGAACGACGACCGCTACAAGCTCAATAACGTGGGCGCCTATGTGCAGGCGGTGGTGAAAGCCACCGACACCCTGAAGATCGTGCCGGGGTACCGGGTCGACCGCTTCACCGGCAGCAATCCACTGCCGAACGGCGCCAGCGCCGGCCTGCAGGATTACGGCTGGATCAAGCAGCCGAAATTCAGCATGGTGTACAGCCCGGCCGCCGACGTGAGCCTGTACGGCAACTGGGGCCGCACCTTCCAGATCCTGACCGGGTCGGTGGGGCCGGCCTACCTGGTGCCGGGCCAGGCGCCGTTCGACGCCTCGATCAACACCGGCAAGGAAGTCGGCGTCAAGCTCAAGCCGACCCCGCGCAGCGACCTGCGCCTGGCGATCTGGCGCCAGGACGCCACCGGCGAAGTGGCCAACATGCCGGCCACCGGCACCACGGTCGGCCTGGGCGAAACCCGCCGCGAAGGCATCGACCTGCAGCTCTCGGGCCGCGTGGGCGACAAGCTCGACCTGTGGATGTCGCACTCGCTGCAGAAGGCCGAAGTGGTCAGCGCCTTCGCTGCGGATGGCGCTTCGCTGGCGGGCAAGGAAGTGTTTTCCACGCCACGCTACATCGCCAACGTGGGCGTCGACTACCACCCGTCGCAGCGCTGGCACCTGGGACTGCAGGGCCGGGCGCAGGGCAACTACTATATCGACAGCCCGAACCAGCTCGGCAAATACGGCGGCTTCGTGCTGTTCGACGCCAATGTACGCTATGCGATCACGCCGCGCGTGAGCGTCGACGTGCAGGTCAAGAACCTGGCCAACCGGGATTATGAATACGCCTGGTACGACAATTTCTTCTGGCCGGCGAACCAGGCGCAGGCGATGTATTCGCCGGGGAACGGGCGCGCGGCGTATGTGTCGCTGAACTTCAAGCTGTAAGCACGCGCGCAGTGCTGCGCACCACGAAAGCCACCTTGCGGTGGCTTTCGTCGTATCTGCGGTCGTCGTATGTGGCCTGCATTTATGCGAATCCTCGCAATACCCACACCTGCCGGCTTGGAGCACACTGCTCTTGTGCAAAAGCGGACGCAGAGCCGCGCCAGCGCACCTAACGCTCAGGAGACAACCATGCTTACCCAATCCATCCCCGGCAGCGCGGATGGCGCCGCGGCGCAGGCCGCGGCCCGCACCGACGACGCCCTGTACCGCAAGGTCTCCCTGCGGATCATCCCGTTTTTGTTCGTCTGCTACGTCGTGTCGTTCCTCGACCGCATCAACATCGGCTTCGCCCAGCTGCAGATGCGTCATGACCTGGGCTTTTCGGACGCCATGTACGGCATCGGCGCGGCGGTGTTCTATATCGGCTATGTGCTGTTCGAAGTGCCCAGCAATATGCTGCTGGAGAAGTACGGCGCCCGCAAGACCTTCGTGCGCATCATGCTGCTGTGGGGTGCGGTCTCGGTCGGCATGGCCTGGGTCGAGACACCGGCCCAGTTCTACACGCTGCGCTTCCTGCTGGGCGTGTTCGAGGCCGGCTTTTTCCCCGGCATCGTGCTGTACCTGACCTACTGGTATCCGCCGTTGCGGCGCGCCTCGGTGCTGTCGATCTTCTTCGCCGGCGTGGCGGTGGCCGGCGTGCTGGGCGGCCTGGTGTCGGGCTGGATCATGCGCGACATGGCCGGCGTGCTCGGTTTCAAGGGCTGGCAGTGGATGTTCGCGATCGAAGGCGCCCCGGCCCTGTTCCTGGCCGTAATGGCCTGGTACTGGCTGCAGGATGGCCCGAAGGATGCGCACTGGTTGAGCCAGGCCGAAAAATCGCGCCTGCTGGCCAACCTGGGGCCGGCCCCGGCCAGGGGCCACGGAGGGCCGGGCCTCGCGGCCTGCCTGCGCATACCGCGTGTCTACCTGCTGGCGCTGGTGTATTTCGCGCTGACCTGCGGCGTGCTGATGCTGGCCTTCTGGATGCCCCTGATGATCCGCGATTTCGGCGTCAAGGACGTTCTCCTGATCAGCCTGTACAGCGTGATCCCGAATGCGATCGGCGCCATCGGTGTGATCCTGATCGCGCGCCGCGCCGACCGTGTTGCCGGCCACGCACGCTTCTTCGTCACCAGCCTGGTGGGCGGCGCAATCGCGCTGGTAGCCCTCACCACCCATCCATCGAGCCTGGTGCTGGCGCTGGCGCTGCTGTCGGTGGCGACCACGCTGATGCTGGCGGGGATGCCGATCTTCTGGTCGATCGCCACCGCACAGCTGCCCAAGCAGGCGCATGCCGCCGGCATCGCCCTGGTCAGCAGCATCGGTATCGTCAGCGGCGTGGTCGGCCCATGGGCGATCGGCGCGATCAAGACCAGCACCGGCAGCATGGACAACGCCCTGTACATCCAGGGTGGCCTGTTGATCCTGGCCGCGCTCGGCATGCTGGCGCTGGTGCGCGGCCACGGAGCGGTGAAATGAGGCGCGTCGCGGTGTTGTCGCTCCTGGCGCTGTCCTGCGCCGCCGCGCCGGCATGGGCGCAAAGCAGCGTCGGCATGTTCGGCCTGATCGACACCTACCTGGACCGCAGCAGCACCGGTACGGCGCACGCCACCCGGCTCCAGAGCGGCGGCATCCAGGGCTCGCGCCTGGGCTTTCGCGGCAGCGAAGACCTGGGTGGCGGGAACAAGGCGATCTTCCTGCTGGAGGCCGGGATCAATGTCGACGACGGCGGCCTGGGGCAGGGCGGCCTGCTGTTCGGGCGCCAGGCGTATGCGGGCCTGAGCACGGAGGTGGGCGACGTGACCCTGGGGCGCCATTATTCGCCGTACTTCTTCACGCTGGTGACGTACGGACTGGGTGGCGGCATGGCCTGGGGCAATGCATCGGTCTATTTCACCGACCAGTCGCCGCTGCGGGTCAACAACTCGGTGAGCTATACCTCGCCGCTGATGCGCGGCGTGCGGGTGCGCGCCCTGTGGGGCGCCGGCGAGAACACCAGCCTGCCGGGCGGGCCGGGCGTAGGCAAGATGCACAGCGCCTCGGCGCAGTACGACCAGGGGCGGTTTTCGGCGAATGTCGCCTACCAGGCGCGCAAGACCACGCAAGCGAACACCGAACATTTTTATGCTGCGGGCGCCAGCTGGCAGTTCGGCTTCGCCAAGCTGGGCGTGCTGGCCCAGGCGCGCCGCGACGACATCGACGCGGCCCGGAACAACCAGCTCGAGGTCAGCCTGCTGGTGCCGCTGGGGACCGGGTCGCTGCTGGTGGACGTGGGCCGCATCGAGAACCGCAGCGTCGCCGACGCCGATGCCAGGGTACTGAGCCTGCGCTACGACTACCCGCTGTCGAAGCGCACGACCGTGTACACGGGCGCCGCCTGGCTGCGCAACGAGGCGGGCGCGCGCTTCGGCATCAACGGCAATACGGGCGCGGCGCTGGCCGTCGATCCGGGCCAGGATCCGCGTTCGCTGATCGCCGGCCTGCGGCATACGTTCTAGGCCAGCCCGCCGAAGCGCTCGTGGAAATGGGGCGCCGCGGCCGGCGCGCCGGGCTCTTCCTCGCGCAGCGTCGCCAGCACATGGCGCTCGGCAGGCGCCTGCACGGCGCGGTAGATGCGCTGGCACAGGGCAAACGCGGCGGTGCCCGGCCAGCCGGCGGGCAGCAGGTCGAATGGCAGTTGCGGGTCGTGCAGGCGGATGCGGCGAAACGCGTGGACGGTCAGCACCCGGACCTGGAACGCGGTGTGCGGCGTGAGCGCATCGGCGTCGACCAAGGCGAGCAGCGCGCCGAATTCCTCGAGAAAGCCGGCATAGTCCATGGCCACCGCATCCAGCGCCCAGCATCCCGCGACCAGGTCGGCCAGCCCACGTGCGGGGCTTGGCACCGGTTCGCGCGCCGCGCACACGTACGCGCTGTCCTGAACCGCGCAGCGGCGCAGCACATCGTCGAGGATGTCGGGAGCGGGCGCGGGATGCGCCAGCACCAGCGGCGCCACCTGCCCGAAACCCTGCCACTGGAGTTCCTTGCGCAGCAGCGCGCGCTGCTCGCTGGTAATCGATGCGGCGTGCGCCAGCACCAGCGTCCACTGGCCATCCCAGTCGCGGCGCACCGGCGCATACACGCGCTGGTAGGCGCGCTCGAAACGGGCGCGCGAGCGCGGGTCGAGCGTGTAGCGGCTGCGCCGGCCGGCGCGCTGGGCATCCAGCCAGCCTTCCTCGGCCAACCGGAACACGCTGGTGCGCACCAGCCGGTCGCCAATGCCGAACGGCGCCATCAATGCGATCAGGCTGCCCAGCCACACCCCGCCGCCATGCGGCGCGATCACGTCGCCGAACAGCGTCATGACCAGCGACTTGGCGCGCGGGGGATGCGCGCTCAGGTGCTGGTCGAGCCAGGCGGCGACAGTCGGCGGTGGTGTAGAGGGCATCTGGTAGCAGGGTCCGGTTCGGCGTGATACGAAATTATAGTTTCGAAGGCTTGGTGCGTATCACTTTTGTTGCCGGTTGACGTATGCGGAAACCTGATTCATCTCTTTGATGTGATACGTAAAAAACGTTTACATCAAGTTTTCTGTATCATATGATGGGTCGGCCACATCTCCCGCAGAGGAGGACTACGGCGCCGACTACAGGAGACCCGGATGATGCAGGACACCCCAATAACGGATGCGCTCGCACATGGATGCGAAGACATCGCCATCGAACGGCGCGACGACGGCGTGCTCGTCATCCACCTGCGCCGCCCGCAAGCCCGCAACGCACTGCGCAACCAGTCGCTGCGCGAACTGGCCGGTGTGCTCGACCAGGCCGCCTTCGACGACAGCGTACGGGTGGCGATCGTCGCCGGCGATGCCCGCTACTTTGCCGCCGGCGCGGATATTCGCGAGATGGCGGCGCTCGGCCCGCTCGACGCACTGGCCGATGTGCGGCCCACCTACTGGAAACGCATCGCGGCCTTCGGCAAGCCACTGCTGGCGGCAGTCGAGGGCTACGCGCTCGGCGCCGGCTGCGAGCTGGTCATGCACGCCGATATCGCCATCGCCGGGCACGGCGCACGCTTCGGCCAGCCCGAGATCAACTTGGGCACGATCCCCGGCGCGGGCGGCACCCAGCGCCTGATCCGCACGGTCGGCAAGCCGCTGGCAATGAAGATGATCCTGAGCGGCGAAGCGATCGACGCACCCGCCGCACTGGCTGCCGGCCTGGTCGCCGAAGTGGTGGCGGACGGCGAGGCGCTAAAGCGCACGCTGGCGCTGGCCGCCGTGATCGCGGCCAAGTCGCCGCTGGCGCTGCGCCTGGCGAAAGAGGCGGCGTTGCAGTCGTTCGAGATCGGGCTGGAATCGGGCCTGGCGTTCGAGCGCAGGAACTTCGCGCTGCTGGCCGCCAGCGCCGACCGCCGCGAAGGCATCGCGGCCTTCCTCGAGAAGCGCCCGCCGGCATTCAGCGGACGCTGACGATGGGCGCGCCGATGAACAGCGAAGACCTGTTGCAGGCGCAGCGCCGCCTGCGCGGCCAGCTGCTCGAGCGGCGTGACGCCGCCGTTCCCGGCGCGCTGGACCTGGCGGCCCACTTGCTGGTCTACCTGGACGACGAAGCGCGCTGCTGGCAGCTGACGCTCGACTGGGTGCGCACGACGCTCGACGCCGACCGCGCCAGCGGCTGCTTCGCCGGTCCCGCGCAAGCGGTGCGGGTGGCGCAGGCCGAATCGCTGCGCCCGGGCCTTGGGCTGGCGTCGGCATTGGGAACGATCCACGAGGCGGGCGAAGCCTGGCTGCACGATGTCTGGAGCGGTGCACAGCCAGACATGTCGGACGATGTGTCGCGCGACCCGCGTTTCACGCCGTCGCGCCGTCGGCAGTTGAAAGCGCTAGGCACGGGCGCCCAGCTGGCGCTGGCGCTGCGCGATGGCGGCGCGCCGGTTGGCCTGATCCTGTGCGGGTGGAATGCGGCGCGCCCGGGCTGGACGCCGGCGCTGCTGCGCGAAGTCGACATCGTGGCACGCGAGATGCTGGGGCCGATCCTGCGGGTGGCCGGGGCAGTGGCGGGCCGCTGCGGCGCGCCGGCGGCGGTCGGCGGCATGCCGGCGCCGTCCCGGGCCGCGGTCAGCCTGACCCCGGGCGAACTGGCCGTGGCGCGGCTGGTCGTCACCGGCATGAGCTACAAGGAGATCGCGCACAGGCTCAACCGCTCGTTCTCGACAGTCGACCATCGCCTGCGTGCGATCCGTGAGAAACTCGGTGCGCGCTCGACGGCGCGCATGGTGGCGGTTCTGACTGAGCTGCTCGATGCGCCGGCGCTGGCGCTGGCCGAACGGTCGGCCGTGGTGCTGCCTGGCGGTGCAGTGGCCGCCGGCAGGATGGCGCACGAGGCACGCTATGCCGAGCTGGTGAACTGACAGCGCGACACTGGTCAGGGCAGGTGGGATGGACGTGCTTTCGGTTCGATCTGCGGCTCGAATCGGCGTAGTCGATCCTGCACCTTGGCGTTGTGAACGTACTTCGACTTGAGTGCCGCGAGTCGCCGATCGGTGCCTCGCCATAGCGCATGGATCTGTTGCTGTACCTCTCTCGTGTGCCCAGTTACTTCAGGATTGGGAGTCTCACCGCTAAAATGATCGCAAGCTTCGCGCTTTTCAGTGAGACCCTGGCGTCGACTCAAATGCCATCCGAAGCGCTTGCCAAAGTAGAGTGAGAAAACAAAATAATCCTGATCGTGCTGATTTTCTCCATTCTTATAAGCCATTATTTCACTCCATCGGTTAATCAGTCAGCTAACGTTCTCCAGATAGTGTCCGCCCTGAGTAGGCTCCAGTCCTTCGTACCACACCTCGACTGTTTCGCCTTGCTAATCTGATATGCTTAGCTGGAAAGCCCGCTTCGGCCAAACGTGGACCTAAAAAGACGTAATGCGCCTTATCTTATTTGCACCGTTGATTGGACTTGCAATTTTTTTGGAACAAGAATGGGATGTCATGGATACAGAAACCAAACGTAATGGGACAGGCAACCAGAAGATCCGGATTGGTGCACTTGTAGAACTTGACCTCGGCGAAGGAAATTTCGCATACGCACGTATCGTCAGCAAGTCTGAAATTGCGTTTTATGACGTACTTTCGAAAGGCGCAGCTTGTTCCTACAAGGCGATCTATACGCAACCGATCGCGTTTACCATTTCCGTCATGAACTCCGCCGTTCGCAGCGGACGCTGGAAGATTGTAGATCAAAAACTACTTGAGCCGGAACTCGCGCAAGAGCGTCAATATTTCATGCAAGATATATTGAATGGTCAATATTCAATCTATTACAGCGTGACAGGACAAATTCAATCGTCGTGCAAAGAGATGTGCATAAATATGGAACGAGCGGCTGTCTGGGACGCTCAGCAGGTGGAAGTTCGCCTCTGTGAGCATTTTGCTAGCCATCGATGATAGTCTGGTCAGCTGCATACGCTCTGGGTTGATTCCTGCCGGGCGTGACAGTTTCCGATTTTTCTGCTCTGGAGGCGTGTTATGTTGATCTCTACGACCGACATCGGCCCGACCGCGGGCGTCCCGTCAACCACCCGCATTACCCCTGAGGTTTCTGGTTGTCAGTCAGGCACTGATGCGCGCCAACGGGCAGGTAGGGTAGTGGGACGCGAGAAGCAGCATCGGCAAGACAGCCCTTACCCCAGACTCCACTTGTTAATCCGCGTCTTGTACCGGTAACTCGGCACATACCGCATCTCGCAATACTCGATCGGCTGCCTCCGGTCCGACAGCGTGATGCGCTCGCATGCCAGCAGCGGGCTGCCTTCAGCCACCTGCAGCAGCCCGGCCTCCTCGGGCAGCGCCGCCACCGCACTCAGGCTCTCCAGGCATTCCGACGGCGTCACGCCCAATTCTTCCACCAGCAAGCGGTACAGCGAGCCAAGCGCTTCGAGCCGTTGGCGCTTGATCGCCGTGCCGGACGGAAGATTCAGGTAGGAATCCTGCAAACCGACTGGCGCTCCATCCAGCAATCGCAGGCGGCGCAAGCGCACCAGCGGCGCCCCGGCCTCGATTTGCAGCAGGCTCGACAACGCCAGGTCGGCGCTCATGGGCGCCAGGGCCAGGATGCGCTGGCCGGGCACACCGCCGCGTTTGAGGGCGTCATCGGTGAAGCTGTCCAGGAAGCGCGACATCTGGCGCACCGACTCCGGTGCGGCGAAGGTGCCGCGGCCATGGTCGCTGTACAGCACGCCTTGCTCTTCGAGCAGGCGGATTGCCTTGCGCACCGTGTCGCGGCTGACGCTGAACGACGCCGCCAGCTCGCGCTCGGCCGGCAGCGCGGCGTTGGGGGCGTAGCGGCCCCGCTCGAGTTCCTGCTGCAGCGTGGCGGCCAGCTGGCGGTACAGCGGCGCGTCGGCGCCACCGCGCTTGTCGTCTAGAAGTTGTCCCATTGTCCTGCTTTCATCGAGCCTGGAATCGTATCACGCCGGCTGGCGCCACGACACCGCCGCTCTTCCGCTGATCCCATATTGGTACGTACCATTTATGACTGCGTCGTGACCTGCAACCGCTATTTTCGCATCTGTTGCACGCCAACACATTATTGATTGGACAAACAAAAACCTTGTTGAGTACTGGTACGTACCAGTATATGCTCTCGTCAAAATAACGAGATGCGGCACCCGGAGAACATTGCGCGGCCTTTGCGCCGTTACATCATCCAAGACAAGGGGAACAATCGTGTACAAGCATGTGGGATTATCGGCCGCCGTTTCGATGGCGCTGATGCAGTGGAGCGGCGCCGTGGCCGCGCAGGAAACTCCCGGTGGCGCACCCGAGGCCCAGGGCCAGGCAAGCGTGGTCCAGGTCACCGGCAACCTGCTGGGCCGGGGCGAAACCCGCGCCAACAGCGTGATCGATGTCGAGACCATCCAGGCCCAGCCGGCCGGCCTCGATCCACTGAAACTGCTGGCGCGCGTGCCGGGCCTGCAGGTGGGCTCGAGCGATGCGCTCACGGGCAGCTTCTCGATGCGCCTCGGCATGCGCGGCCTGAACAAGGAGCAGATCGGCATCTCGGTGGACGGCGTGCCGAACGGCTCGACGCTGTCCAACGGCGGCACCATGCCGACCCGCCTGCTCGACACGGGCAACCTGGTGCGCATCGACGCCAGCCAGACCGCGGGTGACCTGGGCACCCCATCCGACCAGGCGCTCGGCGGCTACATTAATTTTCAGACCCGCGACCCGAGCAAGGACGCCGGCGCCGAGATCGAACTCACCGGCGGCAACTATGGCTACAAGCGCGGCTACGCCCGCATCGAGACCGGCAAGTCGGCGGCCGGCACCAGCGCCTACCTCAGCCTGTCGCAGTCGAGCGTGAATACCTGGCCGGGCGAGGAATCCGGCTCGAACCACCGCCGCAATGCCAGCCTGCGCGTGCTGCACGACCTGGGTGGCGGCTCCAGCCTGCGCGCGACCGTGAGCTACAACGATTTCCACGACAACGACTATGACGCGGTGGCCTTGCGCTCGGTGGTCGGCACCGGCTACAAGGCGGTGTTCGAGATCGATCCCGACACCGACGGCCTGCTCGACCGCTGGACCGGCAACCCGGCGGCCGACCAGAACAACCGCAGCACGCGCGGCATCAACAGCGAAGACATCCTGGCCCACGTCGACTGGACCCAGCGCTTCGGCAGCACCGGCAAGTTCACCGTCAAGCCGTACATCCACACCCAGGAAGGCAATGGCTGGTTCTACGTGCCGTACCGCCAGTTGCCGGTCAACGGCCAGGTGGTCAGCACGGTCGCGCCAGGCGCCCGGCCGGTCGCCACGGTGCAGGAATGCTATGCCAACCAGTACCGGCGTGACGCCAACGGCGCCCTGAGCCCGGTCGCCGCCGGCACGCTGCCGGCCGGCGTCACGGCCGCATCGCTGCGCGCGGCAGGCTGCCCGGCGGCCGCCAACTATGCGATGAACCCGCTCAATACCTGGGGCGAGCGTGAAGCCACCACGCGCCGCAGCGACAACAGCATCAACCGCCGCGGCGCGCTGAGCGAAGTGTCGTTCACGGTCGCCGACGGTCACCGCCTGCGCCTGGGCGGCTGGTACGAGCACACCCGCCGCACCAAGATCCGCAACTGGTTCGGCGCCAGCGACCCCACGGTCAGCTCGGCGTATGACGAGAGCGACCTGTACTCGGTGACCCAGGACCGTCATTATTCGCAGAACACCGCGATGGCCTATATCCAGGACAAGATGACGCTGCTGGATGGCCGCCTCGAAGTCGACGTTGGCGCCACCTACCAGCGCTTCCGCGCCTCGTACAACTCGAAGGTCGAATTCGCCGGCGAGCGTTCGCTGTCGGTGTCGTCGGGCGTGCTGCCCAAGCTCGCCGCCCTGTACCGCATCAGCGACGAACTCGAAGTGTTCGCCAGCGGCTCGAAGAATTTCAGCTCGATTCCCGACTCGGTGTTCGAAGGCTCGGCCGCGATCGATTCGAAGAAGGGCATCGAGCCGGAAACCTCGGTCAACAAGGACATCGGCCTGCGCTGGCAGCGTGACGGCGCCGGTTTCGCGATCACGGTGTACGACATCGATTTCCGCGACCGCATCTCGACCCAGAACGGCAACCCGAACGGCGACATCTTCAACCGCGACGCCACCACCAGCTTCATCAACCAGGGCGGCATCGAATCGCGCGGCGTGGAACTGAGCGGCCGCCTGGCCGGCCAGCGTGTCGAGTTGTACGGCAACTTCGCCTACAACAACGCCGAGTATGCCGACGACACGCCGTTCGAGGGCATCCGTGCCGGCGACCCGGTGCTCGGGGCGGCCAAGCGCAGCGCCTTCGTCGAAGCGGTGTGGAAGCCGGCCGGCACCTGGCGCCTGGCAGCCAACGCCAAGTACACGGGCGAAGCGGCCGGCACCTATGGCGAAGTGCGCAACACGCTGGCCAACGGCGGCCCGGCCTTCTACCCGCGCGAGTACATGCCGGCCTACACCGTGGTCGGCCTGTCGGCGCGCTATGCGCCGCGCCTCGGCCTGGCCTGGCTGCGTGACGCCGAGGTATCGGTCAATGTCGACAACCTGTTCGACAAGCGCTACCTGGGTGGCATCGGATCGGAGCTGACCACGTCCAATCCGCTCACCTCGGGCCGCTATTTCCTGGGTAGCCCGCGCGCGCTGTACCTGTCGCTGCGCGGCCGTTTCTGAGCGGGCGCCGACGATGACGAACGCGCCGTCGCGCATCACCGGCCTTGCTGCCATCGCGCTGCGCACGCTGCTGCTCGTGGCCTGCCTGGCCGGCATGAATGCGCTGGCCGAGCGGCTCGGGCGGCCGGCCACGGGCGAGGCGCGCCTGCGCGTGGCGCTGTTCGTCAACGGCACGCTGGGCGACAAATCGTTCTTCGACGCCGCCGCGCGCGGGGTGCGCATGGCGGCGGCCACGCTGCCGGTGCGCGCCCGGGTGGTGGAGGGCGGGATCGACCCGACCCGCTGGCAGGCGGCGCTGGCCGACCTGGCCGACAGCGGCGAGTACGACGTCATCGTGGCCGGCACCTTTACCATGGCGCCGGGCATCGAGCGCCTGGCGCAGCGCTATCCCGGCCTGCGCTTCATCGTGTTCGACGCCAGCGTCGACTACGCCCGCTGCGCGTGTGCGAATGTGTACTCGATGCGTTTTCGCCAGAACGAGGGCGCCTACCTGGCCGGCTGGCTGGCGGCGCGCCTGGCGCAGGACGGCTTGCCAGGCGTCCCGGCCGGCAGCGGGCTGGGCGTGGTCGGCGGCATGCAGCTGCCGGTGATCGAGGATTTCCTGGTCGGCTTCGCGGCCGGCGCACGCGCGGCGGCGCCGGGCATCGACCTGCAGGCGCAGTACGCCAATGCATTCTCCGATCCGGCCGCGGGCAAGGAGATCGCGCGGATGCAGTTCGCGCGCGGCGCCGGCATCGTGTTCCATGCGGCCGGCGCCACCGGGCAGGGCGTCAACGAGGCGGCCGAGGAAGCGGGGCGCTATGCGATCGGCGTCGACCAGGACCAGGCCGCGCTGTACCGCGCCCAGCATCCCGCGCGCGCGGCCGCCATCGTCACCTCGGTCATGAAGGAAGTCGACGTCGGCCTGGTGCGGGCGCTGCGCCTGGCGCTGGACGGGCAACTGGCCTGGGGCCGTCTCGAATCGATCGGGCTGGCCGAGGGCGGGGTGCGCCTGGCCCCGCATTCGCGCATCATGGACGGCCTGGCGCCGGCGCTGGCGGCCCAGCTGGCGCGCCAGCAGGCGGCAATCGTGGCCGGCCAGGTCCGGGTGCCAAGTGCCTTCGATCCGGTTGCGGGAGCAGCGCCATGAACCCATCCCCCTTGCGGCTGGAGCTGCGCGGCGTCGGCAAGCGCTATCCGAACGGCGTGCTTGCCAACGACGGCATCGACCTGCAACTGGCGCGCGGCGAGATCCACGCGCTGATCGGCGAGAACGGGGCCGGCAAATCGACGCTGATCAAGATGCTGTACGGTCTCGAGCAACCCTCCAGCGGCGCCATCGTGCTCGATGGGCGCGCCGTCGCTTTCGATTCCCCGGCGCAGGCGATCCGCGCCGGCATCGGCCTGGTGCCGCAGCACGTGCAACTGGTGCCGTCGTTCTCGGTGGCGCGCAACGTGACGCTCGGCGCCGAGCCGGCGCGCTGGGGCTGGCTGAACCACGGCGCCGCCGCGCGCGCGGTCGGGGAGCTGGCGCGCCGCTTCGGTCTCGCCGCCGACCCGGACGCGCTGGCCGCGACGCTGTCGCTGGGCCAACAGCAGCGCGTCGAGATCCTCAAGGCGCTGTACCGCGGCGCCGACCTGCTGCTGCTGGACGAACCGGGCGCCGTGCTCAGTCCCGATGAAGCGCACGCGCTGTTCACGGCGCTGCGCACGCTGGCCGACGCCGGCATGACGATCCTGCTGATCACCCACAAGATCGCCGACGTGCTGGACGTGGCCGACCGCTATACCGTGCTGCGCGCCGGCCGGGTGGTGGCCCATGGCGCATCCAGCGAGGCCAGCGCCCCGGGCCTGGCCGCCCACATCGTCGGCCGCCCGCTGGCCCCGGCGCAGCGGCCCGCGCCAATGCCGGCCGGCGACGTGCTGCTGCGCGTGCGCGGCTTGCGGCGCGCTACCGGCGTCGCCGAATGCCTGGACGGGATCGATCTCGACGTCGCGGCCGGCGAGATCCTCGGCATCGCCGGGGTCGAGGGCAACGGCCAGGGCCTGCTGGCGCGCGCGCTGGCCACGGGCGTTGGTGTGGCCCTGGTGCCCGAAGACCGCCTGCACGACGGCGTGGCGCCGACCCTCAGCATCGCCGAAAACGCCATCGCTTCGACCTATGATGCGGCGCCGCTGTCGCGCCACGGCTGGCTGCAGCCCGACGCGATCGACGCCGCCACGCGCGCCATGATCGACGAATTCGGCGTGGTCGCGGCCGGGCCGGATCAGCCCATCGGCGCGCTTTCGGGCGGCAATATGCAGAAGATCGTGCTGGCGCGCGCGCTGGCGGGGCAACCGCGCGTGCTGGTAGCCTGCCAGCCGACCCGTGGTGTCGACATCGGCGCGGCGCGCTTCCTGCGCCAGCGCCTGCTGGCGCTGCGCGCGCAAGGCGCGGCGATCGTGCTGGTCTCGGCCGACCTGGACGAGATCCTCGAACTGTCGGACCGGATCGCGGTGATGTTCCGCGGCGCCATCGTCGGGCATTTCCGCGGCGAAGGCCAGGACGCGCGCGCCCTGGCCGGCTACATGACCGGGGCCCGCCGCCAGGATGGCGCCAGCGCCCGCATCGACGCGCCGTTCGCCGCCGCCGGCCAGGAAGCCGCATGAAGCACACCATGAAGCATATCGCCGATTTCCTGGCGCCGCCGTCGGGACGGCGCACCGTCGCCGCGGCCGGCATCGGCCTGCTGGCCGGCCTGGCGTTGATCGCCTGCGTCAGCGACGAACCGCTGCGCGCCTGGCTGATCCTGCTCAGCGGCGCCATGCCCGAGCTGCGCCAGGGCGCGGACGGCGGCTGGCACTGGCAGCGCCTGGTGCGCTTCGGCACCGTGCTGGAAGACACGGTCAACCTGACCCTGCTCGGGCTGGCGGTCCTGATCCCGTTCCGTGCGCGCCAGTTCGCGCTGGGCGCCGACGGCCAGCTGTTCCTCGGCGCGCTAGCCGGCGCCGTGGTCGGCCTGGCCTGGCCCGGCCCCGGCTGGATGGCGCTGCCGCTGGCCGCCATCGCGGCGCTGCTGGCGGGTGGCTTGCTGGGCGGGGCCACGGGCGTGCTCAAATGGCGTTATGGCGCCAACGAGATGGTGGTCAGCCTGATGCTCAACCTGATCGCGATCGAATGCTACCGGCTGGCCATCACGCGCTGGCTGCGCGACCCGGATGCCGGTTTCCCGGCCACGCCGTTCCTGCCGCCCGCGGCCAGCTTCACGCCCTGGATCCCCGATACCGGCGTGGGGCCGATGCTGCTGGCGGCGCCGCTTGCGGTGCTGGCGGTGGCGCTGCTGCTGGGGCGCACGACGCTCGGCTACGAGATCCGCGTCAGCGGCGCCGCGCCCGCGTTCGCGCTGCAGGCCGGGCTGCCGGTCGGGCGCGCCACGGTGCTGTCGATGGCGCTCGGCGGCGCACTGGCGGGCCTGGCCGGCTTTCATATCGGCCACGCGGTGCTGGGCCGGCTGCCGGTCGATCTGGCGCCGGGGCTGGGCTTCGAAGGCTTGCTGGTGGCGCTGCTGGCGCGCCACCAGCCGCGCGCGATTCTCGGCGCCGCCTTCTTCTATGCCTGGCTGCGCGCCGGCGGCCAGGCCATGGAGCGCGGCAGCGACGTTTCGCGCGAGATCGCGCTGGTGGTGCAGGCGCTGGTCATCGTGCTGGTGATGGCCGAACGCTGGCCGTGGCCGCGCCGCTGGCTGTTCTGGAGGGCGGCATGACGCTCGCGCTGGTCATTCTCGCTGTGCTGGCGGTGCTGCGCGCCGCCACCCCCATCCTGTATGCGGCGCTGGGCGGGCTGCTGTCCGAACTGGGCGGCAAGATCAACGTGGCGCTCGAAGGCCTGATGCTGGTGGCCGCCTTCACCGGCGTGATCGCGGCCATTCACCCGCCAGCCGGCCTGCCGCCGGCACTGCTGCCATGGTGGGGCCTGCTGGCGGGGCTGGCGGCCGCGCTGCTGCTGGCGCTGCTGCTGGCCGTGCTGCACCTCGAATGCGGGGCCGACCTGATCGTGGCCGGGATCGCGCTCAATCTGCTGGCGGCGGGGCTGACGGTCTTCCTGCTGGCCGAACTGGCCGGCGACAAGGGCTCGACCGCGCGCTTCGCCACGCCGGCGCTGCCGGCGCTGCACGTGCCGGGGCTGGAACGCTGGCCGACGCTCGACCTGCTGTTCAATGGCGAAGGAGGGCGCGGCCACCACCTGCTGGTGCTGGGCGGCCCGCTCATCGCGCTGCTGGCCTGGCTGTTCCTGGCCCACACCCGCGCCGGCGCCTGGCTGCGCGCGGCCGGCGAGAACCCGGCCGCCGCCCACGCCGCCGGGATTCCCGTGCGGCGCATGCATTACCTGGCGCTGCTGGGCAGCGGCCTGCTGGCAGGCCTGGGCGGCATCTACCTGAGCATGGGGTACCTGACCCTGTTCCAGGCCGACATGACGGCCGGCCGGGGATTCCTGGCGCTGGCTGCGGTATTCGTCGGCCGGCGCAGCCTGGCCGGCGTGTGCGGCGCAGCGCTGCTGTTCGGCGCAGCCGGCGTGCTGGCCACGCGCCTGGGCGGCCTGGCGCTGGCCGGCGCGCTGCCGCCGCAGCTGTTCGCCATGCTGCCACCGGCCATCACCATCGCCGTCCTGGCGCTGCCGGGCTGGCGCCGCGCCCATCTCGATAAACCACCAAGGAAGCTAGCGTGACAACCGAACAACCCGCCGAACAACCCGCCGAACAACTCGCCGAACAACTCGAAGACCGGATCTTTGCATCGCTGGCGCTGGCCGGCATGGGCGACGCCCTTGGCGCGCCCACCGAACAGTGGACCATCGCCGAAATCTTCGCCGCCCATGGCGGCCTGCTGCAGCACTTCATCGCGCCGCCGCTGGATACCTTCGCCGGCGCCAACGGCGGCCTGCTGGGCGAAGTCACCGACGACGCCAGCCAGATGTACTACCTGGCCCAGGCCCTGGTGCGCGCCGGCGGCCTGCTCGACCAGGATGGCTGGGTCGCATGCCTGCTCGACTGGGCCGCGCACAGTCCCAAGGCCGGCTTCATGGGCCCGAGCACCGCCGGCATCGTGCAGGCGCTGCGCGAGGGCCGCGACACCGGCCTGGTGGGCACGATCGGCGCCTCGCGGCGCAAGATGACGACCGTGGGCACCACCAACGGCGCCGCCATGCGCGTCGCGCCGGTGGGCCTGCTGCACCCGGGCGACCCGCGCGCGGCCTGCGAGCAGGCGCTGGCCACGTGCCTGCCGTCGCACGACACCGATGTCGCCATCTCGGCCGCCTGCGCCATCGCAGCGGCTACTTCGGCGGCGGTGGACGGCGCCGCGCTGCCGGCCGTGATCGCGGCCGCGCTGGAAGGCGGCGCCTACGGTGAAACGTTGGCGCGCGATCATGGCCGGCTGGCGGCCGGCCCCAACTTTTTGGCGCGCACCCACATGGCGCTGGCGATCGCGCGCGAGGCGCAGCCGGACGGCGACGACCGGCGCTTCCTGGAGCGACTCGAACGCGAAGTCGGCAACTCGGTGCTGGCCGCCGAATCGGTGCCGTGCGCGCTGGCGATCCTGGTGTATGCGCACGCCGATCCGCTGCGCACGATCGCGCTGGCGGCGTCGAGCGGCAACGATACCGATTCGATCGCGACGATGGCCGGCGCGATCGCCGGCGCCATGGGTGGACGCGCGGCGCTGCCGCAGGCTATGCTGGCGCAATTTTGCGCGGTGAACGCCGATTACGGCCTTGGGCCCATGGCGGCGGCGCTGGCGCGGCTGGCGTGGAACAACCGCGAGGCCAACTGAGTGAACGGGAACAACGGCATGGTGATCGTATTCGGATCCATCAACCTGGACTTGAGCGTGCCGGTGCGGCAGGCGCCCGGTCCGGGTGAAACGGTGCTGGGCGGCGCGCTCCTGATGAGCGCCGGCGGCAAGGGCGCCAACCAGGCCCACGCGGCGCGCCGCTATGCTGCGAACGGCGCCCGGGTGGCGCTGGCCGGCGCGGTGGGCGACGACAGCCTGGCGCCGTCCGCGCTGGCCAGCCTGGAAGATGCAGGCGTCGAGCTGGCTGCGCTGCGCAGGGTGGCCGGCCAGGCTACCGGCACCGCCCTGATCACGCTCGACGTGCACGGCGAGAACCGCATCGTGGTGGCGCCGGGCGCGAATGACGCGGCTTGCGCCGCGGACGTGAGCGACGCCGACCTGGCGCAGGCAGCGGTGCTGCTGCTGCAGCTCGAGGTGCCGCTGGCGCAATCGCAGGAACTGGCCTGGCGTGCCCGCGCCCACGGCTGCCGGGTGATGCTCAACGCGGCGCCGATGCTCGAGGAGGCGGTGCAGGCACTGGGCGACGTCGATGTGGTGATCGTCAACCGGATCGAACTCGATCAGCTGGCCGACCTGTCCGGCCTGGCGCCGGGCGCACCGGCGACACGCGCGGTGGCGCTGGCGCGCAGCCGCCGCTGCGAGGTGCTGCTGACGCTGGGCGCGGACGGCGCACTGCTGGCCGCCGTCGATGGCAGCGTGCTGACGGTCGCGGGCCACCCGGTCGGCGTGGTCGACAGCACCGGCGCCGGCGACACCTTCGCCGGCGTGTTCGCGGCCGCCTGCGCCGAGGGCCAGGCGCCGCAGGCGGCGCTCGAAGCGGCCAATGCCGCCGCCGCCTTGTGCTGCACCCGCCGCGGCGCCCAGCCGGCGCAACCTGGCAGGCAGGCGATCGAGGCGTTCCACGCGACCGGGAGGCCGGCATGAATTCGCCCGCATCGCGCCGGGTGATCATCGACTGCGACCCCGGCATCGACGACGCGCTGGCCTTGCTGCTGGCCGCAGGACTGCCGGATGTCGAACTGCTGGCGGTGACGGCGGTGGCCGGCAACCGCCCGGTGCACACGACCGCGCTGAATGCGCGCCGGGTGCTGGACCTGGCCGGCCTGGCAGCGGTGCCGGTATATGCCGGCGCCAGCCGCCCATTCGGTTACGCCGCGGCGCGCTGCAACCTGGTGCACGGCGAGGACGGCCTGGGCGGGGTGGCGCTGCCGGCCGCGGGACAGGTAGCGTCCGGCCACGCGGCGATTCGCCTGGCCGAGTTGCTGGCAGCGGCGCCGGCCGGCACCATCGACCTGGTGGCGGTCGGTCCGCTCACGAATCTGGCGCTGTGCGAGATGCTGGCGCCGGGCAGCCTGGCGCGCGCACGCCGGTTGCTGGTGATGGGCGGCGCGCTGCGGGTGCCGGGCAATATCACGCCGGCCGCCGAATTCAACTTCTTCGCCGATCCGGCTGCCGCGCGCATGGTGTGCGAGGCCGGCGCCGAGCTGCTGCTGTTCCCGCTCGACGTGACGGGACAGGCGGTGATGCATCCGGACTGGATCGCCGGCTTCGCACGCGCCGCGAATGCCTGCGGGCGCGCCGCCGGCGCCATGCTGGAGGCCTATGCGCTGCTCGACCCGCTGCTGCACGACGCCTGTCCGGTGGCCTGGCTGGCGCGGCCCGACCTGTTCCAGGCCGAGGAATGCCACCTGCAGGTCGACTGGCGCGATGGTCCCAGCGCCGGCCATGTGCAGGCCTGGTTTCGCGGGCGCGACGACAGTCCCGGCGCCTTCAATGTGCGCGCCATGACAGCGCTCGACAACGACGGCCTGCTGGCGCTGGTGGCCGATGCGATCGGGAGGCTGCCATGAGCTGGCGCCTGGTGCTGCCGGCGCTCGCCTTGCTGGCAGGCTGCGCCGAGGCGCCCCGGGCCACGCCAGCCCTGGCGTCCTATGACACGCCGCTGCGCCTGATCGGCACGGGACAGCTGGCGCCGGACCTGCGCCATGGCGGTACACGGGTAGGCGGCATCTCGGGCATCGACTACGACCCCGCCAGCGACGCCTGGCTGCTGGTCAGCGACGACCGCGGCCAGCATGGCCCGGCGCGCTGGTACCGCGCGCGCATCGGGATCGACAACGAGGGCGGCAACGGGACCGACAAGGGAATCGGCAACGGGATCGACAATGGAATCCGCAGCGGGATCGGCAACGGTGTGGTCGGCACGGTCGCCATCATGGAGGCGGTGGTCGTGCGCCAGCCCGATGGCACGCCGCATCCGGCCTGGGGGGAGCCTGGCATCTCCGCCGATCTCGAAGCGCTGCGCATCGACCCGCTCGACGGCAGTATCTGGGTCGCCAGCGAGGGCGACCGCCGCGCGCGGGTGCCGTCGTTCGTGCGCAATGCCGCGCCGGACGGGCGCTTCCTGCGCGAACTGCCGTATCCGGCCGCGCTGCAGATCCAGCCCGACTGCGAATGCGGCGGGCGCAGCAACGGGGGCTTCGAAGGCATGAGTTTCTCGAACGATGGTCGGCAGCTATGGCTGGCGCTGGAAGTGCCGCCTATCCAGGACGGTCCGGTCCCGCTGCCGGGACAGGGCGCGCTCACCCGCATCAGCCTGGTGGAGCGCGACGGCGCGCTCGTGGCCCAGTATGCGTATCCACTGGACGCCGCGCCGGCGCGCGCCTTCGCGGGTGGCTTCGTCGACAACGGCATCTCCGAGATCCTGGCACTCGGCGCGCGCCGCCTGCTGGTGCTGGAACGCGCCGGCCGCCAGATCGCGGGCCGGGAGTTCGGCTTCGATGTGCGGCTGTACGAGGTCGACTTCACGGGGGCCAGCGCGCTCGCGCCGGACGCGCCGATCGCGCGCGCCACGGTGCGCCCGGGCGTCAAGCGGCTGCTGTTCGACAGCACGCGCCTGCCGCAGGGCTGGTCCGACAACTACGAGGCGATGGCCTGGGGACCGGCGCTGTCCGGTGGACGGCGTTCGCTGGTGATCGCCTCGGACAATAATTTCAATGGCGGCCCGACCCGGTTCCTGGTGTTCGATGCCGGCCAGTTGCAGGAGCGGGAGTGACGCATGCACGCGATACTGGACCATCTTGACGCCGACCTGACCCGCCCGTTCCGGGTGCTGGCCTATGGCGACCCGAATATCGACCTGGTGTTCGCGGTCGGCCGCGCGCCGCAGTCGAACCAGAAAGTGCTCGGGCGGCGCCTGGGGAGCTTCGCCGGCGGTACGGTCGCCAATGCGGCGTGCGCGGCCGCGGCGCTGGGGTGCCGCACGCGCGCGTTCGGTCGCGTCGGCGACGATGCCGATGGCCGCTTCCTGCTGGACGCCTATGCCTGCGACGGCGTGGCGACCGACCTGGTGCGCACGCAGGACGGCGCGGTGTCGGCCAGCGCCATGGTGATGCTGGAGCCGGGCGGCGAGAAGGCGCTGGTGTATGCGCCGCTGGCGGGCAGCGCCTTCGATGCGCAGGCGCTGGCCGGCGCGCTGGCGCAGTGCTCGCTGCTGTATGCGATGCCCTACGATCCTGGGGAATTCGGGCGCCTGCAGGCGCTGGCGCGCGGCGCCGGCGCGCTCGTGGCGATCGACGTCGAGGCGGCCATGGCCCCGCAGGCCGGCGATATCGACCGCTTGATGGCGCTGGCCGACATCGTGTTCATGAACGATGCCACTTATCAAGCGTTATTCGGGAAGGCGCCGCAGCCTGGCGACTTGGCGGCGCTGCTGGAGCGTGGACCGTCGCTGGTGGTGGTGACGTGCGGCGCAGCCGGCGCCATGGCGGCCGGCGCACCCGGCGCCGCGCAGCACCCGGCGTTTGCGGCGGCGCCGATCGACGCCACCGGGGCCGGCGACTGTTTTAACGGTGCGTTTCTGGCGGCGCTGTTCGAAGGGCGCGATCTGGATGGCTGCCTGCGCTTCGCCTGCGCCGCCGCCAGTTTCGCGGTGGCGCAACTGGGCGCCCGCAGCGGGATTCCGTCACGGGCGCAGGTCGAAGGCTTGCTGGCGCGTCGCGCCTGAGGATCAGCCAGCCTGGCTGCCCAGCGCCTCATCGTAACGGCGCTCGACTTCGGCCCAGTTGATGATGTTGAAGAAGGCCGCGATGTAGTCTGGGCGCTTGTTCTGGTATTGCAGGTAGTACGCGTGTTCCCACACGTCCAGGCCCAGGATCGGGGTGCCGCCCGACAGGCCGGCGAATTCGCCCATCAGCGGGTTGTCCTGGTTGGCGCTGCTTTCGACCAGCAGCTTGCCGTCCTTGCCGACGGTCAGCCAGGCCCAGCCGCTACCGAAGCGGGTCTGGGCCGCCTTGGTGAACTTGTCCTTGAAGGAATCGTAGCCGCCCAGGTCGTTTTCGATGGCTTGGGCGACCTTGTCGGTCGGCTTGCCGCCATCGGCCTTGAGGACGGTCCAGAACAGCGCGTGGTTGGCGTGGCCGCCGCCATTGTTGCGCACCACGTTGCGCACCGACTCGGGCACCGCGTTCATGTCGGCGATCAGTTCCTCGACCGGGACTTCGGCGATGTTCGCTTCGGCCACGGCGTTGTTGAGGTTGGTGACGTAGGTCTGGTGGTGCTTGGTATGGTGGATTTCCATCGTGCGCGCATCGAAGTGCGGCTCGAGGGCGTCGTAGGCGTAGGGCAGGGGTGGCAGTGCGTAAGGCATGATCGTTCTCCGTTCAGATGGTTGATAACACTGTTTCGGCAGACTGCGTAGCGCGAGCAGGGTCGATCCGGCCGGCGTTGGCCCGACCGGCCGTGGTGCGCTCGCACCATGACAAGGATAATGCTGCAGCGGACGCCGCTGCGAACGACGGGAATGCGGGTGGCATGCGACGGGAATGCGCGTGAGGCACGCGTCATCCCCGGGAAGTTCACCGGGCGTCCTGGCCTGTCCAGAATACCAGCATCTTCAAAGTGCTGGCGCGCCAGGTGAGCGTGAAGGCGATCGCCATGGTCGATCCGGCCAGCGCCATGAACCAGACCAGGGTGGCGATCGACGGCGAATCGACGCTCAGGCACAGCAGGAGCGAGGCCAGCAGGGCGGCAGCGCCGGCCAGGCGCAAGGTCGAGACCGTCGCGGGGGCGCACGGCGTGTTGCCGCGCACCTGCTTCCAGTGCACGTCCATCGACAGCGCTAGCCAGCCCATGCCGATCACGCAGGCCAATACCGCCAGCAGCAGACTCACGGCATCATGCATGGCCGGCCTCCAGGGCGGGGTTCTTGACGGCGACCGGGCTGCGGGCCTTGCGCTGCAGCCGGCGCGCCGCCAGTGCGGCCAGCACGGCGCCCGTCAGCATGAACAGGTCGGCGCCGGCCACCGGCCAGTAGCCGCTGCCGATCGTGCGCAGCAGATGGTCGCCGGTGGTGATCCAGTTGAGCACCGGCGCGGCCACCGCCAGGGCGGCGATCGCCAGGCACTGCTCGCGCCAGGCCGGGGCCAGCCGGCCTTCGGCGACCTGGGCGGTGCGCAGCCAGGCGTGCAAGCCGGCCACGACCCACGCGCCCCAGAAGAAATATTTTTCCATCAGGCCGCGCGGGGCCCAGCCGTCCGGCATGGTGTCGGGCAGCAGGCGGTTGGCGATCAGCATGCACAGGGTGGCGACCAGCATGCCGGTGACGACCGTGACGGCCAGCGCATCGACCACGCGCGCGCCGCTGGTGCCGGCCTTGGCGTGCTGGCGCTTGCGCTTCTCGACGAAGAAGAACAGGCCGGTGGCGATGCAGGCGCAGCCGGCCAGGCCGCCCAGCACGTAGAACCAGCGCAGCAGCCAGTGCTTGAAATGCTGCAGGTGCAGGCCGGTCAGGAATTCGTTGATGCGCGCCACCACGGTCGGCGGCGGGTCTTCGCGCAGCAGTTCGCCCGTGGAGGCCTTGAAGTGGATGCCTTCGCCGGCCAGCTGGACCCGGTCGGTGCCGGCGCGGTACACGCTGACATAGCCGTTGGCGTCGCCCACATGGGTCAGGTTCAGATAGCCGACATCGCCGGCCATGCCCTTGGCGGCCCAGCGCCGCTGGGCTTCGAGCACCATGGCGTCGACCGAGGCCAGCGGCGCCGGCACGCCGGCGCGGTCGTGCGGCAGGCCGGTTTCCTTTGCCTCCATCATTTCGTGGTGGTCATGCAGCGGCGTCAGCTGGGTATGCGTCACCGGGAAATAGATGTAGGCGAAGATCACCAGGCCGGTAAAGGCGAAGAAGAAGTGGAACGGCAGCGCCGCGACCCCGGTCAGGTTGTGCAGGTCGAGCATGCTGCGCTGGGTGTTCTTCTTGGGACGGAAGGTGAACAGTTCGCGGAAGATCTTGCGGTGCATGATCACGCCGGTGACCAGCGCCATCAGCATCATCAGGGCCGAAAAACCGACGATCCAGTAGCCGACGTTCTTCCAGTCGAGCGTCAGGCTGTAGTGCAGCGGGTAGAAGAATTCGCTGCCGACCTTCAGGCGGTCGGTGGGCAAGGCCACGCCGCTGCGCGGATCGACCGTGCGATTGGCCCAGATCGCGGTTTCATGGTCCTTGGCGCCCGGCACTTCATAGCCGGCGAACAGCAGCAGCACCGGATCGCGGTGGGTGGTGTAGGCGCCCCAGCTGCGCGGGGTGTCGAAATGGGCCGGCAGCGGACCGTCGACCAGCGGCGCGGTCATGGCGCGCGCGGCCGCGTCCGGCTGCATGTCCTCGAAGATCGGGCGCAGCATCTTGTCGAACGACGGCATCGGCTGCGGTTCGTAGCGGGTGTCGGGAATGGCCCAGCGGTCGATCTCGCGGTCGAACACGGACAGGGTGCCGAAGAAGAATACGACCATCAGCACCATGCCGAGGGCCAGTCCGAACCAGGTGTGCAGCCACGCCATCGAGTGGCGGAAATTGGGGAACATGTCGACGCCTCCTCAGACCAGCAGGCTTTGCAGCCACCACGCCACCGCGCTCATCAGCGCGCCGCCGCCCACCAGCACCAGCGCCGTCCGGCCCAGCGCGCGGGTGGCGAAGGCCACCAGGAAGGCGGTCAGGAATACCAGCAAGCCAATGATGTAAGACAGGTGCTCGGCGTCATGGAATTCCATGCCGGCGGCGTACAGACCGGCCACGCCAAGGGCGACGATGCCCCAGGTGAAGGCGTAGCCGCCGAGGAGGGCAACCGCCGTACGCGAAGCGATATGGCGGGGTGTCAAGGTGGATGCGGTCATGGGCGCCCTGGTATGCGTGGCCGGGCAGCAAGTCGCGCCCGGAGAATGATAATCATTCGCATGATAGAGCGATGGCGCGCGCTTGACAAGCTTCCTGCGGCGCAGCCGAGGGGCAGGGGCGCATTGCGCCCGGCTGGCCGGATTAGCGCGTCAGCGACGCCGAGCGGATTTCGGTGCTCTGGTGCAATGTGTTACGCCAGGTTCCCGCATCGAGGGCCCAGAAACGCACGAAACGGCCGCGGAATTCGCGCGGGCGGTCGGGGCGTTGCGACTTGGCCATCAGGCGGCCGGTCACGATCGCGGCGTGGCCGTCGCCCAGCAGGCGGATGTCGACGTCATCGGTTTCGTAGGAGACGAATTCGTACTCGTCGCGGCTGAGCAGTTGCAGCAGCTCGGCCTTGCCGCGCACCCGGCCGTTGGTCTCGACGTGGTAGTACTCACCGCTCACCAGCGTGCGCAGCGCCGCGACGTCGCGGTTGGCCACGGCGTCGGCGCGGCGGCGCTCGGCGTCGCGCAGGCGCGCCTGCTCGGACGCGGCCGCTGCAGGGGGCGTGGCACGGGCCGCGACAGTTGCCGGCGAGGCCAGCGTGGGGACGGACATGGCTGCAAGTGACCATGCCAGGAAAAGCGATGTGTTCAGGAAGCGCATGTTTGACCAAAGGGGAATAATCCACTTGCCAGTATATGAAATCCCGGGAGCATACTGTGTAACAAAGTTTGTTTGGCCACATAAGTGTGGTTTTCCAGTATCGTCCAGCCGTCCGCCGTGGCCGGCGAGGGCTCTGATACAGTCATGACAGGCCACGCGCGCTGGCGCGCCCACCGTTTTATTGCTGAATATTGCTAAATATTGCTCAATATTGCTAAAAGGATAGCCGCCCGGTTCCATGTCCACCGCTCCCTTGCCACCCGATGAAAACGCGCGCCTGGCCCTGCTGCACGCGCTCGACCTGCTCGATACGCCCGCCGAGCCGGTGTTCGACCGGGTAGTGCGGCTGGCCAGCCGCCTGCTCGGGGTACCGATGGCGGCGTTTTCCCTGGTCGACGCCGAGCGGCAGTGGTTCAAGGCGCGGGTAGGCATCGAGGCTGCCGAGACCCCGCGCGACCAGGCGTTCTGCGCGCATGCCATCCAGGGGGGGCGAACCGCTGGTGGTCGAGGATGCGGCCCACGATGCGCGTTTTGCCGGCAACCCGCTGGTGACCGGCGCGCCGCATATCCGCTTCTATGCCGGGGTGCCGGTGCGCAGCAGCAGCGGGCTGGCGCTGGGTACGCTGTGCGCGCTCGACAGCGCGCCGCGCCAGCTCGACCCCGAGCAGCGCGCGGTGCTGGTCGACCTGGCCGCGATCATCATGCGCGAGGTCCAGTACCGTGAACGGCTGGCGGCGGCGCAGGCGCGCTTGCAGCACAGCAGTGCGTCGCTGGACGCCAGCGAGGCGCGCCTGCGGGCCGTGTTCGACATCGCCGGCGCCGGCCTGTCCCTCACCGGCCCGGACGGCCGCTTCATCAGCGTCAATGCCGCGCTGTGCGAGATCCTGGGCTACGCCGAGGACGAGCTGCTGGGGCGCAGTTTCGCCGAGATCACCCACCCGGACGACCGCGGCGCCGACAGCGACGCACTGGAGCAACTGGGCGCCGGCGCGATCGCGGGCTTGCGGCGCCGCAAACGTTACCTGCGCAAGGACGGCGCGCCCGTCTGGGTCGAGGTCGACGTCAAGGGCAAGGTCAATGCCGCGGGCTGGCTGGAGTATTGCGTGGCCGTGGTCAAGGATATCCACGCCGAGAAGATGGCCGAGGAAGCGCTGGCGCGCCTGCACGCCGAGCTCGAAGGACGGGTCGAGGAGCGCACCCGCGAACTGCGTGAACGCGAAGCCGAACTGCACAGCGTGATCGACAATGCCAGCGACGCCTACATCAGCCTGGACCGCCACGGCCGGGTCACGGCCTGGAACCGCGCCGCCGAAAAGACCTTCGGCTGGAGCGCGCGCGCGGCGCTGGGGCGGCCGCTGGAAGAACTGATCATCCCGGCCGAGCTGTCGGCGGCCCACCGCAGCGGCATGCAGCTGTTCCAGCGCACCGGCAAGGCGCGCATGATCGACCGCCGGGTCGAATTACCGGCGCTGCGGCGCGACGGCAGCCGCCTGACGGTCGAGGTGCGCATCCGCCGCCACGAGGTGCGCGGCGAACTGGTGTTCAGTGCGTTTCTGACCGACATCACGCTGCGCAAGCAGCGCGAAGCCCAGCGCGACTACGAGAGCCGGCACGACCTGCTGACCGGGCTGGCCAACCGGCGCGCCTTGATGGAAGCGCTGCCGGTGGCCCAGGCGCGCGCCAGCCGCAGCCGCAGCCGGCTCGGATTGCTGTTCATCGACCTGGACGGTTTCAAGGCGGTCAACGACCGTTTCGGCCATCAGGGCGGCGACGAACTGCTGCGCACGGTGGCAACGCGCCTGCGCCAGGCGGTGCGCCGCACCGACAGCGTATTCCGCCTGGCGGGCGACGAATTCACGGTACTATTGGAAGACATGGCCGACGGCCTGGGCGACGCGCGCCGGGTCGGGCGCAAGCTGATCGAGGCGCTGGCCGAACCGGTCACGCTGGGCGAACACGCCGCGCAGGTGGGCGCCAGTATCGGCGTCGCGGTGCAGGCGCCCGGTGACGCGTGTACGCCCGAGGCGCTGATCCGCGAAGCCGACCGCTGGATGTATGCAGCCAAAAAGGCGGGACGGGGCTGCATCCTTCCGCTGCACGAGGCCGAACCGGCAACCGACTGAAAGGACGCGACGATGTACATTCTTCATGCACGGACCCGGCTGGCGGGCGACATCCTCAAGGCCGCCCTGGCGAGCGCGGCGCTATTGCTGGTCCCGCTGGTGGCGATGCGCCTGACGCGCGCGGTGGCGTGGAGCGGCGCCGACTTCGCGCTCGCCGCCGTGCTGCTGGGATCGACTTGCCTGGCGCTGCTGCGCATTGCGCGGCTGCAGGCCTCGACCCTGCGGCGTGCGCTCCTGACCGGTGCGGTGGTGCTAGCACTGGCGGCGCTGTGGGTCGAGCTGGCGGTCGGCGTCTTCTTCGACCTGGGCAGTTAGCAGGATCAGCGGCGCTGGCAGACGTCCTTCAGCGCCAGCGTGAATTCGCAGGGCGCGTTGCCGGTCTCCACACGGCGGTCGATCTTCGGCGTGCAGCCGGCGTCTTCCATCAGGACCTGCTTGCCGTCCTGCGTGCACACCAGCAGCAGGGCGCGCGGCTGTTCGCGCGCCAGCACCAGGCGGTAGCCATCGAATTCGCGCAGCAGGCCGGGCGCGTCCCGGGTGCCTTCGGACAGCATCAGCTCCTGGCTGGCGCCCGGCGGGCGCTGCTCGTACAGCAGATAGGTGTCCATCGTCGCCGACAGTTTCTGCAAGCTCCTGGCCAGCAGCGCCGGATCTTCCTGCTTGACGGGAGTACTGCAGCCGCCCAGCAGCAGCATGGCGCACAGCGGGGCGACCAGGGTGATCGGTTTGATTGGCATGCCAGTCCTGCTTTCATGGAAATATGAACAAGGTCGACAGTATACGCTTCCTGCCGGGATGGCAGGCCTCGTCGGCACATGTGTACCTTGACCTTCCCATCGTGGGAAGGACTATCATGCCACCATGACACCAACAAACCCTTTCCCGCCGGTGGTGCTGGCCATCGACGGCATGACCTGCGCGTCCTGCGTGGCGCGCGTGGAAAAGGCGCTGCGCGCAGTGCCCGGCGTGCGCGACGCCAGTGTGAATCTCGCCACCGAGCGCGCCACCGTGCAGGGCGCAGCGCCGGCGGCAACGCTGGCCGAGGCGGTGCGCGCGGCCGGCTACGCCGCCCGGCCCCACGATCCGCAAGCGCCGCAGTCGACACGCCCCGAACCGGGCGCCTGGCCGGCCTGGTGGCCGGTGGCCGCCGCCGCCATCCTCAGCCTGCCGCTGGTGCTGCCGATGCTGGCCACGCCCTTCGGCGTCGACCTGGCGCTGCCCGGCTGGCTGCAACTGTTGCTGGCCACGCCGGTGCAGTTCTGGCTCGGCGCGCGCTTCTACCGGGCCGGCTGGAAGGCGCTGCGCGCCGGCAGCGGCAATATGGATCTGCTGGTGGCGCTCGGCACCAGTGCGGCCTATGGCCTGTCGCTGTACCTGCTGCTGGCGGCCGGCGGGTCCGGCCACGTGCACCTGTATTTCGAATCGTCGGCCGTGATCATCACGCTGGTGCTTTTTGGAAAATGGCTGGAAGGCCGGGCCAAGCGCCAGACGCTGCAGGCACTGGGCGCGCTGGAAGCGTTGAAACCGGTAGACGCGCTGGTGCGGCGCGGTGGCGTCGATGTGCGCGTGCCGCTGGCCGAACTGCGCGTGGGCGACCTGCTGGTCGTCAGGCCGGGCGAGCGCGTGGCCGCCGACGGCGTGGTGCGCGAGGGCCGCAGCCACCTGGACGAATCGCTGCTTACCGGAGAAAGCCTGCCGGTGCCGAAAAGCCCGGGCGACCGGGTCGCGGGCGGCGCGGTCAATGCCGACGGCCTGCTGCTGGTCGAGGCCAGCGCGGTCGGCGCGGCCACCATGCTGTCGCAGATCATCCGCATGGTGGAGGACGCGCAGGCGGGCAAGGCGCCGGTGCAGCGCCTGGTCGACCGGGTCAGCGCGGTGTTCGTGCCGATCGTGCTGCTGCTGTCGCTGCTGACGCTGGTGGGCTGGGGCCTGGCCACGGGCGACTGGCAGGCGGCGCTGCTGCATGCGGTGGCGGTGCAGGTGATCGCCTGTCCGTGCGCGCTGGGATTGGCGACGCCGACCGCGATCATGGTGGGCACCGGCGCCGCGGCGCGCCACGGCATCTTGATCAAGGACGCCGAAGCGCTCGAAACCGCGCACGGGGTCGACGTGGTCGTGTTCGACAAGACAGGGACGCTCACCGAAGGACGGCCGGTCGTGATGGCGGTGGAGGGGAGCGCGCCGGCACAGGTACTGGCGCTGGCCGCCGCCGTGCAGGCGGGCAGCAGCCATCCGCTGGCGCAGGCGACCCTCGACGAAGCCGCCCGGCGCGGCGTCGCGACGCCGCACGCCGTCGAGGCGCGTGCGCTGCCGGGACGCGGGGTGCAGGCCGAGGCGGGCGGCGCCACGCTGGTGCTGGGCAACCGGCGCCTGATGGACGAACTCGGTCTCGCCGCCGATGGCGCCGCGGCGCACGAGGCGCAGGGCCGCACGGTGTCGTGGCTGGCCGAACGGCGTGACGGGCAATGGCAGTTGCTCGGCCTGCTCGCTTTCGGGGACCGGGTGCGCGGCGGCAGCCACGCTGCGGTCGCGCGGCTGGCCGCGCTCGGCATCACGCCGGTGCTGCTCAGCGGCGACAGCCGGGGCGCCGTGGAGGCGGTGGCGGGTACGCTCGGCATCGCCCGCATGCATGCCGAAGTGCTGCCGGCCGACAAGGCCCAGGTGGTCGAGGCGCTGCGCCGGGAAGGGCGCCGGGTGGCGATGGTCGGCGACGGCATCAACGACGCGCCGGCGCTGGCCGCGGCCGATGTCGGCATGGCGATGGCGACCGGCACCGATGTGGCCATGCACAGCGCCGGCATCACGCTGATGCGCGGCGACCCGCTGCTGGTGGCCGATGCGCTCGACATCTCGCGCCGCACCTACCGCAAGATCCGCCAGAACCTGGGCTGGGCCTTCGTCTACAATCTGGTCGGCATCCCGCTGGCCGCGTTCGGGCTGCTCGACCCGATGCTGGCCGGCGCCGCCATGGCGCTCAGCTCGGTGAGCGTGGTCGCCAATGCGCTGCTGCTGCGGCGCTGGCGCGCTGCGCCGCCCGCGATCGACACCACCGGGACTTCTTCTTCTTCTTCTTCTTCTTCTTCACCACCGTCCACAGGAGCACCTGGCATGCATGAATTGACCGTAGCAGACATGACCTGCAAACATTGCGTCGGCCGCGTCACCAAGGCCATCCAGGGCGTCGACAGCGACGCCGTCGTCGAAATCGACCTGGAAACGGGCAAGGTGCGTATCGACAGCCGGCGCGACCTCGACCCGATCGTCGCGGCGATCGATGCGGCCGGCTACCCGGTGACGGCGCGGGGCTGAGCCGGACTGGCCGCACTGAGTATTCGCTGGCAGGCCGATCAAAATTGTCACCAATTGTCATTGCAATGCGTTATATTTCAATAGCAAAAACATGCTGAAATAATAACGAGGCTGACCGGGTTGATTCCAGGTCACCGCCCGACCTACCGGGAACGCACATGCCACATGGTGTTTTAGCAGAACCGACGGACCTGGTGACGCATGCGCCCAGCGGCGCGCAGATGCGGTTCGTGATCGGCATCCTGGTATTCATGGCGCTGGTGTTCGCGCTGCTGGCGCCATTCGCGCGCACCCCGATGCCGCAGGCGCCCGCCTTCATCCCGATGTACCAGTCGGTACTGATCGCCGCCAACCTGCTGACCGGGATCCTGCTGCTGGGACATGTGCAGACCGCGCGCTCGTGGCCGCTCGGTATCCTGACGCTGGGCTATTTCTTCACTGCGCTGATCGCCACTGCCCACATGCTGACCTTCCCCGGGCTGTTCAACGCCCATGGCATCCTGGGCGGCAACAGCCAGACGCCGCCCTGGCTGTTCATGTGCTGGCATGCCCTGTATCCGCTGTTCGTGCTCGGTTATACGCGCACCTGGGCGCGCGGGTTGCCGCCGCATTTCATGCGTGTCGGCGTGTTGCTGACAGTGCTGTTCGTGGCCATCCTGGTCCTGATTTCGACCGGCGGCGCCGACCACCTGCCGCAACTGCGCCAGGGATTGGCGTCGCTTCCGCTATACCATGGCCTGGCCAGCGCCATCCTGCTGCTGTCGGTAGTCGTTTTGTGGCGCATGGTGCGCAAGCCGCAGCGCAGCGTGCTCGACGTCTGGCTGATCGTGGCGATGGCGGCCTGGGTGTTCGAGGTGGCGCTGTCGAGCGTGTTGAATGGCGCCCGCTTCGACCTGGGTTTCTATACGGGTCGCCTGTTCGGCCTGGGGGCCTCGGTGTGCGTGCTGGGGGCGCTGGCGAACGACAATATCGCGCTGCACGCGCGCCTGCAGGCGACGTTCCAGGAAATGGTGGAAACGCGCGCCCGCGTTCAATGGCAGAGTTTGCTGGGCACCGTGCTGCGCCAGTTGCCGGACGGCGTCGTGATCGTCGACTACGACGGCAACTGCGTGACGGCCAACGAACAGGCCAATCGCATGGCCGAGCGCTTCACCCACGCCGGCGCGCCGGGCCAGGGCGGGATTGCCGCGATGCTGGGACTGATCGCGGCGCCGGTGGCGCGCGCCATCGCGGGCGAACCGTTTCGCGATGCCGTGCTGGAAAGCGCCCATGCCGGCACGCGCCGCGTGTACAGCGTCAGCGGGGCGCCGCTGCGCGACGGCGCGCGCACGCTGGCGGCGGCGGTGGTGGTGCTGGACGACGTCACCGAGCGCAGCGAGGCCAGTGCCGCGCTGGCGCGCGCGCTCGACCAGACCCGCTACCTGATCGAAAATACGCCGCTGGCGGTGATCGAATGGAACCGCGATCTCGAGGTCACGCTGTGGAACCGGCGCGCCGAGGAACTGTTCGGCTGGCGCTCCGCCGACGTCGTCGGGCGCCGCATCGATACGCTGGCGCTGGTCCCCGCCGAAGAAGCGGGCCAGGCCGCCGCGATGATCGCGCGCCTGCTCGATGCGAATACGCGCTACACGATGACGAGCAACCATAACACGACCCGCGACGGCCGCACCCTGTGCTGCGAGTGGTACAACTCGGTATTGGTCGACGAGGGCGGCGATGTGCTGACGGTCATGTCGCTGGTGCTCGACGTGACCGAACGCGAGGCCGCCATGGAAGGCCTGCGCGAAGCCGACCGCCGCAAGGACGTGTACATCGCGACGCTGGCGCACGAGCTGCGCAACCCGCTGGCGCCAATCGCCAATGCCGCTTCGCTGCTGCGCAGCAAGGGCTTGCCACAGGAGCGGATCGAATGGATCGCCGCCATGGTCGGACGCCAGGCCACGCAGATGGCGCGCCTGCTGGACGACCTGCTGGACGTGACGCGCATCGGGCGCGGCAAGATCGAACTGCGCCGCGCGCGCCTCGACCTCGGCCGCCTGATCCGCGACACGCTGCAGACCAGCATGCCGCTGATCGAAGCGGGCCGCCACCGGGTATCGCTGGCGCTGGCGCCCGAACCGCTGTGGGTCGACGGCGACGCACTCCGCCTGACCCAGGTGCTGGCCAACCTGATCAACAATGCGGCCAAGTACACGCCGCCCGGCGGCGAGATCGAAATCGGCCTGCGCGATGACGCCGGCCAGGCGCTGGTCTGGGTGCGCGACAACGGCATCGGGCTTGAAGCCGACGTGCTGACCCAGGTGTTCGATCCGTTCGTGCAGGTGGGCAGCGCCAGCCACCTGGCCCAGGGCGGCCTGGGGATCGGGCTGTCGCTGGCCAGGGGGCTGGTCGAACTGCACGGCGGGACCATCCGCGCCGACAGTCCCGGGCCGGGGCGCGGCGCGACCTTCAGCGTGCGCCTGCCGCTGGGCGAAGCGGCGGCGGCGCCCGAAGACGACACCGGCCCGCATGGCGGCGGCGCCGCGCTGGCCGGGCGCCGTATCCTGATCGCCGACGACAATGTCGACGCCGCCGAGTCGCTGTGCTGGCTGCTGCGCTCGGAAGGCGCCACCGTCAGCGTGGCCCACGACGGCGCCCAGGCGCTGCGGCTGTTCAACGAACGCCCGGCCATGATCGTGGTGCTGGACCTCGGCATGCCCGAGATGGACGGGCTGGAAGTGGCCGCGATCCTGGCGCGCAAGACGCCGCGCCCGTGGATGGTGGCCGTTACCGGGCGCGGGCGCCAGGAAGACCGCGCCGCGTCGCTGGCGGCCGGCTTCGACGAACACCTGACCAAGCCGGTGGCGCCGCAGCAGCTGATCGAGCTGCTGCAGCAGGCTTGCGCGACGGCCCAGTGATGGTGAACAGTGCTGGTGCTCGGCGCTGGCGCTCAGCGACGGTGCTCAGTGCTGGTGATGCCCGCCTGACCCCTGACCCGGTTTGCGCACGTCGAGCGGCGGGTCGGCAGGCGCACTGGCCGCCGGCCGCGCTGCCGCCGGCGCGCTCGGCGCCACCGGCAGATCGCCGGTCCACTCGTGCGCCACCGTGCCGGCCGGGTGCCGGTACCAGCCCGGATCGCGGAAGTCGCCGCGCGCCAGGCCCTCGCGTACCTTGAGTACCGTGAACATGCCGCCCATTTCGAGGCCGCCGAACGGGCCGTCGCCACTCATCATCGGCAGCGTGTTGGCGGGCAGCGCCATGCGCATGTCGCCCATCGCGCCGCCTTTGTCGCCCATTACCATGTAGCCCGGCACGAGGCGGTTGATCTTCTCGGCCACGCCGCGGTGGTCGACCCCGATCAGGGTCGGCACGTCGTGGCCCATCGCGTTCATCGTGTGGTGCGATTTGTGGCAGTGGAAGGCCCAGTCGCCCGGCGCGTCGGCGACGAATTCGATCGCGCGCATCTGGCCCACGGCGACGTCGGTGGTCACTTCCGGCCAGCGCGCCGACTTCGGGACCCAGCCGCCGTCGGTGCCGGCCACCTCGAAACGGTGGCCGTGCAGGTGGATCGGGTGGTTGGTCATGGTGAGGTTGCCGACCCGGATGCGCACCCGCTCGTCCAGCCCCGCCACCATCGCGTCCAGGCCCGGGAACACGCGCCCGTTGATGGTCCACAGGTTGAAGTCGAGCATGGTGTTGGTGCGCGGCGTGTAGCTGCCCGGGTCGATGTCGTAAGCGGCCAGCAGCATCGCGTAGTCGCGCTCGACCGCGTGCTCGCGGATGTTCTTCGGATGGGTGATCCACAGGCCCATCATCCCCATCGCCATCTGCTGCATCTCGTCGGCGTGCGGGTGGTACATGAAGGTGCCGGCATGGCGCGCCACGAATTCGTACACGAAGGTCTTGCCAACCGGGATGCCGGGCTGGGTCAGGCCGGTCACGCCATCCATCCCGCATGGCAGCAGCTGGCCGTGCCAGTGCACGCTGGTGTGTTCGGGCAGCTTGTTGGTGACGAAAATGCGCACCCGGTCGCCCTCGACCACCTCGATGGTCGGACCCGGGCTGGACCCGTTGTAGCCCCACAGGTTGGCCTGCATGCCGGGCGCGAGTTCGCGCACCACCGGCTCGGCCACCAGGTGGAATTCCTTGACGCCGTCCTTCATGCGCCATGGCAGCGACCAGCCGTTCAGGGTGACCACCGGGTTGTAGGGACGGCCGTTGGGTGGATTCAAGGGAACGCCTGCCTGCGGCGTCGGCGCTTCGGGCAAGCTGGCCGCGCCGGCGCGGCTGACCAGCGAGGCGCCCAGCATGGTGGCGCCGGCGCCGGTCAGGAACGATCTGCGGTTGGTCATGGGTGTGCCTTCATGTCATGGTGTTGATGCGATGCCGGAGCGGCCGGGGCGGCGGGCTCGGCAGGAGCAGCGGATAGGCCAGGTGCGGCGCCGGGCGCCACGCGGCCGCCCAGCGCCGCTTCCAGGTCGGCCTGGGCGAGCCAGAAGTCCTTCAGGGCGCCGATCGTCGCGTGCACCGCGCCGGCCTGTTCGCGCGCGTCGGCCAGCAGCTCGAACGGGCTGGCCAGCATGCCGTTGTAGCGCAGCAGGGTTTCGTCCGAGATCCGCTTGCGCAGCGGGATCACGTGGTCGCGGTAGTGGCGCGCCACGTCGTAGCCGGCGCGGTAGCCGAGGTAGGCGGCGCGCGCCTCGCTGCGGACGTTGATCGCGGTCTCGGCGACCCGTCCCAGCGCCTGCATGTACAGCGCCTCGGCACGGGCGACGCGCGCGCCGCCGAAGTCGAACAGCGGCAGTTCGAGGCCGACTTCCCAGCCTTCGCTCCGCACTTCGCCCGTTTCACTCTTGCTGGCGTAACCCAGGTCGAGGACATTGACCATGCGGGTGGCGCGGGTCAGGCCCAGGTCGGCAGCAAGGCCGGCCGCGCCAGCCCGTGCGGCGCGCAGGTCGAGGTGGCGCTCGATGGCCAGGCGCTCGACCTGGGTCAGTTCGGCCGGCTGGTCGGGCAGGTCGGGCAGGCGCTCGGGGAGCGTGTAGCCGGCCTGCCTGCCCCACAGGCCGAGCAGGCGGGTGAGGCGTTCGCGCGCGGCGTCGCGTTCCCGCCCGGCGCGCAGTACGCCGGCGCCGGCTTCGGCATGGAAGGCCGCTTCGCGCGCCTGGTCCAGGCCGCTGGCATTGCCCACCTGCGCCATGCGCGTCATCAGGTCGCTCGACGCATCGGCGGCGGCCGCGACCTGGCGTGCATAATCGAGCGACTGGCGCGCGGCCACCGCCTCGATCCAGGCGCGCCGGGTGGCATTGGCGTGGCGCTCGATGGCGGCCGCCACCTGCAGCGTGGTGGCGTCGAGGCGGCGCGCCGCCATGCGCTGGCGCAGCGGCATGGTCAGCAGGCCGGCCAGGTCGAACGATACCGAGCGTTCGGTTTCGCGTGACCCGCCGCCCTGCATGCGCGAAAAGCCGAAGCCGGGATTGCGCAGGCGCGCAGCCTGCGCCAGTTCGGCCTGGGCGATGCCGGCTTCCCAGTAGGTGGCCTGCAGGCCGGGGTGGTTCAGCACCGCGATCTGCACCGCCTGATCCGGGCCGAGCGGCGCGGCCAGCATGGCGTCGATTTCGCGCGCCAGCGCCGCGCGTGCGTCATCGGACTGCAGCAGGCGCGCTTGCGCGCCGGTGCGTTCGTGCGCGATGGCGGCGCTGGCCTGGAAGGCCGGGCCGGGATCGATGCTGGCGCAGCCGGCCAGCGCCCATGCGGCGGCCGCCGCCAGCACGGGGCGGCAGGTGGTCGGGGTACGCATCAGTGCTGGTCCTTCTTGCCGTGGTCGCCGTGGTCGGCGTGGCCGCCGTGGTCGCCGTGATGGCGCTGGTGGTGGCCGTGCTGGTGCGCATGCGGGTCGGCGGCGGGCTTGTCCTGGCCGGCGGGCTGGTGGTGGGCGTGCGCGCCATGGCCGACGTGCGGGTCGGCGCCGGCGTTCGTCGCGGTCACGGCGCGGTTGCCGGCCTGCCAGTTGCGGTCGGGCGTCGCGGCCCAGGTGTCCGGGGTGGCCGGTGGGCGGTGTTCGTGCACCGGCTGGTAGCGGGTGGCGGGGACGGGGGCGGCGGGATCGCCGGCGCCGGCGCCGACTTGTGCAAAGGCGGGGGCGACGGCGAGCAGCAGCGCGGCCGCGGCCAGGCGGGCGCAAGGGGACTGGTTCATGGTTTCTCGTTCGATCGATGTGTAACGGGGCCGCGCGCAGGGCGCGGCAACGGACAGATTCAGGCGAGCGAGGGGCGGGGAGGGCGTTCGGGCTGGGCCAGATCGACTGCCATCGGGCGGTCGCTGGTGCAGGGCACGCGCAGCTGCGCGGTTGCCGCCGGCGCCGCGGCGAGGACGGGCGCCGGCGCCATGGCGGCGCCCATGCAGCAGGCCGCGCAGGCGCTGCAGCGGCTGTCGTGATCGTGATTGGCGGCGCCGTGCTCGGCGTGGGCGGGCTGGTCGGCGTGGGCGGCCATGGCGGCCATGGCGGCCGGCCGGGTGTCGCCGTCGTGGCAGTGGCCGGATGGCGGCATATCGGCCGCGGCGGTGGCCTCGATGACGGGCGCCCGCGCCGCGCCGGCATCGTGCGCGCAGGTCAGCATTGCCGCGGAAGCGAGGCCCTGGAACGGGATCGCCAGCAGCAGCAGCCAGACCAGCAGGATGCGCACGAGATTCTTCACGCGGCGATTCTAGCATGGTGCGGGGCGCGATCGACGGCTGGCGGCGTGCCCGGTGCCAGGTGCTACGTGCGAAGTGCGGCCGGCGTCTTGCGGCGAGCAGGGCGCGCTGCTAGGATGCCGTTGTTACCCAGATAAGACATCCGCTGTCAGCCGATCCCGATGCCATTACTCGCGCGCCTGTTCGCCCCGCGCCACAGGAAGAACCATGAAGACGTCGCAGGCCGTGCCGCCGAAGTGATCGGCAAGGTGCTGCGCGATATCGGCATCGACCGCTTCCTGAATGGCAGCCTGCTGCTGGATCGCCAGTTCCGGGTGCGCTTCGTCTCGACGGCGCCGCTCGCGCCGCACGGGCTGCTGGCGCTGGTGGCCGTGCGCGAGCTGCCCGAGGCGCTGATCCTGCGCGCCTATGTGCACGACGCCGCGCTCGATGCGGTCGAACTGGCGCGGCACACGGGATTCCTGTCCGATGGGCTGATACGCGAGCTGCGGGCGCGCTCGCCCGAGTTCGACGCGCTGGCGCCGTGCCGGCCGGCCTCGCGCCTGGCCGGCGAAGGCGGCTGAACCGCAGCGGGCGGGCGTGCGCCGCCGGGGCGGGCCGGCGCGCTATGCTGGAGGGCGGCGGTGCAGCGCGCCCGCAAGCGCAGCCGCATCCGTATTGACCGCAGCACGGCACCCATGGAGGAAAGGCCGGTGACAGCATGAGCGTTCGCAACCTGCAATCGTTGTTCGCACCGAAGTCGGTGGCCCTGATCGGGGCGTCCGATCGTCCCGGCAGCATGGGCGCGACCCTGCTCGAGAACCTGCAGGGCGCCGGCTACAAGGGCAAGCTGTTCGCCGTCAATCCCAAGTACGAGCGCATTGGCGAGCTGCCCTGCCACGAGACCGTGGCCGACCTGCCCGAGGCGCCCGACCTGGCGGTGATCTGTACGCCACCCGAGACGGTGCCGCAACTGGTGCGCCAGCTGGGCGAACGGGGCACCCGCGCCGCCGTCGTCATCACCAGCGGGCTGGGACGCACGTCGGGCCTGGCCGCCGGCCTGCATCTGGGGCGCGGGCGCACGCTGCGCCAGGCGGCGCTGGACGCGGCCCATCCCTACCTGCTGCGGCTCCTGGGGCCGGACAGCGCCGGTCTGCTGGCGCCGGGCCTGGGCCTGAACGCCAGCGTCGCCCACAGCGGCGCGCTGCCGGGGCGGATCGCCTTCGTGTCGCAGTCCGGCTCGCTGATGACCGGGGTGCTGGACTGGGCACGCACGCGCGGCATCGGCTTCTCGCACTTCATTTCGCTGGGCGACTCGAGCGACGTCGATCTGGGCGACGTCCTCGATTATCTCGCCAGCGACGGCCAGGCCGGCGCGATCCTGCTGTATGTCGACGAGCTGCGCCATGCGCGCAAGTTCATGTCGGCCGCGCGCGCGGCGGCGCGCAGCAAGCCCGTGGTGGTGCTCAAGTCGCGCCGCGCCGGCGACGAGGTGCGCGCTGCCGCCAGCGAGAGCGGGGCGCTGGCGGGCGAGGACGACGCGTTCGACGCGGCCGTGCGGCGCGCCGGCATGCTGCGCGTGTACACCACCGAAGGGCTGTTCGCGGCGGTCGAGACGCTGGCCCATGCGCCGCCGCTGCATGGAGAGCGCCTGGCGATCGTCAGCAACGGCCGGGGCCCGGGCGCGCTCGCGCGCGATGCACTGCGCCATGGCGGCGGCGTGCCGGCCACGCTGTCGCCCGAGTCGGTGGAGCGGCTCGACGCGGTGCTGCCCGCCGGCTGGCGCGCCGGCGACAGCCATGCGCCGGTCAACCTGCTGGGCGGGGCGCCACCGGAGCGCTACGCCGCCGCGCTCGAGGTGCTGCTCAAGGACCCGCAGGTCGACGCGGTGCTGGTCGTGCATTCGCCCACCGCGACCGTCGACAGCCGCGAAGTGGCCAACGCCATCGCGCCGCTGGTGCGGCGCGCCTCGCGCCCGATCCTGTCATGCTGGCTGGGCGGGGCGTCGGTGGCCCAGGCGCGCACCATCGTGTCGAGCGCGCGCGTGCCCACCTACCGCACGCCGGAGGACGGCGTGGCCGGCTTCCTGCAGCTGGTGCAGTACCGGCGCAACCAGAACCTGCTGATGCAGGTGCCGCCCTCGATGACCGGGCACATGGCGCCGGACCGCGCCGCCGCGCGCGCGCTGGTGCGCGAGGCGATCCAGGCCAGGCGCCTGCTGCTGTCCGACCCCGAGACCAAGGCCATCCTGCGCGCCTACGGGCTGGCACTGGTCGAGACCCGCGCCGCCCAGGACGCCGACGCCGCGGTGGCGGCGGCGCGTGCGATCGGCTTCCCGGTGGCCGTCAAGATCCTGACCCCGGACGTGATGCACAAGTCGGACTTTGGCGGCGTCTCGCTCGACCTCGAATCCGAAGAGGCGGTGCGGGCCGCGGCCAGCCGCATGCGGCGGCGCCTCAATGAAGTGTTCCCGCAGGCGCGTTTCGACGGCTTTTCGGTGCAGGCCATGTGCCGGCGCACCGATGCCCATGAACTGATCGTGGGCGCCGCGACCGATCGCGTGTTCGGGCCGGTGCTGGTGTTCGGCCAGGGCGGGGTGGCGGTGGAAGTCACGCACGACCATGCGGTCGGGCTGCCGCCACTGAACCTGGTGCTGGCGCGCGACCTGGTCGACCGCACCCGGGTAGCGCGCCTGCTGGCCGGCTACCGGGGGCGTCCGCCCGCCAACCTGGACGCGATCCTGGCGGTGCTGATCCAGGTCTCGCGCCTGGTGTGCGACATCCCCGAGATCGTCGAACTGGACATCAACCCGCTGCTGGCCGACAGCCGCGGCGCCACCGTGCTCGATGCGCGCATGCGCCTGGCGCTGGCCGACCGCTCTGGCAGCACGCTCGACCGGCTGGCGATCCGCCCGTATCCGCGCGAGCTCGAGGAAACCATCGTCTGGCGCACGCCGGATGGCGAGCAGCCGCTGTTGCTGCGCCCGATCCGCCCTGAGGACGGCCCGGCCCATGTGGCGCTGTTCAACGCCTTGACGCCGGACGATGTGCGCTACCGGATGTTCGTGCGTATCCGCGAACTGCAGCCGTCGCAGCTGGCGCGCTTCACCCAGATCGACTATGACCGCGAAATGGCGTTCATCGCGACCCGGCGCAACGCCGAGGGCGTGAACGAAACGCTGGCGGTGGGGCGGGTGGTGGCCGATCCGGACAATACGAGCGCCGAATTCGCGGTGACGGTGCGCTCGGACCTGAAAGGCATGGGGCTGGGCCGGATCATGATGGAAAAGCTGATCGCCTACAGCCGCCAGCGCGGCACCGGCGAGATCGTGGGCGAGGCGCTGCCGCAGAATTCGCGCATCGTCGCGATGGTGAAGAAGCTCGGATTCGAGGTGACGGTGGGCGAAGAGGGCATCCGCAAGATGCGCCTTGCATTACGTTGACGCTTTTATACGACGTGTGACATTGGGTGAGCATTTCGGCCCTGCCGCGGTGCTATCGTGACGTCCATTCGCATTGTCAGCTCGCTGCCTTCCAGATGTCCCGACTCGGTCTCTTTTTCTGTGCTCCCTACGCCGCCTTCATTGCGGCCTGCCTCGGCGTCGTGATGCTGGGCGAGACCGATTACCATTCGCAATTCATGTTGTTGCAACTGCCGATCGCCGGGCAGCTGGCGCTGGCGAACTGGCTCGGCCTCGGCAAAGCCCTCGAATTCCTGGCCTGGCCCGACGCCTACGCTCTGTGCATGATCCCCGTCTTCATCCTGCTATACGGCACCGGCGCCAGCTTCGAGCGCGCCCTGGAACGCCGCCGCGGCCTGGCCCCCGACTCCCCCCTGTTCGCCGACCCCCCACCCAACTAGGCCCCAATCACAATGAGGGTCAGAGTCGAATTATTGAGCAATTTATTTTGAAACTGCACCGAGAGCAATTGCACCTCGGATGCTTGCGTAGCCGCTCATTCCCAATAATTAGGGTCAGAGTCGAATTAATGTGAAACTTTTGAAGTTTCCGGATAATTCGACTCTGACCCTCATTGATTTTGCTGTTTTCTAGAGCTGTTTTATTTGTTCAAATCATTCATTTTTCGGCCCACAACAAAACGCTCGCATCAGCCCGCTAGAAACCGGTAAAAACAATGAGGGTCAGAGTCGAATTAATGGGCAACTTCATAAGTTGTCATTTAATTCGACTCTGACCCTAATTATTGGGCTTGAGCCTTGGGGAAAGCATCGGCCAAGCAATGGCTGCCGGAGAGTTTTTAAAATAAATTGGCCGATAATTCGACTCTGACCCTCATTATGGGGTTAGCTGCGGCGGCTGGGGCGGCGTGGTTTGGGGGCGGATGGCGCTGGTGGGCGAGGAGGCTGGCCGCGGAAGCGGACGTCTTCGCTGACTACTGGCGCGTCGCCTTTGGGTTTCTTGGGTTTTTTGGGTTTCTTGACGATCTGGCCGGCGGCGTCGGTCAGCGGGACCCGGTGGTCGGGTGCGAAGCCGGGTTCTTCGGTGCGTTCGAGGGTCTGGCCTGTGAGTACTTCGATCGCGGCCAATTGCTCGACCTCGTCGGCGCACACCAGCGATACGGCTTCGCCGCTGGCGCCGGCGCGGCCGGTGCGGCCGGTGCGGTGGACGTAGTCTTCGGCCACGATCGGCAGGTCGACGTTGATCACGGCCGGCAGATCGTCGATGTCGATGCCGCGCGCGGCGACGTCGGTTGCCACCAGCACCCGCACTTCGCCGGCCTTGAAGCGCTCGAGCGCGCGCAGGCGCGCCGGTTGCGGCTTGTCGCCGTGGATCGAGTCGGCGCTGATGCGTTTCGCCTCGAGCAGGGCGACCAGTTCGTCGACGCCCTTGCGGGTGCGCGCGAAGGCCAGTACCTGTGGCCAGTCGTGGTGCTTGAGCAAGTGCAGGAACAGCTCGGCTTTGCGCTTCTTGTCGACGGTGACGATCCATTGCCTGACCGCGGCCACTGTGGTGTTGCGCGGGCTCGCCTCGATCCGTACCGGGTCGACCAGCATGCGATTGGCCAGCGCACGGATCTGGTCCGAGAAGGTGGCCGAGAACAGCAGCGTCTGGCGCTTTTTCGGCAGTGAACCCAGGATGCCGTCCAGTTCCCGTGCAAAGCCCAGGTCGAGCATGCGGTCGGCTTCGTCCAGCACCAGCGTCCGGACCTCCTTGAAGTGCACCGCGTTCTGGCGCTGCAGGTCGAGCAGGCGCCCGGGCGTGGCCACCAGTACGTCGACACCCTTGCGCAAGGCCATCATCTGCGGATTGATGCTGACCCCGCCGTAAGCGACCAGCGTGCGCAGCGGCAGGCCGGCCGCATAGGCGCGCACGCTTTCGTGCACCTGCTCGGCCAGCTCGCGGGTCGGCACCAGGATCAGGGCGCGCGCGGCGTTGGCGCCGACGGTTCCGCCCTTGCTCAGGCGTTGCAGGATCGGCAGCGCGAAACCGGCCGTCTTGCCAGTGCCGGTCTGGGCGGCCGCCATCACGTCGCGCCCGAGCAGCACGGCAGGAACCGCCTGTTCCTGGACCGCGGTCGGGGTGTGATAGCCAAGCCCGTCAAGGGTGGCGACGAGCGGATCGATCAGGCCAAGGGAGGAAAAGGGCGAGGAAGTTGGCTGCGACATGGACTAGGGGACCTTGATGCTAATAAATGAACAGGCCGCAGTTTACCCTGCCGGGGCCGGCATGGCGACAGAAGCCTGACGCCGCGCCGGCGCCAGGGCGTGGCGTGTTCAGCCCAGGCTCAGCCGGGCTGGCCGTGCGCGCCGGCCTGGGCGGACGTGGACGCGGGCGCGATCGGCTTGACCGGTTCGTTGTGTTCGCGGCAACCGCCGAGCAACAGGGTGCCCAGCGTGAGTGCGGCGGCGAGGATGCGGCGTGCGTGCATGATCGGCTCCTGTGAGGGTGGAACGCCGATCATACGCCGGGCACGCCAGGGGTGGCGCCATGCCCGCCAACGCCCTTGGGGAAGCACTGATTTTTTTCGTGACCGATTCCTGCGCACCAGAATACATCAGTGGTTACTAGAACCGATACGACACGCCCGCGCGCAGTACCGGGAAGAACTTGTGGTCAGACAATTCTTCACCCAGCCGCGCCGCTGCGGCCTGCACGTCGCTGCGCAGCACGATGCAGGTGATGGCCCCGCCGGTGCAGGTCTCGCGTAGCCGGACGTGGGCGTTGCCGTGGCAGAAGGCGCCCAGGTCGCCGCTGAATTGCCAGCGTCCGTCCTGGCTCAGGGCGTTGCCCCAGCCGATACCGACATACGGCGCCGCCTTCTGGAAGTCCACGCGCGCCTCGAGCTTGCCGATGTCGGCGGCGCGGTAGCCGCGGCCATTGATGCGGTAGATCCCGTGCCGATGGCTCCCGATTTCGTCGGCGCCTGGCCCGCTTCGTCGCATAATGCTGGGCGGCGCCGTGCCGCCCGCCTAAGCTGGCTGCATCCCTGTTCCCGAAAGACCATCATGATCGCAAGCTTGTTCCACCTCGGCCGCCTGGTGCTGGCCTGGATGTCGCTCTACCTGGCGGTGAGCATTTTCGTCACCGAAACCTGGCTGAATGACCTCGGCGTTCCCGCGGACGAGTATGCGGCGCTGCTCGGCTTCGTGCTGGGCGCCTGGGCGCTGCTGATCGGATTTTCCCATGTGCGCCGGGTGCGCCTGCTGGTTGGCGGCGTGAATGCGGCCACGCTGTCGAACCGCCAGCGGCGCCAGATCGAGATCCCGTTCGAGGCCGGCGAGGCGTTCGACATCATCGACGCCGCCGTGCGCGAGCTGCCCGGCGCCAGCGTCGTCGACAGCGCGCGCGACAGCCTGCAGCTGCGCGCCTCGGTCGATCTGCTCGACCCGTATGGCGGGCGGCCGTCGACCGCCTGGGCGCTGGTGCGCCTGTCGACCTGGCGCAACCAGATCCTGGCCACCGTCACGCCCAACGGCGACGCCGCCGGCAGCGTGACGCTGGTGTGCGAGCCGGAAGGGCCGGCCTGGATCGACTGGTTCCTGGTCGACCATGGCAGCAACCTGGAAAACGCCGAGGCGATCGTGCGCGCGCTGACGCGCCGGATCGGCGAGCGGCGCCGCCTGGAGGCGCAGCAGGTGCGCGAGAGCGCCACCGAGAAGGAACTCACGGTGGCGCGCCTGAACCTGCTGCACGCCCAGGTCGAGCCCCACTTCCTGTACAACACGCTGGCCAGCGCCCAGCTGCTCACGCGCAGCGATCCGGCGCGCGCCGACGCCATGCTCGGCAACCTGATCCTTTACCTGCGCCACTCGCTGCCGCGCTGCGCGGATGCGCCGTCGACCCTCGGCGACGAACTGGAACGCGCGCGCGCCTACCTGGATATCCTGGCGATCCGCATGGGCCCGCGCCTGGCGCTGCAGGTCGACGTGCCGGATGCCTTGCTGGGGCTGGCGTTCCCGCCGATGATGCTGCAGACGCTGGTCGAGAACGCGATCAAGCACGGGCTCGAGCCCAAGCCGGGCGGCGGCACGGTGTGGATCCTGGCGCGGGTGCAAGCGACGCCACAGGGCCACGCGGCGGCGGTGACGGTGGCCGACGATGGCCGTGGCTTCTCGACCGACGGCGCCGGCACCGGCGTCGGCCTGCGCAATGTGCGCGAGCGCCTGCGGCTGGCCTACGGCCAGCGGGCGTCCTTCGCCATCGTCGCCAACTTCCCGCACGGGGTGGCGGCGACCATCACGGTGCCACTGGCGCCGCAGGAAGCGGCGCAGCACACCGGGGCCGAGCATGTCGGCTAAGGCGCCGACCTGCGTGGTCGCCGAAGACGAAGCGCTGCTGCGCGACGACCTGGTCGCGCAACTGGGGCAGGCCTGGCCCGGTGTGCAGATCGTCGCCGCCTGCGAGGATGGCGGCAGTGCCCTCGAGGCGATCGCCGCGCACCGGCCCGACGTTGCTTTCCTGGATATCCGCATGCCGGGGCTGAGCGGGCTGGAAGTGGCGTCCGGCGTGCTGGCGTCGAGCCCCGCCACGCAGATCGTGTTCGTCACCGCCTACGACAGCCATGCGGTCGAGGCGTTCGAGCGTGGCGCGGTCGACTACCTGCTCAAGCCGGTGGCGGCGGCGCGGCTGGCGGCGACCGTGGCCCGGGTGCGCGAGCGCCTGGAACGTGGCGCCCCGGACGCCGGCCAGATGGCCGCCTTGCTGGCGCGCCTGCAGGCACTGGTGCCGCCGGTTGCGCCAGCGCAACGCGAGCCGCTGGTGTGGCTGACCGCCAGCCGCGGCCTGGAAACCCGGCTGATCCTGGTCGACGACGTGGCCTATTTCCAGTCCGACACCAAATACACGGCGGTGCTGACGGCGGACGGCGAGGCGCTGCTGCGTACGCCCCTGCGCGACCTGCTGGCGGTGCTCGACCCGGTCATGTTCAAGCAGGTGCACCGCTCGACCGTGGTGAATTTGCGGGCGATTGCCGGCGTGACACGCGACGACAGCGGGCGCGGCACGATCCGCCTGCGCAACCGCCCCGAAACCCTCACCGTCAGCCAGCCGTTCATGGGGTTGTTCCGCAATATGTAGGTCGGCGCGACGGTGTCGCAATGCAGCCACGCCACAGCGCACTCGACGCCGCCGTAGTAGAATCGCCACACTGCCCGACTTCCGGCGCGTTTGCCGGCGGGGCATCAAGAGGAGAGCAAGCTTGCGTAGCGAATTCGTGATCGTGGGTGGCGGCGCAGGCGGTCTGGAACTGGCCTGCAAACTGGGCCGCAAACTGGGCCCGTCCAAGGTAACACTGGTCGACAGCCGCCTGTATCACATCTGGAAGCCGTCGCTGCACGAAGTGGCGGCCGGCACCCTGGACATCCACCAGGAAGGCCTGTCGTATGCGATGCTGGCGCACGACAACGGCTTCAATTTCGTGCTGGGACCGATGACCGGGCTGGATGCGGCGGCCCAGACGATCACGATCGGCGCGGTGCATGCCGCCGGCGGCAACGACGAGGTGCTGCCCGAGCGGCGCCTGGCGTATGGCGCATTGACGATGGCGATCGGCAGCACGTCGAATTATTTCGGCGTGCCGGGCGCCGAGGAGCACTCGATCTCGCTGAACGCGACCGAGGATGCCGAGCGTTTCCGCCTGCGCATGCTGCGCCTGATGCTGGCCATCGAGCAGCAGCAGGAAGAAGGCAAGGACGCCAACCTGGACGTGGTCATCATCGGCGGCGGGGCCACCGGCGTCGAGCTGGCCGCCGAGCTGCGCGAAGCGTCGGGCGCCTATGCGCGCTACGGTTTCGCGCGCATGGACAGCCGGCGCGACGTGCGCATCACCATCCTGGAGGGCGCGCCGCGCATCCTGGCGCCGCTGCCCGAGCGCGTGTCCGCGGCCGCCCAGGCGCTGTTGAACAAGCGCGGCATCAAGGTCGTCGCCGACTGCCGGGTCACCGGCATCGAGGCCGACCGGGTCATCGACAACCAGGGCAATATGTACCGCGCCGATTTGTGCGTGTGGGCAGCCGGCATCCGCGCGCCCGAGTTCCTCGGCACGCTGGGCCTGCCGACCGCGCGTGGCGGCCAGCTCGAAGTCGACGCCCAGCTGCGCGTCAAGGGCGCGCAGAACATCTGGGCGCTGGGCGACTGCGCCGCCTGCGTCGACGGCAATGGCGCCGCGGTGCCGCCGCGCGCCCAGGCCGCCCACCAGCAGGCCGATTACCTGGTCAGCGCCTTCCTGCGCATCGACAAGGGCCAGGCTCCGCAGGCGGCGCCGTACGCCTACCGCGACTACGGCTCGCTGGTCTCGGTGGGGCAGAGCACCAGCGTCGGCAGCCTGATGGGTTCGCTGCGCGGCGCGAGCTGGTTCGTGCAGGGCTCGGTGGCGCGCATGATGTACGCCAGCCTGCACCTGATGCACCACCGCGCGGTGATGGGAATCACCCGCACCGCACTGCTGGCAGTGGCGCGCTACCTGATCCGCCGCAGCACGCCGCTCGTCAAGCTGCACTGACGACGGAACACGGCCCGGTCGCCGCGTGCGCCCGGGCCGGTCATTTCCTTCGATGTTTCAGGCCGCCTGCTGGCGGGGCAGGGTCATCTGCAGGATGGCGCCGCCGCCGTCGGCGCGCGCCAGCGTCAGGTTGCCGCCGTGGTGGCGCGCGCGTTCGCGCAGCAGGCGCAGGCCGTGGCGTACGCCCGATCCGGGCGCGCCGCGCACCAGCGCATCGCCATCCGGGCCGACGCCGTCGTCGCGCACGGTCAGCATCGCCATCTCGCCATCGTCGTCCAGGATCACGTCGACCCGGCTTGCCCGGGCATGGGTGGCGGCGTTGCGCAACCCCTCCTCGGCGCAGCGCAGCAACAGCACGGCGTGCTCGCGTGTATACACGCCATCGTCCTCGGGCAGGCTGGCCCGGGCTTTCACCTTGTGTTCGGCGGCGAAGGCCGGCACCAGTTCGGCCAGGGCCGCCTTCAGGCCGAGGAACTCGAGCTTGTCGTTCCACAGGTCGAGCTGCATCTGGCGGTTGGTCTCGATCACGCCGGCCAGCAGCGTCTTCATCTGGGACGCGCGGTCGCGCATGGCGCTGTTGTCCGCCGGGAGATGCTGGGTCAGCAGGGACAGGTGCATCGTCAGGGCCGTCATCGACGATCCCAGGCTGTCGTGCAGCTGGCGCGCCAGCTGGCGCCGCTCGCCATCCCAGCGCTCGGCCTGCCAGGCCAGCATCTCGGTGAGTTCAGCGGTGCGCTCCGCGACCAGGCGGTCGATCTCCGGGTCGTGGTGCGTTTTTGCCGGTTCGGTCATCGTAGGCTCGGTTAAATGTTTCCCAAATCATACAACAGTTGGCAATCCGATGGCGCGCGGTGGGACCGTTACCAGCGCGGCGCGGCGGGGGCTGGCCAGCGTGCGCTCCCGTACAGTTCTCGCGGCGTTCGAGGGTCAAGCTGTGCAGGTGGCCGACGAGCCATCATTCAACCAACGATACGGGGGTTTTACCATGACGAACGCAAGCACGAAAGAGCAGGACGCCATCGCACTGCTGAAGGACCAGCATGACGAGGTCAAGGCCATGTTCAAGGAATACGACGGCCTGGGCGAGCGCGCCAAGGCGGGCAAGAAGAAACTGGCCGACAAGATCTGCGAGCAGCTGACGATGCACGCCATGATCGAGGAAGAGATCTTCTATCCGGCGGTGCGCGCCGCCTCGAAGGAAATGAAGGACATGCTCGACGAAGCGCTGGTCGAGCATGGCTCGGCCAAGGACCTGATCGCCCAGATCCAGGAAATGGAGCCTGGCGACGACCTGTACGACGCCAAGGTGACGGTGCTGGGCGAATACATCGACCACCACGTCGAGGAAGAAGAGGAAGAGATGTTCACCAAGGTGCGCAAACTCGACCTCGACCTGAAGGCGCTCGGTGCCGAGATGGCCGATCGTCGCGACGAGCTGCTGGCGACCGCCTGAAGCCCGCCGGGGACGCAAGTGCCGGCCTCAGGCGCCGGCGGCCTGCGCTCAGGCGTCGGCTCCGGCGTCGGTCTTGTCCCTGTTCCTGACCGGCGCATCCTGGCCGGCGCCGGCACCGGCCGGCGCCAGCGCCGCCAGCAGCCGGTCGATGGCCACCGGCTTGACCAGGTGCTGGTCGAAGCCCGCCTCGAGCACCCGGCGCTGGTCCTCTTCGAGGCCGTAGCCGGTGACGGCGATCAGGTGGATCGCGCGGGTGGCCGGGTCGGCGCGCAGCCGGCGCGCCACTTCGTAGCCGTCGATGCCGGGCAGGCCGATGTCCACCAGCGCCGCCGCCGGCCGGCAGGCCAGGGCCTGGGCCACGCCGGACAAGCCGTCGGCCGCCTCGTATACCGGATAGCCGTATGCGGCCAGCATGGTCGCCATCATCTCGCGCCCGTCATCATTGTCTTCGATCAGCAACACCGACGGCTTGCCGGCGCCGGCATCGGCGACCGCATGGGTCGGCTCGCAGGGGCCGGCCGCTTCAGCCCGCGGCAGGCGGATCTCGAAGCGCGAACCGAGGCCGGCGCCGGCGCTGTCGGCGGCCACGCTGCCGCCGTGCAGTTCGACCAGGCGCCGCACCAGCGACAGGCCGATGCCGAGCCCGCCCTGGGAGCGATCGATCGAGATCGCGCCCTGCACGAATACGTCGAACACCAGCGGCAGCAGCTCGGCCGGAATACCGACGCCCGAGTCGCGCACTTCCAGCACGATCTCGGCGCCTTTGCGCGCCAGGGCGATGTCGATGGCGCCGCCGCCGGGCGTGTACTTGATTGCGTTGTCGAGCAGGTTCGAGATCACCTGTTCGAGTCGGGTCGGGTCGCCGTCGACCCAGGCCGGGGCCAGGTCGACGCTGAACCGGTAGCCGTCGGTGCGGCCGGTGGCGCGAAAGGTTTCCAGGCAACCCGCCACCAGCTGCGACAAATCGAGCGGCTGGCGCGCCAGCAGGATCTTGCCCGACATCGCGCGCGACAGGTCGAGCAGGTCGTCGACGATGCGCGACAGGTGCTGGCTCTGGCGCTGGATGATCGCGCGCGCCCGCGCCACCATGTCGGGGTTGGCGCCCGGCAGGCCGATCAGGCTCGATGCGCTCGAGATCGCCGACAGGGGATTGCGCAGCTCATGGCCGAGCATGGCCAGGAATTCGTCCTTGGCGTGGCTCTTGCGCTCGGCCGCGCGCCGTTCTTCCATCTCGCTTACGAGGCGCCGGTTGGTATTGGTGAGTTCCTGGGCATGCTCCGACAGCGCCTGGGCCTGGCGTTTGAGCTGCTCGTTCTTCATCGCCAGCGTCACGAACACCGCCACCTTAGCGTGCAGGATCTGCGGAATCACCGGCGTAAACAGGAAGTCGGCCGCGCCGCGCTGGTAGGCCTTGAGACGGTCGATTTCGTCGGCCAGGAAGGCAGTGACGAAAATGATCGGGATGTCGGCCGAGCGGGCGCGGTGGTGGATCGCCTCGGCGGTCTCGAAGCCGTCCATGCCGGGCATGTTCACGTCCAGCAGGATGACGGCGAAATCGTGCAGCAGTACCTGGCGCAGCGCTTCCTGGCCCGAACGCGCGGCCAGAACCGTGTAGTGGCCTTCGTCGGCGCGCCCATCGAGCAGGCTGGTCAGCGCGAGCAGGCTGGCGGGGTCGTCGTTAACGACCAGTATCTTGGGTTTGTCGCTGTTGGCCACAACCGTTCCTGAAACTTCCGTCACCATTATTTTGTGTCTTATAAACGAAAAGAACCGGACTCCCGGTTACACCCGTGAGGATACTTTGCTTAACGCGGCATCATAGCATGCGTCACATTGTGCGCTCAGGCAAATAAATCAATTGTGTGCGCGGAAAGCATGTTCGATGCCGCACATACGTTTGTCACACGCCATGCGATAGTGGAATCGAACCGCTTCGATCGAGGACGGGGGGCCATTAGAGAGGACACACCATGAATATCGATACCATTGTGAATGAACATTTCAAGGGCAAGACCTTTGGCGAACTGGTCGACGCACCGCTGTCGGCGCTGCGCGGCATCGGCGAGCAGCAGGCGCAGGCGCTGTCCGACACGCTCGGCGTGAAGACCATCGGCGACCTGGCCGGGCTGCAGGTCGTGAACTATGCGATCGCGATCAAGGCGCTGGCCGGCTGCGAGGGCGTGTCGAGCAAGGAAAAAGCCGAGCAGACGCTGCTGGATGACGCGGTCGAAATGACGTTCCCGGCCAGCGACCCGATCTCGGTCGACGCCGGCATCACCCGCATCGAAGTGGCACCCGAGATGGTCGACGCGGGCCGCGACCACCAGCATGCGTCCTCCATCGAGGCGCACAACCAGGAAGTGCTGGGGCAGAGCGCGCTGCGCGAGTGCCCGGTCGGCGAAAAGCGCTGATTCCTTATTTTCGCTGAGGAACATGAAACAGGCCACGGAGGCAGCTCCGTGGCCTGTTTGCATTGGTACTTGAATCATTTCTCGGTCAGCGTCAACGCCGTCATTTCCGCGCAGGCGGGAATCCAGGTCCGATGAGCCGCTACTAGAAGAGCGCTGTTGGATAAGACCTGGCGGGGTTGCGAACGAGCCCGGATTCCCACATGCGCGGCACGTCATTGCCTCTGGCGGAGGCAATGACGGTCCAAGGTCTAACGCAGGAATGACGCCAGCTTGACCAGGCGATCAGCGGTGCGGCGTGGCCATCTCGACCGGCTGGGAAGCCTGGGTCGGTGCCGGTGCGGGCGCTGGCGCGGCGGGCGCGCCCGACGTGCGCGCGGCCGCCTGGCGGTTCGCGGCTGGCGAGCAGAAGCGGTTCTTGCCGGCGCGCTTGGCTTCGTATAGCGCGTAGTCGGCGATATTGATCAGCGCATCGACCGACTCGGCATCGTCCGGATAGATGCTGATGCCGATCGAGGTCGACAGGCGTAGCGTCAGGTCGTTGATGAAATACGGTTCGGACAGCGCTTCGACCAGTTTCGCGGCCGGCCCCTGGGCATCGGCCAAGCTGTGGATGTCGCCCAGCACCACCATGAACTCGTCGCCCCCGAGGCGTGCCACGGTGTCTTCCTTGCGCGACGTCGCCAGCAGGCGCTGCGAGACCATCTTGAGGATGTCGTCGCCGTAGGCGTGGCCATAGGTGTCGTTGACTGCCTTGAAGCCGTCCAGGTCGAGATACATGACGGCGGCCTTGGAATGGCTGCGGTTGGCGTGCTGCAGGGCGGTTTCGATACGGTCTTCCAGCAGGCGCCGGTTGGGCAGGCCGGTCAGGGCGTCGTGCAGCGCCAGTTCCTGCTGCGCCTTCGAATACTGGGCCAGTTCCTTGTACAGCAGCCGCACTTCGAGCATATTGTGGATGCGCTTGTGCACTTCGAGCAGGTCGAACGGCTTGCTGATGAAATCGCGCGCGCCCGCTTCGAGGGCGGCGATCTTGAAGCTCGGCTGGGCGGTCAGGGCCAGTACCGGCAGGTAGCCGCCCTGTTCGATTTCCTTGAGGCCCTTCATGACCTGGAAGCCATTCAGGCCAGGCATCTGCAGGTCGAGCAGGATCAGGTCGTAGTTGTGTTCGCGATGAAGCGGGCAGACCTGTTCTGGCAGCATCGTCGAGCTGACGCAGGTGTAGCCTTCCTCGCGCAATATCTCCTCCATGAGTTCGATATTGTCTGGCGAGTCATCCACTACCAGAATCTTTGCGTTCAGAATGTCTTGTCGGCTCGGCATGCTTGGTCTCTTTTACGGTGTCCCCGGATTCCCTTTCTGGGTGGAATCAGACTTGATTTAACTTCATGTAGTCTAGCAAAGCCCACAGTATTTCTTGTAGGACAGCGCCGCGTGCGCTAGTAGGAACATTATCGACCATGACCGCGTGCACTTCCCGTGAGCATGGGCGCCCCCGGCGGCGTCGTGACCAGGGCAATCGCTTCCATCAATTCGGTCTGCTCGACCGGCTTCGCCACATGCGCCATGAAGCCGGCCTCGAGTGCGCGCAGGCGGTCTTCGGAGCGGGCGAAGGCGGTCAGGGCGATGGCCGGCACCAGGCCGCCGGCGTCGCGCGGCAACTGGCGCACCCACGACAGCAGCGTCAGGCCATCGACTTCGGGCATGCCGAGGTCGCTGATCAAGAGGTCGGGCGTGGTCGCGCGCAGCACTTCGTAGGCCTCGCGCGCGTCGGCCGCCAGGCGCACGCTGGCATGGCAATCGGCCAGGATGCGCGCAATCAGTTCGCGCGCGTCGCGGTCGTCATCGACCACCAGCACCGACATGCCGCTCAGGTCGCGCACGCTCGATTCCTGCGCCGGCGGGGCTTCGGGCGGGGGCGCCGCGGGGCGGATCATGGCGGCGCGCGCGGCCTCCAGGCTGCTGATCGAGCGTGGCGCCGGCGCCTTGGCCAGCGGCAGCTCGATGGTGAAGCTGGCGCCTTGTCCTTCGCCCGGGCTCTCGGCGCGCACCGTGCCGCCATGCTGCTCGACCAGGTGCTTGACGATCGACAATCCGAGGCCCAGCCCGCCGTGGGTGCGGGTCATCGAGGCGTCGGCCTGGCGGAACCGTTCGAACACGTGGGTGATGAATTCGGGCTTGATGCCGGCGCCGTTGTCGCGGATCGTGATGGCGGCCTGTTCCTCGCGTTTCCCGACTTCGATCGTCACCAGGCCGTTGCGCGGGGTGAACTTGATCGCGTTCGACAGCAGGTTCCAGATCACCTGCTGCAAGCGGCCGGCGTCGCCCGCCACCAGGATCGTGCCGTCGCCGTAGCGCTTGTCGATGCGGATGCCCTTGGCGTCGGCCGCCGGGCGCACCGTTTCCACCGCGGCGTCGAGGAAGGACGCCGGCGAGACGATCTGCATGTCGAGCAGCACCTTGCCCGAGGTGATGCGGCTCATGTCGAGCAGGTCTTCGATCAGCTGGGCCTGGGCGCGCGCATTGCGCTCGATGGTCGACAGGCCGCGCTGCAGATCGGCGCCGTCGCGGCTGCCGCGGCGCAGTACCTGCGACCAGCCCAGGATGGCCGACAGCGGCGTGCGCAGCTCGTGCGACAGCGTGGCCAGGAATTCGTCCTTCATCTGGCTGGTGCGCTCGGCCTCGGCGCGTGCCTCGCGTTCGTTCTCGAGCAGCACCTTGCGCTCTTCGGCGGCCTGGCGGGAGGCCTCGTACAGCCGGATATTGTCGACCGCGATCGCGGCCTGCGCAGCAATGCCGCTGACGATGCGTTCGCTGCGCTCGGTGAATACGCCGGGTTCGGGATGGCCGAAGAACATCGTGCCGAGCAGCTCGCCCGAGCGCGCCACCACCGGCACCGCCAGGTAGCTGCGCACCGGCGGGTGGCCGGCCGGCAGGCCGAACTGCGGGGCGCCGCCGGCGTATTGCGGGTCGTTGCCGAGGTCGCCGACGCGCAGCAGGCCGTCGGCGCGCAGGCCAGGGCCGAACAGGGCGCTGGCGCCCGGTTCGGCGAAGTCCTGGAACTCGGCCGAGGTGGCGCCGGACAGGGTGTACAGCGAGAACAGCGTGCCCTGGCCTTCCTGGCCGTAGTGGAAGAAGGCGCCGAAGCGGGCCCCGCACACGCCGGCGGCGGCGTCGGTCGCGGCCTGCATCAGCGAGCGCAGGTCGCGGGTCGAGGCCAGGATGCTGCCGGTGCTGTTGAGCAATTCGAGGACGTGCGATTCTTCGCGCAGCGCCTGTTCGGCGCGTTTCACCTGGTCGACGTCGGTATGGGTGCCGAACCAGCGCACCACGCGGCCGTCGCGCTCGTGTACCGCCTCGACCCGGGTCAGGAACCAGCGGAAACTGCCATCGGCCGCGCGGATCGGGAATTCCATCTCGAACGGGGTGCCGCTGCGCACCGACTCGTCCCAGTGTTCGAGCACCGCCGGCAGCACCGCTGGATCGTACATGCGCTTCCAGCCCCAGCCGGTCGCGGTCTCGGGCGTGCTGCCGGTGTATTCGTACCAGCGCTCGTTGAACCAGGTGATCGAGCCGTCTGGCTCGGCCATCCAGGCCAGCTGCGGGATGGTGTTGGCCAGTGCCCGCAGTTCTTCTTCGCTCTGGCGCAGGTGGTCGTCGGCGGCGCGCCGCGCGCTGATGTCCTGGGCCATGCCGGTCATGCCGAGTGCGCCGCCGCCCTGGGCCGGGCTGGCATAGTCGGGCCGTCCGACCAGCGCCACGCAGTGCGCGGCCTCGCTGCCGTCCTTGCGCGGCAGCAGCCGGCATTCGAGATCCAGGTCGGTGCCGCGCGAGAACGCTTCGAGCACGGCGCGGCGCACGCGCGGCCGGTCTTCCTGTGCCAGGCGCGCGCGCAGATAGGGCCATTCGAGCGGCACGCCTGCGCTCAGGCCGAGGATCTCGGCGGCACGCGCGCCGAATGTGACCCGGTCGGTGGCGGCGTCCCAGCGCCAGTCGCCCAGGCGGCCGGCGGCGATCGCCAGCTGCAGGCGGTTGTTGTTGTCGACCAGCGCCTGGCCGTCGAGTTTACGCGCGGTGATGTCCTGGAAGTACAGGGTCAGGCCGTCCTCGGACGGATAGACCCGCATCTCGAGCCAGGCCTGCAGGCGGCGGTAATAGAACTCGCGGTTGATGGTGATGCGCTCGTGCATCGCGCGGCGGCAGTCGGTGGCGACCGAGGTGCCGTGCAGGTCTTCGAATTCGTCCCACAGGTTACGGCCGACCAGGCCGCCGCGGCTCTTGTTGAGCGGTGCGACCATCTGCAGGGCGCGCCCGTTGATGTACGTGATGCGCCAGTCACGGTCGACCGCGCAGAAGCCATCGGTCAGGCTCTCGAGCATGTTCTCCATGCGAACCTTGGCCTGGCGCAGTGCTTCCTGGGCAGCGACCAGGTCGTGGTCGCCGCCTTCGCCGTAGTGCTCGGCGCTCATGCGTGGCTCCCGGCGTGCGGCGGCAGCGCCGCCTTGTTGCGGCGCAGGAGGCAATGCGCGGGGTAGATGCGAGTGTTCATGCCGTGGTGGTTGCGCGCAGCGCGCGGTGTGCGGAATCGCCGGCAGCGTGACAGGGTATCAGGTCGCCTTGCGACCCATTGTAGACCAGCCGGGCAGGGCCGACCCGCACGCTTGACGTCCCGCGTTGATACGCCATTGCATTCAGCTGCGTGGTGCGCGCGCGGCCTGCTCGAGCGCATCCTGCAATTGGTCGATTTCGTAGGGTTTCTGCAGCGACTGATACGGGAAGTCGAGATTGCGCAGCAGCGTGTCGCCATACCCCGAGGCGAAAATGACGCGCATCGCCGGACGATCGAGCACGGCGCGCTTGGCCAGGTCGACGCCCGACATGCCGGGCAGGCTCACGTCGGTGAACAGCACGTCGTAGCGCTGGCTCGCCATCAGGCCCAGGGCGTCGTCGGGATGGGCGACGCCGTCGGCTTCGTGGCCGAAGGCCTTGAGCATCTCGCACACCAGGTATTGAGAATCGACGTTGTCCTCGACCACCAGGATGCGCAGGGCGCCGCCCGATTCCGGCTCGGCCTGCAGCAGGGCGGCCGCCGTGGGTGGCGCCAGCAGCAGGTGCACACCGCGCACGGCGCCGGTCTCGTCGCGCAGCGGGGTCAGGCGCAGGTCGAAGCGGGTGTCCTGGCTCCCCTCGGGGCGGCGGAACACCACCGGCGTATCCTGGACCACGCCGGCCACACCGCGCCAGGCTTGCTGCAGGACATCGCCGGCCGCCGCCAGGGGCGGTGGCAATACTGGCGGCACCGAGCCGCCAGGGACGCGGCCGTAGCCGGGGCCGGCGAGCGCCGCATAGGCCTCGTTGAAGACCAGGATCGTTTCCTGGCCCCACACCAGCAGCGCAGGTGTTGGCGAGTTGAGCAGCAGATCGGCACTCAGCCGCAGGGACAAGGGCCAGCGGGCGGCATCGCCCAGGGCGGTCGCACTCCAGTCATAGGAAGCGGAACTCCGGGCGGTGGTGTCGATGTCGGACATGAGGCGATCTGTTATGAAAACGAAAAGATGGCGGGCATCGTACACCAATTAACAGTGTGCTGCATGGGCTGGCGTGCGGGGGCCATGAATCATGCATGTGGCATGACTGGCGGGCAGTGCTTCAAGGGGCGGGGAAGGATGCGGGCAAAAAAAAGCCCACCTCGTGGGAGGCGGGCTGAATCTATTTCCTAGGAGGAGAATAGAGGAGACAGGTGAATGATGCTGCATTGCGTCAAATCAGTCCAATTTATATTTGCAATACCAGTCATAGCAATAATCAATATCCCTGCAGTATCTAAGCATTTTGTCAAGAGCACGTTGTCTCGCGTGCGCACTTGGTGTGAGACAGAAAATGTTCTACGATGGCAACTATGTCATTTTCCTCGTTGTCCCTGTGCGCCGCCGCCGCGCTGATGTCATGCGCTTGCGTCGTGCAAGCCGGCACGCAACCATCTTCCGACGACCCGCCGGCCGGGCTCGACGCGCCTGGTCCGGCCGGGCAGCTGGCTGCGCAGCTGGCTGCGCAGTTGGCCGATTTTTCGCTCGAGCAGCTGTCGAATATCGTGGTGACGTCGGTGTCGCGCCAGGACCAGTCGCTGGCGCGCGCGCCGGCTTCGGTGTTCGTGATCACCGGCGCCGACATCCGCCGTTCCGGCGCCACCACGCTGCCCGAAGCGCTGCGCCTGGCGCCCAATCTGCAGGTGGCGCGCATCGACGCCCGCTCGTATGCGGTCAGCGCGCGTGGCTTCCTGTCGCCGCTGGCCAACAAGCTGCTGGTCATGATCGACGGGCGCAGCGTGTATTCGCCCCTGTTCTCGGGCGTGTTCTGGGAAATGCAGGACGTGGCGCCGGAGGACATCGAGCGCATCGAAGTGGTGAGCGGCCCGGGCGGCACCGCCTGGGGCACCAACGCCGTCAACGGCGTCATCAATATCATCACGCGCAGCGCCGCCGACAGCCAGGGCGGCGCCGCCAGCCTGTGGGCCGGCGGCGAACAGCGTGGTGCGGGCGTGCGCTACGGCGGACAGCTCGACGGCGGCGCCCACTGGCGCGCCTATGCCCGCGCGCAGGATACCGACGGTACCCGTGGCGCGGTCGACGGCTTCGATGGCGGCGGCATGGAGCGCCAGCAGGCGGGCTTCCGGCTCGACTGGCGCGGCGCCGACCAGGACGTGACGCTCAGCGGCGACGTGCACGGCGGGCGGATGGACGCCGGCGGCCAGTACGCGCGCACGACCTTCGACGGCGCCAATCTGCTGGCGCGCATCGAGCGCCGCTTCGCCAACGGCGATGCGCTGCGTCTGCAGGGCTGGATCGACCACGTGCGCAATGTGCAGGCCGGTGTCGCCGGCCAGCGGGTCGACACGATCGACCTCGAGCTGCAGCACATGCTGCGCCGCGGCGACCATGCGCTGAGCTGGGGTGCCGGCCATCGCTACAGCCGCGACCGGATCGACAACGGCCCGCTGCTGCGCTTTACGCCGGCGCACCGTAACCTGCGCTGGTCGCACCTGTTCGTCCAGGACGAGGTGCAACTGGCGCCGCAATGGCGCGCCAGCGCCGGCCTGCGGGTCGAACACAACGACTATACCGGCAGCGAATTCCTGCCCAGCCTGCGCCTGGCGTGGGACCTGGGGCCGCAATCGATGCTGTGGGCGGCGGTGTCGCGCACGGTGCGCGCGCCGGCCCGCATCGACCGCGACCTGACCGCGCTCGACCCGGCCGACCCGGCGCGTCTGCAGATCGCGGGCAGCGCGGACGTGGTGGCCGAGACCGCACGCGTTGCAGAACTCGGCTGGCGCGACCGGCCGAGCGCCACGCTGTCGTATTCGGCCACGCTGTACTACAGCGACTTCGAGCGCCTGCGTTCGCTCGAGCCGTCGCGCTCGGCAGCAGGTTTGCCGGTGCTGCCCTGGACGATCGCCAGCCTGGGCAAGGGCGCGGCGCGCGGTATCGAGCTGTGGGGCAGCTGGGAGGCCGCGCGCGGCTGGCGCCTGCATGCCGGCGCCATGTACCAGGAGGTCGATGTGGGCCAGGAGCCGAGCAGTGGCGACGTGACCGGCCTGGCCGGCCTGGCCGGCAACGACCCGCGCCTGACCTGGACCTTGCGCACGGCGCATGACCTGGGCCCGCGCTTGCGCGCCGATGTGGCGCTTCGCTACGTCGCACGGCTGCCACTGGCGGCCGTGCCGAGCTATCATGAGCTCGACGCGCGGCTGGCGTGGCAGGTCCGTCCCGATCTCGAGCTCGCCCTGCAGGGGCGCAACCTGCTGCATGCCCGCCACGCCGAGTTCGGCGCCGTGGGCGTGCGGCAATGGATCGAGCGATCGGTGCTTGCCAGCGCCACGCTGCGTTTTTGATTGGCAATGGATTTCATGACGATGACTCAACCCGACCGTCCGCGCCGTCTTGCGTGCCGGGCCCTGATGCTGCCGCTGCTGACGGCCGGCCTCGGGCTGCCCGGGTCCGGCGCACTGGCGCAGGCGGGGTCCGCCTCCGCGCTCGAGCGCCGGGTCAAGGCGGCGTTTCTCTACAAATTCCTTGGCTATGCCGAGTTTCCGCCGCAGTCGTTCGCCGACGCTGCGGCGCCGCTCGTGATCGGCCTGGTCGGGGCCGACGACATGGCGGCCGAACTGGCCACGATCGTGGCCGGGCGCAATGTGGCCGGGCGGCCGATCGCGGTGCGGCCACTGCGCGAGGACGAGCTGGCCCGCCCGGTGCACCTGCTGTTCGTGGCCGGCAGTGACGATGTCCGTATCGCGCGCCTGCTGCGTGGCGCCGGCGGCATGCTGACCGTGACCGAGTGCGAGGATGGCCTGCAGCTCGGCAGCGCGATCAATTTCACGATCGTCGACGCGCGGGTGCGTTTCGACGTGTCCGTCGATGCGGCGGAAAAGAAGAATGTCAAACTCAGTTCGCGCCTGTTGACGGTGGCGAACCGGGTGCAGAAAGGAGCCTCCTGATGCCAATGCACGATACCGGCTCCGTCCGTAGCAAGCTGATCCTCATGGCGGTGGCCACCACCGTGGTCGCGCTGCTGTCGGCGGGTGTGGCCATGCTGTTACTCGACTTGCGCACCTTCCAGCGCTACTGGATCGACGATTTGACCACCCAGGCCGACATCGTGGCCAGCGTGACCGCCCCGGCGCTGTCGTTCAACGACAGCGCCGACGTCACCCAGAGCCTGACGCTGTTGCGGGTGCGCCCGCAGATCGTCGCCGCCGCGGTGTACGCCGCCAACGGCGCCCGCTTCGCCACCTATGTACGGCCCGGCATCGAGCCGCGCCTGCCGGAACGGCCCGAACCGGCCGGCTACCGGATCGAGCGCGGCGAAGTGGTGCTGTACCGCGACGTCGTCGAAAACGGCGAGAAGGTCGGCACCGTCTATCTGCGTTCGCGCTATGGGGTGCTGGACCGGGCGCTGAGCTACGGCGCGATCCTGGGCGGGGTGCTGCTGGGCGCGCTGGTGATCGCGGCGCTGGTGGCGTCGCGCCTGCAGGCCTCGATCACCCGGCCGCTCGAGGCGGTCACCGACGTGGCGCGCCAGGTGATGCTGCGCCGCGATTTCTCGCTGCGGGTGCCGCGCAAGGAAAAGGGCGAGATCGGGGTGCTGGTCGACGCCTTCAACGACATGCTGGCCGAGATCGGGCGCCGCTCCGAGGCGCTGCAGGCCGCCAACCGCACGCTCGAACACGAGATGGAGGTGCGCCAGCGTGCCGAAGGCGCGCTGATCCTGGCCGACCGCCGCAAGGACGAATTCCTGGCCACGCTCGCACACGAACTGCGCAATCCGCTGGCGCCGATCCGCACCGGCCTGGACATCCTGCGCATCCGCAGCGGCGACGCCCAGGCCACCCAGCGCGCCACCGACATCATGGAACGCCAGCTGCGCCAGATGGTGCGCCTGGTCGACGACCTGCTCGACGTCTCGCGCATCAATACCGGCAAGTTCACCATCAAGATGGGACGGGTCGAACTCAAGGCCGTGGTCAACGACGCGCTCGAGGTGGTGCGCTCGTACATCGAACTGCATGGTCACGAACTGGCGCTGGAACTGCCGGACCGTCCCGTGTTCCTGCATGGCGATGCGACCCGCCTGGCGCAGATCCTGTCGAACCTGCTCAACAATGCGGCCAAGTACACCAACCGTGGCGGGCGCGTGCTGCTCAAGGGAGCGGTGGACGACAAGACCCTGATCCTGGAAGTGGCCGATACCGGCATCGGCCTGTCGCAGGAAATGCTCGATTCGGTGTTCGACATGTTCGTGCAGGTCGATTCGACGCTCGAGCGCAGCAACGCCGGCCTGGGCGTTGGCCTGTCGCTGGCGCGCAAGCTTGTCGAACTGCACGGCGGCACCATCACGGCCCACAGCGAAGGGCTGGGCCAGGGCAGCCGTTTCGTGGTGCGCCTGCCGATCGTGGTGGCGCCGGAGCCACCCGCCAAGCCGACCCCGGCCACGTTCGTCAACACCGAGAGCTACCGCATCCTGCTGGCCGACGACAATGTCGACTTCGTCAACAGCATCGGCGCGCTCCTGACCGCGATGGGTCACAGCGTCGTGATCACCCACAACGGCCCCGATGCGCTGGCCGCGGCGACCCGGTTCTGCCCGGACTATGCCTTCCTGGACATCGGCCTGCCGCACATGTCGGGCTATGACCTGGCGCGCGGCATCCGCAACCTGCCGAGCGGGACCATGACGGTATTGATCGCAGTGACCGGCTGGGGCCAGGAAAAAGACCGCCAGCTGGCGTTCGAGGCCGGGTTCGACCACCACATGGTCAAGCCGGTGCGCTTCGAGCAGATCGAGGAAATCCTGGGCAACCGCAGCATCATCAAGAAGCTGCGAACCTGAACCGGCTGCGCATGCGTGTACGAATGCGCGTGCGCGTGCGCGTGACGGGCGGAGTGGGCGGAGTGGGGCGGGAGCACACCATCGCGCAAGCAGTGCGAAACAATGAACGAAAAAAAACGGAAGCGCATGCGCTTCCGTTTTTCACGAGGACTTGAAGGCTGCTCAGGCCTGCTTGGCCTTGCTGCGACGACGCGCCATGAAGCCCAGGACACCCAGGCCGGCCAGCATCATGCCGTAGGTTTCTGGTTCTGGCACCGGCGCCAGCATTACGGCGCCACCGAAGCTGGCGGCCGAATCCGACACCACCGAGCCGCTGACCTGCAGGTAGTAGTCGCCGGCGGTCAGGTTGTTGCTGGAAATCGTCCAGACGTCGATGGTGCCGCTCGACAGCGCGCTGCCCGCCGAGATCAGGACATCGTCGGCGCCATACAGGGCCAGGCCGGTGATGTCGAGGCCGACGTCGGCGCTGCGGCTGATCGACGAGATGACCGCATCGAGGTTGGAACCGACGGTGCCATCCACGCTGAAGGTGAAGCGGTCAGCAAAGGTGTTGCCAGCATTATCGGCGCCGAAGGTGTCGCCGAAGTAGGCGCTGTAATCGGTCCAGTTCAGTGCTTGTGGGGTATTGCCGATGACATCTTGCGCCATCACCGCCGAAGAACCGAACGATGCGCCTGCAATCACCATTGCAGCAATCAATGATTTTTTCATTTGTTTCCTCGCTAAGAATCAGCCGCGTCCTGCAGCCTGGGTTTCAAGAATCGGGGAATTCCATGCTATCAAAAGAGCATGCCGTTACGCGCAGTTCGTCAGCGGGATCTGCACACATCGGATTTTGTGTCTGAAATGAACTAATTTCCGTGGCGAAGCGTTCTAACCGCGTGCTTCATAGGAGAGGATGGGGCGGTGGGCTTGTTGAGTAGCAAAACTCAGCCGCATTGCACAAAATGCGTAGGCGATGTCCTACATGAAGAGAAGCGTGGGTCCGGCGTAGAGAAAACGCGCGTTGTCAGCATTTTATTGAACAGCGAGAAACGGTCGAATGACCATATGCGTGCTATGGCCGCGCTGGACGAGGCCTGTTTCAGGTCGCGACGACAGTGTGAGGCGGAAAAGAAAAATGGCCCAGAATTTCTTCTGAGCCATTCTCTTTGAAAGGGTTGGTGCGGCTGGCAGGAATCGAACCCACGACCCCTTGGTTCGTAGCCAAGTACTCTATCCAGCTGAGCTACAGCCGCCCGAGGCACGCATTATAGCAGCATGTGGTCATTTGGCAAGGCGCTGTTCCAGTTAGCTGTGGATGAGTAGTGAACTGTCGAGCTGCTTCGCTGTCCAATCCCGGTCGCCATCCATCGGAAGCCGCCATGCAATCAGCCCAGTTCCAGACGTGGTTCGCCGGCCTCGCGCTGCTGAACCAGCCGCAGCGTGGCCAGGTGCGCGCTGCCCTGCAGCCATCAGCCGGGCTCGAGCGGGTCATTGCGCTCATCGAGCAGATTCGCTCTGCCGGACGTTGCTGCCCAAGCTGCCAATGCACGCGCTGGGTCCGCCACGGTCATGCCAACGATCTGCAACGCTACCGCTGCCGCCAGTGCGGACGCACGTTCAACGACCTGAGCGGCACGCCACTGGCGCGGCTGCGGCGACGCGGCCAGTGGCTCGATTACCTGGCCGCCTTGCTCGACTCCCTGCCGGTGCGTTCGGCCGCCACCCGTGTCGGCGTGCATTGCAACACGGCGTTCCTGTGGCGCCACCGCTTCCTCGACTGGGTCAAGCGCGACCGGCCTGACTGTCTGGATGGCATTGTCGAGGCCGATGAAATGTTCCTGCTCGAATCGCAGAAGGGTTCGCGCAGGCTCGACCGGCCAGCGCGCAAGCGTGGTGGGCGGGCCAGTCGGCCGGGTATCTCGCGCCAGCTCGACTGCATCCTGGTGGCGCGAGACCGCGCCGGCCAGACCGTCGATGCCGTCACCGGTCGCGGGGCGCTGACGGCCGCTCAACTGACGCAGCACTTGCTGCCCCGTCTCGCCCGGCAGGCATTGCTGGTGAGCGACTCGAACGCGGCGTATCGCGCGTTCGCGCGCCAGCATGGCATCGACCACCAGGCGGTGAACCTGCGTGCCCGAGAGCGGGTGCGCCATGGCGTGCATGGCGCTATCCATGTCCAGAACGTGAATGCCTATCATGGGCGCCTGCGTCAATGGCTGGCGCGTTTTCACGGTGTGGCGTCGCGCTACCTGCCCAATTATCTGGGATGGCGCCGCGCGCTCGACGGTGGACGAGTTCGTACCGTCGAGCAATTTCTACGTATGGCAGTCGGATTCATCCACAGCTAACTGGAACAGCGCCTTTGGCAAAGCCGGGTTGCCATGTCAGGTTGGCGCAGGGCGCGAGGAAATTTCCGGGTGCAAAAGAAAAATGGCCCAGAATTTCTTCTGAGCCATTCTCTTTGAAACGGTTGGTGCGGCTGGCAGGAATCGAACCCACGACCCCTTGGTTCGTAGCCAAGTACTCTATCCAGCTGAGCTACAGCCGCCCGAGGCACGCATTATAGCGGGGCGTGCGGCAATTGGCAAAAATATTGCGCGGAAGCGGCTTCAATGACCGAGCGCATGGGCGAGCGCCGCGATCACGGCGCGGTCGTGGACATTGTCCAGCAGCGCCGCCAGGCGCCCGGGCGGGACCAGGTGCACGGCCTGGGTTTCCCATCCCATCAGCGCCGGGTTGCCGCCGATCCGGCGCGCCAGGTAAAAGCGGGTATAGGTCTGGGTGCGTGCGCAGTCGAGCAGGTGCGCCACGATCTCGACCCGCAACCCGGACTCTTCGAAACCTTCGCGGATTGCCGTGGCCTGCAAGCCTGCGCCGGGATCGACCCGACCCTTCGGAAACGTGATCGCGTAACCGCCGAAACCGTTCGACGGCGACACCGCCCAGATGCGGCCGTCGGGTTCGGCGATCACCACGCCGGCCGCCGCGGCCTTGCCGGCCGGAACGGCGAATACGGGCTCGTCGAGCGCGGCCTGGCCGCCCACCTGCGCCCATCCGGCGGGCGTGGCCGGGAGGTCGAGCCAGGGCGCGAACGGTATGCCGTTCAGTTCGCCCGGCAGCGCACCGAGGGGAATCACGCTGGCGACGGCACGCGGGTCGGACCAGGTGGCGGGCGAGGTGGGCGTGGATGGGCTGGCCAGCAGCACCGGCTCGCCGCGCTCGTTCGGTTGGGGATGAAAGATTCGGGGCATGCGGGCTCGCTGGAAGGTGGGCCGGAGAGCAGGGGTGGCGCCACAAAGCAATAGCAACACCACAAAGCAATAAGGGCACTTCGAATGAAGTGCCCTTATCTGAAGAAGGTTGGTGCGGCTGGCAGGAATCGAACCCACGACCCCTTGGTTCGTAGCCAAGTACTCTATCCAGCTGAGCTACAGCCGCCCAATGCAGGCATTATAGCGGCTGGTGCGGGGATTGGCAAAGGGTCATTTTATCCGGCGCCGTCACCGTCGCCCGTTGCTCGTTGCCCGTTCCCTATTTGTTGGGTACATGTGGACCGGTAGGCTTGCCGTGGCGAGGCGAGGCGAACGTCGGCAGCGCCCGGCGTGCCCATCCACAACAATCACAGCGCCAAAAGAAAAATGGCCCAGAATTTCTTCTGAGCCATTCTCTTGAAACAGTTGGTGCGGCTGGCAGGAATCGAACCCACGACCCCTTGGTTCGTAGCCAAGTACTCTATCCAGCTGAGCTACAGCCGCCCGAGGCACGCATTATAGCAGCGCCTCCGCGTTTCCGGAAGCCTCAAATAATTTCGCGCCAACAACGCCCTCTGGTAGATTACAGGCATTCCCATTTCAGCCATTCGCCATGCCGGGCCTGCTACGCGCTTTTTCCCTCCTGCTGCTCGCCGCCCTCCTGGGCAGCAGCGCGCCCGGCGCCGACGCCGCCCAGCGCACCCTGCGCTTCGAACGCCAGTCGATGGACGAGGGCATGCTGCAGTTTTCCATCCTCAGCATCCTGCAGGACCGCCAGGGCTTCATCTGGTTCGGCAGCCAGGGCGGACTGCACCGCTACGACGGCTACACGCTGACCGTGTTTCGCAACGACGCCAACGATCCTGCCAGCATTCCCGACAACTATGTGTCGGCGTCCTGGGAAGATGCCGACGGGATGCTGTGGTTCGGCACCAAGGGTGGTCTGGCCCGCTTCGATCCCGCCACCAGGCGCTTCCAGCGCTACGCGCTGCACGACGAGGGCCGCAGTGTACGGCGCTGGGTGACCGCGATCGTACCCGGGGCCGACGGCGCGCTGTGGCTGGCGACCAACGATGGCGTGGTACGCTTCGAGCCGGCCACCGGCCGCCACCGCGCCTGGACCAACGACGCGCTCGACCCGGACAGCTTGCGCGACAACCGCATCAGCGCGCTCGCCTTCGACGGCAATGGCGCCCTGTGGGTCGGCACCCAGGCCGGTCTGGCGCGCATGGAGACGGCGAGCGGACGCTTCACGCATTTCCTGATCGGCCCGCCCGGCGACGCCCAGCGCAACAATGTGCTGGCACTGTCGATGGGGCCGCGCGAAACACTGTGGATCGGCACCGAATCCGGCCTCGACGCCTGGCGCGTGGACGAAGCGACGCCGCGGCGCCAGCATATCGGCGGCGCCGAAGGCATGGGCGACACGCGCATCATGGCGCTGTACCACGATGCCGGCGCCAACCTGTGGGTCGGCACCGATAACGGCGGGCTGAAATGGCGCGATCCGAGCAGTGGCCGCTTCACCAGCTACGAACACGCACCGCAGGACCGCCATAGCCTGTCCGACAACCAGGTGCTGTCGATCCTGGTCGACCGCACCGGCACGCTGTGGGTCGGAACCTATTTCGGTGGCCTGAACCGGACCGACCTGGCCAGCGGCGGCTTCGCCCGCTTCGGCGGCAATACCGGCGCCGGCAATGTGCGGGTGCGCGCCATCGTCGAGGATGCCGACCAGGCCCTGTGGGTCGGCACCACCGGCGAAGGCCTGCTGCGGCTCGACCCGGAAACCCGCAAGCCGCGTCGCATCGGCAGCGCGGCCATGCCCGGCAACGTGGTCACGGCGCTGGCGCTGGCGCGCGGGCGGCTGTGGATTGGCACGCCGACCGGGCTGCTGTGGCGCGACCCGACAGGGCGCTACGGCCGGGTCGAACTCGGCGCCGGGCCAGGGGCGCAATACGTGCAGACGCTGTACACGGGCCGCGACGGCACCTTGTGGATCCTGACGCGCGACGGCCTGTCGGCGCTGGCGCCGGGCGCCGTCAAGGTGCGCAGCTGGCAGAACGAACCGCTCGACCCGGGCAGCCTGGGCGACAACTTCGGCCTGGCCCTGCTGGAAGACCGCCAGGGCATCCTGTGGGTGGGCACCCAGTCGGGCCTGGAGCGCTTCGACCGGGAGGCAGGCACCTTCACGCGTTTTCGCCACGATCCGCAGGACCCCGGCAGCCTGCGCCACAGCCGCGTGTATTCGCTGCTGGAAGCCGCCGACGGCACGCTCTGGGTCGGTACCGCGGGCGGCCTGCACAGCATGGTGCGGGACGGCGCGCGCACGCGCTTTCGCTTTTATCCTTTCGGCGCCGGCAGCCAGGAACCGGCCATCGGCGCGGTGCTGGCCGATGCGGACGGCATCCTGTGGGCCAGCACCACGGTGGGCATCACGCGCCTCGATCCGGCCAGCGGCGAAGCCAAGAACTACACCGCCAAGGACGGCCTGACCGACGGCGCCTATTTCGTCGGCGCCGGCTGGCGCAGCAGGGACGGCGAGCTGCACTTCGGCGGCATCAACGGCATGACCTCGTTCCAGCCGTCCGCGGTGCGCGACAACCCGTACCCGCCCCAGGTCGTGATCACCGACCTGCTGGTGCTGAACCGTTCGCTTGGCATACCGAACCTCGCGGCGCAGAAGGCGCTGGCGCTGTCCTACCGCGACAGCGTGTTCACGCTCGAATTCGCGGCGCTGCATTTCGCCGATCCGAACGGCAACCGCTACGCCTACCAGCTGGAGGGATTCGACCGCTCGTGGGTCGAGGCCAGCGCGGCGCGGCGCTATGCGACCTACACCAACCTGGACCCGGGCAGCTACGTGTTCCGGGTGCGCGGCAGTAACAAGGACGGGGTGTGGAGTCCGGACAGCGCGACGCTGGCGATCACGATCACGCCGCCGTACTGGAAGACCTGGTGGTTCCGCAGCGCGCTGGCGGCGCTGGTGCTGCTGCTGTCGTGGCTGGCCTACCGGCTGCGGGTGCGCGCGCTGGTCGAGCAAAAACGGATGCTGGCGCGCGAGGTCGACACCCGCACCGGCGAACTGCTGCTGCAGAAGGAAGCCGCGCTGCGCCAGAAGGAGATCGTCGAACGCGCCCACCGCAACATCGCGCTGCTGTCGGACATGGGGCGGGTGCTGACGGCGAACCTGGACAACGAGGCGATCATGGCGACGCTGCACCAGCACGTGCTGGCGCTGATGGATGCGCCGGGCTTCGCGGTGGGGCTGCGCAGGATCGACCGCGCCGCGCTCGAACTGCCGTTCGCGGTGACCCAGGGCACGCGCTGCGCCCGGCGCGAGCTGCCGTTCGATCCGGGCCAGACCCTGCTGGCGGCCTGCATCGCCAGCGGCACCGAGATCCTGCTGCGCGACGTGGCCGAGGAGCTGCCGGCCTGGCTGGGGCGCGGCGCAAACCGCGAGCTGGCGGTGGCCCTGTGCGATCCGGCCCAGGTCACGCCGCAACTGCCCGGCGCGCTCCTGTGCGTGCCGATCAGCGCGGGCCGGCGCGTGCTGGGGGCGGTGATGGTGCAGAGTCCCACGCGCGGCGCCTACAACCAGGTCCACCTCGACATGCTGGGCACGCTGGCGGCGTATGTCGGCGTGGCGATGGACAATGCCGAAGCCTACCACCGGCTCAAGCAGACCCAGGCCCAGCTGGCGGCCCAGGAAAAGCTGGCCTCGCTCGGCTCGCTGGTGGCCGGCGTCGCCCATGAGCTCAATACGCCGATCGGCAACAGCCTGCTGATGGCCAGCACGCTGGCCGCGCGCACCGATGCGGTGGCGGTGCGCTTCCAGGAGGCGCTCCTCAAGCGCTCCGACCTGGAAGACTATATGGCGTCGGCGCGCGAAGCGTCCGAGCTGATCATGCGCAGCCTGCACAATGCCGCCGAACTGGTGAGCAGCTTCCGCCAGGTCTCGGTCGACCAGGCCAGCGCCCAGCGCCGCGAGTACGACCTGGGCCAGGCCTGCCAGGAGATCGCCGCCACCCTGATGAACACCGTGCGCCTGGCCGGGCACAGCCTGCAGCTGGCCATCCCGGGCGGGATCGTGATGGATGGATTTCCCGGTCCGCTCGGGCAGGTGATCATCAATTTCGTCAACAACGCGCTGCTGCACGCCTTCGACGGGCCGGGCGGCACCATGCTGCTGAGCGCCTTCGAGCACGAGGGCCAGGTGCGCCTGACCTTCCGCGACGACGGCTGCGGCATCGACAGCGCCACCCAGGGCCGCATCTTCGACCCGTTCTTCACCACCCGCATGGGGCAGGGCGGCACCGGGCTCGGACTGAATATCGTCTACAACATCGTCACCACGCTGATGGGCGGCGCGATACGGGTCGAGAGCGCGCCGGGCGAAGGCACGGCCTTCGTGATCGAACTGCCGCTGCGCGCGCCGGAAGCGGCGCCGTCCGCCGAACGCGCCGAGTAGGATCTCGGACCCGCGTCAGACCAGGTTGCGCGGCTGGCCCGCCTGCCAGGCTTCGATGTTGTCGACCAGCATGTCGGCCAGCGTCTGCATGGCGCCGCGGCTGGCCCAGGCGATGTGCGGGGTCAGGATGAAGTTCGGCAGGCGCAGGCCCAATAACGGATTGCCGGCGCGCGGCGGCTCCTGGCTCAGCACATCGAAACCGGCGCCGATCCGGCCATCCCGCAGCGCCGCGGCCAGCGCCGCCTCGTCCACCAGGCCGCCGCGCGCGGTATTGAGCAGCAGCGCGCCGGGCGGCATCAGGGCCAGTTCGCGCGCCCCGATCATGTGGCGGGTGGCGTCGTTCAGAGGCAGGTGCAGGCTGACGACATCGCACGTACGGAGCAGCTCGTCCAGTTCGAGCTGGATGACGTCGGCGTCACCGATCGGCGCGCGCGCGGTGGCCGCGACCTGCATGCCGAAGGCGCGCGCCAGCTGCGCCACCTGGCGTCCCAGGGCGCCATAGCCGACGATGCCGATGCGGCTGCCGGCCAGGTCGCCGATCGGATGGTCCAGCAGGCAGAAGCGCTCCGAAGTTTCCCAGCGCCCGGCGGCGACGTCGTCCTGGTAGGCGCGCAGGTTGCGGCGCAGCGCCAGCAGCAGGGTGAAGGCATGTTCCGGCACCGAGACGAGCGAGTAATTGCGGATGTTGGCGACCTGGATGCCGCGCGCGCGGCAGGCGTCCAGGTCGACGTTGTCGGTGCCGGTGGCGGCGATCGCGACGAATTGCAGGTCGGGCAGGCGGGCAATGGCGTCGGCGCGGAGCGGCACCTTGTTGGTGATCGCCACCGTCGCGCCCTGTAGGCGCGCGACCACCTGGTCGGCGCTCGTCGCGTCATGGTCTTGCCATGCATGGGGGAAGCCGGGCGCGCGCACGTCGGCGTGCAGGCTGTCGCGGTCGAGGAAGACGATACGGTGCATGGTGTCCTTCGCTGGTGGCAAAAGGGTATTGTAAGGCCGGTATTGCAAGGTGGCGGCCTCCATGCAAGATCGCCCCCGTGGACACGGGGGCGATGAGAACGGACAGTGCTGAAACAGCGATCACGCCGGGCCGCGCAGAGGCGGCGGCCCTGGCAGTGACCGATCAGCGGGTGCTGGTGACGCTGTCAGCCTTGGCTTCGGCTTTCTTTTCGGCATGCTTGGCATCGGCCTTGGCTTTCTTGCCAGCAGCGTCGGCTTTCGCTTCCGCCACGTCGGCCTTGGCTTCGGCGGTGGCTTTCTCTACCTTCGCATCGGCCTTGGCGACATCCTTGGTGTGCTTGGCATCGGCCTTGGCGACATCCTTGGCAGCTTCCGCCTGCGCCGCGGTGCTTGCGGTGGTGGTGGTAGCTGGGGTCTGGGCGAACACGGAGGTAGCGAACAGGCCGGCGATCAGGGTGGCGGTTATTTTACGCATGGTTTCATTCCTTCACTGTGGTGGATGACGAGTGGGGTTTTCCCCGTGTTTCTGAACGTTTAACGCGGCCTGTCACGGATGGGTTGACGGTCTTTACATCCACTTACATTTGCTTTTCTGGCCACGGTCAAGGTTCGCTGTCGAACAGTCCGTCGGTGCCTGTGCGGCTAGGCTATGGATATCGATCACCGGGAGACGCCGCCATGCCCGACGCACTGAGCCTCTACAAAGCCAAACGCAATTTTGCGATCACCTCCGAGCCGAGCGAGGGCGGCACGCCCGGTGAGGCGCTGACCTTCGTCATCCAGAAGCACTGGGCCACGCGACTGCACTACGACGTGCGCCTGGAGCTGGACGGCACCATGAAGAGCTGGGCGGTGCCGAAAGGCCCCAGCTACGACCCGCGCGACAAGCGCATGGCGGTGCATGTCGAGGACCATCCGATCTCGTATTCCGATTTCGAAGGCACGATTCCGGCCAAGCAATATGGCGCGGGCAAGGTGATCATCTGGGACAAGGGCACCTGGGTGCCGCTGGAAGACCCGCACCAGGGGTTTGCCAAGGGCAGCATCAAGTTCGAGATGCACGGCCACAAGATGCGCGGGCGCTGGACGCTGGTGCGCATGAAGGGGCGTGGCGAGAAGCAGGAGGCCTGGCTGCTGATCAAGGAGCGCGACGATCACGCGCGTCCGGCCGAGGAATTCTCGGTCGTCGACGAGATGCCCGACAGCGTCAAGGCGCTGCCGATGCCGGCGCCTGCCGAGCGCAAGGTCGCGGCGCTGCGCGAAGAGCAACAGGAAGCGGCGCCGCCGAAGAAGCGTGCCGCAGCCAAGGCGGCCAAGGCGGCCAAGCCTGCCGCCAGGCCGGCAGCGAAGGTGGCAGCCAAGCCCGCCGCGAAGGCGAAACAAGCCGCCGCCGACGCGCCGGTCGCGCTGCCCGAGAAATTCTCGCCCGAACTGGCCACGCTGGTCGACGGGCCGCCGCCCGACCCCGAGAACTGGATCTTCGAAATGAAATTCGACGGCTACCGCATGCTGGCGCGCATCGAAGACGGCGACGTGCGGCTGATCACGCGCAACGGCAATGACTGGACCGACCGTCTCGTGCCGCTCGGGAAGGAACTCGCGCGCATGAAGCTGCCGGACGGCTGGTATGACGGCGAGATCGTCGTCCACGACGACCATGGCAAGCCCGATTTCGGCAAGCTGCAGCAGGCTTTTGATGCCGCGCGCGCCACGGACATCGATTTCTTCCTGTTCGATGTCCCGTACTTCGACGGCCATGACCTGCGCGCCGCGCCGCTGGTCGAGCGCCGTGCGCTGCTTGAAAAATTGCTGAGCAAAAAAAAGTCGGAGCGGGTGCGCTTTTCGAGCGAGTTCGGGCATGCGCCGGACGAACTCGTGGTGGCGGCCTGCAAGATCGGCCTGGAAGGCGTGATCGGCAAGCGCCGCGACGCGCGCTACGTGTCGCGCCGCTCGCCCGACTGGATCAAGCTCAAATGCGGCCAGCGCCAGGAGTTCGTGATCGGCGGCTACACCGACCCGAAGGGCTCGCGCACCGGCATCGGTGCGCTGCTGCTCGGCACCTATGACGACGAGGGCGTGCTGCGCTATCACGGCAATGTCGGTTCGGGCTTCAACGGCGCCACGCTGGCGACCATCGCTGACAAGCTCGAAAAGCTGCGCACCGACCGCAGCCCGTTCCCGGCGCGCGCGGTACCGGGGCGCAAGCACCACTGGGTCGAGCCGGTGCTGGTGGCGGAAGTGAGTTTTTCCGAGTGGACCGCGGCCGGGGCGGTGCGCCACCCGGTGTTCCAGGGCCTGCGCGAAGACAAGCCGGCCAGGCGGATCACCCGCGAAGTGGCGCGCCACGTCGACGAGGTCGTGCAGGAGGCGGCCGACCCGCCGGCGCCCGCCGGCACCTTGCCGGCGACGCTCAAGGTCACCAACGGCGAGCGCGTGATCGACAGGGAATCGGGAACCACCAAGCTGGACCTGATCCGCTACTACGGCCTGGTGGGCGAACTGATGATGGAGCACCTGAAGGGCCGGCCGGTATCGCTGGTGCGGGCGCCGGAAGGCGTCGGCGGCGAGCTGTTTTTCCAGAAGCACGCCGACGTGCGCAAGATGCCCGGCCTGCGCCACCTCGCCCAGTCGCTCGACCCGGACCACCCGCCGATGCTCGAAGTGGCAAGCGTGCAAGGCATCCTGTCGGCGGCCCAGTGGAACACGGTCGAGATCCACAGCCAGAACGCCACCGGGCGCGCCTACCAGAAACCGAACCGGATGATCTTCGACCTCGATCCGGGCGAGGGCGTCGCATGGCCGGCGATGCAGGAAGCGGCGCAACTGATGCACGCCTTCCTGGACGAACTCGGGCTGGCGGCTTTCCTCAAGACCAGCGGCGGCAAGGGCCTGCACGTGGTGGTGCCGATCAAGGGCGACCACGGCTGGGATACCGTCAAGGCGTTCTCGCAGGAGATCGTGCGCCACATGGCGCACACCTTGCCGGAGCGCTTCGCCTTCAAGAGCGGGCCGAAGAACCGGGTCGGCAAGATCTTCATCGATTACCTGCGCAACGGGCAGGGCGCCACCACGGTGGCGGCGTGGTCGGCGCGGGTGCGCCCGGGGCTGGGGATTTCGGTGCCGCTGCGCTGGGACGAGCTGGCCGGGCTGAAGTCGAGCACGCAGTGGACGGTGCACAACGTCCACGAGCGGCTCGGTGAAGGCAATGCGCCGTGGGAGGGATACGCGAAGGCCGCGAAAACGCTGACGAAAGCGATGAAGGGGCTAGGGTTCAAACCCTGACCGGATACGCGTGAATCGGTCCGGTACATCTGGATGCGGGCATGAAAATGGGGGGGGACGGCAAAGCCGTCCACCCCACATCGAGCTGCATTCCTGGCATCAATCGACGTTACGACCCACCGCCTTGAGCGAGGCGCGCACCCCACGTCCATACGCTGCATCGGCCCGGTCGAAGTGCCCCAGCTGGCGCTGCAGGATGTCTTCGTCGACCTGGCTCAGCGGCCCGGCCAGGTTGTCGCACAGGTTCTGGCGCGCTTCAGGCGTCATCAGGCGGAACAGGTTGCCGGCCTGGGTGTAGTCGTCTTCCTGGCCGCGGAAGTCGAAGCGGCCCGCATTGCCGTCCAGCCCCAGTTCCTGCTCGCCATGGCCCATGCCGGTGGCGCCGGCGCCGCGGCTGTTCAGCGTATGGTAGTTCTTCGCGGCGCCGCCGTTGGCGATCGCCATCGCGCCGTCACGCTGGTGGTTGTGGAACGGGCAGCGCGGCGCGTTCACCGGCAGGTGCTGGTGGTTGGTGCCGACCCGGTACAGCTGGGCGTCGTGGTAGCCGAACAGGCGGCCCTGCAGCATCTTGTCGGGCGAGTAGCCCAGGCCCGGCGGCACGTTTGCCGGCGAGAAGGCGGCCTGCTCGACCTCGGCGTGGTAGTTCACCGGATTGCGGTTCAGTTCCAGCACGCCTACCGGCAGCAGCGGGAAGTCGCCATGCGGCCAGACCTTGGTCAGGTCGAACGGGTTCCAGCCGGTGCGGGTGCTCCAGTCGGCCAGCTGCTGCTCGGTGGCGATCTGCACCCTGACGTCCCACTGCGGGAAGTCGCCGGCCGCGATCGCGCCGAACAGGTCGCGCTGGGCGTAATCGGGGTCGCTGCCGGCGAGTCGGGTGGCGTCATCAGCGCTCAGGTTCTTGATCCCCTGGCGCGTCTTGAAGTGCCATTTCACGTAATGGCGCTCGCCCTTGTCGTTGATCACGCTGTAGGTGTGGCTGCCGAAACCGTCCATGTGGCGGTAGCCGTCGGGGGTGCCGCGGTCGGAGAACAGGATCGTCACCTGGTGCAGGCTTTCCGGCGCATTGCTCCAGAAGTCGAACATCATGTTGGCCGACTTGAGGTTGGTCTGCGGGTCGCGCTTCTGGGTGTGGATGAAGTCCGGGAAGTTGATCGGGTCCTTGATGAAGAATACCGGCGTGTTATTGCCGACCAGGTCCCAGTTGCCTTCCTCGGTATAGAAGCGCAGCGCGAAGCCGCGCGGATCGCGCTCGGTGTCGGCACTGCCTTTTTCGCCGCCCACGGTCGAGAATCGCAGGAAGGTGTCGGTCTGCTTGCCCACGTGGGCGAACAGCCTGGCCGTGGTGTAGGCGCTGATGTCGTGCGTGACGGTAAAGGTGCCGTAGGCGCCCGAGCCCTTGGCATGCACGACGCGCTCCGGGATGCGCTCGCGGTTGAAGTGCTGGAGTTTCTCGATCAGGTGGAAATCCTGCAGCAGCAGCGGGCCGCGTGGGCCGGCGCTCAGCGAATTCTGGTTGTCGGCGAGCGGGATGCCGGAAGCGGTGGTCAAACGGGGCTGGTTCATTGTTGTTCTCCTCGTGCAGATGAAACGTCGATGAGGAGATTCTAAAGATGAGCGATCAATATGAAAAGCTAATTGATGTAATTCAATCGATAGATTTTTTTAATTACCATGCGCCCGCGTCTGTCACCCCTCCCATTGGTTAGTGGTCATTCCTGACGATGCCGCGAATATTGGTTGCCATCAGCGCCAGTTGCAGCGTGATCAGCGCCCACGCTTCATCATGCCAGCCCCAGGTGATCCATAGCAGGTTGCTGACGATGAAGACGCAAAAGCCGAACCGGCGGCGTTCGCGAAGTTTGGAGCCGATGAGGTAGGCGGCGCACAGCGTGACGACCATGGCCGGCCATTGGAGAAAGTCGATGAATTCCCCCATTCTCACGCCGCTTTCCTGCGTGCGGGCGCCTTGGCCACGGCCTTGGCCTTGGCGGGCGCCTTTTTCGCTGCCGGCTTGGCTGCCGCCTTGGCGGTCGCCTTCGCGGCCGGCTTCGCCGAAGCGCGCGCCGACCCGGCACCCGCCCCAGGGCGCGCCGGGGCCTTGCGCGCGCGCGGCACATGCACGGCATCCTCATCGTCACCCTCGTCGTCCGCCGGTTTGCGCGCCTTGCGCGGTGGCGGATCGTCGTCATCGTCGTCGTCATCCTCGAGCGCCGCCTGCGCCGCCTTGGCGGGCTTCTTGCCAAGGCTGGCCTGCAGCAGGGCGACCAGGTCGATGACCTTGGCGCTGGACGGCTTTTTCTTTTCCGGTTCCGGTTCGGTGATGGTCTTGGTCTGGCGCGCCTTGATCTTCTTCTTGACCATCGCCAGCACGTCTTCGCGGTAGGTGTCGTGGTACTGGCTCGGTTCCCAGTCCTCGCTCATGCCTTCGACCAGCGCCATCGCCATCTTGAGTTCCTTGACGGTGATGGCGGCCGCCTTCGAACTGGCCGCCGGGATCTTCAGTTCGCCCGGGTCGCGCATCTCGTCCGGGAAGCGCAGCGTGTTCAGGACGATGGTGTCGCCCACGCATACCAGCGCCGCCAGGTGCTGCTTGACCCGGATGACCACGCGCGCGATGCCGATCTTGCCGGCCTCGCGCAGCGTTTCGCGCAGCAGCGCGTACACCTTGGCGCCGCCGCGGCCCGGCGCCAGGAAGTAGGGCTGGTCGTAGAAGGTCAGGGGCACGTCCTCGGCCTGCACGAAGGCCTGGATGTCGATCGTCTGGGTCGCTTCCGGGTTGGCCCGGCGCAGGTCCTCGTCGGACAGCACCACGTATTCGCCATCCTCGTATTCGTAGCCCTTGACGATGTCGTCCCAGGTGACTTCCTTGCCGTTGCCCTTGTTGTAGCGCTTGAAGCCGACCGGCGAAAAATCGCGCCGGTCGAGCATCGTCAGGTCCAGGCCCTTGCTGTCCACCGCTGGATACATATCGACCGGGATGTGCACCAGGCCGAAGCTGATCGCTCCCTTCCACATGCTGCGCGCCATGACGTTCTCCTTATTCGCCGACCACGCCGGTCACCGGCAGCACGATGCCGGTGATGTAGCCCGAGCAGACGGGCGAGGCCAGGAACACATAGGCGGGCGACAGTTCTTCGGGCTGGGCCGCGCGCTTGTACGTGGTGCTGGCGCCGAATTCCTGGATGTCCTCGGCGCTCTTGTCGGCCGGGTTGAGCGGGGTCCAGACCGGGCCCGGCGCCACCGCATTCACGCGGATGCCCTGGTCGATCAGGCTGGCCGCCAGCGACATCGTGAAGGCGTGGATCGCGCCCTTGGTGGCCGAATAGTCGAGCAGCTTGCCGGACCCTTTCAGGCCGGTGACCGAGCCGGTATTGACGATCGAGGCGCCGCGCTTCAGGTGCGGCAGGACGGCGCGGGCCATGTGGAAGTACCCGTAGATATTGGTGCGGAAGGTTTCGTCGAGGCGGTCCTCGGTCAGGTCGAGCAGCGAGTCGGCGTGCTCCTGGAAGGCGGCATTGTTGACCAGCAGCTCCAGGCCGCCGAATTCCTTGACCACCTGGGCCACGGCCTCGTTGCAGAAAGCGGCGTCCTTGACGTCGCCGGCGATGGTGATGCAGCGCCGGCCTTCGGCCTCGACGCAGCGCTTGGTTTCGGCGGCGTCCTCGTGTTCGTTCAGGTACATCACGGCCACGTCGGCGCCCTCGCGCGCGAACAGCACCGCGACCGCGCGGCCGATGCCGGAATCGGCGCCGGTGACGATCGCGCGCATGCCTTCCAGCTTGCCGCTGCCCTTGTAGCCGTCGGCCATGAACTTCGGCTTGAGTGCCATCTGCGCTTCGATGCCGGGCTTGGCCAGGTGCTGGGCCGGCATCGGCGCGGCCGGCTGCTCGACGCCGGTCTGGACCGCGCTGTCGCTGTCTTCCTTCTGCCCGCTTTTCTGCATGTTCGCATCGTGCCCGTCCTGGCGGTTCTGGATGGCTTTCTGCTGGTTTGCTACTTCGTCTGGCTTGCTCATGATGTTGCTCCTTGATGGATTCATTCGACCTGGACCAGTATTCGCGCCATGCGCGCGCAAGACGGTGCGCTTCCACACATAAAATGGGCCGTTTTATGGCACACTGCGGGCACGCTTCGGGCATACCGTGGGCGCACATGCCCGGGCATGCCGTTCCGGCATGCATCGAGAAAGAGGGAGAGTAGGAATGCAGCGCGATGAAGCCAGCTGCCTGTTCGTGAATCCGGTCGGCCAGCGCCGCGCCGATTTCCAGGGCGCCTGCGAGGGCGTGTGCCGCGAGGTCAGGGTGGCCGCCGGGGCCGAGCAGGCGCGCGCCCAGCTGGCGCGTGCGCCGGCCGACCTGGTGGTGATCGACCTGGAACGCTGCGAACTGTCGCTCGACCTGGCGGCGCTCGGCGAACTGGTGCGCGCATGCGCCGGCACGCCCGTGCTGGTGCTGTGCCCGTTCACCAATGCACGCTGGCTGCCGGCGCTGATGGCCTACGGGCCGATCGACTACGCCATCGGCCCGCTGCGCGCCCAGCAGGCCCGGGCGGTGGTGAGCGCCCGGCTGCAGGCCGGGGCCACGCCGGCGCCGCCTCTGACCCCGGCCGGCGCCGAGCTCCTGACCCTGCTGGCGGTACAGTCGGCCGGCCAGCAGTCGCTGCGCGACGCCGAAGACACGATGCTGTTCGCCGAGCGCCTGTGCATGGCGCTGGCCGGCTGGCCGGGCGCGGTGCATGCGGCCCTGTTCCAGCACCGCGATGGCGACCTGCACCTGGAAGCCGAGCATGGCCTGGCGGCGCTGCAACTGGCCGATCTGCTCAAGGGGGGCGCGCGCCTGCTGCAGTCGCCGCTGCGGCATGCCTTCCCCGGCCTGCTGGCGGCGGCCACCGGCGAATTCACGCTGCTCGACGCGCCCGACAAGGCGGGCGAACCCGAACTGGCCGCGCGCCTCGACGCGCTCGGTGTCAGGATGGTGGTCGGGCTGCCGATCCCGGCCGACGGTCCGGGCGGGCCGCGCGGTTCGCTGTGCCTGCTGTTCGACCACGCGCGCCCGTTTTCGCTGGCGCAACTGCATGCCTTCGACGACCTGGCCCGGCTGGCAGGCATTGGCCTGCGCGTGGGCGAGGTCACGCGCGAAAACGAGGCGCTGCTGGCACGCGTCACCCACTTGGCCACCACCGACGCCCTGACCGACCTGGTCAACCGGCGCCACGGCGAATACCTGCTCGAAAAAGAGATCAAGCGCGCGCGCCGCTACCGCCTGCCGCTGGCGCTGATCGCCTTCGACATCGATCGCTTCAGCGCCGTCAACGACAGTTTCGGCCATCCGGTCGGCGACATCGCGCTGCGGATGGTGGCCGCCACGGCGGCGGCGCTAGTGCGCTCGAGCGATGTGCTGATCCGTTCGGGCGGCGAGGAATTCCTGGTCATCGCTCCCCATACCAGCGCGGTCGACGGCTTGCACATGGCCGAAAAGCTGCGCGCGGCGATCGAGCAGGTCGAGATTCCCGGGTGCGACCACGTGACCATCAGCCTCGGCGTGGCACAGCTGGGCGAGACCGAGAGCGGCGACTCGCTGGCGGTGCGGGTGCACGCGGCGCTGGCGCGCGCCAAGCGCGCCGGGCGCAACTGCGTCGAACTGGCCATGTCCTGATGTAGTTCAGGACACCGGGTTCGCGGCGGTGCCGTCCGGCACCGCGACGGTGCGGCTGCGCTTCTCTGGTGCGCCGCGCATGCGGGATGCATGCGGGGGGCCTGAGCGCAGCAGGTTCTTGTCGCGTGTGCCCCGCGCACACGGCTTGGCACGCATCGTGCTAATTCGTCAAGCATGCGCGATTGTCTCGATGCCCCCACCTTGAATCCGGGCCCGGCCCCGGCCTGGCAGGCCAGCCTGCGCCTCGGCTTTGCGCGTGACGGCGGCGTCACGCGCCTGCTGCGGCGCGAACACCGCGGGCCGCTCCGGGTGCAGAAAGCCCTGTATCCCGAAGGCCCTGACACCTGCCACGTGATCGTCGTGCATCCGCCCGGCGGCGTGGTCGGCGGCGACCGGCTCGACATCGCGCTCGATGCCGGCGCCGGCTGCCACGTGCTGGCGACCAGTCCGGGCGCGGCCAAGTGGTACCGGGCCAACGGCCGCGTGTCGCACGGGGCGGTGCGCCTGCACGCGGGCGCCGGCGCCGCGCTCGAGTGGCTGCCGCAAGAGACCATCTTCTATGACGCCGCCCAGGTCGAGCTCGAACACGAGGTCGACCTGGGGCCAGGCGCGACCTATATCGGCAGCGAGATCCTGTGCTTCGGCCGGCGCGCGTCCGGCGAACGCTTCGGCACGGGCCGGGTGCGCCAGCGCACGCGCATCCGCCAGGAGGGCCGCACCGTGTGGTGGGAGCAGGGCGACATGACGCCGGCCGCCATCGCCAGCCCGCTCGGCCTTGGTGGGCGTGCCGTGTGCGCTACCTTGCTGGCGGTCGGCGCGGCGGTGCCGGCGACGCTGCAGGCGGCCATGCGCGCGGCCGATCCGCTGCTCGCGCTCAGCCAGGTCAAGACGGTCTTCGTCGCGCGCCACCTGGGCGACGACAGCGAAGCGGCGCGCGCGGCCATGCTGCGCGTGTGGCAGGCCCTGCGCCCCCTGCTGCTGGGCCGTCCGGCCTGCGCGCCGCGTATCTGGACTACCTGACCAGGAGCCGACCATGGACTTGCTGCCCCGCGAAAAGGACAAGCTGCTGATCTTCACCGCTGCGCTGCTGGCCGAACGGCGCCGCGCGCGCGGCCTCAAGCTCAACTATCCGGAAGCCGTGGCCCTGATCACGGCGGCGATCATGGAAGGCGCGCGCGATGGCCGCAGCGTGGCCGAGCTGATGAGCGAGGGCACGACCGTGCTGGCGCGCGCCGACGTGATGGAAGGCGTGCCCGAGATGATCCCCGAGATCCAGGTCGAAGCGACGTTCCCGGACGGGACCAAGCTGGTCACCGTCCACCACCCGATCCCCTGATGGAGGCTCCATGATTCCCGGTGAATACCTGCTCGAGGAGGGCGAGATCGCCATCAACGCGGGCCGTCCCACGGTGGTGATCGCGGTCGACAACAGCGGCGACCGGCCGGTCCAGGTGGGTTCGCACTACCATTTTCACGAGGTGAATGCGGCGCTGCGCTTCGAGCGCGCCGCGGCGCGCGGCATGCGCCTGAACATCGCAGCCGGCACCGCGGTGCGTTTCGAGCCGGGCCAGCGGCGCACGGTGGAACTGGTCGCGCTGGGCGGCGCGCGCGCAGTGTACGGTTTCCAGGGGCGCATCGATGGTCCGCTGGATGCGCCGCAGGACGGCGCGCCGCCCGCGGGAGACGCATGATGGCGACGATCGGGCGCCAGGCCTACGCCGACATGTACGGCCCCACCACGGGCGACCGCATCCGCCTGGCCGACACTGCGCTGTTCATCGAGATCGAGCGCGACTACGCGACCTATGGCGAAGAAGTGAAGTTCGGCGGCGGCAAGGTGATCCGCGACGGCATGGGCCAGTCGCAACTGCCGCGCGCCGGGGTGATGGACACCGTCATCACCAACGCCGTGATCGTCGACCATTGGGGCATCGTCAAGGCCGACATCGGCATCAAGGATGGCCTGGTCGCCGGCATCGGCAAGGCCGGCAACCCGGGCATCCAGCCCGGCGTGACGATGGCGATCGGTGGCGCGACCGAAATCATCGCCGGCGAAGGCATGATCGTCACCGCCGGCGGCATCGACGCCCACATCCATTTCATCTGTCCGCAGCAGATCGACGAAGCGCTGGCATCGGGCATCACCACCATGCTGGGCGGCGGGACCGGGCCGGCGGTCGGCACCGCCGCCACCACCTGCACCCCCGGCGCCTGGCATATCGCGTCGATGCTCAGGGCCGCCGACGCCTTCCCGATGAACCTGGGTTTCCTGGGCAAGGGCAATGTCAGCCAGCCGCGCCCCCTGGAAGAACAGATCGCGGCCGGCGCCATCGGCCTGAAGCTGCACGAGGACTGGGGCTCGACCCCGGCCGCGATCGACAACTGCCTGGCGGTGGCCGAGCGCATGGACGTGCAGGTGGCGCTGCACTCGGACACGCTCAACGAGGCGGGCTTTCTCGAGTCGACCGTGGCCGCGCTCAAGGGCCGCACCATCCACACCTTCCACACCGAAGGTGCGGGCGGCGGCCATGCACCGGACATCATCGCCGCGGTGGGCCTGAGCAACGTGCTGCCGTCGTCGACCAACCCGACCCGCCCGTTCACCGTCAACACGCTCGACGAACACCTCGACATGCTGATGGTCTGCCACCACCTCGACGCGGGCATTGCCGAGGACGTGGCATTCGCCGAGTCGCGGATCCGGCGCGAGACCATCGCCGCCGAGGACATCCTGCACGATATCGGCGCGATTTCGATGATGTCGTCCGATTCGCAGGCCATGGGCCGGGTGGGCGAAACCATCATGCGCACCTGGCAGACCGCGCACAAGATGAAGCTGCAGCGCGGCGCGCTCGAGGGCGACAGCAGCCGCAGCGACAACGCGCGGGTGAAACGCTACATCGCCAAGTACACGATCAACCCTGCCATCACCCACGGCATCGCGCACGCGGTCGGCTCGCTGGAAGTGGGCAAGATCGCCGACATCGTGCTGTGGCGCCCGGCGTTCTTCGGGGCCAAGCCGTCGATGGTGCTCAAGGGCGGCATGATCGCGGCCGGCCTGATGGGCGACCCGAACGCGTCGATCCCGACGCCGCAGCCGGTCCACTTCCGCCCCATGTTCGGCGCCTTCGGCGGCGGCCTGCGCACCTCGTTCACCTTCGTGTCGCAGGCGGCCTTCGATGCCGGCGTGGCGCGCGACCTCGGACTGGTGAAAACCGTGATCCCGGTGCGCGGCACGCGCGCTCTGGGCAAGCGCGACATGATCCATAACGACGCCACCCCGCACATGGAGGTGGACCCGGAAACCTACGAGGTGCGCGCCGACGGCCGCCTGCTGGTGTGCGAACCCGCAGCCTTGCTGCCGCTGGCGCAGCGCTACTTCCTGTTCTGAAAGGGCAGCATGCTGTCACTGCATACGAAGATCGACCGGGCCGACGTCGTGCATGACGTGCTGGTGCTGCCGTACGACGCGCGCGAGCGCTGCCGCCAGCGCGTCACGCTGGCCTCGGGTGAAGAGGTGGCGCTGTTCCTGGTGCGCGGCACGGTATTGCGCGACGGCGATCTGCTGACGGGCACGGGCACTGGTGCGGGCCAGGGCACGAGCGCAGGCATGAGCGCAGGCATGAGTGAAATGCGCGTCGTGCGGGTGGAAGCGGCGCCCGAACCCACCTACCTGATCCGCTGCGACGATCCGGCCCTGCTGGCGCGCTGCGCCTTCCACCTGGGGAACCGCCACACGCAGACCCAGGTCGGGCCGGGTTGGCTGCGCATCCGCGTCGACCCGGTGCTCAGGGACATGGTGGTGGGGCTGGGCGCGCAGGTCGTCGAGGAGCGGGCGAAGTTCGAACCCGAGGCCGGCGCGTATGCGGGCGGCCACGGCCATGCCCACGATTCGCTGCTGGCGCCGGTGCCGCTGCGCCAGAAGATCCACCGGCCGTCGGACCCGGCATGAACGCGGCCGCGCTGCTGCACCTGCTGCAGTTCGCCAGCCCGGCGCTGCCGATCGGTGGCTACAGCTATTCGCAGGGCCTCGAGACCGCGCTGGAAGATGGCCTGGTGCACGACGCCGACAGTGCGCGCGCCTGGATCGCGCGCTGCCTCGACGAAGTTGCGGCGCGCTGGGATGCGCCGCTGTTGTGGCGCATGCTCAAGGCGTTCGAAGCGCGCGATGGCGCTGCCGTGCGCGCCTGGGGCGACTGCTTCCTGGCCGCGCGCGACACGGCCGAACTGCGCGCCGAAACGGTCCAGATGGGCTATTCGCTGGCGCGCCTGGTCGAGGAGCTGGGCGTGGCCGACACGGGTGTGCTGGGCGCGGACATCACGCTGCCGCTGGCGTATGCCTGCGCGGTGGACGCCCTGGCCATCGGCCATGAAGAAGCGCTGCTGGCGATGCTGTTCGCCTGGGCCGAGAACCAGGTGCTGGTGTGCGTGAAGTCGGTGCCGCTCGGCCAGGTGGCGGGCCAGCGCATGCTGCTGTCGCTGCGGCCCGCGATCGAAGCGGCGGCGGTGACGGCGCGCGGGCTTGCCGACGCCGAACTGTCGAACTGGACGCCGGGACTGTCGCTGCTGTCGATGCGCCACGAGGTGCAGCACGGCCGCTTGTATCGCTCATGAATACCGCTCATGAATACCGCTCATGAGTACCGCTCATGAGTACCGCTCATGAAACACCGTTGACACGAAAGGGCAGCATGACACCATCGAATCCGCTACGGGTCGGCATCGGCGGGCCGGTCGGCTCGGGCAAGACCGCACTGTGCGAAATGCTGTGCCGGCACCTGCGCGAGCGCTACGACATGGCGGTGATCACCAACGACATCTACACCCGCGAGGACATGGATATCCTGCTGCGCGCCGGGGCCCTGCCGCCCGAGCGCCTGATGGGCGTCGAGACCGGCGGCTGCCCGCACACGGCGATCCGCGAGGACGCCTCGATCAACCTGGAAGCGATCGCGCGCCTGCAGGCCGATTTCCCGGCCCTAGAACTGGTGCTGGTCGAATCGGGCGGGGACAACCTGGCGGCCACCTTCAGCCCCGAATTGTCCGACCTGACCCTGTACGTGATCGACGTCGCCGGCGGCGAGAAAATCCCGAGGAAAGGCGGGCCGGGCATCACGCGCTCGGACCTCCTGATCATCAACAAGACCGACCTGGCGCCGCACGTTGGCGCCGACCTCGGGATCATGGCCGAGGATGCGCGCCGCCAGCGCGGCGCGCGCCCGTTCGTGTTTACCAACCTGCGCACCGGCGACGGGGTCGACGCCGTGGTCGCCTTCATCCGCACCCAGGGATTGCTCGACCACCCACGAGGAGAACCACGATGAACAGAATCACCGTAGCCGCCTGCGCGCTGTTGCTGGCATTGCCCGCGGCGGCGCACCCCGGCCATGGCCCGGACACCGGCGTCATGGCCGGCCTGCTGCATCCGCTGACCGGGATCGACCACCTGCTGGCGCTGCTCGCGGTGGGATTGTGGAGCCGGCAGCAGCGCCAGGGCATGGTGCTGGCGCCGACCTTCCTGGTCATGATGGCGCTGGGCGCGGCCAGCAGCGCCGGTGTCGACCTGCCGGCGCTGGAACTGTCGATCGCGGCCACCGTGCTGCTGCTTGGCGCCGTGGCAGCCTGCGCGCCCGCGTGGCAGCGGCGGGTAGCGCCGCAGGCGGCGGTAATCGTGGTCGCCCTGTGCGCCTTCGTGCACGGCCTGGCGCACGGCAACGAGCTGGCCGGCATGGCCAGCGGGGCGGGCTTCATCCTGGCCAGCACGCTGGTCATGCTGGCCGGCGCGTGCACGGGTGAACGCGTGCGCCGCCTCGCCGGCGCGGCGATCGGTGCGGCCGGCGTCTGGCTGGTGGCGCTGGCGGCCTGACCGGGGCATCACGGGACGGCCCCGGGGCGGCCCGGGGGAGGGCGGCAGCCGGTGGCATGCCAATTATGCTACCCTCGCGGTTTCTCGAATCAAGCACTCTTCATGCTTCAATGGCTGCGGCAGTACCGGCGCGCCGCGTTGCCGGGCGATATCAGCGCCGGCATCGTGGTGGCGATGATGATGATCCCCCAGGGCATGGCGTATGCCATGGTGGCCGGGCTGCCGCCGGTGGTCGGCATCTACGCCAGCATTTTCCCGCCACTGCTGTACGCGCTGTTCGGCACCAGCTCGACCCAGTCGGTCGGGCCGATGGCGATCATCTCGCTGATGACGGCGTCCACGCTGGCCCCGCTCGCGGCGCCCGGCAGCGCCCTGTACGGCGTGCTGGCGGCGCAGCTGGCCTTCATGTCGGGAGCGGTGCTGCTGGCCTGTGGCCTGCTGCGCATCGGCTTCCTGGCCAACTTCTTTTCGCGTCCCGTGATGAGCGGCTTCACCATCGGCTCGGCGACGCTGATCGCCTGGGGCCAGCTGCGCACGCTGCTGGGCGGCGCGCCGTTCGATCCGCACTGGCCCAGCGTCGCCCTGGGCCTGGGTTCGCTGGCGCTGCTGCTGGCGGCGCGCTCCCACCTGGCGCCTGTATTGCGCTGGCTGCGCCTGCGAGCCGCGCTGGCCGACATTGGCGCCAAACTGGCGCCGATGGTCGTGGTGCTGGGCGCGACCGCGCTGGTGCCGCTGCTGGGCCTGGGTGCGCTGGGCGTGGACACGGTCGGCAGCGTGCCGGCCGGGCTGCCGGGCCTGAATCTGGCCACCTCCGGCGCGCACTGGCAGGCCTTGCTGCAGCCGGCGCTGCTGACCGGCTTCATGGTCTTCCTGATCAGCATGTCGGGCGCCCAGGCGCTGGCGCTCAAGCGCGGCGGCGAAACGCTGTCGAGCAACCGCGAGCTGGTCGGCCTGGGCGCGGCCAACGTGGGCAGCGCGCTCACCGGCGGCTTTCCCGTCACCGGCAGCATCTCGCGTTCGGCGGTGAATTTCGCGGCCGGTGCCAACACCCAGCTGGCCAGCGTGATCACCGCCGGCCTGCTGGCATTGGCGCTGGTGGCGCCGACCGGCTGGCTGGCGTTCCTGCCGCTGCCGACGCTGGCCGCGACCATCATCGTCGCGGTGCTCGGCATGCTCGACCTGTCGACGCTGCGCACCGCCTGGCGCTACGACCGCGCCGACGCCGCCGCGCTGCTGGCCACCGCCGGCGGCGTGCTGGTGCTGGGCGTGGAAGCGGGCGTGGTGGTCGGGGTGGCGCTGTCGATGGGCTCCATCATCTGGCGCGCCAGCCGTCCGCACATCGCGGTGCTGGGCCGCATCCAGGGCACCGAACACTTTCGCAACGTCGAGCGCTACACCGCCGAGACCACACCCGGCCTCTTGCTGCTGCGGGTCGACGCCGGCCTGTTCTTCGGGAACGTCGAGGCGGTGAACGAGCGCATCGACGAGGAACTCGAAGCCCATCCCGGCACGCGCCACCTGGTGCTGGTGCTGTCGGCGGTGAATACCATCGACACCTCGGCCCTGTTCGCGCTGGGCGAACTGAATGCGGCGCTGGGCGCGCGCGGCGTCACGCTGCACCTGGCCGAGGTCAAGGGACCGGTGATGGACCGGCTGCGGCACAGCGACCTGCTGGAGGCGCTCAGCGGACAGGTGTTCCTGAGCGCGGCGATGGCCTGGGATGCGCTGGCACGCGCCGATGGGGCGGGCATGGCGCGTGGCGCGCGGCCCCCGGAATGAGCGTGCGGCTGCGCACGACGGGCCCGGCCCGGGGCTCGGTCGAAACCGCCCCGAAATCAGGCCGCTCAGGCCCGGCGGCGTTCCGGATCGCGCGGAGCCAGTTCGATCGGCGCCGCGTTCTGCGGATACAGCGCCGTCACGTCCTGGTACACGGCGCGGATCGCGCCCATGTCGCGCTCGTAGTCGCCGGTCAGGTCGAGCGTGTCGACCAGGCGCAGTTCTTTCCTGCCGTAGTCGAAGCAGACCAGCAGCAGCGGCACGTTGGCGGTGCGCGCCAGGTGGTAGAAGCCGCTCTTCCAGTGCGGGCGGTAGGCGCGCGTGCCTTCCGGCGTGATGCCGACCCAGCACCATTTCTGGTTCAGCATGCGGTCGGCCAGCTGGCGCGTGGCGCCCATCGGCGCGCGGCGGTCGACCGCGATGCCGCCCCAGTGGCGCAGCAGGCGGCCCATCGGACCGCGAAACAGGGAATCCTTGGCCAGCCAGCCGAACGGCACGTCCATCGCCCACGTCGCGATCATCCCGATCGGGAAATCCCAGTTCGAGGTATGCGGGTAGATCACCGCGATGCCATGCGGTCCCGGCAGCGGCTTGAAGAAGATCTTCCAGCCGAACAGTTGCAGCACGCGCAGCGCAAGGCGCTGGCGCCGGGTGGGCAGGGTGGCGGGACGCAGCAGGTAGTCGTTCATGGATCTCCGAAAAGGGTGTGGCAGCCTGTCAAGACGCGGTACGCGCCACGCATATGCGGGCGGCCGAACGCGCGATTCTAGCCGGAGCGGGGGAGGGGGACAAGCGAAAATACTGGCAGGCGGCATGCGCTGTGGTTATGATGCCGCTGCCGAAATGGCAAGGGAATGACCAACAAACCGGATGGGCAAACGATGGACATCACGATATATCACAATGCGCGCTGCGGCACCTCGCGCAACACGCTGGCCGCGATCCGCGCAGCCGGCCACGAACCGCAGGTTGTCGACTACCTGGCGAACCCGCCGTCGCGCGCCGCACTCGCCGCAATGATCGGGGCGGCCGGCCTGGGCGTCGTCGATGCGGTGCGCAGCAAGGAAAGCCTGTTCGCCGAGCTGGGTCTGGACCGGCCGGGCGTTGGCGACGCCGCGCTGCTGGACGCGATGGTCGCGCATCCGGTACTGATCAACCGTCCGTTCGTGGTCACGCCGAAGGGTACGCGCCTGTGCCGGCCGTTCGAGCTGGTGCACGAGATCCTGTAACACCGAAGCATCAGCCGCCGTCCTGGCGCAAATGCACCGGGTCGCCCGCCACCGCGTACACGGTATTGTCATGCAGGCGGGCGGCGCCGGGGGCCTTGATGCCGTGCATGGAGGGACAAGCGGGCGGCCCGATGTCGTGCACCGTGTTGCCGCTCAGTGCCGCGCCCACCGCGGCGCGCACGGTATCGACGGCGATCCCGGCGCCGCCCCGGTCTTCGCAGGGCGGGTCGATGCCGATGTGGTGGATGCGGTTATGGTGCACGCCATTGTGCGCGCCGGCCACGCGGATGCCATTGAGCCAGCGGGCGCCGCTCTGGTACTGGGCGCCGTCGATCTCGAAGCCGACGATGTCGACATGGTCGCCCAGGTTGTCCCAGGCCGACGTCTGGCGCGCATCGAGCGGCGGCACGATGCGTGCGCCCCAGCGCGCGCTGCTCTGGAACAGGATGCGCGCTTCGCGGGTGCCGTGGGCGGTGCTGCGCACCCCGCCCGAATACACGCCGGGGGCAACGTGCACCGTGGTGCCGGACGTGGCGACCTGGGCCGCGCGCGCCAGTGTGCGGAACGGTTCGGCGGATGTGCCGGGGTCGCTATCGTTGCCGCCCGGCGCCACGTACACGTGGGTGCGCACCACCTCGGGAATGACGAGCCGGCCGCCTTCGCCATCGCGCCCGCTACAGGCGATCAGTAGCGACCCTGCAAGCATGCCGAGCATGCCGAGCATGCCGAGCAGCAGTGCGCAGCGGCGCAGGTACGCCGCAGCGGATGGGGCAGTGGGTTGGCGCATTGCATCCTCGTCATGGCAGCGGCGACCCGACCAGTGTGGCGCGCATCGCGCCGATGCAATGCCGGTTTGCTCAATCTCGTTCTTGAACGGATACCACGACCGGCAGGTAGGTATCGAGGAATTCGGTCGGCATGCGCTTCGGCCGGCCGCTCGTGATCTCGATGCAGACCAGTTCCCAGCGTCCGCGCAGGACGGTCGCGCCGTCGCTGTCGCGCACCAGCTGGAAACGCCGCTCCATCGACAGGCGGCCATCGCCGCCCACCAGCCAGGTCGCCAGGCGGAGCGGCTCGCCGAGCACGGTCGGCAGCAGGTAGTCGTAGGCGCCGTGGCGGATCGCCATTGCCCGGTCGAGACGCCGGTAGTCGTCCAGAGACAGGCCGAGCGACCTGGAATGGGCCCAGCCGGCCTGCTCGCACCAGCGCACGTAGACGGCGTTGTTGGTGTGGTTCAGGCCATCGATGTCGCCGGCAGCCGGGGTGACGGGCAGGATGAACGGTTGTGGATAGTCCCAGGTCACGGCAGTGTCTCTTTCAGTCAGGCTTGAATTCGGCCGAACTCGGGCAGGGGATGGCCCCGGCCGCGCCGTCGCCGCCGCGCGTGTCGAACAGGTCGGCTCCGCCGCCTTCGGCGCCGCCGATGCGCGGGCGCACCTGGCCGCCGGTGCGGCACCAGACCTTGCCGTTGAGTCGAAAACGGTAGATGACAGTGCCGTCGAGCGCGGTGTAGCTGTCCGATACGAGCGTGCGCGAGGTGTCGTTACGGGCGCCCTCGACGCCGCTTACGAAGCGGTTCCAGGGCGTGTCGGGCGATGTCAATGGCGCGAGCTTGCCGCCGCGTAGTGCGTGGTCGGCGGCGCCCGCAGCACTGCGGGCGCGGCTGGCGGTCGATTCGCCGGAGGGATCGGCTGGCGCCGCGAACGGATCGGCCGGCGCCCGGACATCGCTGGCCGGCGCCGCTTCCGCGCTGTCCAGCGCCGGCGCCGGCGCCACCGTGATCGCGCGGGATTCTGCGCCTGCCGCCGCGCCTGCCGCTGCGCGTGCCGGTGCGCGCGCCGGCGCCGGTGGACGCGCGTTCGGGGCGGCGGCTGGGGCGGGGCGCGCCGGCAGCAGTACCGGCACGATGATGAATTCGCGCAGCGCCGGGGCCGCCACGGCATCATCGCGCCAGGCGAAGGTGGCCGACGACGTCAGCCACCACCACGTGGCCAGCAGGTGCACGGCCAGCACCAGCAGCAGCGGCGCCGCCGCTGGCCGCCGTCGAGGCCAGGCGGCAAGCGCGGCCGCCGCGTCGCCGGCTGCCATCGATCAGCCTTTCGGGATCGTCAGCGCATCCTTGATCGCTACGCAGCGCTGGTCTTCCTGCAGCGTGTCGAGCAGCGAGCGGCGCGTGAAGGCCGACAGGTCCTTCAGCGCGGCCGAGGCGCGGCTCAGGCGCTGGACGCTTTGCGCCGTGCAGGTGGCCGGGATCATCGTCACCGCGAAGGTGCGCATGTACACCGGCCCGGCCGCCTTGTCGATCGCGGGCAGGCGCGCCAGGCGCGCGTCGGCGCTGGCGGCGTCCAGCTTGCCCTGCTCGGCCGGGAACACGTTGACCATCGCGGTGCGGATGCGCGAGAACGGCAGCGGGGACTTGAGGTCTTCGATCTTCGCCACCCACTCTTCCTTGACCTTCGGGTCGGGCCGGCCGGCCGCCGCAGCCACTGCCGCGATCTGGCCGGCGTCGGACTTGTCGCGTGCCGCCTCGCGCGCGAGCAATGCCGCCGCGCCCTGGTAGTCGAAGCGATTCAGGCGGGCGACGATCGACCAGCGCAGTTCCTGGCCGATCTGCATGCCGTGGGCGTCGGTCTTGCCGTCCAGCAGACCGGCCAGGCGCGCCAGTCCCGCAGGGCTGCTGGCAATGCCGACGTAGTGGTTGAACCAGTGACGCTGGAAGTCGGGCTTGCCCTGGTGGGCGCGCACGCCATCCCAGGCCATCGCCTCGAGCTTCGCGCCCGTCTGCTTCGCCCACGCATTGTCCAGGCCCATGGCGTCGAGATAGTGCTTCGACTGGGTGACCTTGTCCAGCACGCCGGACAGCAGGTTGTAGTCGGTCTCCCGGGGCGCGTTGTTCAGGGCGACATCGATGAATTCGTTGAGCGGCAGCTGCACGTCGCGCACGCTGTCCCACAGGGTTTGCCACAGCATCGCGCGCAACAGCGGATCGTCGACGCTGGCCAGGCTGGTGCGCGCGGTGTCGAACGAGCGCTTGTCCATCCGGACCTTGGCAAAGCCCCAGTCCTCGTAGTTCGGGTACACCAGGTCGGGACAGGCGGCGCCGTTCATGTCGGGCACCGCGGTGCGCGCGCCGGTGTACGTCACCGGCACGTTCTTCACCAGCGTCAGTTTGCCGTCATCGAGCCTGAACGCGGCCACCTGCACGCGCTGCTCGCGCAGCGTCGGCAGGTCCTTGCCCGGGGCCGTCTGCGCCAGGCTGAAATCCGTGATCTTGCCGCTGCTGCAGCTGTAGGTGGCGGCGATGGTGTTCACGCCGGCGTTGTACAGCCACTGGTCGGTCCAGGCGGTCAGGTCGCGGCCGGCGGTCTGGCCGAGCGTCGAGATGAAATCGTCCAGCGTCGCGTTCTGCCACGAATACTTGACCAGGTAGTTGTGCACGCCCTTGCGGAAGGTCTCTTCGCCCAGCAGGTGGCGCAGCTGCTTGAGCGCGGCGCCGCCTTTCGAGTAGGTGATCGCGTCGATATTGTCGAACGCGTTGCTCGACGACGGCACCGGCACCTCGATCGGATGGGTGCTCGCGGTCTGGTCCTGGGTGTAGGCGCGCTGCTTGCCGCCCATGTAGAACTTCTGCCACGATTCCTTGTATTCGGTCGATTCGGCGGTGGCCAGGATGCCCATGAACGAGGCGAAGCTCTCGTTCAGCCACAGGCCGTTCCACCACTTCATGGTGACCAGGTTGCCGAACCACTGGTGCGCCATCTCGTGCATGATCACTTCGGTCATCGACTGCTTCTGGTCGCGCGGCATGTCGGCGCCCAGGTAGCGCGCCTCGGCGAAGGTGATCGCGCCGGCGTTTTCCATCGCGCCGTACAGGAAGTCGGGCACGATCAGCTGGTCGTACTTCTCGAACGGATACGGGATGCCGAAGTACTCCTCGAAGAAGCCCATGCCGGCCTTGGTCTGGCGGAACCAGTCGGCGGGCACCACCTGCTTGGCCACCGACTGGCGCGCGAACAGGCGCATCGGGTACTTGCCGCTGTTGTCTTCCCAGACCTGGTAGGGACCCGCGTGCAGCGAGAAGTTGTAGGGGCTCAGGCGCTTGGTCTGCTTGAAGGTCCAGCGGCGGCTGGCGCCGGCGTCCTCGATCTTCGTTTCACGGGTGGTGGTGACCACGTGCCAGTCTTTCGGCGCGGTGACGCTCACCGTGTAGCTGGCCTTCAGGTCGGGCTGGTCGAACAGCGCGAACATCTGCTGCGCCGCGACCGGCTCGAAGTGCGAATAGGTGTACACCTTGCCGTCGACCGGGTCGACCATGCGGTGCAGGCCTTCGCCGTTGGTGCTGTGGGCGCGCTCGTAGGCGACGGTGACGGTATTGCGGCCCTTGACCAGCGCGCCCGGTTCGATGGTGATGAACCAGTCGTTGTAGCGGGTCGGGACCGGCTTGCCGTTGGCGCTGACCGATTTCACCTTCGCCTTGTTCAGGTCGAGGGTGACGGCGGAACCGGTGTCCTTCAGGTCGAAGGTCACGGTGGTGGTGCCGGCGAAGGTTTCCTTGCCGGTCAGGGTGAAGTCCAGCACGTAGTCGACGTTGGCGATGCGCGCGGAGCGGGCGAAGGCGTCGTCCTGGGACAGGTACGCGGTTTCGGCGCGGGCCGGGGCGGCGCCAGGCTGGGCCTGGGCGGCGGCGCCGAACGTCAGGGCGGAAGCGATGGCAAGGGCCATCACGCGGTGTGCTGGAAAGTTCACTATGGTTCCTCTCACGGATAGTCGCGTCTGAAGTGCGCGGCATGATAATTTCGCAAGAATAGCATGGGCGTTTCTTGCTGAGTATCCATTCATGGCATTACATGCCATGCATATGCCAGACAGAGGAATCGTCAATACATGAAAAAACGGGACCCGAAGGTCCCGTTTTAGATGCTGTCAGGCGATCAGGCCGGCAGCGCCGGATAGTCGGTGTAGCCCAGCGCGCCCGGTGCGTAGAACGTGTCGGTATTCGGCGCGTTCAGCGGCGCGCCCTGCTGCAGGCGGCGCGGCAGGTCCGGGTTCGAGATGAACAGCTGGCCCCACGAGACGGCGTCGGCGGTGCCGTTGGCGACCAGTTCCTCGGCCTGTTCTTTCGTGAGCTGCTGGTTGGCGATCCAGACGCCGCCGAATTCCTTCTTGATCATCGGTCCCAGCATGTCCGGGCCCTGGGCCTCGCGGGTGAAGATGAAGGCGATCTTGCGCTTGCCCAGTTCGCGCGCCACGTAGCCAAAGGTATCACGCGGGGTCGAGTCGCCCATGTCGTGCGAATCGCGGGCCGGCGCCAGGTGCATGCCGACGCGGTCGGCGCCCCAGACATCGATGCAGGCGTCGGTCACCTCGAGCATCAGGCGGGCGCGGTTCTCGATCGGGCCGCCGTAGGCGTCGGTGCGCTGGTTGGTGGAATCCTGCAGGAACTGGTCAAGCAGGTAGCCGTTGGCGCCGTGCACCTCGACGCCGTCGAAACCGGCCTTCTTGGCGTTTTCGGCGCCCTTGCGGTAGGCGGCGACGATGCCGGCGATTTCATCGAGCGCCAGCGCGCGCGGGGTGACGTAGCCGCGCTTCGGGCGCACCAGGCTGACGTGGCCTTGCGGCTGGATCGCCGACGGCGCCACCGGCAGCTCGCCGTTCAGGAAAACCGGATCCGAGATGCGGCCGACATGCCACAGCTGCAGGAAAATGCGGCCACCGGCCTTGTGCACGGCGTCGGTGACGATCTTCCAGCCTTCGACCTGTTCATCGAGCCAGATGCCCGGGGTGTCGGCATAGCCCACGCCCATCGGGGTGACCGAGGTCGCTTCGGACAGGATCAGGCCCGCCGAGGCGCGCTGCACGTAGTACTCGGCCATCAGCGCGTTGGGCACGCGCGCGCCGCCGTCGGCGCGCGAGCGGGTCAGCGGGGCCATGATGATGCGGTTCGGCAGTTCGAGAGCGCCTACCTTGATCGGGTCAAACATCGTCGTCATTGTGGTTCCTATAGTCCGTCGTTCAATTGCGCGAGGAAGGCCTGGATGGTTTCCTCGTTGCGTTGGTAAAAGACCCATTGGCCGACGCGGCGCGTGCTCACCAGCGCGGCCTTCTGCAGCGTCGCCAGGTGGGCCGACACGGTCGATTGCGACAGGCCGGCCTGCTTGTCGATCAGCTTGCAGCACACGCCAAATTCCAGTGGGTGCTCCTGGTCGCTGAAGTGGCAGTGCGGATCCTTGAGCCACTGCAGGATCTGGCGCCGCACCGGGTTGGCCAGCGCCTTGTGAATCGCGTCGATGTCCATGGGTCCTGGTATCTGTATCGGAAAATAGCGATCCGAATATCGTCATCTTACGATATTCGAACGGAGTCTGCTGGCGGCGCCTCGATACGCCGCCGAAACGGGCTGGATCAGCCGTGCTCGCGGCCGAACGACGGGTTCGGACGGGTCAGGTAATACCACTCGGTATTGGCGGCGGCGCTGGCGGCCGGGAACAGGATGCGTCCGCTGAATTCGGCCAGCACCGGGGTGCCGTCGGCACGGGTGCCGATGCGTTCGCCCTCGGCCACCGCGTCGAAGCTCTTCCAGGGGCGTTCGAAGGTGTCGCCTTCGTGCAGCTTGTCATACACGACCACCATCGACAGCGCTTCCATGTCGTCGAACGGCGTCGGCGCCGGATCCTCGCCCGCCACCAGGCCCAGGTGCACCAGCGTGTTCATGATGGCGCGGTAGGCCACCTCGGGGGAGGTCGGGTCGTCGTGCTGGCCGCATTCGAGCGTCAGTGCGAAGCCGCCCGTGCTGCGCATGTATTCGGTGGTGCCGACGCCGTAGCGCAGCACCGTTTCCAGTTCCTCGGCATTGCGGCTGCGGCGTTGCACGCCGTCGCCATAGGTTGCCAGCCAGCCGTCGACGAACCGCCGCACGCCCAGGCGGCGCGCCCAGGCGCGTTCTTTTTGCGCGTGCCGGAACGGCTGCAGCGCGCCGTCGTTGTCGAGCGGGCCGACCATCACGAACGGCTCGCCGCCGGTCGCCGCGAACGAATGCAGATCGAGCAGCACGTCGTGCTGCGCCAACAGCGGGCACAGCCAGTTGCCGACCTGGTCTTCGAAATCCTGCGGCTGCGCTTTCGGAAACAGGTCGCGGTTCAGGTTGCGATCGCCGTTGCGGGTGTTCTGCGCATAGGCCAGCGGGTTCACGACCGGCACGAACGTGACGCTGCCGGCGGCGATGTGCAGTGCGCCGCTGTCGAGTTGCTCCATCACGCGCCGGATCGCCACCGTGCCGCATTTTTCGTTGCCGTGGGTCGCGCCCATGATAATGACGCGCGGACCGGCCTGCAGGCCGGTATAGTTGACGGATTTGAACTGGTACGGGCGAGCGATGGTCATGGGGAAGCGGGTGAATTGGTGGTGCCGGTATTCTATCGGACATTGCGGCGGGCAGTGGCGGATGGTGACGGGGAGGGCAGGGCGATGAGCAGCGCGCGTATCCATGGACTCGACACGCTGCGCGCGCTGGCCGTCACGCTGGTGGTGCTGCATCACTATGTGCTGTTCGTGTCGCATGCGCCCACCTTCGGCTGGGTCGGCGACATCGGCTGGGTCGGCGTCGACCTGTTCTTCGCGCTGTCGGGCTATTTGATCGGCAACCAGATCTTCAAGGCGACCGCCAGTGCCGAGGGGCTGTCCTTGCCGCGCTTCTATGCACGCCGTTTCCTGCGCACGCTGCCGAACTACTGGGTGGTGCTGGCGCTGTACTTCATGCTGCCGGCGTTTCGCAACGGCGCGTCGCTGGTGCCCGCCTGGGAATACCTGCTGTTCGTGCAGAACATCGGGCTCATGCCGGGCACCGCGTTCTCGCACAGCTGGTCGCTGGCGATCGAGGAGCAGTTCTATGTGCTGCTGCCGGCGCTGGCGCTGCTGGGCGCCTGGTTCGGCGGGTCGGTGCGGCGTGCTCCCTGGCTGCCCTGGGTCCTGATCGCGCTGCTGGTCGTCGCCGGCATGCTGGTGCGCGCCGCCCTGTGGCGCGACGTGGTCGATGGGCAGGAATACTGGATGCGCAACTATTTCCAGTTCATCTACTACGCCAGCTGGTGCCGGGTCGACGAACTGCTGGCCGGTGTGGCGCTGGCGCTGCTCAAGAATCACCATCCGGCGGCCTGGGCTGGACTCGCGCGGCGCGGCAACCTGATGGGCGCGCTCGGCGTGCTGGTGTCCGGCGGGGCATTCTGGTTCTTTCTCCAGGACCGCTACGCCTTCCCCCAGACCGTGTTCGGCTTGCCGCTGCTGGCACTGGGTTTTGCGCTGCTGATCGTGGCGGCGGTGGCGCCCGGGTCGCTGCTGCAGCGGCTGCGCGTGCCGGGTGCGGCGTCGCTCGCGCTGTGGTCGTATGCGATCTACCTGATGCACCGGCCGATGTCGGTGATCGGGGCGCGCTGGATGGAAGCGCAAGGGTTCGGGCCGGCGTCGCTGGCCGGGATCGTCTCGTCGCTGCTGTTGTCGGTGGCGACTGGCTGGCTGCTGTACCGGCTGGTCGAGACGCCGTTCATGGCGCTGCGGGAGCAGTATGTGCCGACCCATGCAAAGCGTTCTCCGGCGCTGCGCCCGCCCGCCGTCGGCGCCGAAAAAGCTTGAATACGAGGCTACACTTCACTACACTCCATATATGGATCATATATGGAGTGAGTAATGGGTATCGTCAACATCGAAGAAGAGCTGCACGACCAGCTGCGCAAGGCCAGCGGCGTCTCGTGCCGCTCGATCAACGCGCAGGCCGCGTTCTGGATCAAGATCGGCATGCTGTCCGAAACCAATCCGACCATGAGCTTCAACGAGATCGTGGGACGGGAACTGCGCGCCGCCGGGGTGGCCGCCGAGGCGATCCGGGTAGCGTCGGCATGACCAAGCGCCCCGAACAAGTCGCCCTGATGGCCGATGCGGGCCAGCTGCTGGCTAGCGTGTTCGCCCATCTGGACACGCTGACGCTGGCCGGCATGTCGACCATGGAAGTCAACGACCTGGTCGAGCGCTTCATCGTGAACGACCTGCAGGCGCGGCCCGCCAGCAAGGGCCAGTATGGATACGCCTACGCGCTCAATTCCTCGCGCAACCAGGTCGTGTGCCACGGCGTGCCGTCGGCCACCGAGATCCTGCAGGACGGCGACATCGTCAACTTCGACATCACGCTCGAGAAGAACGGCTACATCGCCGACTCCAGCAAGACCTATCTGGTCGGCGCGGTGTCGGCGCAGGCGCGCAGGCTGGTCGAGGTGACTTACGAGGCCATGTGGAAGGGCATCCGCGCGGTGCGGCCCGGCGCCCAGCTGGGCGACATCGGTTACGCGATCGAGCGCCACGCGCGCAAGCACGGTTACACGGTCGTGCGCGAATACTGCGGCCACGGGATCGGCCGCGAAATGCACGAGCCGCCGCAGGTGCTGCACTGGGGGCGGCCCAAGACCGGCCTGGTGCTGCGCGAGGGGATGGTGTTTACCATCGAGCCGATGCTCAATGGCGGACGCAGTGCGGTCGAGACCGGGGACGACGGCTGGACGGTCGTCACCTGCGACGGCGAATTGTCGGCGCAGTTCGAGCATACGGTGGCGGTGACGCGCAATGGCGTGCAGGTGCTGACGCTGCGCGCGGACGAGCGGGCGCCGCAGTGATGTCGTCGGTCGCGCGGATGCGTGCGCACCTGTTCCCGGGCGTGGACCTGGCGCTGCTTCGCACACATCCCGGCCGGCATTGGCGGCCATGATGTCGATGACAAGTGGCTGCGGTATGTCGCGTTCAAGCTCGGTGCCCGCGACACGGGCGGCTGAGACGCGGCCTCAGCGCCCGGCTTCGATCACCCCGAACCCCGCCGGCGCATCGCCCAGAAACGCCAGCACGGCATGCGCCTGGATGTTGGCGTCATACCCGACATTGGCCGCGATCGCCGCGCGCAGTCCTGGCACGATGTCGGGCGTGTGGGGCTGGCGGTAGGCGCGGATCAACAGGTGCACCAGGTCGGCCGGCGCGTCGGCGCGGCGCAGGCGCGACTCGATCACGGCCAGTAGCGCGCGCTGCATGCGTGCGGTGGGATTGCGGATCTCGCCGAACACGTGCGGCGTGTTGGCGATGGCAGCGCACACGATCGACTCCATGCGCTCGGCCTTGTAGTCGGACGGGATGTCGAAATACGCCTTGTTCCAGCGCGTCCAGGGGGACGGGTGGCCGGGTGGGAAGCGGTCGGCGTTTTCCAGGCCCATGGCCCGGCTGGCACGCGCCAGCAGGTCGCCCAGGGTGTCCAGCAGCGGCATGATCAGCAGGTTGGCAAATGGTTCATCCCGCGAGTGTAGCGCATGCGCGGCGCCGCCGTAAGGGCGGGGCGCCGCGCTCTGCTACCTGGTACTGGAACCTGATACTGGAACCTGATACTGGAACCTGATACTGGAACCTGATACTGGAACCTGGTACTGGATCAGGCAAAACGCCCGGCGCGGAAGTCATCGACCGCCTGGTGCAGCTCGGCCTGGGTATTCATCACGAACGGGCCGTACTGCGCGATCGGCTCCTTCAACGGCCGGCCGGCCAGCACCAGCAACCGGGTGTCCACCTGCGCCTTGATGCGCACGCCATCGGCGCCCGGGGTATTGTCCAGAATCGCCATGCGGGTCTGCGGCACGCCCTTGCCGTCGATGACGGCTTCGCCCCGGTACACATAGACAAACGCATTGTGGCCGCCCGGGATCGGCTGGTCGAGCGTCATGCCGGCCGGGATCGACACGTCCAGGTACAGCGGCTCGGTATGCGCGCGCTGTACCGCCCCGACCACGCCATGGCTGCTGCCGGCGATGACCCGTACCGTCACGCCGTTCTCCAGCGTCACCTTCGGCACGTCTTCGGTCGGGATATCGCGGTACCACGGCTCGCCCATCTTGGCGCTGGCGGGCAGGTTGAGCCACAGCTGGAAACCCTCCATCAGTCCTTCGTTCTGCTCCGGCATCTCGGAGTGGATCACGCCGCGCCCGGCCGTCATCCACTGCACCCCGCCGTCGGTCACCAGGCCTTCGTGGCCGGCGCTGTCGCGGTGGCGCATGCGTCCGGCCAGCATGTAGGTGACGGTCTCGAAGCCGCGGTGCGGATGTTCCGGGAAACCGGCGATGTAGTCGCCCGGCTTGTCGCTGCCGAAGGCGTCGAGCATCAGGAACGGGTCGAGGCGGCGCTGCAGGGGACCGGTGAGCACCCGGTTGATCCGCACGCCGGCGCCGTCCATCACGAACTGGCCATTGATGGTGCGTTCGACGCCACGGGTCGTGTCGATGAGAGTGGTCATGTCGTTTCTCCTGTCGGTTGCGCCGCCCGGACCGGACGGCGTGAATTTACGCGAGTGCTGCTTCGACGGCGGCGTTGGCGGCGGCCTGGCCCTTGGCCACGGCGTCCGGCCCCATCGCCATGCCCGACGAATAGATGAAGGTGTGGTCGCTCAGCCCCAGGAAGTTGAGCAGGGCGCGCATCTGCGGCACTTGCGGGTCGGCCGCTTCCTCGTACACGCCGCCGCGCGCCGCCGCCACATAGACCTTCTTGTTCTTGAGCAGGCCTTCCGGACCGGTCTCGGTGTAGCGGAAGGTCACGCCGGCGCGGGCCACCGCGTCGAACCAGCTTTTCAGCTGCACCGGCATCGCGAAGTTGTACATCGGGGCACCCAGCACGATCACGTCGGCGGCTTGCGCTTCCGCGATCAGGGCGTCGTCGAGCGCGGCGCGTTTGGCCTGCTCTTCGGTGCGCTGGTCGACCGGGGTGAACAGGGCGCCGAGGGTGGCGCCGTCCAGCAGCGGATGTGGCTGGGCGCCGAAATCGCGGCGCACCACGGTCGCATCCGGGTTGGCGGCGAGCAGGCGCTCGACGATCTGCTGAGTGACGCGGGTCGATTCGGAGGCGTCGCCGCGGACGCTGGTGGTGATGTGCAGGATGTTCATGGTGGCTTCCTTCAGGGTCGGTTGAATTGCGATGGAGCTACTTTAGCAATTCCAAAATCCTTTCGTAAGCCATTAGAATGGATAACATTATTCTGCTGATGGGACAATCATGGATGTGGAACCGAATGATCTGCTGCTGTTCGCGCGGATCGTGGAGGCGGGCAGTTTCAGCCGCGCGGCCGAGCGCCTCGAGCTGCCGAAGTCGACCGTCTCGCGCCGGCTGGCGCTGCTGGAATCGACGCTGGGCGAGCGCCTGCTGCAGCGCACGACGCGCAAGCTGGTGGTGACGGAATTCGGCGCCAGCCTGTTCGAGCATGCGCGCCGTCTGGCCGACGAAGTCGAGGCGGCCGGCGCACTGGCCCAGCACCGCCAGCAGGAACCGAGCGGCAAGCTGCGCATCTCGGCGCCGGGCGACTTTGCCAACAGCAGCCTGAACGAGGTCATCGCGCGCTTCCTGGAGCGCTATCCGCAAGTGAAACTGGAGCTGGACCTGACCCCGCGCCGGGTCGACCTGGTGGCGGAAAATTTCGATATCGCGATCCGCATGGGCGACCTGCCGGACGACGCCACCCTGAGCGCGCGCGCCATCGTGCTCGAGCAGCCCGGCCTGTACGCGTCACCGGGCTACCTGGCGCTGCACGGCATTCCCGAGCATCCCGATGATCTCGAAAAACACGCGTTGCTGTGCATCCTGAGCCGCGGCGGCGGCTCGATGGCGTGGACACTGGAACGGGGCAAGGTGCGCTGGGCGCGCGCGCTGCCGGCACGGCTGACGGCCAATTCGCCCGACCTGCTGGCGCGGGTGGCGGCGTGCGGGTCGGGGATCGCGGTCAGTTCGGTGCTGTTCGCCAGGCCGTACGTGCAGACGGGCGAGCTGGTGCGGGTGCTGCCGGAATGGGAAATGCCGGCGGCGAACGGCTGGGCGGTGTTCCCGAGCCGCAAACTGATGCCGGCCAAGACCCGCGCCTTCCTGGCGATGATGGAGCAGGCGTGTACCGAGAAGGGGCACGATCCGCGCGCCGCGGTGGAGGCGGCGCGGGCGGCGGCGCTCGGCCGGGGCGGTCAGGCTTGACTGGCCGCTTGTCGCGCCGGGCGCTCGCCCATCACTTCTCCGAGGCGCACCGCGCCTTCCGGGGCCCAGCCGGCATTGAAGGCGATGGTGCCGCGCTGGAACAGCATCACGACGGTGGAGCCGAGCAGGAAGCGGCCCATTTCGTCGCCCTTCCTGAGTTCGACCTGGCCCGGTTCGTAGTGCCAGTCGCAGATGCGTGGCAGGCGCGGCGGATTGACGACGCCGTGCCATACGGTCGCCATGCTGCCGACGATGGTGGCGCCCACCAGCGTCATCACGAACTGGCCGAATTCCGGGTGTTCGAACACGCACACCACGCGCTCGTTGCGCGCGAACAGGCCGGGCACGCCGCGCGCCGTGGTCGGATTCACTGAGAACAATTTACCCGGCACATAGATCATGCGCGTCAGGCGGCCGTCGCACGGCATGTGGATGCGGTGATAGTCCTTCGGGCTCAGGTAGACGTTGGCGAAGTGGCCGTGCTGGAAGTGGTTGGCCAGCGTCTGGTCGCCACCGACCAGCTCGGCGGTGGTGAACTTGTGGCCCTTGGCCTGGAAAATGTGATGGTCGTCGATGTCGCCGAACTGGCTGATCGCCCCATCGACCGGGCACACGAAATCGGCCGGCGCCAGCGGACGCGCACCCGGGCGCAGCGGACGGGTGAAGAACTCGTTGAAGCTCGGGTAGCTGGCGATATCCGGATTGGCCGCTTCTTCCATGTTCACGCCATACTTGCCCACGAACCAACGGATCAGGCTGGTCGTCATCGACCCACCCTTGTGGCCAGCGACGCGGCCGGCAAAATTGGTCAATGCCTGCTTGGGCATCACATACTGGGGCAAGACTTTTATGCGGGACACGGTCGGAGGCCTCTCTGGAAAACTGCGCATTATAGCTGGCTTGTCAAAAAGAAACGGTGATTCCCCTGACAAGAATCGTTCGAGTGTACTCCAGGTGGTAAAACGGTGGCGGACTGTGGCGCGAGTGCGGCCGCTACGAACGTCGCACGGGGGGGCATTCACCATGTGCAGCAGTGCCGCATCCACTCCACCGACGCGCCAGACGCCCCCCACAATGAGGGTCAGAGTAGAATTATTGAGCAATTTCTTTTAGAACTGATCTTAAGGAAATTGGGCTTAATATATTTTCCAAGAAGCTCAATCTTGGTAATTAGGGTCAGAGTCGATTTGATTGGCAACTGTGATAGTTGCCGAATAATTCGACTCTGACCCTCATTATTTTTGGTTTATTCCGAAGACTTTCTCATTCACTGCGTCAAGCACTTGCAGCTTGACACGAAAGCGTTCGGTTCAGCCCGCAGATTTCACCAAAAATGCTTGAGGGTCAGTGTCGAATTAACGAGCAATTCTAAAAGTTGTCAAACAATTCGACTCTGACCCTAATTATTGGGTAAGAGTTAAATGGAAAGTATCTTGTCAGGAATGGCCTGGGAGACAGGTCAAAAATCAATTGGCCAATAATTCTACTCTGACCCTCATTGTGACTCTGAGCCTCGTCGTGAATTGGGGGGGGCTCGTTCAAGGCAGCCGTACTGCTGCGGCGCCCAGTGTGACCAGGGCGGCGCCGCACAGGCGGGAGCGGGTGGCGGGCTCGCGCAGGATGAAGATTGCGATCAGGGTGGCGAAGACGATCGAGGTTTCGCGCAGGGCGGCGACGACTGCGACCGGGGCCTGGGTCATGGCCCACAGGGCCAGGCTGTAGGACGTCGTGGTGGCGATGCCGCCCAGCAGTGGGAGGCGCGGGTTGCGCAGCAGGTAGGCGGGGAGCTGGCCGGCGGTGTGGCGCCACGAGAGCGCGGCGATGCCGATGCCGCTGGCGATGAAGACCCAGGCGGTGTAGGCGGCGGGCGAGGCGGAGCGTCGTACGCCGAGTCCGTCGACGAGCGTGTAGGCGGCGATGACAGTCGCGGTCGAGAGGATCAGCAGCGTCGGGCGCAGGCCGCTGGCGGGGTGGCCGCGCGCGCCGAGGGTCAGGGCGGCGGCGCCGGCGCAGATCAGGGCGATGGCGCTCCACTGCGCCGTGGACAGCGTTTCGCCGGTGAAGAGGCTGGCCGCCACGGCCACCAGCACGGGCGCGACGCCGCGCATCAGCGGATAGGCGTGGCCGATGTCCGCGTGGCGATAGCTTTGCGCCAGCAGCGAATAGTAGGCGATGTGCAGCAGGCCGGACGCGGCGATGTAGGGCCAGCTCGCGCTTGCCGGCGCGGCCAGGAACGGCAGGGCCAGGGCGCCGACCAGTGCGGCGCCGCTCATCACCGCCAGCGCGGCCATGAACGGGTCGGAGCGCGACTTGAGGGCGGCGTTCCAGGATGCGTGCAGCAGGGCCGCGAGCAGGATCGCCGCCAGTACCGGCGTGCTCACCGCTCAGGCCCGCACACCGGCATACTGATGGCTGCGGAAGTAGCGCCACGCCAGCACCAGCGCAACCGCCAGCATCGCCGCGCACAGGAAGAAGCTGCTCCCCACACGCCAGTCGCCCGGCGGCAGATGGCTGACCGTGCTCAGGATGCCGGTGCCGACCAGCGGCGTGACGATCACGCCCAGGCTACCGATCGACTGCAGGGAACCCATCACCTCTCCCTGCTGCTCGGGTGGCGACGATTTCGAGACGAGTCCCTGCAGCGCCGGTCCGGCGGCGTAGGCCAGCAGATTACACAGGATGAACACGTACATCATCCAGCCCTGGGTCGCCAGGCCATATGCCAGGTACGTCAGGGCGGCGGACGCGATGCCCAGCAGCGACACCCGTACTTCGCCGAAGCGCCGGATCAGGATCCCCAGCAGGCCGGCCTGCACCACCACCGAACTCAGGCCCACGCAGAACATGGCGATGCCGTTGTCGCGCGGCGTCCAGTCGAACCGGAAGGTCGTGTACAGCACCCAGGTCGACTGCAGCATCATCTGGCCGAAGGTGACCAGCGTGATCACGATGACCAGTCCGCGGATCTCCTGGCGCCGCACCAGCCGCAGCAAGGCCGCAAACGGATTCAGACGGGCGAGCTGGAACGGCTCGCGGCTGCCTGGCCGCAGCGATTCGGGCACGAAGAAGTAGCCATACACGAGATTCAGGCCGGTAAGCGCGGCAGCGACCTGGAACGGCAGGTGCAGGCTGGTGTCGCCCAGCAGGCCGCCGAGCGCCGGGCCGCAGATGAAGCCCGCGCCGAAGGCGGCGCCGATCTTGCCGAAGCTCTTGGCGCGGTTTTCGCGCGTCGAGATGTCGGATGCATAGGCCGCCGCCACCGACATGCTGGCCGACGACATGCCGCCGATGATGCGGCCGACGAACAGCCAGGCCAGGCTCGGCGCCCAGGCCGTGATCATGAAATTCAGGCACATGCCCGCCATCGAATACAGCAGCACCGGACGGCGCCCGATCCGGTCGCTGAGCGCGCCCAGCGCCGGCATGCACAGGAACTGCATCAGCCCGAACACGGTGGCCAGGACGCCGTACCAGAGCGCCTGCTTGTCGGCGCCGTCCACGAACTGGCCGACCAGCAGCGGCATCACCGGGATGATCAGGCCGATGCCGAGCATGTCGATGAACACGCACACCAGGACGAAATTCAGTTTGCCGGCGGACGGCGGGACCGTCGATTCGGCGGCGGGACTGCTCATGGAGACCTCGGTGGCTGACGATCCCTCATCTTACCCCGCTGCCCCCCATTCCGCAGCGAAATCGGCGCGAAAGCGGGTCAGGAGCGCGAGCCGTTCGTCGGCCAGTGCGCGCCCCGCCTCGGTCTGCATCATCCCCGGCAGCCTGGCCAGCTTGACCACGATGTGGTCGAGCGCATAGCGGCGGTCGTCGAATTCGCGGGCGGTTCCGAGCGGGTCGTCCGGATGCGCCAGGCTGCTGCCCATGCGCCCGGCGATATAGAACAGGCGCGCCAGCCCGACCAGGCCCAGGCCGTCCATGCGATCCGCATCCTGCACGATCTTCGCCTCGATCGTCTCGGCCGGGATCCCGGCCGAAAAACTGTGGGCCGCGATCGCGTGCGCCACCGCGTCCAGCCGGTCGGCCGGGAAGCCCAGCGCGGCCAGTTGGTGGCGCGCCAGATGGCTCGACCGGGTCGAGGCCTGGTCGCGCGCCGGATCGTCCTTCGGCAGGTTGACCAGGTCGTGCAGGTAGCTGGCAGCCATCACCACCAGCTGGTCGGCCTCGGGGTGGTGCGCCAGCAGGTCCTGGGCGTTGCGCCAGACCCGCTCCAGGTGGGCGCCGTCGTGGGCGCCGTCATTGTCGGCGGCACTGGCGGCCATGGCGACCAGCCTGGTGCGCCAGGTGGCCAGATCGTTCGTGACTGCATCGGTCATGCTGCGGATTCCATGATAGGGAAAGAAAAGGCTTGCTGCGACAGCGCATCGGCGTCGCCGTTCTTGTGGCGCGGGATCCAGCGCACGCTGGCCCCGGGCAGCCGCGCCAGCAGGGACCGCGCCGCGCTGCGATAGTCGCGCAGCGACGGGGCGCTGGCCACATCGGGCCCGTTGACGTCGTCGACCACGACCTGGCTGTCGCCGTGGATGGCCACATCGCAGGCGCCATGCGCGAGCGCCGCGCGCAAGACCGCGATCAGGGCGCGGTATTCGGCTTCGCTGCTGTTGCCATGGCCGCCGTCCAGCGACAGCGCGATGCGCTGTCCATCCGGCCCGGCCAGCAGGCCACCGAGCCCGCAGCGGCCTGGGTTGGGGCGCGCGGAACCATCGAACCAGGCCTGCCAGGCGCGCTGGCCCGACGGGGCGCGCTGGTGGCGCGCGGCCGCGGCCGCGGCGCTGGCCAGGCGCCGCGCCGCCTGCTGGCCGGCATGCAGACGCTGGGCTGCGCGCGTCGCCAGCAGGTGTTCGAGGCCGGCCGCGCCGGCGCTCAGTGTCAGGGTGCGCTGCAGTGCCTCGGCGTCGCCGATGCCGAGGCGCGCAGCCAGGCGCCGGCTGGCGGCGAGTTCGCTCTTGAAGGCGGCAGCGTGCAGGGTGGGCAGGTCGATCATGCCGACACCATAACCGATTTATGGGGTGCGACGCGGTGCCGTGGCCCTGGCGCGGCGTATGCCGCATTCACGGCAACGCCACGGCTTCGCGAAAACAGGAAAGCCAGGCCCGGGCGAACGCCCGGATCCTGGCTTTTCCCGACCGGGGCCGCAACAGGCCAACCGGTCGAATCAACGGTGATGGTCGCGATCGCGGCCGCCGTGGTCGCCACGACCATGGCCGCGATCGTGGTCCCGGTCACGGTCCCGGCCATGCCCGCGGCCGTGATGATCACGGTCGCGATGATGACGGTCGCGGTCACGGTAGTGATGGTCGGGCGGGCCGCCGCGTACATATACCGGCGCAGGGGCGTGGCGCGGGCCATGGCGGTCCCAGCGCGACGGTTGCATCTCCCAGCGTCCGCCGCGATGGTGCCAGCGTGGCGGCGCGTACACATAGCCCGGACGGGCGGCGATGTACTGGCCCGGCACCCAGGCATGGCTGCGGCCAGCCCATTTCCAGTAGCCCGGCGCCCACACATAGCCGCGGCGCACCACCGGCACGCGTTCGTAGATCGGCGCCGGCGGGGCGGCATTGATCACGATGGACACGTGCGCCTGCGACGGCAGCGGGGTGAAGGCGGCGGCCGCAACGGCGAGCAGGGCTGCGAGGATGAGCGGGGATTTCATGTCGGTCTCCAGGATCGAAAAACTTATGGTGCGACTATAGCGACTCGTCCGCGAAGACGCGGCGCTTGAAGCAAGTTTTTACATTTGAAACAGTTCAGCTGCCGCCGCAGGCCCGGCCAGGGCGTTTTCACCCGCCCTCCGCTAGCACTGCGCAAGGGCGCATGGGCGCCACGCCAACCCATCGGACCCACGCATGACCGGCACGCTCACGACCCTGTTCGACCACTTCGCCGCAGGCCGCACGGCGCGGCGCCGCGCCCGCAACCTGCGCGCCGGAAGCGCGCCGCGGACCGTCGACCAGCCGCGCCGGGCGCGCGCGCCCGGCCAGGGCTGGGCCTGGGCGGCGGCGCTCGCGCTGGCGTTCGGCGGCGCGTTGGCGCTGGTCTTGCATGCGCGCGCATTGCCTGGCGCCGAGCCGGACACGCCGGCCAGCGCCGCGCTGGGCCAGTTGCAATCCATCGCGCCCGGGCTCGATTTCGTGGTGCCGCGCGAGCCTGGCATCTCGCTTACCCCGCATGGCGCCGTGGCGCTGCTGGTCGCCAGCGGCATGCAGGCCGGCCCGGCCCTGCGGGTCGATCTGTGCACCCAGATGCTCGACCCGGCGAACGGCCGGATGCTGCCGCTGCGGGTCGGCTACCCGTTCGACGAGGCGGCCGCGCTGGCGCGCGCCAGCAATGCGCCGCCGCGCACCGTGCTGCTGGCCGCGCCGGGTACGAGCATGCCGCGCATCGACCTCACCGGCAGCGCCGCCGCCATGCAGATCGCCTGGAATGCCGGCGCCGGCACCGCGGCCTGGATCGGCGACGCCAGCGCCGGCCAGGCCACGCATGCGCGCCAGGGCCGGGCGGCGCTGGGTCAGAGCGGCTGGCTGGTGTGGGGCAATGAGGCGCTGCGCTTCACGCGCCAGGCCAGCCGCGCCTGCCCGCAGGCGGGTGAACTGGTCCTGCACCGCTTCCAGCCGGCAGGCGGCGTGGCCGGCGCCGCGCTGGTCCAGGCCTTTCCCGCCAGCGGGGCGCCGGTCGCGCTGTGCCTGGCGCCGGGCGCCTGGCAGGTGCCGCTGCTGCCCCCCGCCGGCCTGGAGGACGGGGCGCTGTTCGACGCCCTGCAGGCGCGCGGCCTGTTGCGCCTGGGCGCCGACGGGCTGGTCGAACTGGCGCCGCGCGACCTGCTGGCCTGGCACCGCGCCGACCCGGCCGCCCGCGCGCCGCTGCCGGGCTGGGATACGGTGGCCCTCGACGCGGGCGACCGCCGCCTGCTCGAGCGGTTGCACCACCGCGCCGACGGCGCCTATGTGCGCGAGCAGGTGCGCATCTTCAATGGCGAGCGGCGCCTGGTGGCGTGGCGCCTGCGCCCCGGCGCGCCGGGCGGCTGGCAGGCGGCGGTGGCCGGCGTGCCCGCCACGCGCGAAGAAGGCTTGCCGGTGGCTGCCATGCGCCTGTTCGCGCGCCTGCCCGACGGCTGGGAGCCGTGGAACCGCGTGGCCGGCTGGGAAGGCGGCCGCCGCGGCGCCCTGGTCACGCTCAGCGCCCCGGCCGTCCACGGCCCGGTCGAACTGCTGGTGGCCGGCCGCGTGCGCCATGTGACTGGCGCCCTGGTGCAGGCCCAGGGGGCCTGCGACGGGCGCGCCTGTCCCGATCGCGGCGCCGTCCAGCGCCTGGTGCTGGCGCCGTTGCCGGGCGCCGCAACGATGACGCTGCAGGTCGAGCCGCTCGACCTGGCGGCGCTGTCCGGCAACGCCGACGCCGCCTACCGCCACCTGCGGCTGGACGATGGCCGGCTGTCCTGGCACGCCTTGCCTGTCGCCGGCGCTGCGCGTGCGGCCGCAGCGCCGGTGCCGGTGCGCCTGTTCGACCGCGACGGTGCAGCGTTGTGGGCCGACGGGGCTCCGGCCGCGCCGGCGCTGGACGCCGGCCTGGCGCCGCTGCTGGGCGTGCACCGCGCGCATCGCGGTAGCGTGGCCGGCATGCTGGCGCGCCTGGGCGGCAGCGGTCACGAAGCGCGCCTGTCGCTCGACCTGGCGCTGCAGGCCAGGGCGCAGGTGCTGCTGGACTGCGTCGGCCTGCGTGGCGGCCATTGGGACGGCAAGGCCTGCAGCGGCGGCGCCGCGCCGGATGCCGAGCGGCGCGCCGGCCTGGTGCTGCTCGATGCGGGCAGCGGCGACATCCTCGCGGCCGCCTCGAGCGGCGCCGGGCGCGCCGATCCGGCCCACTGGGGCGAACTGCGCGACTTCGACCAGGCCGACCCGGCCCGCAGCCCCTTGCGCAGCGCCGCCTTCCAGCACGACGGCGGCGCGCACCGGGCGCCCGGATCGACCTTCAAGGTGGTCAGCGCGCTCGGCCTGGAAGCGGCTGCGCGCGACGACGTACGCCTGGAAGGCTTGCTGGCCGGCCTGCCGCTGGCGGAAGTCGACCGCCTGGCCACCCACCTGGGCTATGGCTTTCGCACCGGCGCGCCGAACTATCCGGCCGACAGCACGCGCGCCCGCATCACCAACTTCCGCGACGGGCTGACCGGGACGCGCGCCGAGGACGGCCGCTTCGGAATGGCGCAGGCGCTCAAGCACAGCGTGAATACCTGGTTCGCCTGGACCGGCGAATTGAGCGACCGCAGCCTGCTCGGCCAGCCCGACGGCGGCATGCCCGGCGCGCGCGAACTCGAACCGGGCGCGCTCGACCGGGTACGCCCGGTGGCGGCGATGGCGCGCCGGCTCGGCTTCGGCCAGCCGCTGCGCCTCGACGGCGGCCTGCTGCCGGAAAACTACCGCTGGGCCGAATGGGATGCGCTGGCCGCCAGCGCCTCGCACCTCGATCCGGTCGACAACCGCCACGCGCTGCGCCAGATGGCGATCGGCCTGCGCATGCAGACCACACCGCTGCAGATGGCGCTGGTGGCGGCCGCGGTCGGGGAAGGGCGCACGGTCGCGCCCCGGCTGCTGCTGGCGCTGGACGGGAAGACCTCGGGCGCGGCGCACGGCGCGCCGCTGGGTGTGCGGCTGGACCGGGTGCGGGCAGGCATGAAGGGCGTGATCGATGGCGGCACCGCGGCCGGCGCCTTCCGTGGCCCCGCGTTCGATGCGCTGCGTCCCGGCCTGTACGCCAAGACCGGCACGGCGCCGGTCGGGGGCGACGACCTGGCCACGGTCTGGTTCATGGGCTACCTGGAGCCGGGCACCCTGCCGGGCCAGACCCGGCGCCTGGCGTTCGCCACCTTTGTCAGCCATTCGCCGGCCACCGGGGGCGGGCATGCGGCGCCGGTGATGGCGGCCCTGTTGCAGTCGATGCAAGGTCATTCGATCGAACAGAAAGGCAATTAGGCGTCTCCAGCGCGCCTCAAGGTCGTGTTTGTATGGCATCATCTATTTCAATCCGCTACGCGGAGTGAAATCGAGGACGAGGCTGGTATGCGTTTACCGGGAACCCGGTATCAGGAACACGGTTGGGAAGAGGTCCGCAAGCTGCTGGGGCAATGCTCGCTGCAGGCGTTCGGCGCCGGCGCGCCGGGCCGGATCGACCCGGCCGTCCTGTTGGCGCCGCAGACCGCACCGGACGCGGCAGTAGACGCGGCGCCAGCGCTCGACCTGTATATCGAGACGGTGGCGCCGCTGCTGGCGCGCGCGGGTTGCCGCGCCGCCGGTGCCGGCAACAGCTACGGCGACAGCGTCGGCGAGCTGGCCCTGAGCCTGCTGGTCGAACTGCAGGCCCGCCCGGCCGACTGGGCCGCGCTGTGCGCCGCGGTTGCCGGCGAGCACGCCCGCGTGGGCGAATTCTGGCACGCCCCGGGCGGCGAGGCCCGGCTGCGCAAGAAATTCAACGACCTGTACGCCGTCCTGCGCGACAAGGTCGACAGCGACAACTACCAGGTCGCCTGCGGGCGTCCGTGCAGCCCGAACCGCATCTACGCCTACCGCATGCTCGACACGGCCTACCACGAGATCGCACGCCTGTTCGCCGGCTGGCGCGCGCATGCAGGCCAGGTCGGCGCCATCCTGGGTCGCCCGCTGCAGGCCGACGACGTGGCCACCCCGATCGAAGTGCGCCAGTTGCGCGGCATCGCCGACTGCCGCCCCGAATGGGTGCTGCGCTGGAGCGCCTCGCTGGAAGGCCACGGCGGCGCGCCCGGTCCGCTGCACACGCGTTCCAAGCGTTTCGCCGGCCTGAAGGACAATCCCGCCCGGATCGCCGCCATGCTGGGTGAGATCGGCGAGTACGAAGCCCTGTCGGGCAATCGTGACGGGGACTGGCTGCAGGACGCCGACGACGCCGGCGCCTGGCTGGAAGACTACTGGCGCGTGCTGGACGAATCGGAGCGCGGCAATACGCCAGGCCCCGACCAGATCCTGGCCGCCGGCGAGCGCGATGCCGGTTCGGACACGCACGACGACAGCCCTGCGCCGGATGCGCCGGACGCCGCCACCGTGGTGCAACTGGCCGCGCTGGCGCGCCAGGTTTCACTGCCCCCCGGCTATCTGATTGCAGCGGCGGCGGACGAGGACCGCGCCAGCTGGACGGCGCGGCGCCTGGCCGGCAGTTCTCTGCCGGTGCGGCTGGCGGTGTACCTGAAACTGCTCGGCCCTTTCGACGACAGCTATCCGCTGGCGTGGCTGGACCCCGCCAGCGGCGAACTGCCGACCATGCAGCAACTGGCCGGACTGGACGAGATATCGCTGCCGACCCTGCGCAAGCGGCGCGACGCCGCGATTGCGCTTTTGTATGCGACCGCGGGACACGAGGAGGAACAACGATGGGCATGACCGAACTGGATCGCAGGCTGCAGGCCGGCGCGCTGCTGGCGCGGCGCGTCGATGGCGATCGCCTGATGCTGGCCGACGCCGTGCTGGCGGCGGCGCTCGACGGCAGCCGCCCGCTCACCGGCGGCGAGCGCAGCGCGCTGCAGGGCTCGCCCCTGACGCTGCGCCGCCTGCGCCATCTTGCGCAGCAGCGGCAGCAGCAGCAGGATCGAGGCGCCTGGCGCGCCAGCCGCGGCCTGCTGCGCGCCGCCGACGATGGCCGCGCACTGGCGGTGCTGGTGACCGACGACGGCATGTGGCGGCTCCACTTCGCCGACGGCGGCGGCGCATTGTCGGTGATCCTGCAGCTCGATGTCGAGGCGACCGGGGCGGCCGACGTGCTGGCGCGCCGGCCACGGATCGTGGTGTGCGATGGCGCCGGGCAGGTGGTGCTGGAGGGCGGCCTGGATGCCGATGGCGAATGCGAAGGCCCGTGGCCGTTCGCCGCCGCGCCGGCCGGGCATTTTCAGCAGCATGGGGCAGGTTTCGAGGTCCGACTGGTTGACTGACTGGACGAGGATGCGACGGGGATGATGATGCTGGGTTCGCTGATTGAAAAGACATTCGGACGCTCGCTGCGCCAGAGCGCGTTCGACGCCACCCGGCTGGGACGGGCGGCGATCGCGCTGCCGGCGCCGAACGGCCTGACCGTTCCCGCGGCCTGCGCCGCGGTGCTGGTCGACCGCAGCGGGCATAGCCGCCGCCTGGCCGCCGGCGCCCGCATTGCCGTGCACGATGGCGAGAGCGCATGGTGCGTGCATCCCGGCCCGTATGCCTGCGAGCTGCTGCCGTTCGCCGGGGCGCCCGAGCTCGGCCTGCGGGTGAGTTTTGCGATCGACGCCAGCGACCCGCGCGCGACCCACCAGCGCTTCGACCTGTACCTGGCCAGCGAAGCCGCTTGCAGCGTCGAGCTGGCCGCCTTTACCGACCAGCTGCAAAATACGCTGCAGCGCGAACTGGCGCAGGGCATCCTCGACCTGCCGCCCTGCACCACGCTGGAAGAATGGCATGCGTTCCGGTCCGGTTTCAACCAGCTGATGTATACCCGCTTCGGCATCACGGTCGACGATTGCGTGCCGGTCGACCTGGGCGCCACGCGCGACTACGCCGCCACGCTGCAGGCGCGCCACGCGGCGCAGCAGCAGGCCGCAAGCGAGGTGGCTGCGCCAGCGGCGGCCGTGCAGGAAGCGGCGCTGCCGGAAGCCTTCGTGCCGGCCTGCGAGGACGCGCGCGCGCTGCGGCGCCTGTTCCTGGAACTGCCGGCGCTGATGTGCGCGACCCGCATGGCGGTGCTGCCGGGCGATGGGGCGCGTTTTCGCCAGCAGCAGGAGATGCTGCGCCGGCTCGACCTGGTGTGCCTGTCGGTCGGCACCATGCCGGCATTGGCGCTGGCCGCGCCGGGCCAGCCGCTCGCGCAGGACGAACAGGTGCGCCGCGCACGCCACAGCCGCCGCGCCGCCGCGGCGCTGGACGAAGCCTGGGCCTTGCTGGCGCGCCTCAAGATCGCCGGCGAAGGCCCGCTCGACGAGCTGTTCGAGGAGGGCGAGCGGGTGGTGGCGAATCTGGAAAACGAGACCGCGGCGCGGCGCCTGGCCAGCGTGCCCCTTGACGAGGAGCCGGCATGATCATCCCCCGTGACGAAGCGCGCTGCGCCAGCATCGCCAGCGATGGCGGCAGAGTGACCGTCACCGCGACGCGCCGGCCGCGCGCCGGCCGCGCCGACGTCAAGTGCAGCGTGCCCGGTGCGCCGCAACTGGCCGCGCAGATGCAGCAGGTGGTGCGCCTGGCGCGCCATACCGAGGCGCGCTTCGACAGCCGCGACCAGGTGGTGCTCAGCCTCGACCGGCTGCCTGCCGGCGGCGAACGCGATTGGGAGCTGGCCGCCGTGCTGGCCGACCGCATGGTACGCGGCGTGGTGACGCTGCGCGAGCCGGTGGTGGCGAATGGCTGGTCGGACGCCTGGCACCTGGGCCGCATCGACGGACGCATGCTGCCGGGGGCTCCCGCCGGCGTGCTGCTCGGCGGCGCCGACGCGCTGGCGCACCTGGGCGCCCTGAACGGGCAGCCGGATCCGGGCGCCGCGGTGTCGAGCGCGCGCGCCTGGTTCCCGCTGCACAGCGGGGGCGAGGCCGATGGACTGGGCTGGGTCGAGGTCAGCGTGCGGCCGCTGGATGGCGATGGCGATGGCGACGGCGATGGCGATGACGATGCCGTCAGCGCGCCCGACCTGGACGCCGTGCGCCAGGCGCAGGTCAGGACCGTGCTGGCCGGCGCGCGCCATTTCGACGGGCGCGGCGCGGCCGGCTGGCGCACCACGGTGCGTTTCGGCGAAGCGCGCTTTTCGGGCGATTCGTACCAGTTCGCGCTGGTGATGGCCGACCGCATCGCGCGCGGCCGCGAGTTTCTGGCGCGCGGGCGCGTGATCGCGACCGGCAGGTCCAGCGCCTGGCACGCGGGGCGGGTCGAGACGGTCGATGCCCTGGCGGCAAAGTGCGCGCTGATCGCGCGCGAGGCGGCGGCGGGCGACCGCGTCCTGCTGCCGAAGGAATGGGAGGCCGGCCTGCCGCCGGGCCTGCGCGCCGACCTGCGCGCGCGCGGCGCCAGCCTGGCCTGCGTGGAGCGGATCGGCATCATTTGATGCGCGTTCGGCCGCCTTGCCAATCGTGCCGGGGGCGGCGCCTGCTAGAATCCACCGGTTGGACGCCTGGGATGCGGATGGCAGGAAAGCATAACTGGCAGAACAGATAACGGAGTCGATCATGTTGCAGATGTTCGGGGTAAAAGGCGCCAGCTGCCCGCGTTGCGAGTGCAGGAACGGCGGCGACGCGCGCTATTGCGCCGGCTGCGGCATGATCCTGGGCGCTCCACGCAACAAGCCGGTGCTGGTCGAGAACCGCTGGGTGCCCGGCCCGGACGAACTGGCGGTGTTCTTCGGCGTGCGCGAGCTGTCCGGCCTGTTCGTCAAGACGCTGCGCGTGCCGGCCACGGCGCGCGGCTTCATCCTGCAGGGCGACCAGGCCACCGAAGTGCCGCAGGGCGAATACGAGATCGAAGGCTTCTTCACGCGCCTGAACCACCTGCTGCGCGACCAGCATGCCGAGATCCTGGTGACCCGCACCGGCGCGCTGGCGGTGCCGTTCGCCTTCGACGACATCGCCACCAGCGAGCACCTGGACGTGAGGCTGCGCTTTTCGGTCAGCGTCAGGATCGAGAACGTGCCGGCCTTCGCGCGCCACTTCATGACCACGCCCGGCACCATCGGCGCGCGCGAACTGCGCGAACTGCTGGAACATCCGGTGCGCCAGTTGGCGCTCGAATTCATCGGCGCCCGCTCGATTCGCGAGATGGCCGGCAACAAGGCCTTGCGCGAACAGCTCGACGAACGCCTGCAGGGCGGCCTGCGCCTGCTGCTGGCCGGCTACGGTCTGGCCGTCACGGCGGTCGACACGTTCGAGCTGCGCCACGACAAGTACGACGCCAATCGGGCCCGCATCGGCAGCCTGTGGCTGGCAGCCGACGAGCAGCATGTCGAGACGGTGCACCAGCGCCACCTGGACGAGCTGTACACGGCCGAGGAATGGCATGCCATCGAGCGCCGCCAGGAAGAAGCGCGCCAGCGCCTGCGCCGCGCCGAACTGCGCCAGGATGACGCGATCGCGCGCGCCGAACTGTCGCTGCAGGGCGCCGAGCGCGCCCACGGCGTGCGTGCGCGCCGCATCGAGCTGGTCGGCCGCATCCTCGAATCCGATTCGCGCGAGCAGGCCCTGGCCGCCGGCGCCGGCGAGGTGCTGGCCGAACTCGAACACGCGATGGCGCAAAAGCACGCGCTGCGCGCCGGCGAAGCGGCCGAATGGCAGCACCTGCGCGCGCTGGCCGGCGTACGCATGCGCGCCGAAGTCGCCAGCGCCCAGCAGGAAGCGCAGCAGGCGCGCCAGCTGGCGCAGCAGCGCTTCTCGCAGCAGATCCACCAGCAGCAGATCCGCAACAAGATCGAACAGGCGTACCAGATCGAGGACGGGGCCCGCCAGCGCGACGAACTGCTGCGCCTGCGCGAGAGCGAGCACGAAGCGGCGCGGCGCCTGCGCGAGATCGGCGAGGCCGAACACCAGGCCCAGGTGAACGCCGCGCGGCGCCAGCTGGAGTGGGACGACGAGGAGGCGCGCCAGCGCCTGGGCGACGCGCGCCGCGCCGGCGCCGAGCGCGACGCCCAGGCCCAGCACGACAAGCTGCTGCGCACCATCGAGCTCGACGCTCGCCACGCACGCAGCATGCAGGACGTGACCCTCGACGCCGAGGACCGCCGCGCCGCCACTGGCGAAGCGGTGCGCGACGCCGAGCGCGCCCACGAGATCGCGCTGGTGCGCCTGGCCATGGAACGCGCCGCGGCGCTGGCGGCGATGGACGATACCGCCAAGCTGGCCCTGGCCGAGACCCCGAACGCGGCGGTGCTGGCCGACTACCTCAAGACCCGCGTGCATGCGAACATGGACGCCGGCCAGCTGGCGTCGCTGGCCGGCGTGGCCGGCGCCGGCAAGCTCACGCCGGACGACGCGGCGGCGCTGGTGCGCGCCGAGCAGGAACGGCGCGAGCGCGAGGTCGACAAGGACCGGCGCCACCAGCTCGACCTGCTGGCGCTGCAGAACGACGTCAACAAGGCCGCACTGGCGGCCCAATCGGCCGCCGTGCGCTACTGCGCGCATGGTCACGCGGTGCGCGCGGGCGAACCTGTCTGCGCCACCTGTGGCGCCGCGCTGCCCGCTTGAGATATTCCAGTATTCGCAATGCAGACTGCCATCGACAAGATCCGTGAACTGCGCGCGCTGCATGAAGACGGGCTGCTGAGCCGGGAAGAATTCGAACAGCGCAAGAACGCGATCCTCGACGCGCGCTATGCGCCGGGGCAGGCACCGCTGGCGCCGGCGCCGCAAGCGTTGCCCGAAGCGTCGCCCGAATCGTCCCTGGAAGCGTCGCCCGAATCGTCGCCCGAATCGTCCCCGGAGTCGTCCCATCGCGCGTCACGGGACGCGCCGCCGGAGCGTCCGATCCGCGCCGGCACCGAGATCGGCCTGATGGCCGGCCAGGAAGTCGGCCCGCAGAATCGCCGCTACCGGCTCGAACGCCTGATCGCCCAGGGCGGCATGGGCCAGGTGTGGCAGGCCACCGACCTGGCTACCCACGCCGAACTCGGTCACAGCGCCCAGGTCGCCCTCAAGATCCTGCCGCCGCAACTGACCCAGGCCGCCAGCAATGCCAAGCTCCTGATCCAGGAAGCCACGCGTGCGCGCCGGCTGGCGCACGAACACATCGTGCGTGTGTATGAATGGGCCCAGGACCCGGCCACCACCAGCTTTTTCCTGATCATGGAATACCTCGACGGCGAGGACCTCGACGCCGTGCTGGCGCGCGCGGGCAACCTGCCGCTCGAACGGGTGCTGGCGCTGCTCGACCCGGTCGCCGACGCCCTCGACTATGCGTGGGAGCGCCACCACCTGGTGCACCGCGACATCAAGCCGGCCAATGTATTCGTGACGCGCAAGGGCGACGTCAAGCTGCTCGACTTCGGCATCGCCGCGCGCGCCCGCGCCGGCGGCGGCCTGTCCCGGCTGGAAGCGCCGGCCACGTCCGGCACCGCCGGCTACCGCGCGCCCGAGGTGGCGAACGAGGCCCACGTGCCGCAACCGACACTGGACGTGTTCGCGGTCTCGGTGATGATCCACCAGCTGATGACCGGCGTGCTGCCGGGTGGCGCCGGCGGCCAGGTGCCGGCCACGCTCGGCGCGCGCCAGTGGGAAGTGCTGCGCGCCGGCTTCGCGCCCGACCCGGGCAAGCGCCCGGCCACGGTGCGCGCACTGCTGGACGCGATCCGCGCCGCTGCCGGCCCGTCGCCGGAAGCGCTGGCCGCGCAGGAAGCGCAACAGGACGCCGCGCGCCGCGCCGAACTGGAACGCGCCGCGCGCGAACTGGCGGCGCGCCGCAAGCAGGAAGCCGAGGCGGCCGCCGTGGCCCAGGCGCGGCTCGATGAGCAGCGCCGCATCCAGCTGCGCGAACAGCAGCGCCGCGAGCGCGCCGCGGCCGAAGAAGCGCGCGCGGCGCGCAAGGAAACCCTGCGCCAGCAATTGCTGGCGCGGCGCGACGAAGAAGTGGCCAAGACCCAGGCGGCCAAGGAAGAAGCCGCGCGCAAGCAGGCCCAGGCGCAGGCCCAGGCCCGCGCCGCTGCCGCCTTGCTGGCGCAGCAGAAGCAGGCGCGCGAGGAGCTGGCGCGCGAAGGGCAAACCGCGCCGGCGCAGCCGGCGAACCAGAACAGCGTGGCGCAGTCCACGGCGCCGGCGCCAGCGGATCCGGCGCAGACCGACCAGCATGCGATCCTGCGCGATCCCTTCATCGATGGCAGCGGCCATGGTCCGGTCATGGTGCCGGTGGCGACCGGCCGCTTCGAAATGGGGTCGCCCGAGCGCGAGCGCCGCATCGCGATGGCGTCCGGCGCGCAAAAGAACTGGCTGGCGCGCGAAACGCCGCAGCACTGGGTCGGCATCGAGCGGCCGTTTGCACTTGGCCGGCATCCGGTCACGGTCGGCGAATGGCGCGTGTTCGTGGCGGCCAGCGGCTGGCAGCAGCAAGGCGAAGTGGACTGGCAGGCGCCGGGTTTCCCGCAGACCGACGACCATCCGGTGGTCGGCGTGACCTGGTTCGACGCGCAGAAGTATGTCGCCTGGCTGAGCGAGGCCACCGGCCAGCGCTACCGCCTGCCGAGCGAGGCCGAGTGGGAATACGCCTGCCGCGCCGGCACCCGCACCGCCTTCAATACCGGCGACACCATCGCCACCACCCACGCCAACTTCGACGGCACCTTCACCTATAACGGCGGCCCGCGCGGCGAGTTTCGCCACGGCACCACGCCGGCCGGCATGTTCCCGCCCAACGCCTGGGGCCTGCACGACATGCACGGTAATGTGTGGGAATGGGTGCAGGACGTGGTGCACGACAATTACGAGGGCGCCCCGGTCGACGGCAGCGCCTGGGAAGTCGGCGGGGACGGCGCCCGCCGCATCCTGCGCGGCGGTTCCTGGCTGTACAACCCCCGTTACCTGCGCTCGGCCTTGCGCAACGGCTACTCGGCGGTGCTGTCCAACGACATCGTGGGCTTCCGGGTCGTGCGCGAACTGATGTAGCGCCGGGCCTGCTTGCGAGGGGGGCGGGGGCGGCGTAAGCTGGATTCCGATCGTCGCGCTTACCCACCCCAGGAGGTTGCCATGAAGATTCCCGACCATCTCGCAGCACCGGTGATCGTGTTCGCGCTGCAGGCGGTGCTGCTGGTTGGCACCGGCCTGGTCTTTTTGATCCTGTCGTACCGTTGATGCCGCGGAGCTGATGCTGCAGAGTTGACGCCGCAGAGCTGATGCCGCGGATCTTCAGCCGTTGAGTACGGCCGGCTGCGGCCTTGCAGGCAGCACGGGCCGGCGGTCGCCAGCGCCGCGCCAGTTGGCGTGCAGCTCGGGATTGGCAAGCGCCGCGAAACGCGCGCCGATGCCCACGCCATGCTGCTGCAAGCGGCCAAGGCTGGCGTCCGGCGCCAGCGGCGTGTCCTGTCCGCTCTTGCCGTCGCGTTGCCAGAAACCACCGTCGCGGTGGAACAGCAAGGGCAGGGCGGCAGCGCGCGGCTGCATTGCCCCGGCCGCGGCCAGCCCGGCGGCCGGTTCGGACTCCGGCGCCATCAGGTAGAAGCATTCGGCGCGGGCGCCGGCATCGGTCCGGTGCAGCACCACGGCGTGCGCCAGCAGGGCCGTCACCTCGAGCGTGACGACGCCCTTGATGCTGGCCGTGAGTTCGATACGCATGCCGAGCCGCATCGGCGTCGGCATGTGCTTGCCCGGCCACACGCCGTCGAGCAGCAGGCCGTAGCGCGACACGTCCTCGATCTCGAAACCGCCCGTGCGGCCGCGCCGGATCACGGCGTGGCGGCCCGACAGCCGGCGCGTCAGGCCGCCGTGCTCGATGCCGGCCTCGCCATGGTGGGCCAGCAGCAGGTCGGCCTCGGGCTCGATCGTCTCGAGGCGGCCCAGCACGCACTCGTCGAGCGCGAACAGGCGCACATGGCGCTGGGTGGCCGAGTCGGCCTCGGCATGCACCAGGCAGGCCGCGTCGAGCGGGCAGGGGTGGCGGGCAGCATGCGCCGGCTGGTCGATCTCGATCAGGTCTTCGGTCCAGGCGATGGTCGGCATCGACAGATCGACCTTGCCGTTGTCGCCCTGGCCGTCGCTCAGGTCGAGCTGGGCGATCGAGGCGTTGCGCGCGCTGATGTCGATGTCGATCCGGCCGCCGCCCGGCGCCCGCACCCGCGCAATGCCGGCGTCGTCGGCCGAGACGCGCACGTTCTTGTGCGTGGCCAGGAAAGTCTGGTGGATTTCACCGAGGCTGGCGTCCTGGCGCGGCACCAGGATCACCGGCGAGCAGGTCCAGCTGCGGCGGGCTTCGGACGCATGCGGCTGGCGCGCGTGCGTTTCGGTTTCGTGCAATTCGATCTCGATCCGGTACTGGCCGTGTTCGAGTCCGCGCGAAGAAAATTCGAGGAACAGCGGCCGCCAGTCGCCGCGCGAGGTGCGCTGGAAGTTGCCGCGCTCGCCGCCATGCAGGCGCAGCGCCGAGCGCACCACCATCCGCACCTCGGGCGCGCACGCCATCGGCATGCCGCGCAGCTCGAGCCGGATGGTCTGGCGGCCGCCCGCGGCGCGCGGGTCGAAGCCGCTGATATGCAGTTGCGGACGCTGGCGGCCCGGTACCGGCGCATACAGCGGCGCCAGCGGCTCGGCGGTGGCGGGCGGCGCCGCGCGACCCTCGCGCACGGCGGCAATCGCGTCGAAGCTGGCCGGCAGTGCGGTGCCCGGGCTGGATGGCTGCGCATGCCCGTGCGCGCACGTCGCCTCGTCGGGCGAAACCCAGACGGTGCAGTGCGGATGATCGGGATTGCGGCAGCGATTCATGTCATGAAGACAATGTAATTGATGGTGGACGACAACATTGCAAGCTTACGCTGTTTTCGGACGACGTGGCGCACCAAGTTCATTGATTAGCAACACTATTTTCCAAAAGCATCAACCAACGGTGACGTCGCAGCATCTGCTTTGCCATCATGTTTCGCGTGTATCGAGCGGCAGCACGGTTTCATCCGCATGCCGCGCCAGCGGCCGCACGACCAGCGCGGTCAGGTTGTCCGGCTGCAGTGTGTCCGGCGCCAGGCGCTCGATCGCGCCGAACAGGCGCTCGACCAGGGTGGCGGCATCGGCGCCATCGGCCAGTGCCGGCCACTGCGCCGTGAAAGCGCCCGGATCGGCGCACGACCAGAAGCCGTCGGTGGCGAGCAGCCAGCTCGCGCTGGCCGGCAGCGGCAGGGCGCGGCGGTCCGCCAGGTGGGCCAGCCAGGTGGGCAAGCGCTCGGGCGTCAGCGCATACAGGCCGTCCGACAAATGGGCCGGGTCGGCGAAGGCATTGCCGAGGATGAAGGCCTGGGCGATCTGCGGCGCGTGGTGGCCATGCACCTGGCGCCACCAGTCGGCCTCGTCGATGCGTCCGGCCAGCGCCGCCATGGTCGCCGGCACATGGTCGACGGTGAGCGGGGTGGCACCGGTGGCGCCCAGCCGGTACAGGCGCGAATCGCCGACGTGGTACAGCAATGGCGCCGCGTCGCGGCGCAGTTCGAGCAGGGTCAGGGTGGTGCCGGGGCGGCCGGCGCCGGTGGCATCCGCGCCCAGGCGTGCCTGCAGGAAGGCGTGCAGGCCGTCGAGCTGGCGTTCGAGTTCGTCCAGCGTGTCGCACGGGGGCATTGCCAGCAGCGCCTCGGCCAGCGCTTCGGCGGCCTCGCGGCCATGCCCATGGCCGCCCATCCCGTCCAGCACCGCCAGGCGGCCATGGCCGGGCGGCCAGTCGGCGACCTGGGTGCAGACAGGCTGCTGGTCGCGCAGGCGGCAGGCGCGGCCATCGAAATCGATGACCACGAAATTGTCCTGGTTTTCAAGGCGCGTCGCTGGCCCGACGCCGACCGTGCTGGCGACGGCGACCTCGAAATACGGCGCAAAACGGAAATCGGAAAGAATCGGAGGCATTGGCAAAATGATCAGCTTGATGCTGACACTTTACTACTGAATCCGTCGTGGCATTGCTCCGATTAGATGGGGTTCCTGCGTCCACCAGTGAGCAACACCAGCGCATTGATCACCACGCAGGCGCCGGCCAGGCCCAGCGCCGCCTGCACGCCCCAGGCCTCGGCGATGCGGCCCCAGACCACGCTGCCGGCCACGTAAGCGCCCGACATGACGAACAGGTAGATCGACAGGGTGCGCGCCCGTACCTCGGCCGGGAACGACAGCTGGGCGGCGGCGTTGAGCGTCGAGACCGTGGCCGACCAAGCCATCCCGCCGCACACGATCAGCGGCGCCAGGACGAACAGCGAGCGGGTGAACGGCATGGCCAGCAGCATCGCGCCATACACCAGCAGGGCGCCGGCCAGCACGCCGGTACGGTCGACCCGGGCCCGCACTTGGGGCAGGAAGAAGGCGGCCAGTACCGCGCCCCCGCCCAGGCAGCCCATCAGGGTGCCGTAGACGCCGGCGTGCAGGTGCAGCACCTCGCGCACGAAGACCGGCAGCAGGCTGGCGAAGGCGATCGTGGCGAAGAACACCGAACATACATTGCGCAGGATGCGGCGGTAGCGCGCACAGCCCAGCGCCATGCCGAGCCCCTGGCGCAAGCGCACGCCGAAGCTGTCGCGCGCCACCCGCTGCGGCTCGCCCTCGCGCCACCACAGCCAGTAGACCGTCAACAGGCCGGCGAACGACAGCGCATTGGCCAGGAACAGGGCGCCCGGCCCGATCCAGCCGAACAGCAGTCCGCCCACTGCCGGCCCGAGGATGGCGGACAGGTTGTACGACAGGTTGTTGAGGGTGGCTGCGGCCTCGACTTCCTCGGGGTCGATCAGGCTGGACATGGCGGCCTGCCAGGCGGGCCAGATGAAGGCGGTGCCGATGCCGAGGCAGAAGGTGATCGCCAGCACCGGGCCGCTGGAGACATTGCCGCTCCAGACCAGCAGCGCCATGGCGGCCGCGCACACGGCGTTGAACAGGTTGCAGAAAAACAGGAAGCGCGGCCGGTGGACGGCATCCGCCACGACCCCGGCGAACAGCGCGCACAGGAACACCGGGATATAGGTGGCGGTCTGCACCATCGACGTGATCGCCGCCGACTGCGACAGCGACGCGACCAGCCAGGCCGCGGCAAAGGTCTGGATCCAGGTGCCGAGGTTCGAGACCAGGTTGGCCAGCCACAGGCGGCGGTAGCGGGCATGGCGCAGGGGCTGGGTGAGCGGCACCTTGCGCCGCACGGGAGCCGGGCCGGCACCGAAGGTCAGGAGGGAGAGCAGGCTGGCTTTTGGCATGGTGAAGCCAATGGTATGGCCGGCCTGATTTGGCGTCAAAAAAATTTCGTTACAGAAAGTAATTGCGTGGCTGGAGACATGCTATTGTCGCTGTATGTGCACTTTCGTCAACACGTCATGGACATCCGCCCCCTGGTCGATACCGATATTCCGGCCGTTGCCAGCCTGCTGCGCACGCTGGCGCTCGCCTACATCCTGCACGAATCGTCCCGCGAGGGGGCGTCGACCTTCCTGGCCGAAAACGACGAGGCCAGCCTGCGCCGCCTGCTCGCGCGCGGGCATGTGTATCACGTGGCGGTCGACGCGGGACAGCTGGCCGGGTTTGTCGCGGTGCGCGACAACAGCCATCTGTTCCACCTGTTCGTCGACCAGGCCTGGCAGGGGCAGGGACTGGCGCGGCGCTTGTGGACGGTAGCGCGGGAGGCCGCGATCGCGCGCGGAGGCGACGTGGCGTTCACGGTCAATGCCTCGAACCACGCGGTGCCGGTATATGAGGCGCTCGGCTTCGTCAGGGTTGCGCCGACCCAGTGCGTGAAGGGTCTGTATTTCAATCCGATGCGTCTCGGCGCTTCTGGCCTGGCCTAGTGCGTTTCATCGGCGCGCCGCAGCCACAGGCTGCTGGCCCATCCTTCGACCTCCACCCCATCGATGCTGGCGCGCACCTGCCACCAGTCGCCCTCGGTCCGTCCGGTCGCGACGACCCGGCTGCCGGCCGGCACCA